>Ga0316622_100001093_pt1 | contig 17097 bp, 7 predicted proteins | sample OWC_Aug_OW2_C1_D_FD_207646 | JGI IMG/M metagenome (GOLD analysis project Ga0316622, IMG submission 207646) | Wetland soil microbial communities from Old Woman Creek delta, Ohio, United States - OWC_Aug_OW2_C1_D5_C | ecosystem: Environmental > Terrestrial > Soil > Wetlands | place: USA: Ohio... | reverse complement strand
TATGGATGCACAGTCTTGTCTACTCCGCCCGCGTCCTACCTTCTCGACAACTATGGTGGCTTCGCGGTGGGCGACTCTGTGGTTGCCACGGCCCCCTTCATCAGCGCGATCCAGTGCAACGGCCCCATCCCCTTACCCTACCTGCCCGACAACACCATCCAATCATCCAACGACTTCGACTTCGGCTGCGGGGCTCTCTACATCGAGCCCTCCTACGGGTGCGCGTGGATCATCAGTCCGAGGTACGGGGAGATCCGCATCCCGTCTACGTGGGGGTTCGCTACCGGGGACACGCTCTATCTCGTCGGCGACATCCGCCTCGACATCGTCATATCCATTCCCGAATGCACGGGCGACATGTGGCTCATCCGCAATACTCTGGTGCCCTGCGAACCTCAGCCGACGACGCCGCGCACCTGGGGATCGATCAAGGGCGACTTCCGTTGACGGCCGGATGGATCGGCCGGCCGGGCGAGCTCCCCGGTGGATGATGCAGCGGCTCCCCGACATCCGGACCGCGCGCGGGGTGGCGCTGCCCCGCTGCAGCCTCCGCCCTCGCCTGTCTTCCCGGCAGCGTTCCCGCGCTTGAGATCGCCGTTCTCTTCCGCTACCATCCCTGGCCGCAATTTTCGAGTCATGGGTCGCGGGCCTCGCGCACCAGCGGGATCGGGATCCCGGAAAGGTCAGCCATGAAGGACGGATTCGCGAATGAGGAGAATCGGCGCGGGATGGCTGCGCCAGATGGCGTGAGCGGGACGGCCGCGAACGGCACTGCGGGGAACGGCACGGCCGGGACCGGCATCGCCGCCAACAGCACGCCGCGCGGCGCCCGCCCGCGCCCGTTCCCCGTCGGCCCCTTCTCGCCCGAGGAGATCGAGGTCAAGAGGCAGGTCTGGGTCGAGCGGACGCGTGACGCGCTGCCGTCGCTCCTCCAGGCCTACGCCATGATCGCCGTCGGCTGCCTGATCATGGCCTCCGGGTACAGCTTCTTCATGATCCCGCAGCGGATCGCTCCGGGCGGGGTCTACGGCATCGCGACGATCCTCCATTACGCGTCGACCTCGCTCGTCGGACGCAGCCTGCCGACCGGATCGATCGGCCTCGTGCTCAATGTCCCGCTCTTTTTCTGGGGCCTGCACGCGCTCGGCGGGCGCTTCATCGCGCGCACCGTCTTCGGCATGGTCGCGGCTTCGCTGTTCATGGACCTCCTGAGCTACGTGATCAAGATCGCCGGCTGGCAGGCGACATTCGTCGGCCTCGATCCGATGCTCGCGAGCCTCTTCGGCGGACTCGCGATCGGCGGCGGTCTCGGGATCGTCTTTCGCCACATGGGCTCGACCGGCGGCAGCGACATCGTCGGCCAGATCCTGGGGCGCAAGACGAACATCAGCATCGGCGCCTGGATGATCATCACCGACGCGATCGTGGTCCTCTTCGCGTCGTACTACTTCCGGAACCTGAACCTCTCGCTGTACGCGGTGGTCGTGATCTTCGTGACGGGACGGGTGATCGACGGCGTGCTCGAGGGGCGCAGTCACTCGCGGGCGGTGACGATCGTGACGCAGAAGGGCGAGGCGATCCGCGAGGCGATTCTTTTCGGGATCGGGCGGTCGGGGACCGTCTTCGAGGGGCGCGGGCTGTACGCCGGCGGGCGGAAGGATGTGATCCTGTGCGTGGTGAACCGGAAGCAGCTCGTGCCGCTGGAGCAGCTCATCGCCAAGGCGGACCCAGAGGCGTTTCTCGTCGTCGGAAAGGCGCACGAAGTGCTGGGGGAGGGGTGGCGGCCGCTGAGCGAGCGGTTGGGCGGGGCGATCACGGGGATCTGAGCGCATGGTGAAAGGCGCGGGATCGGAAATGTACCGCGCCTCACCTCTTCGTCAGTCCCGCCGTCCAGTTGACGATCAAATTGATCTGCCGCGCCTCGCTCGCGACCGTCGGCATGACGAGAAGCGTGCCGGTCCCATCGGGTCGTATGCACCCATCCGTGGCGCCCAAGACGCTGAAGAATGGCATGGAGGCGCCCACTTCGAACGAGGCCGCGTCCGCGTGCACTTCCGTCGCCATGGCGACCCAGTCAAAGCCGATGTAGCAGATATGGGCGCCATCCCGCAGCCAGGTAGGCATGGTCCCGAAGTCCTTCGATACCTGCCACTTTCGTCCGGGATTCGAGAACGACGTGACGTAGATCTCGAGTATCCCGGATTCGTCCGCCTGGTAGGCGACCCAGCGACCATCCGGCGAGAACCTTCCCTGGGCCTCCTCGGCGTCCGATGACACCAAGGGATAGGGCTCCCGGCTTCCGGTGAGAGGCAGCACCCAGACGTCTCCCTCGCAATTGAACAGCACGAACCGTCCGTCCGAAGACCAATCGGTCGGATACTTGTCTTGCGCGGAGGCCAACAGCAGCTCTTCAGGCTCCGTCCCCGCCAACGCCTTGCGATAGAGATCCGCGTGGCCTCTCCGCTCTGAAGAGAAGACGATGGACCGGTTGTCCGGCGACCAGATGGGCCGCGCGTCGTTCGCCTGGTTGAAGGTGAACCGCGTCATGGTGCCGCCGGCCGCCTGGCAGATCCAGAGATCGGTCGCCATCGTGCGGGCATCGGCGACCTCGACTGCCACCCGCTCTCCGTCCGGCGAAATACTCGGCGCGCCGTACCGCCCCCGCTCGCCCAACCGCCCGGTCGGCTCTCCCCGCTCGTTCACCCAGATGAGCTCCGAGGACGATTCGTCGCCGCCGGGCATGTAGGCGAGGAGATCGTCATCCCAGGCTGAGAAGACTGCCAGCGATGCGGGTGAAATCGTGCGCACGCCTTCGACGATCGGCGCGGCCTCTCCCGTGAGGCGCAGCCGCCGCGGGTCGAAGGGCTGCGCCACGAGGGTGCCCTTGCGACTGAAGAGCAGGTATCCCGCGGCGAACACCGCGTTGGACTCGAGCGACATGATGGTCCGCTCGAGCGTTCCGTCGATCGCGCCGACCTTGAGAACGGCCTCCGTCTTGGGATCGGTGTCACGAGCGAGATACAGGAACCTGCGGCCATCCGGGAGGAAACGGGGATGCCGATGCGAGACCTCCTCGCGCAGCGTGTCGAGCGCGGTCACCGCCCGTGGCTCGCCGCCGTTCGCGGAGACCTGGTAGAGCGAGGAGTAGGCTGAAGAGGCGAAGACGATCGTCCCCTCGTCGTTCCACGTCCCGCCCTTGCCGAGCTCCGCATCGCAGAGCGTCCGTGGCCGGCCGCCGGAAACATCGATCCTCTTCAGCTTCTCATCCGCGAAGAAGCCGATCGTGTGGCAGTCCGGGGACCAGAAGGGATAGGTGGCATGCTCGGTGCCTTCGAGAGGCCGGACGTCGTCCGAGGCGAGGTCGCGCACCCACAGCCGCCACGGCTGGTTCTCCTCGACCGCCGTGAACGCGAGCCAGCGCCCGTCCGGCGAGAGGCTGACCGGGCCGGGATAAGCGCTGTTCAGGAAGAACTCGATCTTCTCGGGCAACGGGATGCTCGCGCGAATGACGCGGACGTCCCGCTGCGCGCTTCTGTACGCGGTGAAGCCGAGCCCTGCGGCCGCCAGCGCGGCGATGCCCGCGGCGAGCCACGCGACCCGCTCGCGCCAGCGGCGCCGCCACGAGACTTTCGCGGGGATGCCGGCCAGGGAGCCACCCTCGGCGATCCACTGCAGATCGAGGAGGATGTCGTGCATCGTCTGGCGCCGGTCGCTCGGATCTTTCGCGAGGCAGGCATCGATCAGATGCTCGAGCGCGGGAGGCGAGGACGGCTGAAGCGAGGAGACCGACACCGGCTGGCGTTCGAGGATCGCCGCGATCACGCCCGCTTGCGTCTTCGCCTCGAAGGCGCGCTGTCCCGTCGCCATCTCGTAGAGCACGACCCCGAAGGAGAAGATGTCGCTGCGCGCATCCACCTGGCCGCCTTCGAGCTGCTCGGGAGACATGTATTGAAGCGTGCCGACGATCGTCCCTCTTGCGGTCAGCGCACTCGCACCGGCAGGGGCAGCCGTGAGCGCGGTCGCTTCGGTCGCCGGACTCAGGCTCTTCGCCAGGCCGAAATCGAGGAGCTTCGCTCCGTCCTTGGTCATCATGACGTTGCCGGGCTTGAGGTCGCGATGAACGAGGCCCTTCAGGTGCGCGACGCTCAGGGCGCTGGCGATTTCGATGCCCGCGCGGAGCAACTCCTCGGTCGCGAGCGGCCCCTTGCGCAGCCGGGAGGCGAGCGTCTCGCCCTCGAGGTATTCCATCACCAGGTAGTCGGTCCCATCCTGGTGGCCGACGTCGTAGAGGGAGCAGATGTGCGGGTGGGTGAGGCTCGAGACCGCGCGGGCCTCACGCTCGAAGCGCTGGCGCAGCTCGGGGTTTTCCGTGAACTGCGCGGGGAGGGTCTTGATGGCGACGATGCGGTCGAGCCGCGTGTCCCGGGCGCGGTAGACCTCGCCCATGCCTCCCGCACCGATGGCGGCGAGGATCTCGTAGGGGCCGAGGCGTGCGCCCGCCACTAGGCTCATCGCGACCTCAGATCTTGAAGTTCTCCCACTCCACCTTCACCCGCGCCATCAGTTTCTGGAACCGTGGCTCGCCGCGAAGCCGGGCAAGAAACGGATCGTGGTCGTTGAGAAAGGGGTAGTTGATCATGCCGAGATCGACGTCCCGCTCCAGCCAGTCGAGCGCCGCTTCCCGCTCATCGATGAGGGCGTAGCACTCCGCCACCCAGCACGCGTACTGGAAATCCATCCTCAGCTGAATCCGCAGGCTCGTATCCAGACAACTCAGCGCCTCGGATCTCTTCCCCTCGAAGCCGTATTTCAAGCCGAGACCGAGGACGGAGAATATGGTGCCGGGTTGTTCCCGGGCGAGCTCCTCGAACACCGCGCCCACCCGGTCGCCCTCGCCCAGGTACGCCAGACTCAGGCCGTAGGTGAACTTGATCGTGGGATCGGCTGGGAACTCCCGGTAGAGCCTCCGCAGGATCTCGCGCGCCTGGTCGAACTTCCCCTCCCAGAGCCGGTTGAACCCGAGGTGAAGATGGCCGGCGGGACTCAATGGATCGAGGCGCGCCGCGCGCTCCTCAAGAGGAATGACCACTTCGGTCTGACCCAGGCTTCCGAGTAGACAACACAGGAAGTAGATGGCGTCGAAGTCATCGGGGTTCTGTTCCAGTACTTGCATCAAGTGCCGAATCGCCTCTCGGGGTTTGTCAGAAAAGCGCAGTACCCCGAGGACAAAGTGGCCCTGCGGACATGCCGGCTCCAGGGCAAAGGCTTTGTCTAGCCAGCTCTGGACTTCCCTCCGGCAGTCATCGTAGTTCCTCAGACCCAGATTGAGGTACTGGAGGTGGACGTACGCCAGCCCCGCGAAGAGAACCGCATTCGACCCGGCGATCTCGAGGCCGCGGTGCAGGTATTGCAGAGCTCTATCGAGTCCTGCACCGGTCCACTTCAGGATCTCCTGCCGGGCCTTGAGGTAGAACTCGAATGCCAGCGCGTTGGGAATCGGGTGCTCGGTGAGCCGACCCTCCTCCGTCGGAGTCAGCTGAAGCTTCAAGGCGGTCACGATTGCCGCGGAGACCCGTTCCTGGATCGCAAAGACGTCGTCCAGGGTGCCGCTGTACTTCTCCGCCCAGAGGTGTGCATCGTTGCACGCGTCGATGAGCTGGGCGGTGATCCGCAGGCTGTTGCCGGCCCTTCGAACGCTCCCCTCGAGCACGTAGCCCACGTTGAGCTTGCCGGCGATCGTGGGCACATCCTCATTGGAGCCCTTCAGTAGCATGGCCGATGTCCGGGAGATCACGCGCAGCGCCCGCACAGCGGAGAGATCGGCGATCAGCTCCTCGGTCAGGCCGTCGGCGAAGAAAGCGTTCTCCGGGTCGGGGCTCAGGTTCTCGAAGGGAAGCACCACGATCGACTTGACCGCCAGCTCGACGGGAGCGGGGCCGGCCAGGGAGGTTTCCGCAATGGCATCGAGGGCCAGCGCCAGATCATGCGCCGAGGAAAAGCGGTCCGGCGGACGCTTCTCCAAGCAGCGGCGCAGCACGCCATGCAGCGCCGGGGGAACTCCGCGCCCCGGTTCGCCGAGCGGGGCGGGATCCCGGCCGAGGATCGCGCTGATGGTGTCGGCGGGCGTTTCGCCGGAGAACGCGTGCTTCCCGGAGAGCATCTCGTGGAGCACGCACCCCAGCGCGAAGATGTCGGTCCGGTGATCCACCGGCTGCCCGCGGATCTGTTCCGGCGACATGTACCGCAAGGTTCCCAGAACGACTCCGGCCCCGGTCCGGTCCGCCAGCGTCCACATCTCCGTGGTGCTCTCCAGGCTTGGGGGCACCGCGATCAACTTAGCCAAGCCGAAGTCGAGGATCTTCGCCTGGCCGTCCCGGGTGAGGAAGACGTTTTCCGGCTTCAGGTCGCGGTGGACGATGCCTTTCGCATGCGCCGCGGCGAGGCCGCGGGTGATCTGGACCGCGATATCGACGGCGTTGTGGATGGGCAACGCACCTTGCCGCAGGCGCCCCCGGAGGGACTCGCCCTCGAGTAACTCCTCCACCAGATAGGGAAGGCCTTCCTGCATGCCCATGTCGTGGATGACCACGATATTGGGATGGTTGAGCACGGAGGCGGCGCGGGCCTCCTGCTCGAAGCGCCGGAGGCGGTCGGGATCCGAGGCGAATGCGGGAGGCAGAATCTTGATCGCCACGTCGCGGCCGAGGCGGGTGTCCCGAGCGCGGTAGACCTCGCCCATGCCGCCCGCACCGATGGCGGCGAGGATCTCGTAGGGGCCGAGGCGCGTGCCGACGGTCAGGGGCATGGGTGGAACCTGAATTATTGGCCTCCTGCTGGAGACAAGCGTGGGGGGAGGAGGTGGAAATATGCAAGCGAGAAGTGTGATGGTTGTGGATGGCGCCCGCGCACACGTGCGACTGGCACTGTGCGCGAGGACTTGGAGAGAGATTCAGAACCTACTCCGTCGGATGTGCGTCGAAGCAGGCCCGGCTGAAGGCTGGCATCCACTTCGCAACCGTCCAGCCAAGAAGCGGCCCCCGCGCTCGAACGCGGGGGCCGCCGCGTGAGTTCTTCGAATGAGCATCGCGGGTGCTCGCTAGGGCGACATGCGCCCGTCTTCCCGCCGGCAAACTTGCCGGCACGGAACAAGGCAATGCTCGACCCGGTCCCCTCCCCATGCTCCACTACCCCCGTGCGATCGTCACCCTTCGATCTTGATCCTCTGGATATCCTGGCCAAAGCCGGCTTCCGCTTCGGCGACGGCGGCACGCACAGGTCTCCCTTTCGCCTTCGGTGGCCGTTCCTTTCGTCTTCGACCGCCGTCTTCGTCTTCGCTGGCCGGCTCGAGTGGCGGGTCCAACCGCACTCGCGGCTTCGGCTCGGGTGCCATCCTCAGTCGCTCGGACGACGTCTCAGGTATAGGCCAAGTTCACCTTCCCGTCGCTTGGATTTCCAGACGTGGCCGGAGCGTTCGAAGCCGAGCCGTGCCAGGGCACGTCGGAGCGACGGGTTGCTCTCATGGATGGTCGCATACACGCCCTCGCTGCCCGCCCGCGTCATCGCCGCAGCAGCGATGAGAAGAGCGTAGCCTCTCCCACGGCAATTGGGCGCGACGACGATCCAGCCCAGCTCCAATGGAAACTCGGGCTCGCGATCCGACAGGCAGGCAGCGGCGAAGAGGTTATGACGGTAGCTCTCGCGTGGCCGCTTCAAGGCACCCACGCCCACAAGCGTCTCGTCCATCGAGAGGAAGACGAGCGCGAAGCCGCGGTGCCTGATCCTCTCCTCCAGCCCGTCGGGCACCACTTCACCTCCCTGCAGCACGATCTGGGAGAAGGCGGTGAGTTGAGCGTCCGAGCAGAGGGCCGGCTCGAGGATCTCGACTCGCGTCTCACCCTTTGAACACTCTCTCCTCATGCCAGGCTAGAAGCTCCCTGTTCGGGCGCAAGATCTCGTGCTTGGGCACCGCGATCCGGGCCTTGTCGAGCCCATAATAGCTGCGCCCATTCTGGAACTCATCGCGCAGGCGGTCCCCGACTCTGAACGTGTAATCCGGCGTCACCGTCACGTAGCCGCGGTCGTAGAGACGGTGGAGATCACGGCGAAGCAGGAGACCGTTGTCCACCCGATGCTCGCCTCCCTGACCGTATGGCTTGATGTGGGCCGCCTCGAGGACGGGCACCGTGTGTTCGTGAGTGACCGCGCAAGCGCCTTCGTAAGCGTCCCGCACGGCGAAAGTGAAGAGTCCTTGACCCAGCCGCGGGCGAACGGGAACGGCCGCGCCGTAGCGAGGAGACCCGTTCGGCATCACGCGAGCTTCCGGCTCGACATTCCAGTAATGCTCGCCCCTCCTTGCGCGGGAAAGGCAATCTTCCCACACTCGGAGGCCCTCACCGGTGGCCAGATCGTAGGTCTTGCCCTGTTGAATGCCGGTTGGGGCCCAATCACTTGGCGGAGGAACGAATTCATCCCGGCCAAAGAAGATTGGGGCGGCGATCATGATGCATCCGATCTTGAAATCACCCACCTGGGATTCAAGTGAATCCTTGCCTCTGAGGCGGAGGATTCGGGCGAGCATCGACTGGAAGTCCGGCGCTCCGTTCATCTGCTCGAACAAGTCCCAGGCCATCCAGGCGGAGAGACTTTCATAGCGCTCGAAGAAGCCGAAGCCGGCGATCGCCCGATCGGGCGCGCGAAGTTTGAAGAAGAGTGGCTCGCCGCGCTTCAGCACCTTGAACGCGCGGCTTCCATGCGGCTGCCAGAAGTTCACTTCATCGAGGTGCGGCTGCTTCGAGAGAAACGCATACCAGTCGGGATCGGTGAGCGCTATGTAGCCCCTTGCTGAATCCACGATCGGCTCCTACGGCCGCTGGACCAACATAGGCATTGCGCCAAGCAGCCCCCGCCCGCGATCGCCGCGACAGGCGAGCCGCCGAGCAAGCTCACCTCACGATCACCACCCTCGCCGTCGCGCTTCCCTCATCCGCCGCCATCCTCACCCAGTACATCCCGCTCGCCAGCATCTGCCCGCCGTCGTCGCGCCCGTCCCATTGCATCACGCCCGAGGTCGGCCGCCCCGCCAGCCGCGTGCGCAGGTCCGCCACGCGCCGGCCGCTCAAGTCGTAGACCGCGAGTTCACGCAGCTCGCTGCCGCCCGTCTGGAAGAAGATCTGAGCAGGACCGCTCGCGAGGCCGCCTTCGATCACGCGCACCGCCGGCCCCGTTCCGCCGAAGGCCTCGCACAGCGTCTCGCCGGCCACGCGCAGCTCGCCGCCCGCGTCGATCGCGCTCAAGCGATAGCGGTAGCTCGCGCCGGGCGCGGAGTCGTAGTCGCGGAAGATGCCGTCCTGCGCCTGGAGCGGATCGTCGTGCAGGCGCACGTACTCGCGCCAGCCCTCGGGCGAGGACACCGCGCGATCGAGCACGACGCCCGCCACGCGTCCGCTCGCCGGCAGGCTCCAGCGGACCTCGACGCTCGGGCCAGACCCGCCCATGCCGCCCGTGCCCGTCCGGCCGTCCCAGGAGGCGGTGAAGTAGAGCGGTACCAGCGGCTGGTAGACCGGCTGCTCGGTCGTGATCTTGATCGCGAGCCCGGGGGAGAGGGGCGCCGCACCATCGGCGTACTTGTTGCTATAGCTGTAGAGGAGCCCGATCTCCTCGCTCTGATCCTCGATCCCGACCGTCGAGAACTGCACCGTGTAGTCGTCGTTCACGACCTGCTTGTACTGGAAGATCATCTCCCCATCGCCCGTCGTCGTCGCGTAGTGGGACGGATCGCAGAGGAGGATCTCGAAGGTCTGGTGGTCGTCGGTCGTCGGGGGATCGCCCGTCACCTCGTAGTTGACCAGGCGGCTCCACTCGATCACGAGCGCGTGCCGCGCCGGGTCGTGCCACACGTAGATCCCGTCGCAGCCGGGCTGCTCTGGCGAGAGGTTGTCCCAGAACGCGGCCACCTGGCACGTGTTCCCCCAGCGGCCGGGGAGGCTCCAGTTGCGGATGTCGTACCAGTAGGTCGTGTCGAAGGAGATCCAGCCGTTGTCGCTGACCAGGATCGAGTCGTACGTCGCACCGTAGTACTGGAAGCTGAACGGCAGCTCGACGAGTTGCGCGTGGACGTTGTCGTAGATCTGGGTGAGCTTCGTCCCCTGGCCGCCGTAGACGGGCGAGCATTCGATCCAGTCGTAGACCGGGGCCTGCAGCGGGTAGTCGATATCGGCACTGTCGTACGCGTAGTAGCCGTAGGCATCCGGGCCGACCGGCACCGAGAAGTCGTGCGGCCCGACGACGAGATTGAAGGGCACGCTCATCCGCGGCCCGGCCGCCGACGTGATATCGAGCGTGAAGGGGATCACCTGTCCGCCGGGCACGTCGATCGGGACGTGGATCGTGAAGGGATCGGCCTCGTTCGCGCCCTCTTGACCGATCGCGATGAGGCCGAACGCGCCCGCCTCGTCGATCACGGTCGCGAGTTCCGCGTCGACCGGAGTCAGGATCGCCGTCAACGCGCCGCTCGCGAGGCCTCCCTCGTTGCGCAGCGTGACAACGAGGTCGGTCGTCTCGCCCTGGTCGAAGACCTGGTCACCCTGATCGCTCGCCCCGGCACAGACGAGGCGCGGCGCACGCACCTCCAGCCAGAACTCGGACGGAGGCAGCGCGCCCTGACTGGGTACCGTCGGGGTGCCGTCGAAGCGCAGGCGCATGCCGTCCTCAAGCGTCGGGCTGAGCGTCACGCTGATCGGATCGAGCGCAAGGCCTTCCTGTCCGGCCGCCAGCGGGCCGAAGGCCGCGTTGGCATCCGGCATGATGATCCCGTTCGGCGCGGTCACGACCACCGACGCGCCGGTGAAACCCTGGCTGCCGGCGTTGCGCGCGACGAGCGTCAGCTCGACCGTCTGCCCCGGCACGATGTCGCCTCCGGGCGCGGGATTGGCGGCGAGGCAGGTGAACGCGTAGTCGGCGACGGCCGGGGAGAACGTCGTCTGCGCCGGATAGAGGTTCTCGCCCGTCACGACGACGTCGATCGGGCCGGCAACCGAAGCGTCGAACATCACCCGCGCGTAGCCGCTCCCGTCGGTGACGCCGTAGCCGATCAGCTCGTCGCCAAAGCTCAGCGCAACGCGCGCTCCGCCGACCGGGGCGCTCGTGCCCGCATCGGTCACGTGCACCTCGCCGTAGTTCGATCCCGCCGGCACCGTCGCGGGCACCTCGAGCACGACCGGCCGGGGCGTGTCGGTCCAGATCTCGAGGCTCGGGTCGCCGAGCAGGTTGTAGGTATGCATGTAGTATTCGACCGACTCCTCGGGATCGACGATCGCGTCCTCCATCGTGAATTCGTCGGGGAACTCCGCGATCATCGCGAGCTTGGCGGCGGTCACGATGCGCCCCATCTCGCGCTCGCCCGTGCTGCCGATGACATCGAAGACGCCGATCATCATCCGGTCGTTCCAGCGCGAGTGCGACCAGGGCTCGCTCGTGCCGACGAACGCGACGCCGCCGCGCGGCGTGTCGACCGTGCCCGCCTTCATCCACGACTCCCCGAAGCAGTCGAGGTCGGGATTCGCGAAGTTGCCCGTGTGACAAACGATGCTGAAGACAACCGGCAGCTTCCAGCCGTTCGCGAGGCCGAGGACATCCGTGTCGCGATAGGTCGGGGGCTGCCAGCCGATGTCGCCGAGCGCCCAGCCGCGGTAGCTCACGACGCCGACGCCCTCGTTCACCCGCGCGTTGATGAGCGGCGCGCCGTTCCACCAGGGGTGCTGCGGCGAGGAGGACCAGTAGACGCTGTCGACCCGCGTGTAGCCGATGCCGAGGAGCTGCTCGCGGATCCAGCGGCTGAGGGCGACCGGGGTCGTCGAGTTGTAGTTGCCCGCGACGGTGAGCGCGCGCTTGTGCCAGGGCGCGCCGCCGGCCGTGTCGGGAGCGCTCTCGTAGACGACCGTCTTCGTCGCCATGAGCGTCGCTTCGCTCGCGCGCTTGGCGGACATACGGCCGATGTAGAGGTCGGGGAGGAAGTCGTCGCCGTCGACGCAGGCATACGGATGGTCGCTGATGCTCGTTCCCAGGTCCCACTTCGGGATCACGTTCGTCGCTCCGTCGGCGTCCCCGACGAGGAGGACGTAGAGCGGCGGCTCGGCCCAGGTCTGGTAGGCGCCGCGAATGTACTCGCGAATGCTTTCCTTCGACGTGCCCGTCTCGGAGAGCGTGGCCACGCGCACGACGAAGCCCGAGCGCGTCTTCCAGTCGATGAAGTCGGCCAGCGGCGGAGCGAGCTCGTCGGCGGCGATGATGAGATAGACGCCACGATGGGCGAGGAACTCGCCGGAGAGACGGCCGGCCTTGCCGGGGCGAGCGTTCGGGCGGGCGGTGACATCGAAGAGGGCCTCGGCGGACGCGAGGGCGGCGCGCAGGGCTTCGGCGCCCAAGGCCGGGCGCGAAGCGACCCCGTTCCCGAGTGCGGGCTCCGCAAGCGCGGAAGCGGAGACCATGCGGGCGGCCAACGCCTCCGCCACCCGCTCGCCATCGATGGTGATCACCGCGGCCGGCACTCCGCGCATGGTCATGACCGGCGAGGCGTGCGCGCAAGAGGGGGGGAGACCGATCACCCGCCCGGCGACCGTCACGCGCACGGCCGTCAGGGCAAGATCGGCGGTTCCTTCAGGAAGCATGACGAGCCTCCCGATGGAGCCGGGCTCAGCGGAATCGTCGGAACAGGCGACGGCGTTCTCGTTCCAGCCGGCGTCCATCCACACGCTGTACCCGTCATCCCCGGCACCCGCCTGCGCCGAGACGATTCTCGAGGCGAGCGCCGCGCCCTCGTCGAGAAACGTGCTCACTGCGGCACAGGCGCGGTCCGGGATGGAGGCGATCAGAAGAAGGGCGAGTACGGCGAGCGAGAGAGTTCCGCGCTTCCTTGCTCCTTGGAAATCCATGCTGCTCCCCTTGTCGGCTCGTTGCGCTTCTCGTTCTGCTCCTTGGGAATACGCCTCCCGGTCGGCCGAGCATCGACCGCGCCGGGTGGCGAGAATATCCAGGAACCGTGGACGGCCGGTGATTCTAGCATGTACGGGTCGCAAGCGAAACCGGGGGAAGACGGGGAGGTGGGGGGAAGTCGGGAAAGCGGGAAGAGAGCCTGCACGGGCCGAGGATGGGCCGCGAAGGGCGCCCATTCAAAGAGCGGCCGCCCCCTCGGGAACGGCCGCTCTCCTCGAAATCGTCCCATCTGCCTACCGCAGCCGCAACATCCGCATCGCCTCGGTCCTGCCCTCGGTCTTCAGGCGGTAGAAGTAAACGCCGCTTTCCGCGCGCGTGCCGTCAAGGCTCGTCCCATCCCAGCCGATATGGTGCGTGCCGGCCGGGCGAACGCCGTCCTCGAGGAGCGCGACCAGGCGCCCGCTCGCGTCGATCACTTCCAGCCGCACGCCGGCCGCGCGGTCGAGGGAGAAGGCGATGAGCGTGTTGCGCGAGAAGGGATTGGGCTGGTTGCCGAGGAGCGCGACCGCCGCCGTCCCCGGGGTGTCGTCGACATCGGTCGTGCAGCCGGCCGGGAAGGCGCCGATCAGGGCATCGGCGCAGACGCCTCCCGGATGCTGGCCGGGCGCGCAGGGCGAGGCCGGGGCGAGGCGGAAGAGGCCGTTCGCCGCGTCGCAGAAGAGCGGATCGGCCGAGAAGCAGTCGGTCGCCGTCTCGCACACGTCGTTGCCGCCCGCGTTGCCGTACACGTCGCAGCAGGAGATATGGATCATCCCGGCCCAGTCCACGCAGGTCATGCCCGCACCATCCGGGCTGAAGGCGAGGATCGAGTTCGACATCGTGACCGGTGTCGCCGGCGCATCCAGAGTTTGCGTGCCGAAATTGCCGGCCGTGCCGATCGTGCTCTGAACCGAATTGCCGTAGAACGTGCAGTGCGAGATGTCGGCGGTCGAGTACGAGACGTACATCCCGCCGCCGTCGCCCCAGGTGCCGGTCGCGGAGTTGTTGGCGATCGTGCAGTAGCTGATATGGACGTCGGCCAGCGACGTGACGATGATGCCGCCGCCCCGGCCCTCGGCGCCCGCGCACTGGTTGTTTGCGATCAGGCAGTGGTCGATCACGCCGCCCAGGTCGTTCGACATGAAGGAGATGCCGCCGCCTTCGCCGCCCGAATAGTTGTTGGTGATCGTGCAGAAGCGCAGGACGGAGACGCCGCCGAGGATCCCGATCCCGCCGCCCGAGACTCCGCCGGGCGAGGAGCCGGCCGTCGTGTTGCCGTCGATCAGGCAACGTTCCATGACAACGTTTCCGCGCAACTGCACGCCAGCATTGGAGGGGCCGTCGTTGTGGGTGACGACACAGTCGACGAAACGGCCGGAGCACCCGTACTCGACGTCGATCCCCGCGCCGTACTTGCCCGCGTTGTGGTCGAAGGTGCAGCGTTCGTAGAGGCCGCCGCCCTCCTGGATCACGGAGATGCCGCCGTGGCAGTACTCCGCCTTCACATCCTCGATATGCGGATCCGATTGCTTCACGAGGATCCCGCAGCCGTAGTTGTCGCCCTCGGAATTGCGGACCGTGAGGAGGCGGGCGGAAGCACCGGTGACCCCGCCGAAGTGGATGCCGCGGCCGAGGTCCTGCGCATCGATGATCGTCTGATCGATGCCCGAGCCGCGCAGCTCGACGCCCGACTTCATGATGACGCAGCAGAAGGTCTCGTCGGGGAGGGGTTGGTGGGTGCAATCCGTGAAGATGCCCGGAGCGACCAGGACGACGTCTCCGGGATCCGCGGCGTCGACCGCCGCCTGAATGGTCGCGTATTGAGCGGGGACATTGAGGGTCTCCGCCAGCGCGCCAGAGGCCGGCGCGAGGCAGAGAACCGTAGCGGCAATTGCAAGGCGAAGCTTCATTTGCACCTCCAAAGGTGTCGAGACGCCGGGTTGGACATCCAGGGAATTATACCACAGCAGGCCGCGAATTCCCAAGGTCCGGTCGGCGCGCGGACGGGCCGCGCCCGCGCCGCGCCCGTCGTCTCCGCAACCGTCTCAGCGGCCTCTTTCTCCGCCGGGTCGAAATGCAGTATCCTATTAGTCAAGCTGTGTGTTTCGTACCTGGGTGCTGCCTGGACGTAGGGAAAAGATCCACCGCGCCGGTGAGTCGACCGACCGTGCCTCCCCACCGGCCGATCGTGCAGGCGATCTACAAGGGTACCAGACCGAAGCCTGCATTCATGCCGGCCGCCGCCCGGCGTCCGCGGCGTGTCCAATTCGCAGTCGAGGGGAGGAGGATGTTGGTATGCATTGCGCCGTGACAGCCTGGACGAACATCTCCCGCATGGCCTGGCTTCTGTTCATCGCGACCCTACTCGCGATGCCCGCGAGCTTCGCGGACAACTCGATTCCCGAATACGCGACCGACGAGCAGGTGGAGATCGTCCCGCTGATCGCCGGAGGCGATCCTGCGGCGACCGCTCCGGCGCTCACCGTGAGCAACGAGACGGACGAGGGCCTCGTGCTCGACTTCGCGCTGCCCGCGCTCCTGCGCGGCTCGGCCGAGATCGAGGGCGAGACCTACGACATCCTCGGCATCGACGACGGCGCGTTCGAAGGCGCCAACGGCGCGCCGATGATCCCGACCTTCTCCCGCCTGATCGCGATCCCCGATCTGAAGGGCGTGCGGATCGAGGTGGTGGACGTCCAGAAGACCGAACTGTCCGGCTACCGCCTGCTCCCGATGCAGCCCGACGACGAGCCGAGTCCCTTCACGATCGACCGCGACGCCTACGCGAGCGCCGGCTATCCCGCCGCCCAGGTCGTCACGATCGGGGACCCGGCCGTGATGCGCGACCTGCGTCTGGTCTCGATCACCTTCCACCCGGTGCGCTACGACGCGGCCACGGCCAAGGTCGAAGTCGCGACCCACGTCAAGGTGCGCGTCCACTTTGCCGGCGAGGACCTGCGCAATGCCCGCGCCGAGCGCCTCCCGGTCCTGGCCAGCTCCTTCGACGCGCTCTACGCGACCGAGGTGATCAACTACAAGGGCGCCCGCGACGACCAGACGGTCGGGCTCGGCTCCTATGTGATCATCTGCCAGAACGACGCGACGGTGCTGAGCACGCTGGCCGAGCTGATCGAGTGGCGCACGCGCAAGGGCTTCCAGGTCTACGTCGCGACGACGGCGGAGACGGGGACGAGCAACACCTCCATCCGCACCTGGCTGCGCAACGCCTACAACACCTGGGACAACCCGCCCGAGCACATCTGCCTCATCGGCGACGCCGACGCGAGTTCGACCGTCCGCATCCCGCACTGGACCACCAACGGCGACACCGACTTCCCTTATGTGCAATTGAACGGGGATGACATCCTTCCCGAGGCCCACGTCGGCCGCATCTCGGTACGCTCCACCACGGAGCTGGACACGTACGTCCACAAGATGGTCGGCTACGAGAGCACGCCGTACATGGACGACACGTCCTGGTACACGCGCGGCTGCGTGGTGGGGGACCCGTCCCATTCCGGCTACACCTGCGTGCAGATCGCCCAGTGGCTCGCGCGGCGCATGCAGGCGAACGGCTACACCTCGATCGACCAGATCTACGAGGATCCCTTCGTCAGCCAGATGACGACCGCCCTGAACCGCGGCGACACCGGCTTCATGTACCGCGGCTACTGGGGGATGAGCAACTGGACCTCCTCGAACTGCTACGCGGTCCAAAACGGCCGGAAGATGCACTTCTCGAGCCAGATCACCTGCGGCACGAACACCTTCGGCCAGGACCAGACGACGATCTGCGAGGCGTGGATCCGCTCGGGCACGGCGACCGCGCCCAGGGGCGGCATCGGCGCGATCGGGGCGGCGACGCTCGGCACCGCGACGCGTTACAACAACTGCGCGACCTACGGGATCTGGGGCGCCGTCTACAACGAGAACCTCTACTACATGGGCGCGGCCCTGACCCGCGGGAAGACCGAGCTGTACAAGAACTACTACGCCAACGACGCCAGCCGTTGCTGGGACTTCACCTACTGGATCAACCTGATCGGGGACCCCGCCGGCGAGGTGTGGACGGGCGTGCCGCAGGCGATCGTCGTCTCCCATCCCGCCACCCTGGCCCTCGGCGCGAAT
>Ga0316622_100001091_pt1 | contig 17101 bp, 13 predicted proteins | sample OWC_Aug_OW2_C1_D_FD_207646 | JGI IMG/M metagenome (GOLD analysis project Ga0316622, IMG submission 207646) | Wetland soil microbial communities from Old Woman Creek delta, Ohio, United States - OWC_Aug_OW2_C1_D5_C | ecosystem: Environmental > Terrestrial > Soil > Wetlands | place: USA: Ohio... | reverse complement strand
AGCCCACTTTCACCCAGGCTGCTCAAAAAGGTCCAGATGCAAGGCGGCGCGCGATGGGCCGAGTGAGGCGTACTCCAGGTACGCCGCAACGAGCGCCCAAGCGCACCAACGCCGCAGATGGGCCTTTTTCAGCAGCCTGTCAGTACACCGGGCGGCGATCGAAGCGGTGCGTAGCCTCGATGAACCGCGTGGTTCCCGACCGGCGCCGGATCACCACGGAGTGCGTCCGCGCGCCGCCACCGAAGAACCGGACGCCGCGAAGAAGGTCGCCATCCGTAACCCCGGTGGCCGCGAACATCAACTGGCTCCCCGAGGCGAGGTCGCCGATCCGATACACCCGATCCAGCTCCTTGATCCCCGCGCGACGGGCTCGCTCGATCTCCTCGTCGTTGCGGGGCTGGAGACGCCCTTGCATGTCCCCGCCCAAACATTGCAGCGCCGCCGCCGCCAGCACACCCTCGGGGGCACCGCCCACACCCATCAGGACATCCACACCCGTGTCCGGGAAGGCGGTGGCGATGGCGGCCGACACGTCCCCGTCTTGAATCAGCTTGATGCGCGCTCCTGCCTCGCGAACCGAGCGGATCAACTCGGCGTGGGCGGGGCGGTCCAGGATGACCACGGTCAGATCCTCGACATAGCACTTCATGGCTCTGGCGATGTTTGCCAGGTTCTGCGCCGGGCTCAGACTCAAGTCCACGGCGCCCTTCGCGCGAGGGCCGACGGCGATCTTCTCCATGTAGGTGTCCGGCGCGCGGAACAGCGCGCCCTTCTCGCTGATGGCCACAACCGCCATGGCATTGGCCCGCCCCTGGGCGACGATGTTCGGGCCCTCCAGAGGGTCCAGGGCCACATCGAGATCCGATCCATCGCCGCCGCCGATCCGCTCCCCGATGAAGAGCATCGGCGCCTCGTCTCGCTCGCCCTGGCCGATCACCACGCTGCCGCAAAAGGAGACCGCATCGAAGCCCCTTCGCATGGCGTCCACGGCGGCCTGGTCTGCGGCCTTGGCGTTTCCCAGGCCCATCCAACGGGCCGAGGACAGGGCCGCCGCCTCAGTTACGCGAACGACTTCCAACGCGAGATTTCGCTCCACGGCTCCCCCTGACGGCCGACGCCGGCCGTACCCCAGCGCGTGCTTCTCCTCACCGCCGACATGCGACCGAAATAGCGAAGCAGTATACTGCCCGCCGCGAAAGGGTGTCAACGCAAACATCCAAGAACTCTGACCCGCTCAAACCCACAAACCATCCGCCGGGGTACCCATTGCCGTTTTGCCTGCAACGCGTCTCCTGGCCGTAGAATCGGCTCGCCAAGTCCGGCGTGATCGGCCGCCGCGAGATCCGGTGTATTTCGGGATCTACCCGGTGTGCATCTGCGTCCGATCAGGGCTCCCCGTCTGTCCCCCTTTTCTGTTGACAGCCGCCTCCGGCCCAACGGATACTCCCGCCCATCGCGGCGGCGCAGCCCGGGTAGCACTGTTGGGGCCAGTTTGGAGCCGTGGGCCGGAGCCCGCCGGGGTTGCGGCGCGGCGGGCACCGTGCGGGGTTCAAAAACGCATCGCGCTCGCTCGTTCGGTTCCACATTCCTATTACTTCCGATCTGCAGGCGTAGAAGGATACTGAAGAAAAGGCTTTTGCCCAGGCTGCTCAAAAAGGTCCAGATACAAGGCGACAACCGATGGGCGGGGCACCCGCCGAAGGTGGGTCAAGGCGTACTCCAGGTGCGCCGCAGCGAGTGCCCGAGTAAGCGGGGTACCCATCCACTGAATGGGTCACCGTAGATGGGCCTTTTTCAGCAGCCTACCAGGAGGACGATCACATGGCACACCCATCCGTCATCAGCCGCCGGCGTTTCGTCCAGATCAGCGGGGCGGCCGTCGCCATGCCCGCGCTCATCGGCACCGCGCGGGCGCAGACCAAGTTCACCTGTCGGATCGCCCATAACGAGGCGATCGGCTCGCCGCTCACGCAGGCGTTCGAGAATTGGACTAAGCTGCTCACGGAAAAGAGCGGCGGTCGCATCGAGGCGCAGCATTTCCCCGCGGGCCAGCTCGGCAGCTACACCCAGAACATCGAGCAGAACCGGCTCGGCACGATCCAGATCACGACCGGGGGACCCGACACCGAGGAAGCCGTTGCGCCGGAGATCGCAGCCACCGGCGGCGCGCCCGGCTTCATCTACCGCGACGATGCGCATGTCGACCGCGTCCTGCAGGGTGAGATCGGTGTGGAAGTCTCACGCATCGCACGGGCGAAGACCGGCGTCGAATTCGTCGACTACGGCGAGGTCGGATTCCGGCACATCCTGGCGAAGCGGAAGGTGACCAACCTCGACGAGGTGAAGGGCCTTAAGATCCGCGTGCCCGAGCTCAAGATATGGGTCGATTTCTGGAAAAAGCTCGGCGCCAATCCGACGCCGCTGCCCTATGCCGAACAATACAGTGCGCTGTCGACTGGACTGATCGACGCGGTCGAGGCGGACGTCTTCTCGATCAAGGGCTTCAAGTGGGGCGAGCAGGCCAAACATCTGACCCTGACCGCCCACTGGTTCCTGCCCAAGGCGGCGCGCGTGAACGCGCGCTGGCTCGATTCGCTGCCCGAAGACCTGCGAACGCTCGTCCGCACATCCGCCAAAGGCGTATTCGCCGAGCAGCGCAAGCAGAACCGGGCCAACGCGGCCAAGACGCTCGAGGAGCTCAAGGCCTCGGGGATTACCGTCTACCAGCTCAGCGACGCGCCGAAATGGCACCAGGCGACCGAGCCGCTCTTCGCCGAGTTCGGCGCCAAGAGCGCGGCAACGAAGGCGATGATTGACAAGATCCGTGCGCTCGCCGGCGCGTGACACTATCGTGCGGCGCGGGGGTTGGCCCGCGGCCTCCGCGTTGAGCGGGACCGTGTTGTGACTTCGGAAGCCGCCGTCGCAGGTGTCCGGCCGGTCGTCCACGCACCGATCACGGCTCGCATCGCCGGCGCGATCGACATTGCTGTCGAGGCGATCTCCGCCACGCTCCTCGTCGGAACCGTGGCGATCGCGTCCGTCCAGGTCGTCTTTCGCTATGTCCTGAACAGCGCGCTGAGCTGGCCGGAGGAGATGGCCCGCTTCGCGTTCGTGTGGTGCGTCTTCCTCGCCGCCGCGATGGTAACGCGGCGCTCGCGTCACGTCGTCATCGACCTGCTGCCCCGGGCGCTCGGACCGGGCGCGCTCCGAGTGCATGCGTGCGCAGCGCGGGTCGTCTCGACTGCGGTCGCGGCGTTCCTGCTCGTCTACGGCGCCGATCTCGTCCTGAAATCCACCTACGTTTCTCCCGCGCTGCAGTGGCCCTACACCTATCTCTATCTCGCAGTCCCGACCGGCGCGGCCCTTTCACTGGCCCTGCTGGCGCTCGAGCCCGTCGCCGGATTCGATCGGGTCCGGAGCGGGGTGCTCTCGACGCTCGGCGGCCTTGCCGTGTATCTCGTGTTGGAGGGCGCGGCCAGTACCGGCTTCATGGGTCCCCTCGGCGTCGTCTGGCCGCTGGTGATCGTCGCCATCGGCCTGATGATGCTCGGCATTCCGATCGTCGATGCCCTGATCTTCGGCACTTTCGTGGCATTCGTGCCCCAGGGCGAGCTGGCGCTCATGCCGGTCCCGCAGGGACTCACGAACGCGCTCGACTACCTGCTGCTCGCGATCCCGTTCTTCATGCTGGCGGCGGGTCTGATGAATGTCGGCGGCATCACCGAGCGCCTGGTGGCGCTTGCGGCCACCCTGGTCGGCCATTTCCGCGGCGGCCTCGGACACGTGAATGTTTTGACCAACACGCTGATGGGCGGCGTCTCCGGCTCTTCCACGGCGGACGCCGCCGCCATCGCCAAGACCATGGTTCCCGCCATGGAGCGGCGCGGCTATCCGAAGCCATTCGGCGTCGCGCTGACGAGCTCCGCCTCGATTCTCGCCAACATGATTCCGCCCAGCCTCGGACTCATCATCTATGGCGCGCTGGCGGCCGCGTCGGTCGGCGCCCTGTTCATCGCCACCATCGTGCCCGGCCTGCTGATGGCACTGGTGCTGTCGATTGTCGTACACGTCGAGTGCCTCCGGCGCGGCATCGGCGAGCACGGCGAGCGCGCGAGCTGGGCGATGCGGGGCGAGGCTGCGGCGCGCGCAGTCATGGCTCTCATCCTGCCGCTGGTGATCGTGGGCGGCATCCGTTACGGCATTTTCTCGGCGACGGAGGCGGGGGCCGTCGCGGCGCTCTACGCCCTGGTCTGCGGCACCCTCGTTTATCGGGCTGCCAGCGGGGCCGCGCTGCTGCGGGCGCTGCGCGAGTCGCTCGCGGAGACGGCGACGGTGATGGTCATCATTGCGGCCTCCGCGCCGTTTGCTTTCGCCCTCATCATCGAGCAGGTCCCGCAGAAGCTCGCGATCGCCATGGGAGCGCTTGCCGGCAACTGGATCCTGCTGATGGCGGTGCTCAACGTGTTCCTTCTCTTCGTCGGCCTGGCCATGGAGATGATCGCCTCCATGGTGATCCTCGTGCCGTTACTGGTTCCTATCCTGAAGGCGGCGAATATCGACCTCGTGCATTTCGGCGTGGTGATGGTCGCAAACCTGTGCATCGGCGCGCTCACGCCGCCGCTCGCGATCCTGGTGTTCACCGCGGCGCGTGTCACCGACACGCCGATCCACCTTGCTTATCGCGCCTGCCGACCGTTCATGATCGGTCTCCTGATCTGGCTCGCTGTGATTACTTTCGTTCCAGCCCTGAGCCTCGCGCCGGTCAAGCTGTTCGGTCCATGACGGGACACGCCGCCGGGATGGTCGCCCGGCGACGACGCGGTTGCCGTTTTGGGCCATGATCACCATTTGAGTTGGGCAGCGTAGATCGCCTCACGGGCAACAACGTCGCGCCGGGCTGGCGGCTCGGCCGATGATCGAAGGGGTTCCGGCGTGCAAAAGACAGATGGGATGAATTACGCGCCGACGGGTAAGGCCAGCCCCGTGTGCGGCCCCGGGGAATTCCGGTTCGCCGCCGTCGGCCTCGACCACGGCCACATCTACGGAATGTGCAACGGCCTCGTCGAGGCGGGCGGCGAGCTTGTGTGGGTATTCGACCCCGATCCGCAGAGAGTCGCGACCTTCTGTGCCGCCTATGGCGGCGTGAAGGTGGCTCGCTGCGAGGCGGAGGTTCTCGAGGATCCCGCCATTCGATTGATCGCCAGCGCGACGGTGCCGTGTCGGCGCGGCGCGCTTGGTCTCCGGGCGATGGACCACCGCAAGGACTATTTCGCCGACAAGCCGCCCCTTACATCGCTGGAGCAGCTCGATGCCGCACGGCGAAAGGTGGCCGAGACCGGCCGGATCTACGCCGCCTATTACTCCGAGCGCCTGCACGTCGAGGCCGCGGTCAAGGCGGGCAACTTGATTCAGCAGGGCGCCATCGGACGCGTGGTGCAAGTAATCGGTCTCGGGCCGCATCGCCTCAACGCTCCGACTCGGCCGGCGTGGTTCTGGGATCCGGCGCAGTACGGCGGTATCCTGGTGGACATCGGCAGCCATCAGATCGAGCAATTTCTCCATTACGCCGACGCGAGGGACGGGCGCGTCCTCCACAGCAAGATCGGCAACTACCACAACCGCGATCATGCCGATTTCCAGGACTTTGGCGACGCGACGCTCGTCGCCGACAATGGCGCCACGTCGTATTTCCGCGTCGATTGGTTCACACCCGCCGGGCTTGGGGCCTGGGGCGACGGCCGCACAGTGATTCTCGGCACCGACGGCTACATCGAGCTCCGCAAGTATCTCGACGTGGCCCGCGATGCGGCCGGCGACCACGTCTACCTGGTCGATCGCAAGGGCGAGCACCATCTGCCCGTCCACGGCACGATCGGCTTCCCCTATTTTGGCCGACTCATCCTGGACTGTCTCCACAGAACGGAACACGCCATGTCCCAGCGACAGACGTTTCTGGCCATCGAGCTTGCCCTCAGGGCACAAGCCCAGGCGATAAAGATGACCTGAACCGTGGCTGCCTGATCGGGTCCGCCACTGACAGGCTTGGGCTGGAACGCGGCTTCGTGAGGTGCGGACATGAAAGACTTCCATTTCGACAGTGACGTCGTCGCACTCCCGCAGGGAGCCTGGAGCAAGACGCATCGGGTCACGCTTGCCTGGCGCGGGCGTGAGATTCTCGCCTTCACCCAGGGACCGTTCCGAACCTACCTCTACCCGCTCTACACGCCGGACGGTGTTGCCGTCACCGGCGAAGGCCCCGCGGATCACCCCCACCACAGCTCGGTCTGGATCGGCGCCGATCATCTCCACTGCCGCGTGCCAGCGGTTGGCGGGCACATCGAGGAGTACACGTACTGCTTCTACCTGAACGAGACATTCCAGGGACGCGCCCCCGGCCGCATCCGGGAGACCGGATGCGAGGGCGTCGAGCGCGGGCCTGCACATTTCCAGGTAGTGCAGAGGAACGAATGGCGCGGGCCGCGGGAGTGGGGGGCGGAAGATGGCAGGGTCGTGGCGCATGAAACCCGGACCGTGGATATCCGCCCGGGCGAGACCTTCCACCTGATTGACATCCACTCCCGACTCGAGCCGACACAGTGGGAATTCGCGATCGGCCCCACACGGCACGCGTATTTCAACGTGCGCGTGGCGGAGTCCATGCGGGTGACGAAAGGAGGGACGGTCTTCGACTCGGAAGGTCGTGTGGGCGGGGAGCGAATCAGTGGACGCGGCGCGAGCTGGGTGGACTATGCCGGGCCCGTCGGGGGCGGCCGTCGGGCGGGTATTGCCCTCCTTCCCCGTTCCCAACCGCCGGATCTGACCTGGTTTATCTATGACTGGGGGACCGTGACGGTCAACCCGCTCTTCCCCGGCGGGCGATTGGTGCGCCTCGGGGAAGCGTTCACCTTCGAGGTTCGGCTGGTGGTGCACGACGGAGACATGGCCGCGGAAGACTTCGAGGCGCTGCGAGAGGGCTCAGTCGAGCAGGTCGCCGGCTGAGCGGGAATGCCGGGGACCCGGAGAGAAGTCCAGCGGCCGGCACACGATCGGTATATTGGCCCGAGCGGGGTGGCATGCTAGAGAGGCAGGAGGCAACGATGAAGCTCGTGCGCTATGCGGTCGATGGAGCGGTCGCTTACGGTGCACTGGAAGAGGGCGGAATCATCCGACGTCTCGCAGGATCCCCCTTCATCTCGCTGGGGACGATTGCGACGAGCTATCCCCTCGCGCAGGTGCGCCTTCTCGCCCCAGTGGAGGCCCCCCGCATCATCGGCGTGGGGTTGAATTACGTGTCCCACATTGCGGAAACCAAGCAAATCACGCCCACGCTCCCGATGCTCTTCATGAAGCACCCCAGCGCTGTCATCGGACCCGGTGAGCCCATCGTGTACCCGAAGCAGGGGCAGAAAGTCGAGTACGAGGGAGAATTGGCTGTCGTCATCGGTCGGCGCACGCGCCGCGTGTCGGAGGACCAGGCCTTGGAGTGCGTCCTCGGCTACACCTGCGCCAACGATGTCAGCGAGCGCGTCACCCAACTCGCCGAGATGAAGATGGGCTGCCTGTTAGTCGGAAAGTCGTACGACACGTTCTGTCCGCTCGGGCCCGTGATCGCCACCGGTCTCGACCCCACCGCCCTCGACCTGACGAGCCGGCTCAACGGCCAGGTCCGTCAGCGGATCAACACGTCCGACCTGCTCTTCTCGGCAGCCAAGCTGGTGTCCTACCTCAGTCAGGCCATGACGCTGTGGCCGGGCGATGTGATCCTCACCGGGACGCCGAGCGGCGTCGGCCCCATCCAGCCGGGCGACGTCGTCGAGGTCGAGGTCTCTGGGATCGGCGTCCTCCGCAACCCGGTTGTGGCGGAAGGCTAACAGGCTGCTGAGAACGGCCCATCTGCCGGGTACCCATCGTCCCGATGGGTGTGGCTTCCTCCCGTGGCGCTGCGGCGTACGTGCCAAGTACGCCTCCGACCCACCTGCGGTGGGTACCCCGCGGATCGGTCGCCGCCTAGCATCTGGACCGTTTTGAGCAGCCTAGGGGAAAACGGGTTTTTCAGCATCCTGTTAAACAGGCGATCGTCGCGCGCCACGCGTCTTCATGGATTGCATCCGGTGCCATCGTCGCGACCGTGTACGAGAACGATCCCCGCGTCAGGTTGCCGGCGACCGCGGAACACATTCCGAACGGCGCAGGCGCAGCAGGAAAAGGCGGTGCCACCCTACCGCTTCAACTTCGTCTGCACGCTCCTCACCTTGTCATCCATCGTCTGATCTCGATCGGTTCGCGTCCCCACCTTGATGACCGTAGAGATGCGGGGCGCACCCATGGCGTGCACGGTCTCGTGACAGCGCTTGACGGCGGCAAAGACGTCGTCCCACTCGCCCTCGATGTTTGTTCCGTACGCGTGGAGCTGGGTTCTCAGCCCCGCGTCTTTTAGGATTTTTTCGCACGCCACGACGTACTGGGAGACCGAGACACCGACACCCAACGGCACAACACAGAGATCCACAATCGCCTTCATTTTCCTGGCCTCCGTGGGTTCTAACGGTCCTCCGTCCTTCTCCCCTGCACCCCGGCACCCCGGCACCCCTGCGCCCCTCCGCCTTTTCGCCTCTGCGCCCCAGCGCCTCTGCGGCTCGGCGTCTCCCGATCTCCCCGTCGCACCCCTGCCCCCCTTGTGCCTCCGCTCCCCCTCGCCCACTCACCAGCGCTCCCACTCAGCTCTTCCTCAGGAGATCCGCCGCCACGCCCGCCAAGAGCGCGATCCCTGGCACCAGTGCGTCCTCGTCGAAATCGAAGAAACAATCGTGGTGCCCGGCCGCCAATTCGGTCCCGATCATGACGAAGGCTGCCTGGCCGCCCTTCTGTTGAACCCGCTCCATGAAATAGGTGCAATCCTCGCTTCCGCCGATGTTCCCGGCCGGCAGAACCTCGCTGAAGAGCCCCTGCCGCCTCGCGACCTGCTCGATCCGGGCCACGAGCGCGGCGTCGTTCTCACACCCGGCGGCCCCTCCCATAAGCCGCACCACCACGGTGCAGCCGTGCATGGCCGCCGCCGCCTCGACGATGCGAACCGCCTCCACGTACACGTACTCGTTGATGGCGGTCGTCGCGCCGCGGGTCTCCACCTTGATGAGGGCCTGGGCGGGGATGACGTTGCGACCGGTGCCGCCCTGGATCACGCCCACATTGACCCGCGACGCCCCCTGGCTGTGTCGCGAAATGGCATGCAGGGTGAGCGTCGCGGTTGCCGCCGCCAGGATGGCATTGCGCCCTTGCTCCGGAGAACCTCCCGCATGCGCGGGTTTCCCGGTAAAGACCGCGTCCAGCTTTGTGGTGGCGAGGAATCCCTCCGTCCGGCAGGCGACCTGGCCGGTCTTCTTGAGACCGACCCCGAGGTGGGCGCCCACGATGTATTTGACATCGTCAACCACGCCGCGAGCCACCATGGCCTTGGCCCCGCGCACACCCTCCTCCGCCGGCTGGAAGATCAGCTTGACAGTCCCGGCCAGGCGGTCCTTCAGACTCGCCAGCACGTCCGCAACGCCCAGCCCCGTCGCCGTGTGGCCGTCGTGGCCGCAGGCGTGCATCGCCCCGTGATTCACCGACGCGAACCCCTCACGGAACGGCCGATGCTTCTCGTCGGCCGCCTCGACCAGATCGTTCGCGTCCATATCCACGCGCAACGCGACCGTCGGTCCCGGTTTCGCGAATCGCATGACGCCGACGACGCCGGTCTTCCCACCCCGCATCCTCTCGGCCCAGGCCGCATGAGCCCCCTGGTCCAGGGCCCGCTGAAAATGGCGTTCCAGCTCCGCTGCAGACGGGACGCCCATCATGGCAGTCGCCTCCACAGCCTCATCGCCGGTCAAGACCTGGTAGCCGAGGTCCTCCAGCGTCTTCGCCACGACCGACGCCGTGCGAAACTCCGTCCACGCCGCCTCCGCGTGCTTGTGGAAATCGCGTCGCCGGGTAATGGTCTTGTCTTTGAGCCCCTGCGCCGCCTTGATGATGTCGGAATCCATGGCCATCCCTCCCGATCGTTGGCCGGTTTTCTCGTATCGTGAGCTAGAAATTCGCCGACAAATTGAGGCTCTCTGGATCGCACCGAGCCCGCTGGGCCACACCCACCCTGCGGGTGGGTACCCGGCCAGCCGGCGGGGTACCCGTTGCGCTCGTTCCCTGCAACGGGTCGCGGACGCCGTGACCGCACCGGCCCCGAACCGTGCCCCGATGCGCCTTTCACGGCGCGACGCGCCCGCACCCAGCGTCCCCGCTGGGTACCCGGGCGGCGGCGCTGGAACAAGACTGGCCGGTTTTCGACGAGGCCCCAGGCGGGGGCGGGGCGGTCCCGAGGGCCGCTGGCATTGTTCGTGAACTTCTGATCCGGCACACTATTATCGGTTCCCCATTTCAACGTAGGTCCGCCCCTTACCCTTCCAGCTTCAGCCGGTAAAGAGTCGCCGGATTTTCCCGCAGAATCCGCTGCGCCAACGTCACGGCGTCCTCTTCCGTCAGATACCCATCCTCGACTTTCTCCGTCAATACGCGACTGATCGCCCGCCGCGCCATGACGCTGTGGCCGTAGGCCCCTTCCGGGATGATGAAGTCCCCGCCAAAGGCGAAGATCTTGTTGGACGGGACCGTCTCGATCGCCTCGTGCAGCATTCGGGCGCCGGCCGACGGCGAGATGATGTACAGCCAACACAGGTCAAGATACACGTTGGGGAAATTCTTGGCCAACGCCAGAAGCTCACCCATGAACGGGTAGCCGCCGTGGAACAGATCGAATTTTGCCCGCCCATACTCCAGACAGAGATTGGTCACGTGCAGGGGATTCGAGTTTTCCAGAGCGTTCCCGTTCCCCTCCTGCAGGCCGGTGTGGATCTGGATCGGCACATCGCGCTCGACTGCCGCCTGGATGATCCGGTGGAACATGTAATCCTGCAGGGGCCGGGCCTCGTCCCAGGACGGGCCCTCCCCGAGGTGGCTGAAGAGCCGCGCGAACACCCGCTCGGCGTCACCGTGCGCCACCTTCTCAAACCGGATGCTGCGCCGGTAGGCGATCCCGATCTTGATCCCGACCGCTCCCTCCTGGAGGTACCGGTCGAGGGCGGTGTGCATGGCGCCGACCAGGTCGTCCAGCGAGTGGACGGCCCGCCCGGTGTCGGCCTCGATGTTCCGCAGATCGCTCCGCGTCGTCGCGCAGGCAAAATGCTCCAGGCGCACCATGGGGGCGAACAGCTCTCGGTCCACGGCGGTACGGTAATCGTCCTGGATGCTCACCGCGATGCCGGCCTTCTCCTTCAGGACGTGCCGATACCATCCAACGCGACGGGAGCCGGCAATGGCATCCGAGAGCCGCTTGTAGTTCTTCTCGTTCAAATCCTGAACGCCGAAAAGGTCGCGGATGGCGATGCGAAGGCAGGTCCCGTAGCCGGTGTTCCGGATACGCTCCCAGTAGGGATCGAGCGCGGCCCAGCGCTCCTCCAGGGAGAGGTCCGTCTTGGTCGGAGCGACGAAGGGGGGCGGCTTTCTGATCCAGCCGATACGCGCCATACGCTCCACCAACACCGGGCGAGCGGTGGCGCGCACGGCCTCCAAGAGGGCCGGAGGCATCCCTGCGGAGATCAGGTCGCTCGAGGCGTAGTGCGGGAAAAGGTACCCAAAGTCATGTGCCGCCCGGTTGCGCTCCTCTTCGGATAAGAGGTGCTCATGGGTGTCCACCAGACGGATGGCATTGACGACGTCCCTGATGCGCGTCGCGAGGTCAGACATGTCTTGCCTCCTTAGCCGGCATCCATCGGATCTTTCGGCGCAGGCTATCATTCGCGCCGCAACCGGGTCAACGCGGATCTCTAACAGGCTGCTAAGAAAGGCCCATCTGCGGCGTTGGCCCGCCTCGCCACTCGCTGCGGCGTACCTCCAGTACGCCTGGACCCAGCTGCGCTGGGTACCCCGCCCCGGGTACCCATCCGACACGGATGCGTGACGCCGCCTTGCATCTGGACCTTTTTGAGCAGCCTGGGGAAAAACGGGTTTTTCAGCAATCCGCCAAGAGCCGTGGGGGACTGAGCGCGTGGGGAACGTCACGGTACTCTCGGTCGGCCTCGCGACCGTAGTGGCACGTCGATTTCGCTTCCTCGACCTAATGTACTGAGTTAGAGATTCGCTAACATACTCCGAGGCCTGAGGGGCGGTCCGGAGACGCTGCGCCCGCGGCGCGGCCGGGTCCGGTCCGGAGGCCGGAGTTCTGTACCGGCCGACCCGGAGCAAGGCCGCGCAGTTCTCGACGAGGCGCTAGGCGTCGCAGGGGCGCCCCTCTGGCCGAGGATTGGTCTGTGGAATTGCAGTTCCCCACACTCGTTGGGGACAAGTAGGTGGCCTCGCCACACGTCGCCTGTCACCGCGCGATGGAAGAGTAACCTTCGGGTGAGGAGCCATGCAGAGACATCGCGGCGGTACACGCATCATTACTCACCTAGTGGTTTGATTCATCCGCGTGAAGAGCGTCCCGAGTTCCTCCCGCGAGGCCCGGCTGGCCTCCGCGGAGAACCCGTAGGGAATCTCCAGGTCGCCCGCGCGCAGGCGGGCCGCCACCGCATCGGCAAATTCCTCGACGGGCACGCCGAAGGTATGCAAGCCGGGTCCCCCCAGATCTGTGTTCACGGCGGGAGGCACGATCTCCACGACCCGAATGGGCGTGTGGGCAAGCTGGTGCCGGAGGGACAGCGTGAACGAATGCAGGCCCGCCTTCGTGGCGCAATAGATGGGCACGCGCGCGAGCGGGACAAACGCCAGTCCCGAGGTGACATTGACGATGGCCGGACGCTCCTGCCTGAGTAGGTGCGGAGTGAAGAGCGCCGACAAATGGACCGGAGCCTCGAAGTTGATCGCGATCTCTGTGCGTGTCTGCCCCCACTCCTCCTGTTCCGCGAGTGACACGCGTCGCTGGATCCCGGCGTTGTTGACGAGCACGTTGAGCCGGGGAAACTCCGCCACCGCCCAGCGAAACAACGCCACCCGCTCTCGCTCCTCTGCCACATTGCAGACCCGGATCGCCAGCCGCGGATACCGGGCGCGCGCTTCGCGCAGCTTCTCCTCCCGACGACCACACACGATGACCTCGCTCCCCGCCTGGAGGAACCGTTCGGCCAGCGCGAGGCCGATGCCCGAGGCCCCGCCGGTGATCAGGATTGTGTTTGAACCCAGCTCCATGGTGATCCCCTCCTTCTGCGTCCGCCTCGTCATGCCCCTGCTCGGCATTGTCGCCAGCCACGTATCCTCCCGTCAATGAGAAACGGTCCCTCTGGATCGGTCTGGCGCGCCGCACGCCAGAGGAGGGGCTCCCCGAGAAGGCCCGGGCTCGGGCGCGTGCTCTCGGGCAGCGTCTGGCGGCGCCCGACCCCTGATGGATGCACGGAGCGCCGGAGAGCCGGCGGCCGCCAGCTCCTCGGTGGGGCGCTGACGAATTGAATCCCTCGGCGAATCGTTGAGACGTGGCACTTGCCGAGCGCGCGGAATGTGGCGAGATCCCCACAACGAGAGCCTCTGGCGGTTGACAAGGTAGAACCCGTTCGTTACGCTCCGGCTCGAAGTTCTCGCCTCCTGCGTCCATCGGCTGGGAGGCACATCCGCCACCATCGACGCTGCCGCAGGCAAGGGCGCGGTGGCGTGCTGCTGCACGAGTTTGGCTCCGTTACCTAAAGGGATGACCCTGACCTACTGCGCAGCGCGGAATAATGGCTACACCGCCAGCCGCGCTGCTTCGTTCGCGGGGAAGGCCCTCGCCTTTGCACGGGAGGCACCGCAAGGGCTCGGCCCTCCCCAGGGACCCTACCGAGAGGGGCGGGCCGCCGCCCCTCCTCGGACTCTCCCCCGGACTGTGCGGTTCCGGCTCGAGTGTCGCCTATTTTACGCACCGCACAGTGAGGTCGATCCATCGGAGGCTTCCCCTGCGCGGGGAGGCGGCGCGGCGCTGAGCGCATGAGGTTTCGGGAAGGAGGGCACACGCGTGAAAGGAACGGTCATCTGTCCCACGTGCGGATTAGCCCAGCCGGTGGAAGACGCTGACGCTGGAGCTGAGGTGCCGTGCCGGAATTGCGGCGTTCTCCTTCGGTCGGGAGCCGAGCCAACTCGCGCGCCCCGGCCGGTGACCATCCTCTGGATCGACGATGATCGCCTCCTCCTCACCTTCGGCCGGGACATCCTCGAACGGCATGGCTACCGGGTTCGCACCGCTCCCGACGGGCTCTCGGGAATCGCCGTAGCCACGGAGGACCCCCCGGATCTGATCATCCTGGATGTGGTGATGCCCGACATGACCGGATACGAGGTCTGTCGGCAGCTACGGGCCGCGCCGGGGCTGCAAGACACCCCGGTCCTGCTCCTGACGAGCCTCCAGGATCCCCAGGTCGACGTGCTGGGCCGTGGGATTGGCGAAACCTTCACCATGAGCAAACCGTCCGACCCGGAGATGATCGTCAACATCGTCGGGCAGGTTCTTGGCCAGAGTAACGCTTCCTTAGCGTCGTGAGCGCCGACTACACCGCGCTCGACCTTACAGGCTGCTGAAAACGGCCCATCTGCCGGGTACCCATCGTCCCGATGGGTGCGGCTCCCTCCCGTGGCGCTGCGGCGTACGTGCCAAGTACGCCTCGCGCCCCGGATCGTTTGCCGCCTAGCATCTGGACCTTTTTGAGCAGCCTGGGAAAAACGGGTTTGTCAGCAATCTGCTAGCGCCGCCTCCCGGCCTGGCCTCCTGAGGACATCTCCACTTACGGCTTGATCCGGTAGAAGCGCTTCTCAAGCGTCTGCCCTTTCAGCTGATCGAGTCGGTCGCCCACGGCGTCACCCAGATGGGTCAGCCGGTCATCCGGATGCGGATGCGTCTTGAACAGCAGCCTGACGCTGCTGTCGTCCTTCGCCGCGTGGCCGATGTCCTGCAAGACGGTGGGCAATCCGAAGGGATCGTAACCGCCGCGCGCAGCGAGGATCACCGCAATGCGATCCGCCTCGTACTCCGCGTTCTTGTCGAGGGAACGGGCGAAGATTTCCGCCCCATTGCCGATCAGGTTCTTGATGGCCTGGTTTTCACCCGCCGTCGTTGCCAGGACTTTCGTGCCCATATCCACCAGCTGGCTTTGCTGGAGAATCTTGAGATGGTGTCTCTCGATGACATGCCCGACCTCATGCGCGAGCACGCCGGCCAACTCGCTCTCGTTCTGCAGGACCCGGTAGAGACCCTTGGTAACAAAGACGTAGCCTCCGGGCGCTGCAAACGCGTTGATATCATTCGTGTCGATCACCCCGAAATGCCAGTCGAGATCGGGACGCTCGCTCTGGCTCGCGATCCAGCGCCCCACGTTGTTGACGTATTTCTGCAACTTGGCGTCCTTCACCAACGGGGCGGCGCCCAGGAGGTTGCCGGCGGCCTGACGGCCGATGGCGACCTCTTCCTCCGCCGAGAAGCCGAACAGGCCGCGCATGCCGCCCAAGTCAATCCCCCCACCGGCGCTCGATGGAGGCCGGCCAGGTTCGGGCGTGGTCTGGGTGCTCTGCTCGAAGGCCTTCTTCAGTTCCTGCCCCAGATCCAAGGCGTGGGCCGCACCCCCAACGCAGAGGAGGAGCACGCTTGGAAGAATGGCTGTCGTGATCGTGCGTGCCATGGGCGTCCTCATTTCGCTGATCCCGGAGTTGGGAGGTACTCCACCTTCCGTGCCGCGAGCTTCCCGCTGGCAGCGAATTGCTGGGCCTGCGCCCGCGTGGTGGCGTAGGACTGGGCCTTCTTGAGCTCCGCCTCGTTGTATCTGGCCGCCGTCAACTCCTCCTCGCTGAGGCCGCGAATACCCGTGGTAGCCACGACACGCCCGGTACCCGCACGGCCGGACGCCAGGCCGGCAAGCTCAGCGGCGTCGCTGCCGCCTTTGCGTGCCTCGCCGCGGCGGATGCTGAGCATGCGCACCCAACCGCTGCCCGCGGCACTCTTCACCCGAAACCACCCGCCTTGCCTGTCAAGAATCTCGATGTGATCACCCGCCGCGAGCGACCCAACCGTCTTCGCATCGCGGAACGGCTCCGCCTTGAGGTCGTCCGCCTTCAGCGCACTGCCCCCTTCTCCGGCCAGCGCTGTCCCGATGGCCAGCAGGAGTGCGCCTAGCAGGACGGGGATGCTTCTTGCCCTGTTCATGATGTGGTCTCTCCATGATGTTGGGTGGTCTGGTGCCAACGGATGTGCGCTTCGGCGAAGAGCGCTCGCCAGCCGGCCCTGGCCGCCTTGCCGCCCGAGATCAGGCCGTCGTGCACGAACCAGGTTGGCGCATTATCCCCGGCGTCGAGGCGACGTGGCAAGAGCCCATCGAGGCAGGCGGTGACGTTCTCGATGTCCTTGGCCACCCGCTCGCGAGCCGTTTGGTCGTGCGCCGGAATCACCCAGGAGACCGCCAGGGTATTTTCGAAGAGCGCCCAGATACCCTTTTGGCGGCCCTTGAGCATATCCACGCTCTTCAGCTCGGTGCCCAGTTTGGCCACACGACGGCGGATGATCTCCAGCGCGCGTTCCCCAACGCCGTCGTCGGATTCTCCAACACGGATGAGCAACAGCGTGGCGCGGAGCTCGCCGCGCTGTTCCACGGAGGCGCGCACCGCGCTGGTTTCCAGCACCCCGCTGGTCGCCGCGGCGTAGATGCGCGCAATGGTGAAGTACGTCAGGCCGACCGTCAGGGGGCCCGTCAGGTTGATGTAGGTGTTGGTGAAGTTGATGCTGGCGAAGCTGACCCCCAGCAGGATGAACTGGGAGGCACCGAACAGGCGATCGATCTTGCCGCGTCCAGCGTTCCGATAGAAGGCCCAGGCCGTCGCCCAGACGATCAGCAGGGCCAGCAGCGGATAGAGGATGCGCCCTTCTGGATAGCGCAGATAATCTTCGTGCTTCAGGTTGTCGATCGCCGTGGCCAGAATTTCGACCCCCGGGTGAAGCCGACTCACGGGAGTGGCTTTGACATCAAACAAACTTGGCGCCGTGGAGCCGATCAGCACGATCTTGTTCGTGAACTCATCCTGCGGACGTCTCTTGTCCTTACTGAGCATGTCGTTGAACACA
>Ga0316622_100001090_pt1 | contig 17105 bp, 13 predicted proteins | sample OWC_Aug_OW2_C1_D_FD_207646 | JGI IMG/M metagenome (GOLD analysis project Ga0316622, IMG submission 207646) | Wetland soil microbial communities from Old Woman Creek delta, Ohio, United States - OWC_Aug_OW2_C1_D5_C | ecosystem: Environmental > Terrestrial > Soil > Wetlands | place: USA: Ohio... | reverse complement strand
TCGTGCGCGCGCAACTCGCGCAGCACCGCGTCGATCTGCCCACCCGAGTAGAGCGAGTCCTCGTTGAAGTACACGTCGAAGTGGATGCCCATGCGCCCGAGCGTCTCGCGAATGTCATCGAAGATCGCGATTTCGGCGGCATGCTTGAAGAGTCCATCCGGGGCTTCGTCGCGCAGGGCGTCGCCGTGCTCGCCGTGCAGCGTGCCGGCGATGAGGGTGATGTACTCGCCCTGGTAGCCGCCCTCGGGGAACACCGCCGGCGCGCCGATCAATTCCAGGTAGCGCGCGCGAACGGAGTCCCCCAGGATGCGCATCTGGCGGCCGGCATTATTGAAGTAATACTCCCGCGTCACCCGGTGTCCGGTAGCCTCGAGCAAGCGCGCCATCGCATCACCGAGCACGGCATTCCGCCCGTGCCCGATGGTGAGCGGCCCGGTAGGGTTCGCGCTCACGAATTCGACCATTACGGAGCGCCCCTCGCCGAAGGGCGCCGGCCCATAGTCCGCGCGCTCGATCTCGGCCAGCGCCTGCTCCCAGAAGCGGCGCGAGAAGCGGAAGTTGATGTACCCCGGCCCGGCGATCTCGGTCGCCTCGAGCACGCCGTCCGCGTCCTCGATGTGCCGCACGATGGCCTCGGCGAGGGCGCGCGGGGAGGTGCGCTCCGCGCGCGCGAGCGCCATCGCCACCGTGGTCGCGAGATCACCGAACGCCCGCTCTTTGGGCACCTCGAAAAGCAGAGGGGGGAGGCTTTTCGACTTCAGCACTCCCCCCTCTGCACATGCCAGCAATGCCCGCTGAAGCAGCCCCTCAAGCCGTTTTTTCATCCCCCCGACGCCAACGCTTTCTGCACTTTGTCATGTGTGTGGTTGGCCAGTCCGTCTAGCCCGGCACCGGGTCCGAGTCAAGGCACCCGCGACGCCGCGCCTGCCCCGGTGTCCGGGATCGGCCCCGCTCGCAGCCGGCGGCTCATGATGATCGCGTCGACCCCCGGCGCGTAGTAGTTGCGCCGGCGCCCCGTGCGCTCGAAGCCGAGGCCACCGTAGAGCACAAACGCCGCCGTGTTGCCCTCGCGCACCTCCAGCGTGACGACCCCAGCTCGCGCGGCCGCCGCCGCCTCCAGCACCAGGTCGACGAGCGCCCGGCCGATCCCGCGCCGCTGCATCTCGGGTCGCACCGCGAGATTCAAAATATGGACTTCCTCGCCCACCTCCCACCAGCACACGTAGCCCAACATCTCGTCGGTCTCCGGCACACGCACCACGACGCTGCGCGCAAAGGGCACTTTCAGCTCGTGCAGAAACAACCCCGGCGTCCACGGCTCCGCAAACGTCCGACGCTCGATTTCCATGACCGCGTCCACGTCCGCTGCGCGCATCCGGTCGAAGCGCAGCGGCAGCGCGGGTTGTGACCGGGGACTCACCAGCGCAGCAAGGCGGAGGCCCAGGTGAACCCGGCGCCGAAGGCGGCAAGGCAGACCAGATCGCCGTCGCGGATCCGGCCTTCGCCCAGCGCCTCGTAGAGCGCGATTGGAATCGACCCGGCGGTCGTGTTGCCGTACCGCTGGATGTTGTTGAAAACCTTCTCGTCCGGCAGTTCCAGGCCCGCGGCCACCATCTGGCTGATGCGGAGGTTGGCCTGGTGTGGAATGAGCAGCGCCAGGTCCGCGGTGGTGCAGCCGTTCGCGTCGAGCGCCTCGCGGATCACTTCGGGGAAGCGGGTCACCGCGTGCCGGAAGACGTATCGCCCTTCCATCTTCGGGAAGATGCGCGCCTCGTCGCCGATGATCATGTCCTCGGTGAGGCGCGGGCGCGCGCGGCTTGTCGCACACTCCAGCCAGAGCTTCTCCGCGAACTTGCCTTCTGCATGCAGATGCGTAGACAACACGCCCCGCCGCGGGTCGGCCTCCGGACCGACGACGACCGCACCCGCGCCATCGCCGAAGATCACCGCCACCTCCCGGCCGCGGGTGCTGAGGTCGATGCCAGTCGAATGCACTTCGGAACCGACGATTAGGACGCGGTCGTACAGGCCAGTCTTTACGAACGTGTCCGCGACCGCGAGGCTGTAGAGAAAGCCGGAGCACTGGTTGCGGACGTCGAAGGCCGGAATGCCGCCGATTCCCAGACGATCCTGCAGCAAACAGGCAGACGACGGCATGTCCACGTCCGGGCTCAGGGTGGCAAAGATGATGCAGTCGAGGTCCCGCGCCGGGAGTCCGGCCCGATCCATCGCCTCATGCGCGGCGATCGCACCCATGTCCGCGGCGCCCGTCCACCCGTCGCTGTAGCGGCGCTCGCGAATGCCCGTCCGCTGCTGCACCCACTCGTCGCTGGTGTCCATGTACTCCTGCAGGTCCGCGTTGGTCACGACACGGTCCGGCAGGTGGTGCCCGACACCCAGAATTCGAGAGTTCCGCACCCTTCCTCCTACAGCGTGACGACGGCCGCGCCCCACGCAAACCCGGCCCCCGCAGCAGCCAGGCAGACCGTGGCCCCGGCCGCCAGCGCCCCGCTGGCCACGTCCTCCGACAGCGCCACCGGCAAAGCCGCCGCCGTCAGGTGCCCGTAGCGAGCGGACGGGTTGGTGAGGCGCGCCGACGCGATGCCGAGCTGGCGGGCAGCGCTGTCGACGACATCGGGCAGCACATGGCCGATGATGAAGTGGTCCACCCGATCCATCGAAACCGCGGCCGCGTGCACGGCTTCGGTGATGACCGCCGGCAGCGTCTCGGCACCAAAGCGCCGCATCGCGTCGAGGTCGATTGCCGGAAAGTGCCGGCCGCTCAGGAAGTCGGCCAGCGTCATGCGCGTCGGATGTTGCCGGCTGGCCGGATACTCGCACCAGAAGCTGCGGTGGTGTTGCCCGTCCGCGTGAAGGACGGCACTGCGCACGCCCCGTTCTCCATCGGCGGGCCCAAGCACGACCACCCCTGCCCCGTCCCCAAACAGCCGAGCGATGTGCACACCCTTTTCAGAGTAATCCAGTCCCGCCGAGTGCACCTCCCCGCCCGCGACGAGCACGTGGTGATACACACCAGCCCGGATGAAGCGGTCCGCGACGGTGAGACCGTAGATGAAGCCGGCACATTGGGCCCGAACGTCGAGGGCGCCGACCGTCCGGCAGCCGAGCTGGTCCTGCAAGTAGCAGGCCGCGCCGGGAAACGTGACGTCCGGCGTCATGGTGGCGAAGACGATGAAGTCCACCGCATCCGCCGCCAGTTGGGCCTGTGCCAGCGCCCCCGCGGATGCGCGAGCGGCCAGGGTGGAGACTCCGACGGCCTCGACCGCAATGGGGCGGATCACCCCGGCCCGTTCGAGTGCCGCCGGCAACTCGTGGCCCAAGCCGATGATGCGCGAGCCCATGCCGTTACGGTTTCAGGAGCACGACTTCGAGGGTCTTGTTCTCGAAGCGGTGCACAAACCCCGCCACCGGCCCGGGCAGCGCCACCTGGGTCGTGAAGTCCGGCGGAAACGCCGGCGAGAACGCGGCGACGCGTCGGAGGTCGGGATCCGTGAGCCGACCATGCACGGTGAAGAACCCATCCCGCAGCCGGAGGTCGTAGGCGTAGTCCGGCATCTCGTCGGACACCGCGAGCTGCCGTTTGATCGCTGAGGGCGGAACCCGCCGCGGAAACTCGACCCGCAACAGATAGCCGCCGCCGTGTTCGTCGAGCGTGTAGACCTCGCCGTACCGCCGCTCTCGGTCCATCTTTTCCTCGAATCCCTCACCGTGGAAGCCGTCGACGGCGATCGTGCCCCGTTCGCTGATCGGCACCGCCGCGCCCAGGATCGGCGCGAACAACGGCCGCAGCAAAAATCCGTAGAGGCTGCCCCGATACGCCACCTGGTCGATCGGCATCTCTCCCACCAACACGTCGCGCAGCCGAAACGCACCTTCGAGCGTGCCCAGCAGCACACCCGCCACGACGATGCCGAACGCGTGATGCCCAAGGGCCGTCGGGCTGTACGCCGCCAGGGCCAGCGCAAGCACCGCCGGATACAGCAACAGGTTCAACGCCACGTTCAGCACGGTCGCGCCGCCCGTAAACACGTTCTGGTCGCCCGTCGCGCGCTCCAGGCCCCGCTTATCCGCTGCCGGCAGCGCGCCGAGCACAGGCAGCGCGACGAGCGCCGCCAGCTTCTTCGCCCAGGGATAGCCGGTGGGCTGGCGTTGCAGCTGCGTGACCGCGGCCTCGTACGTGACGTCGAGCTCCCCCGTGAACCGCCTGTCGGTCGCGGGCGTTTCAGCCGCAGGTGTCGCCACGGAGCCGGGGACGCCTGGCGCCGCGGCCGCCGGTGCGTCCGCAACGGGTGCCGGCGCCTGCAGCACGGGCTTCGAAACGGAGGCAGTCGGCGACGCCCCGCCCGCGCGCGCCAGCTCGGCAGTCGCAGCGGCGCCCACCGACGGTGCCCGGGCCGGTTCGGGCCCCCGGGGCGTCAGGGGTTCGCTGGCGCCGGCAGGTCCCGGTATTGCGCGAGGTAGGGGGACCGGGGCGGCGGGCGCAGACGTCGCGGACGCTGTCTCCACAGGAGCGTGCACGGCAGGAACCTGCGTCGCGGGAGCCGGCTCGGTGGAAGTCTGGCCCGCGCCGGCCGCACGAAAGCGAGACGGGAACGGGGCCGAAAACGTCTTGTCCGGGTGCAGCTGACGCGCCCGGACGATCAAGACGTCCTCCGTTTCCGGGCGCTGCGGGTCCGGAATGCAGCAATCGACAGGGCACACGGCAGCACACGCTTCACGATCGTGGAAGCCGACGCACTCCGAGCACTTCTCCGGCACGATATAGAAGATGTCTTGCGACAGGGCCTGGTGTTTCGCCCCGTTGAGCTCCCACTCCGCGCCACCCGCGTAGATCGCGGTGTTCGGGCACTCCGGCTCGCAGGCGCCGCAGTTGATGCACTCGGAGGTAATGACTGTGGCCATAGCGTCCCGCTGCGCGTTCGTTTGTATCCTTTCGGGCCCGCCGATTCAACGAACCCCGACCCGGGGTTGATTCCGTACCGGTGCCGTCGTACCTATCTCGGCATGTCAGTCGCTCTGGACATGCTGGTGATGCTGCCCGGCTACCTGCCCTACCCTCGCTACGGGCGCGTTGCGAAACTTCTCGACGAGAAAAGCGTCCTCATCAGCCAGGTGCACTGCGGCGATCCCCGCTGTGCGGCGGAGCACGCGCACGGCGACGGCGTCTGGCCCGCGGACGCGCTCGAGGCCGTGGCCGCGTATCAGCCGCGAGCCACCTGGGAGCACGGGCGCAAGAGCTCGCCCAACGCACCAATTGCGGGCGCGTAACGCCCGATCCGTCCAGATCAGGGGTCGTTCGCCCGGTCGCATGCGTGCGAGCACTCCGCGGGGATGCGCATGGACTGGTGGCGAGAGGCGGTTTTCTACGAAATCTACGTCCGCAGTTTTCAGGACGGCACCGGCGACGGCGTCGGTGATCTACCCGGCATCATCCGCCGCCTCGACTACCTCAACGACGGCACTCCCCGCTCCCTGGGCATCGACGCAGTCTGGCTGACGCCGATCAACCCGTCGCCGCTGTTCGATTTCGGATACGACGTCAGCGATTACTGCGACGTCGACCCGGTCTTCGGGACATTGGGCGACGTCGAGCTGCTGCTTGCGGAAGCGCACCGCCGCGGGATCAGGGTCATTCTCGACCTGGTACCGAACCATTCGTCGCACCTGCATCCGTGGTTCCAGGCCTCCCGACAGTCCCGCACCGATCCCCAGCGCGACTGGTATTGTTGGCGCGACCCGGCACCGGATGGCGGTTATCCGAACAACTGGACATCCAACTTCGGTGGCCCGGCGTGGACGTTCGACGCGCACACCGGGCAGTACTACCTGCACTCCTTTCTGCCCGAACAACCCGACTTGAATCACCGCCATCCCGGCGTGCAGCAGGCGATGGAGAAGGTCATCCGCTTTTGGCTCGGGCGCGGCGTCGACGGCTTCCGGGTCGATGTCGTTCACAAGCTCCTGAAACACCCGGACCTGCCCGACAACCCGCCGGCCCCGCCGGATGCGGCGGACCCGGTGCGCCACTATGGCGGGCAACAACACGTGTACGACGAAGACCGCCCGGAGGTGCACGACCTCCTGCGTCGCTGGCGCCGGCTGCTGCGAGCCTATGGCGACCGCACGATGGTCGGCGAGGTCTACCTGCTCGACCCGGCACGCGTTGCCACCTATTACGGCAGCGGTGACGACGAGCTGCCGCTGGCATTCAACTTCGCCTTCATGTGGAGTCCCTGGGACGCAGCGGCGTTCCGGCGGGAGGTCGACCGCATCGAAGCGCTGCTGCCGCGCGGTGCTCAGCCGACCTACGTGTTGTCCAGCCACGATGCACCACGGCACCGGTCCCGCTTCGACGATCCGGTCTGGGGCGCTGCCCGCGCCCGACTCGCCGCCCTGATGTTGCTGACTCTGCGCGGTACCCCGTTTCTCTACTACGGTGAGGAGATCGGCATGCGCGATGGCCTCGTCCCCAGCGGACGCGTGCGCGACCCGCTGGGGCAACGCTATCCCGCGCTGAACCGCGACCCGGCGCGCACGCCCATGCAGTGGACGGGTGGGCCCGGCGCCGGGTTCACCACCGCGGCCGACGCGTGGCTGCCGATCAGCGAGGACGCGGTCCACTGCAGCGTGGCCGCGCAGGACGCGGACGCCGACTCGTTGCTGAACTTCTATCGCCGCGCGCTCTGGTATCGACGGGGCAGCGTTGCGCTGCGGCGCGGGTCGTACCGACCGCTGAACGGCCCGGCCGACAGCTTCCTCTACGTGCGCGAGCACGCGGACGAGCGCCGTGTGGTGGCGCTGAACTTCTCGGGCGAACGGCGCACCTGCAGCCTCGCGGAATCCGGTGAGGGTGTCGTCGAACTTTCCACACAGCCGGGCACGACCCCGCGCCGGGTCCGGCTGGACCGCTGTGAGCTGGGGCCGGTCGAGGGCCTCGTCGTCCGGTGCTGACCGCCGCGCCGTCGTCAGCTGTCAGACGCGGTTGATCAGGCTGGCCGCAACCGCCGCCCCGAAGCCGTTGTCGATGTTGACCACCGTCACCCCGGCCGCGCACGAGTTCAACATCGCAAGCAGGGCCGCCAGTCCACCGAAACTGGCTCCGTAGCCGACGCTGGTCGGCACGGCGATCACCGGCCGGTCGACCAGGCCGGCGACCACGCTCGGCAGTGCGCCTTCCATGCCCGCAACGACGATCAGCACGGCGGCCGCGCGCAACTGCTCGCGATGCGCCAGCAGGCGGTGGATGCCGGAGACGCCGACGTCTTGCAGCCGTTCGACAGCGTTGCCCATCACCGCGGCGGTGACGGCGGCTTCTTCCGCCACGGGCAGGTCGGCCGTACCGGCCGCGACGACCAGGACGACGCCCTTGCCAACGCGGCGTGGCGGCGCGCTGAGGATGCTCGCGATGCGGCCCGCCGCATCGTACTGCGCCGCAGGAAACGCGGAGCGCACAACCGCCGCCTGCTCGGGATTGAGCCGCGTCACCAGCACGTTGTGCCCGGCGTCGGCCAGGCGGCGCGCTATCTCGACGATCTGCTCACTCGACTTCCCCGGCCCGAAGATCACTTCCGGGAACCCGGTCCGCAACGCCCGATGGTGGTCGACCTTGGCAAACCCCAGATCCTCGAAGGGCAGTCCCTTGAGTTGTTCGAGCGCATCGTCGGCACTGAGCGTGCCGGCGCGCACGTTCTCCAGAAGGTCCTTGAGTCGGTGCGGGTCCATGTCGTCTCACCCCGTTTTTCCTGAAGGTGTGGGCATCCGGAAGTGGTCGTAGCCGCCACGACCGAGCCGCAGCGGGCGATCGTGCTCGTCCAGCAACCGGACGCCACCCTCGCGCGTAATGCAGCCGACGCGCGTGACCGCGCATCCCAGGCGCCGGGCGCTCCGCGCCAGCCGCGGCAGATGCCGATCGGGAACGGTGAAGAGCAGTTCGTAGTCCTCACCGCCGTGGAGGGCGAGGAGGTCGCCGGGGCCCCGTGCGGTCCGGTAGGCGGCGGAGCGGGGAACCTGGTGCACGAGAATGGTGGCGCCCACATCGCTCTGTTCGCAGATGTGCCCGAGGTCCTGCACCAGACCGTCGCTGACGTCGATCATCGCGGACGCGATACCGCTCGTTGCCAGGAAACGACCGGCCTGCAAGCGGGGCTGCGGCTCGCGAAACCTGCGCAGCGCGGCGGCGGGCGGGCGGTCGCCGGCACGCAGTGCCTGCACCGCGAGCGCGGCGTCCCCGAGTGTGCCGGTGACGAACACGTGGTCGCCGGGGCACGCACCCTGGCGGGTCACGATACGGGGCGGGGCCTCTCCCAGCAGGGCCACAGTGACGGTCAATTGCCGCGTCCGGGCGAGATTGCCGCCCACGACAGCCGCGCCGCACGACTGCGCCGCCTCCACTATGCCGCGCTGTACGGCACGCAGGTCACGGGCAAGGTAGGCGGCAGGCGCTCCGAAGGCCACGACGCAGAAGCGCGGCGTGCCACCCATCGCCGCGATGTCGCTGGCGTTGATGAGGAACGCCTTGCGCCCGATCTGCCGCGGGGTGAGCCACGCAGCGCGGAAATGCGACTCCGCGACGAGGGCGTCGATCGTGAACAGGTAGGAGCGTTGCCCGCAGCGAATCACCGCGCAATCCTGTCCTGGGCCGACCAGAGTGCCGCGAACAAGGGGGACCTTCGGCACGATGAGGTCGAGGAAACCGAACTCCCCGACCGCGGCCAGGGTGCGGGGCGGTCTCGCCAACGGGCGCTTCGCGGTGACCATCTTCGCGGCGTGGCGGCGCCCGCGGCAGCGGGCACTAGAAGCGCCGCCGTCTCGGGCTGGGCGCCCGACTCAGCCAAACATCTCGCGGACTTTGTCGAAGAACCCCTTCGTGAGCGGACTGACATCCGCCCCGCTCTCACGTGCGAATTCCTCGAGCAACTCGCGTTGTCGTTGCGTCAGCTTGCGCGGCGTCTCGACGACGACGCGCACGAGCTGGTCTCCGCGGACACCGCTGCGCAGACTGGGGACCCCCTTGCCTCGGAGGCGAAAGACGTGTCCGGACTGCGTGCCGTGCGGGACCTTCAGCTTGTGCTTCCCTTCGAGGGTTGGCACCTCGATCTCGGCGCCCACGGCCGCCTGGGGGAAGCTGATGGGCACATCGCAGACGACATCGTCGTCCTGCCGAACAAAGAGCGGGTGTTCGCGCGCCGTGACCACCACGTACAGGTCGCCGGGCGGTCCGCCGCTGCGGCCCGGTTCCCCCTCCCCACGCAGTTTGAGGCGCGAGCCGGTGTCGACCCCTGGCGGAATCTTGATGTTGAGCGACTGCGTCGTCTGCACCACGCCGGAACCGCCGCAGGATCGGCACGGCTCCTTGACGATGGTGCCCTGCCCGTTGCACTGGCCGCAGGTCTTCGCAATGGTGAAAAATCCCTGCTGGTAGCGCATTTGCCCGCTGCCCCGGCACGCCGGACAGGTTTCGCGAGCTGCGCCGCCACGGGTGCCGCGCCCGCTGCAGGCGTCGCAGGCGGCGAGGCGCGGCACCGAGATGACTTTCTCGACACCGAACACGGCCTCCTCGAAGGTGATCGTGAGGTCGTAGCGCAGGTCCTCGCCGCGTCGGGCGCGCGAGCGCCCGCGCCCCCGCCCACCGCCGAAGAAGTCCCCGAAAATGTCGCTGAAGATGTCTTCGAAGCCGCCGGCGCCGAAGTCGAATCCGCCGAACCCCGCACCCTGCTCGAAGGCGGCATGCCCGAAGCGGTCGTACTGGGCCCGCCGCTCGGCATCACCGAGCACCTGGTACGCTTCCGACGCTTCCTTGAATCGTTCTTCGGCTGCCCTGTCCCCGGGGTTGCGGTCGGGGTGGTACTTCATCGCCAGCTTACGGTAGGCCTTCTTGACCTCCTCCTCGCTGGCATCGCGGCCGACGCTAAGGACCTCGTAGTAGTCGCGTTTCTGCGGCACCGCGCTCCCCTCACGCGCACGATACAGAAGCCCTCCCACTCAGTCGAGGGGAGGGCTTCCATGGTCATCGCCGGCAGGCGCGAGGGCTCGATCAGCCCTTCACTTCTTCGAAGTCCGCATCGACGACGTCGTCCTTGCCGCCGGTGGTGGGGCCACCGGACTCCCCGCCCGCCTCGGGACCGGCCTGGCGGGACGCTTTGGCGTAGATCGTCTCCGCCAGCTTGTGAGAGGCGCGCGTCAGCTCCTCCGCGGCTGCCTTGATGACGGCAGCGTCCGTACTCTCCAGGTCCTTCTTGGCCTTCTCGAGCGCCTGCTCGATCATGCTGCGCGTGCTCGCGTCCAGATCGCCGCCATGTTCGCGCAGGGACTTCTCGGTCTGGTAGACGAGGCTGTCGAGCTGATTGCGCGCGTCGGCTGCCTCGCGCCGTTTGTGGTCCTCCGCCGCGTGCACCTCCGCATCCTTCACCATCTGCTTGATCTCGGCTTCGTTGAGACCGCTGGACGCCGTGATGCGGATGGATTGCTCCTTGCCGGTGCCAAGGTCCTTGGCATTCACGTGCACGATGCCATTGGCGTCGATGTCGAACGTCACTTCGATCTGCGGCAGGCCGCGCGGCGCCGGCGGGATGCCGATGAGGTCGAACTGGCCGAGCAGCTTGTTGTTCGCCGCCATCTCGCGCTCGCCCTGGAAGACCCGGATCGTCACCGCCGTCTGATTGTCCGACGCCGTGGAGAATACCTGGCTCTTCTTGGTCGGGATGGTGGTGTTCTTCTCGATCAACTTGGTGAAGACGCCGCCCAGGGTCTCGATGCCCAGCGACAGCGGGGTGACGTCGAGCAGCAGGACGTCCTTCACCTCGCCCCGTAGCACGCCGCCCTGGATGGCGGCACCGACGGCCACCACCTCGTCAGGATTGACGCCTTTGTTCGGCTCCTTCCCGAAGATCCTGCGCACACGGTCCTGCACGGCCGGCATCCGGGTCATGCCGCCGACGAGGATCACTTCATCGACGTCGCTGGCCCGCAGGCCGGCGTCCTTCAGGGCCGTGATGCACGGCCCGTCTAGACGGTCGAGCAGATCCGCGCACAACGCCTCCAACTTGGAGCGGGTCAGCTTCATGTTGAGGTGCTTCGGACCGGTCTGATCCGCCGTGATGAACGGGAGGTTGATGTCCGTTTCCAGCGACGAGGACAGCTCACACTTCGCCTTTTCCGCCGCTTCCTTGAGACGCTGCAGCGCCATGCGATCCTTGCGCAGATCGATGCCCTGGTCTTTCAGGAACTCCTCCGCCAGGTACTGCATAAGGCGCTGGTCGAAGTCCTCGCCGCCGAGGAACGTGTCGCCGTTCGTCGACTTGACCTCGAAGACACCGTCGCCGAGTTCCAGGATGGAGATGTCGAACGTCCCCCCACCGAGATCAAATACGGCGATCTTTTCGTCTTTCTTCTTGTCGAGGCCGTAGGCGAGCGATGCCGCCGTGGGCTCGTTGATGATGCGCAAGACCTCGAGTCCCGCCACGCGCCCGGCGTCTTTGGTCGCCTGACGCTGGCTGTCGTTGAAGTATGCCGGGACGGTGATCACCGCTTCGGTCACCTTTTCGCCCAGGTAGTCTTCGGCCGTCTGCCGCATCTTCTGCAGGATGAAGGCCGAGATCTCCGGCGGGCTGTAGCTTTTGCCCCGCGTCTCGACCCACGCGTCGCCATTGTCGGCACGCACGATTTTGTATGGCAGCACCTTCAGCGCCTTTTGCACTTCCGGGTCGTCGTACCGGCGGCCCATCAGACGCTTGACGGCGGAGATCGTGTTGTCGGGGTTGGTGATGGCCTGGCGATGGGCGATTTGTCCCACCAGACGTTCGCCGGCCTCGGTGAACGCGACGACCGACGGGGTGGTGCGGCCGCCCTCGGAGTTGGCGATGACCTTCGGGTCGCCGCCTTCCATGATCGCCACGCACGAATTCGTGGTGCCGAGGTCAATTCCGATGACTTTTCCCATTCTGTGTCTCTCCCTGCGTCTCAATGGTCCGCCGCGAACTCTGCGGTTGCACTGATGCCTGTGGGGCGGTTAATCACTGTTTTGCTTCGTTTCAACGGCCTGAGCGGTTCCGCCGCTCACGGTGACCAGGGCGGGCCGGAGGAGTCGGTCGTACAGCTGGTAGCCCCGCTGATGTTGCTCCACCACCTGGTTGGGTTCGCGATCCGGCGCGTGCACCTGCGCCAGCGCCTGATGCCGGGCCGGGTCGAACGCCGCCCCCTCGGCATCGATGCGGGTCACGCCGTGTCGCTCCAGGACATCCAGGAACCCGCGCAGCACCATCTGCACCCCTTCGATGACCGAATCGTCGTTACCGCCCGCGTGCCCGATCGCCCGCTCCAGGTTGTCCACCACGGGGAGCAGTTCGCGGATCAGCCCCTCCGAAGCGAAGCGCAGGCTCTCGGCCCGCTCGCGCTGCATCCGCTTCTTGAAGTTCTCCAGGTCCGCCCGCTCCCGCAAGTAGCGATCGGCGTATGCGTCGCGCTCCTGTTCGAGTTCCCGTACCCGGGCTTCGAGTTGCTGGACCTGCTGCTCCAGCGACGGTGCCGTGGGCGATTCGGGTCCCGGGCTGTCCGCAGGTTCGGCGCCCTGGGCCTCCACGCCGACGGAGGCCGCCTCGTCCTTTCCCCCGTGCTGGGTCATTATCTTCTCCGATTGTCGCTGAGTTACGTGCCGCGGAGCGGCCGGAACCTAAGAACGACGGCAGGGCTTGTCAAGGCAGCGCCGCGGTGATTTCCTGCCTCGCAGATGGGCCCGCCGCAGACCTCCGAGGCAATCATCCTCCGCAGTCGAGCCTACGGGGAGTCCGACCAGATCGTCACCTTTCTGACGGAGACGGCCGGCAAGCTCACCGGAATCGCGAAGGGCGCGAAGAACTCCCGGCGACGGTTCGCCAACTGCCTGCAACCCTTCACGCGGGTGCGGGTCCACTACCGGACACGGCCGGGGACCTCCCTCGTCTTCATGGATAGTTGCGATTTGCTGCAAGCGCCCGCCGGGCTCGTCGAGCCGGCGAAGTTCGCGTACGGCAGCTATCTGGTGGAGCTCGTCGATCAGTTCACCGAAGAGGCGGACCCGGTCGCCCCGCTCTTCCGATTGCTGGCCGATGCGTTGGACGCACTGCAGCAGGGGATGGCAAGTGGTGCCTTCCTGCGGGCATTCGAGCTCTCGCTGCTCCACCACTCGGGGTACGCGCCGCAGCTTTGGGCTTGCGCGCAGTGTACCACACCGCTGGCCCGTGAAGCGCGCGCCTTCGTCGATCCATCGACCGGCCGGGCCGTGTGCGCCAGGTGTCGGACGGGATCCGACGCCGGCGTGGTCGTCGCCGGAGACACGCTCGCCGCGCTGGAGGCGGTGCAGGGCCTCCCCCTCGCCGAGGCCCGAGTGCACCGCTTCGGGCCGAGCGTGGGAGCGGAAGCCGCCCACCTCATGGGGCACTTGTTGGCCCAGCACCTGCCCCGGCCACTACGTTCGGTCAAGCTCATCGCCGCTCTGGCCGGCTGAACGCAGCCGCTCCTTCGGTACTGCTCCCGCGTGACGCCCTGGTGTCTATTCTCGTCCGTGCGAGACGGGGGCCGCTCCCATCGCAGGGTCGACAGATCCACGCCCGGAAGCGTTGGACTTTACCTTGAACCCGCAAGGTACGATACTTCCGTGCTGAGCCGGTTGCGACCCGGCTGTGGCTCGGACACCGAGATCCGCGGGTCGCCAACGAGCCCGGGAGGATGTCATGACTGTTGGTACCGCCCCTGCCACGCGTCATGCGATGAAGGAGCCGCATGGGCTCTCCCCGCGCATTCGCCGTCTGCGCGACTTCTACTTCGAGGGCGTGCAGCGCCGCTGGAACAACGAATTTTCGTGCTGGACCACCGGCACGCCGTGGGACGTCGTCTACGACGAGCTGGCCTACCACATCGTCCCCGAAACCTATGCCTTTCTGCAGACGTTCCGCTCCTCCACCTTGCAGGCCGCACGTCCGGTCGACCTGCCCTCCGGCTTCTGGGGCTGGAGCCTGGCGGAGCGGCGCGCCTGGGTGATCCGCCAGGTCATGGTCGACTGTGTGCCCCAGGAGATCCTCCCGGGTGATCTTCTCGCTGGCGCACGGTTCAATGTCCTCGTCTCACGCTGCTGGACAGCGCGCGAGGCCCGGCGGCGCGACCGGCTGGTGGGCGGGCGGCGTGGCGTGCGTGCCGGGGTGCAATGGTTCCACGAGCACGGCTACGGCAATGCGGGCGCCACGCCCGGGCACCTGATCCCCGACCACCAGCGCGCGCTTCGCATCGGGTGGCAGGGCATCCACGACGATCTGGCGCAGCGCTACGAGGCGCTCGGCGAACGCGATCGGCGCGGCGCCAAGGGAGCGCAGCTGCGCGCGATGATGACGGCAGCCACGATGCCCCGCGAGGTCGCGGCCCGCTATGCTGCGCTCTGCCAGCGCCTTGCCGGCGAGGAGAACGACCCCACCCGCCGCGCCGAACTCGGCCGCATGGCCGCGAATCTCGAGCGCGTCCCGTGGCGGCCACCGCGCGACTTCTGGGAGGCCGTGCAGGCGCTCTGGCTCACCCACATGCTCGTCATGAGCGACGAGAACTACCCGGGGCCCGGCGTGAGCTTCGGGCGGATCGACCAGTACCTGCTGCCGTATTGGGAAGCGTCCCTGGCTGATGGGATGGACCGCGAGTTCGGCAAAGAGATCCTCAAATGCTTCTGGGTCCACGCCAACACGGCGTACGACGCGATGATGCGCATGGGGGGCAACCAGGGGATCACCGCGGGCTTCGGCCAACTGCTCACCCTGTCCGGGATGGGCGCCGGCGGGGGGGACATGACCAACGACCTCACCTACGCGATCCTCGAGGTGATCGACGAGATGTCACCGATCCTCGAGCCCAAGCCCAACGTCCGGCTGCATCGCGGGACGCCCGAACCGCTGCTCGACAGAGTGGTCGACATGATCGGGGCGAGCCAGGGCGCGCCGTTCCTGCTCAATTTCGACGAGCGCTCGATGGCGGGTCTGCTGCGCGAAGCGCGCGTCGCTGGCTGCGAGCACCTGATTCACGAGGGCAACGTCCACGAATACGCCCCCGTGGGATGCCTCGAGAACACGATGGTAGGCAACGACCGCTCGGGCACGGTCGACGCAAACCTGAACCTCCTCAAAGCCGTCGAACTCGCCCTCACGGGAGGACGAGATCTGGTGCCGGCCGTTGACCCGGTGAGCGGCGTCACACGCCCGATCCGACAGGACGGACCGCGAACCGGCGATGCCACGCGCTTCCAGAGCTGGGAGGAGTTCTGGCGGGCGTACGTGGAGCAGACGCGCCACATCGTGCGCCGCTGCGTCGCGCTCTACGACCTGGGCGAGTCGGTCCGCGCCGAGTTCAGCCCGACGCCGTACCTCTCGTGTCTCGTGCGCGGCTGCGCCGAGCAGGGGCGTGACATCACGCAGGGCGGCGCCGAACTCAGCTTTACGACAGTCGAGGCCGTGACCTTCGCCACCACGGTCGACTCCTTGCTTGCCATCAAGTACCTCGTCTTCGACGCGCGGAAGTGCACGATGAGCGAACTCGTCGCGGCGCTGCGGGCAAACTGGCAGGGCCACGAGACGCTGCAGGCCTGGGCCCGCTTCCGGGCACCGAAGTACGGCCGCGACGACGACACGGCGGACGCGATGGCCCGCGACGTGATGGCGGTCTGGACCGAAGAAACGTGGAAGCACACGACCCGCGCTACGGGCCGCCGTTTCCGCCCTGGCATGCTGAGCTGGAATTACTGGGTGGGCGACGGATACGTCCTGGCGGCCAGCCCGGACGGCCGGCCGAAGGGGCAGTTTCTGTCGAACGCCATCTGCCCGTCGAACGGGGCCGACATCGCGGGCCCGACGGCGAACGCAAACTCCGTTGGCAAAGCGCTGGGCGGCATCGCTGCCGACGGGGCCGGCGATTGGCACGACTACGTCAACGTGCTGCCGAACGGCGCCAGCCACACCATGACCTTCAGCCCGGCCATGCTGCGGGACGGCGAGCACCGCGCGAAGTTCAAAGCCTTTCTGCGGGGTTACTGCCGCAACGGCGGCACCGCCCTGCAGATCAACGTCCTCGACGTCGAGACGCTCAAGGAGGCGCAGCGCCACCCGGAGAACTATCGCCACCTCCTGGTCCGGGTGACCGGGTACAATGCGTACTTCACGAGCATCGGGCGCGAGTTGCAGGACGAGATCATCGCGCGGCAGAGCCACGCGCGTCTGTGAGACAGCAGTGAGCGCGCGCAACACGGTCGAGCACCCGCCACGGATCGCGGCGCCCGGTCTCACGGTCACCGTCCTCAACATCCAGCGCATGTCGACCGAGGACGGTCCGGGCCTGCGCACCACGGTCTTTCTCAAGGGCTGCAGCCTGCAGTGCGCGTGGTGCCACAACCCCGAGGCGATGTGCCGCGAGCCGCAGGTCGTGTGGCACCGCCAGAGGTGCATCGGCGCGCACCTCTGCGATGGGGTGTGTCCCGAGGACGCCCTCTCGCGCGAAGGTTCCCGGGTGTGCATCGACTTCGCGCGCTGCACCGCCTGTGGCAAGTGTGTGGAGCAGTGTCCGACGGGGGCGTTCGAGCTGCTGGGCACGGCCTGGGAACTCGCGGCCCTTGTGGCCGAGGTAGCCAGGGATCGGAGCTACTACGAGGCCTCGGGCGGTGGCGTCACCGTGTCGGGCGGCGAGCCGGCGTTGCACCCCCGGTTCGTCTCCGCGTTCTTCGAGCATTGCCGCGCCATCGGCCTGCGCACCGCCCTGGACACAGCGGGCCTTGTGGCCACCGGCGCCTTGCTCGAACTCGCGCGCCGGGCCGATCTCGTCCTCTACGACCTCAAGGAAATCGACGCCGACAAGCATGCCTGCTTCACCGGACAACCCAACGACAAGATTCTGGCAAACCTGCGTACCCTCGCGGAACTGATGCGTGCGGAGGGCACGCCGCGCGCGCTCTGGATTCGCACGCCGCTCATTCCCGGGGCGACGTTCTCCGACGACAACCTGACGGGGATCGGCCGTTTCATCGCGGAGCATCTGGCCGACGTCGTCGGACGCTGGGAGCTGTGCGCCTTCAATAACCTCGCCGT
>Ga0316622_100001089_pt1 | contig 17106 bp, 16 predicted proteins | sample OWC_Aug_OW2_C1_D_FD_207646 | JGI IMG/M metagenome (GOLD analysis project Ga0316622, IMG submission 207646) | Wetland soil microbial communities from Old Woman Creek delta, Ohio, United States - OWC_Aug_OW2_C1_D5_C | ecosystem: Environmental > Terrestrial > Soil > Wetlands | place: USA: Ohio... | reverse complement strand
CCGGCTCCCGCATCGCCGGCTCACGCATCGCCGCCTCGCGTCTCGCCCTGCTCGCATCCCGGCAGGCCTCCGCCCGGCCGGCCTTCCCGGCTCAGCCAGGCTTCGAGCAACGCGAGATCCTGGGGAAAGGTGACCTTGAGGTTGAGGGGAGAGCCGGGGACCGTGCGCACGAGATGACCGCGCCATTCGTAGAGCATCGCGTCGTCGGTCGCCGCGAAGCCGACCTCCATCGCCTGCTCGTGCAGTTCGCAGACGGTCGGGAGAACGAAGGCCTGAGGCGTTTGCGCGCGCCAGAGCGAGTCGCGCGCGACCGTCTCGATGACTCGGCCCGCGCGATCGAGCGCCTTCAGCGTCTCCCCCGGAGGAAGCACCGGAATGACGGCGGTCGGCCGCGGTCCGCCCGGCGCGGCGGGCGCCTTGCGCCGGGACTTCTTCGGCGCCGCGCCCTCGGCGGCGGCGCCTCCAGCGGGGACCGGGGGCTGGTTGGCCTCGTCCGCGCGCGCGTGCATGGCCGCGATCAGGCTCGAGATCAGCTCCGCGGGGACCAACGGACGCGCGGCATCGTGGACCAGGACGAGCGGCTGCTCCGGCCCCTCGCGCTGCGCGCCTTCGCGTGACGGCTCGCTCACCGCGGCGGCTTCGGGAGCCCCGGCCGATGGGAAGGGACGGGCCGCGTGCATGCGCTCGCGGCGCAGTTCGACGTCACCCTCCCAGATCTCGCAGATCCTCTTCAGCCCGAGCCGCGCCGAGTCCTGGCGCCGGTCGCCTCCCGGCACGATCCCGCGCACCTTGGCCGCGCATTCGCGCGACTCCTCCATGAGCGGGCCGAGGATTTCGTCGCGGAAGCTCTTCTCCCAGCCGCGGGGCACGACGACGAGGAGGTCGTGGATCTCCGGATGGCGCGCGAATGCGACCATGCTCCAGTAGAGCATCGGCCGGCCGGCCAGCGGCACGAAGGCCTTGGGCCGGTCCGCGTTCAGGCGCGCCCCCAAGCCCCCGGCCAGGAGCAGAGCCCAGCATCGGGAGACCGGTTCCTTCCGTTCGACGGATTCCGAACCGGCCTCGTGGGGCGCGAACGAATTCATGGGGCCTCCTTGCGCTCCAGCCCGCGGGCGGCGCGCTCCTCGGTGGACCAAGCGGCGCGCAGCGCCTCGCCCAGCGTGGCCGCGGGCAGGAGCTCGCACCCGGACGGGGCCCTCCAGCGGCGCGATTCCAAATCGCGCGCGGTCGCGGCGGGAACGAGCACGCGGCGGAACCCGAGTCTGGCCGCCTCCGAGATGCGCCGCTCGGGATCCGCTACTCTCCGCACCTCGCCGCCCAGACCGATCTCCCCGAAGGCGGCCAGTTCGGCCCCGGCCGGCCGGTCGGTCGCGCTGGCCGCGAGGGCGAGCAGAATGCCGAGATCGACTCCCGGCTCGTCGATACGCAACCCTCCCGCGACGTTGACGAAGACGTCGCTCGAGGAGACGTCGATTCCGCCGCGCTTGACGAGCACGGCGAGGAGGATCGCGAGGCGCCGGCCGTCGAATCCCGTCGCGATGCGCTGGGGAATGCCGTAGCGCGTCGCGTGGACCAGCGCCTGCACCTCGACCAGCAGCGGCCGCGAGCCTTCCATGGCCGCGACGATCGCGCTTCCCGACGCGCGGCCCGCCTCCTCGCCGAGGAAGAGCTGCGAGGGATTGGCCACCTCTTGCAGACCGTCGGCGCGCATGTCGAAGACGCCGATCTCGTGCACGCCGCCGAAGCGGTTCTTCACGCTGCGCAGCAGGCGGTAGGCGTGGAAGCGCTCGCCCTCCATGGTGAGGACGGCATCGACGATGTGCTCGAGCGTGCGCGGGCCGGCGAGGTTGCCCTCCTTGGTCACGTGCCCGACGAGGAGCACCGCGACCCCGCTGCGCTTCGCCATCTGGACGAGCTGGAGCGCGCCTTCGCGCACCTGGAGAACGCTGCCGGGCGCGGAGGGAAGATCGGGAAGATAGGCCGCCTGGATCGAATCGACGAAGAGGACCTCGATTGGCAGGCGGGCATCCTCGCTCCTGCCCGTGGCGGAGCCGTCGCTCGCTCCCGCGGGCGCGCCCTCGCCCACCGCCTCGAGCACGCGATCGAGGTCTCCCTCGGGGAGAACCGCCAGGCGGGAGTCGACGTGCAGGCGCACGGCGCGCAGCTTCAGCTGCGCGGCCGATTCCTCGCCGGAGACATAGAGGACGCCCCGGCCCTGGCCGACCAGCCGCGAGGCGACTTGCAGCAGGAGTGTCGACTTGCCGACGCCGGGGTCGCCGCCGATGAGCACGACCGACCCGGGGACGATGCCGCCGCCCAGCACCCGGTCGAATTCCTCGATCCCCGTCGCGAGCCTCTCGGGCCCGTGTGCGGAGACCGCGGCGAGAGAACGCACCCCCGCGTCGTATCCCGGGTCGCGCGGCCGCCCGCTCCACGACCGCCCCTCGCCTCTCGGCGCCCGGGCGGGCGTCCCCAGGTTCTCCTGCCGCGGCCCGCGGCGAGCGGGACGGGCGCCGGGCATCTGGCTGGGAGGCCGGAACGAAATGAGACTGTTCCACTCGCCGCACTGCGGGCATTGGCCGTACCACTTGCCGAAATCGGCGCCGCAGTTGCGGCAGAGGAAGGTCTCCGCCTTGCGCTTGCCCTGGCTCACCTTCGTGCTCCCCGGCGTCCTGCCGCTGTACGGGATAGGAACTCCATCATCTTAGCAACGATGGGACCGCCGATCATCTTTTAGTCGCCTGCCAGGGGACACCTCGAATAGGATGAAGTACGTTCTGAGAACCTGGGATGATCCACGATCGGCGCGAGCGGGCCGTGAGTCCCTCGCCTGGCGGAGGGTGCAAGCATGCCGGAGATGCGTCATCGGGTCGAGATCCTGGTCCCCAAGGGCAAACTCCTCGTCCGCAACGCCCGCTGTCCGAACGGCTGCAATCTCATGGATCCCGAGAACTTGATCCATGACCACGCTTCCATCCACTTGAAGGCCACCTACGGCGGGCAGACGGGGTCCCTGCGTCTGGATCCTCTCTTCGGAAGCTACGAGAACCTGTCGGATCTGAACGTTCCGGCCGGCGAGACGATCGAGGTCGCCTGCCCGCATTGTGGCGTCTCGCTTACGGACCTCGATCAGATCTGCGGGCAATGCTCGGCGGCGATGTTCGTCCTCCACCTGCCGAAGGGAGGCTTCATCGAAGCGTGCCAGCGCAACGGCTGCCCGAACCACCGGCTGCAGATCGTGACCGGCGAGCAGGCCATGCAACGGGCCTTCGACGAATTGGGGATGGACGCGTTCCTCTGAGACGCGCCGCGCACGCGGCCGCAGTTCCGAAGAGGCCGAAGGCGATCACGCGATTCTCGAGGATCACCGACGTGGGTGGCCATCGCCTAGGATCGGGGACGACGGCCGGACGGGCACCGCAAGGGCAGTTAGACGCGGACCGCGCGCCGGCCTTCGAGACGAAAGCGCCCCGCCGCCAGCAGGCCGAGGGCTTCGGGGTAGATGCGGTGCTCCTCGACGAGCACTCGGGCGGCGATCTCCTCGGGGCTCGCGCAGTCGTCGATCGCGACCGCGCGCTGCATGAGGATGGGACCGCGATCGTACTCTTCGTCGACCAGGTGAACGGTCGGGCCCGACACCTTCATGCCCGCGTCGAAAACCGCCCGGTGCACGCGCAGGCCGTAGAAGCCCGGGCCGCCGAAGAGCGGCAGGAGCGCCGGATGGATGTTGGTCATGCGTCCGGAGAAACGGCGGACGATGGCCGGCGGGATGCGCTGCATGAATCCGGCCAGCGCGACGAGCTCCACTCCGTGCTCCTCCAGGACCGCAAGAATCGCGCGGGCGTACTCGTCCTCGCTGTCGGCGCCGCCCCGCGGGAGCCACGCGGTGGGGATGCCGCGCGCGAGGGCCTTTTCCTTCGCCCCCGCCCGCGCGTTGTTGTGGACCATGAGCACGACGTCGATCGGGATCGATCCGGCGCGCGCCGCATCGGCGATCGCGGCGAAGTTCGAGCCGCCGTGCGAGCAGAAGGCGGCGAGCCGCATCCGCGTCATCGGTCGCCTCCCCCCGGCCCTGCGGGGCCTTCCGGCCGGCCTTGCCCGCTTCCATCCGGAGTCTCGTCTCCGCCCCGGCCCCCCGCCTCGCCGGCGCCTGCTTTGCCGGGCCCGCCTTCGGGGGCATTCGACCCTTGCCCGGGCTTCCTCAAGTAGCGGTCGGCGATCTTCCATCCTGGCCCGCCGCTCTCCTTCAGGCGGCGGCGTTCCTCCCAGGTGGTCGCGGAATCCAGGAGGGCTCTCCGGCGTTCCGCCATGCGTTCGTGCCACAGTTCGCGGCCGTGTATCTTCTTCCTGCGGCGGGAGCCGCGCAGGAAGCGAAAGAAGAGGATGACGAGGATGAGCAGGAAGAGGAGGACGATGAGAGGCAGCTTCTGCATCACGCCCGTCCCGTCCGCACGTGGCGGACTCCCTCGAGCGCCGAGATCTGCTCGATCAGCCCCGCGGTCCATTTCTGCGTGCGCGTGCGCACGTGGAAGGCGAGTTCGGCATCGGAGAGCGTGAGATCGAGGCTGTAGAGAACGTCCTGCACGCGGATCCCGTGCTCCTGGAGGATCCGCCGGCATCCGGCCTCGATCTCCTGGCGCTTGTCGCCCGCGACATGCAGGCTGATGATGCGGTAGGCGACCTGGGGAATCCGGTGCTCGGCGATGTCCAGGCCCTCGAGCACGAGGAGCACGATCACCGTGGAGACGACGGCGAGACTGAAAGCCCCGTTGCCGATCACGATCCCGAGGGCGGCGACGAACCAGATGGTGGCGGCGGTCGTCAGACCGCGGATGAAATCGCCGGTCCTCAAGATCGCGCCGGCGCCCAGGAATCCGATGCCGGTGATGATGCCGGCCGCGATGCGGTTGGGATCGAGCACCAGGCGGGCGAGGTCGCTCGTCTGGCCGAAGTCGATGATCGCGCGCTGCGCCGCGATGAGCATGATCGTCGAACCGAGGCAGACGAGGACGTGCGTCCGCAACCCGGCCGGACGGCCCTTCCATTCGCGTTCGAAGCCGATCAGGCCGGCGAGCAAGAGCGAGAGCAGGATCTTGGGAAGGCCGGCCGATTCACCCAGTCGAGCCCATTCCTCCATCGCTTCCTCCCTTCGTTCTCCTCCTCGACGGGGGTCCGGCATGCCGGGCGCTTGACGCCGCGTCAGGCCCTTGCCCGCGCGCCGAGCGGGGCGACAGAACTAACGTAAGCGGGCCTCGAGGATCCGGGTCGCCGGGGAGATCCCGGCGCGCGCGCTCTCGAAACCGGTCACGGCCAGTCGTTCCGCAGGCAGGACGACCGCGCAGACCGCTTCGGGATCGAGATCCGGATGGAGGAGGATCCGTCCGCCCTGCCAGACGCCGCGATCGGAATTCTGCCGGCGCTTCCAGAACTGCCACCCGGCGGACTCTTCCGCGGGTGGCGCGGGCGGTAGGGCGAGATCGGGCGCCAGGCCGCCCAGCGCTTCGGCCGTCTCCAGGTCGACGAACGCGAGAAGGTAGAGTCCCCCGTCGCGGTCGCGATGGACCTCGAAGTCGCAGCAGGGGCGGCATTCGGCGGAGGGAACGAGGGCCGCCCGGGCGGCCGCTTCGGAGGCGGAAGGGCTGAAGGCGGAGAGGAGCGAATCGGCCGGAACGCACGTCCACACCGGCTGGTCCGTCTCGAGCCACCGGCCCCCCGGCGCTCCCCCGGAAGGATCGCCATCGAACGCCAGACGCTCCAATTCTCGCGCCTTGCGGAAGCGCTCGCGCACGCGGGCCGCTTCGCCGAGGGTCTCGATGCGCACGGGCGGCAGCAGCTTTCCCGGACTGGCCGGCGGAAGCTCCGCTCCGGCAGCCAGCACGTCGGGAGCCTCTGCGTGCCAATCGGTTGCCGGCTCTCCCTGGGCGGGAGCCGAGGTGCCGTCGGTCCGTTCCCCGGTCCCGAGAACTTCCGGAGAATTGGATCCCCGATTGAGATGAGCCATCAGAAGCCCGGCGCCGGCCAGCAGAACGGCGATGGCTCCGAACAGGAGCGGCGGCCGCTCGTACCAGGGCACCTTGGCCCGCACCCGTTTCGTGACTTTGATCTTCTTCAAGTCTGCAGCCTCTCTTGAGGGACCTCCGCGACCAGCATTGGGCGGCGCGCCCGGACGATTCTAGACCAAGACTTGCATCCTGGCCACAAGGTCCCGGGCGAGGGGCGATCCCCCGCCGTGCTCCGGACGGCCGGGCGGGGGCGCCCAGGCCCCCGGCAGCGGCGTTGACACCCGGTCCCGCGGAGCGTACCCTGGGGTGTTTTCTGTTCGGGAGGAAGCAATGGTGCGCTCGATGACCGGATTCGGTCGAGGCGAGTGCCAGGATGGTGATTTCCGGCTGACCGTCGAAATCCGTTCCGTGAACCATCGCTTCCTGGAGATCTCCAGCCGGCTGCCCAGGAGTATCGCCACCCTCGAGAACCGGATCCGCGAGCGCGTGCAGGGCAGGATCTCGCGGGGCAAGCTGCACGTGGCGGCTACCCTGGACGGGACGGCAAGTGGGCGGGTTTCCTTGAGGTTGAACGAGGAAGTCGCCGCCCTGTATCTGGAGATCGCCCAGAAAGCCAAGGCACGGTTCGGGCTACGCGGAGACCTGGAACTCCCCGGGTTTCTGGGTCTGCCCGACATCCTGGAGCGGGAAGAGGACGAGCTCACGGAGGCCGCCGCCTGGGGTCTCATGGAGCAGCCTCTCGACCGGGCCCTCGACGATTTCGATGCGAACCGCGCCGCCGAAGGGGCGGTGCTGGCGAGGGACCTGCGCGCGCGGCTCGCTTCCATCCGGGAGGCGGTCGGTCGAATCGCTCAACGGCAACCGGAGGTCGTGGGACGAGTTGCGGGCAAGCTGCGGGAGCGGCTGGCGCAGATCTCGCAGGACACCGATTACAATCGCTTCCGTCTCGAGTCGGAGGTGATCCTGTACGCCGACCGTTCGGACATCACCGAGGAGTGTGTCCGCATGGGCTCGCATCTCGAGCAGTTCGAGGAGGCCCTGAGCGGGCCCGAGGCGGCCGGCCGGCGCCTCAATTTCATCCTGCAGGAGATGAATCGCGAAGCGAACACGATCGGGTCGAAGAGCCAGGACGTCGATTTGGGACGGGACGTGATCTTCGTCAAGGAAGAGATCGAGAAGATCCGCCAGCAGGTCCAGAACATCGAGTAGGCCGTCGAGCCGGCCGTAGACGGGAGCAATGTCGTGGATGCGATCGAGTGTCCGCGCCTGATCGAACGACCATTCCCGGTCGTCGTGTCGGCGCCCTCGGGCACGGGGAAGACCTCCGTCGTCGACAAGCTCCTGGCGAGCGACGGGCGCCTCGTGCGCGCCATGACGGCGACCACGCGCCCGGCCCGCGAAGGTGAGATCCAGGGCAAAGATTACCTCTTCATGTCGGCCGAGGAGTTCGCGGCGAAGCGGCGGGAGGGATACTTCGCCGAGTCGGCCGAGGTGCACGGCTTCTGGTATGGCATCCCGAAGGAGCAGATCGCGACTCCGCTCGGCAAGGGCAAGTGGGTCGTGCTGAACGTGGACGTGCAGGGCGGGCTGACGATCAAGAAGGCCTACCCGAATGCCGTCCTCATCTTCCTCCTGCCTCCTTCGATGGCGGCCCTCGAGGAGCGGCTGCGCGGGCGGGCGACGGACTCGGAGGAAGTGATCGCGCAACGGTTGAAGAACGCTCAGGAGGAGATGGCGGTCGCTCCGCAGTACGACTACGTGGTGGTCAACGACGAGATCAAGGCGTGCGCGAGCCGGCTGATGGCGATCATCTGCGCCGAGACCAGCCGGACGCCGCGCGGTTTGGTGCAACCGAAGAGCTAGCGGGGAAGGCGATTCCCCGAGGAGGAACGAGAGCATCATGCACGACGAGGAAAAGCAGACTCCCGCCGAAGAGCAGGAGCAGAAGGCCCCGCCGGCCGCGAACGACGAAGCGATCGAGATCCCGGCCAACAAGTACGAGCGCATCATGATGGCGGCCGCCGAGGCGTCCCGCCTGAACGAGGAGATGCGCCGCAAGGGCATCAAGATCGATCGCAAGGTCACCATCGAGGCGTTGAAGCGGGTCGACGAGCGGCGGGTCAAGGCGGTGCTCGAGAACAAGGAGAGTCTGGAACGCACGCGTGAAGCGCTCGCGAAGGCCGGTCCTCCCGAAACGTTCTTCCTCAATCCCCTGCCGATGAGCGACAGCGAGCCCGAGGAAGGCCGGGGTGGCGGCCACGCCAGCGACGAAGAGACGGACTGATCACCGATGGCCGAGCGGCGGACTCTGGCCGACTGCACGGTCGGCCTGGGCGTGACGGGCAGCATCGCAGCCTACAAGGCTGCGGACATCATCCGGCTGCTCAAGCGGATGGGCATCGATGTCCGCGTGGTGATGACCAGGTCGGCGGCGCGCCTGGTCTCCCCCGACACCCTTGCGGCTCTCTCCGGGCACCCGGTGGGCCTGCATCTCTTCGCCCCGGATGAAGGTTCGACGGCCACGATGGAGCATCTCGACGTCGGCCGGGAGGTCGACGCGATGCTCGTCGCGCCGGCGAGCGCGGACATCCTCGGGAAGGTGGCCGCCGGGATCGCCGACGATCTCCTGTCCACGGCCGTCATGGCGACGACCGCGCCGGTGCTCTTCGCGCCGGCGATGAACTACCGCATGTGGGAAAACCCGATCGTTCAGCGCAACGCGGCCATGCTGCACGAGGCGGGCTATCATTTCGTCGGACCCGACGCGGGGGAGCTCGCCTGCGGCGAGACGGGCGCCGGCCGAATGGTTTCGCCCGAGACGGCAGTCGATCACCTCGTCAAGATCCTGGTCGAACAGTTGGAGGGCCAGCGGGTCGTCGTGACTGCCGGGCCGACCGAGGAACCGGTCGATCCGGTGCGGGTGCTCTCGAACCGCTCGAGCGGGAAGATGGGCGTTCGCATCGCCGAGGCGGCTCGCGACCGGGGCCACCGGGTGTCGTTCATCGCAGGGCCGCTCGCCTGCCCCCCACCTCTCGGCGTCGGGCGCATCGACGTGCGCACGGCCGAGGAGATGCAGCGGGCGGTGCAGGAAGTCGAGCGCCAGGCGGAGATCCTCATCATGGTCGCGGCGGTCGCGGACTACCGCCCGGCCGAAGCACAGCCGACCAAGATCCGCTCTGGCTCGGAATCGCTGCAGATTCGCTTCGTCCCCAACCCCGACATCCTCGCAGGCGTGGCCGCAGGACGTGCCGCGCGGGGCGCGGTCACGGTCGGCTTCGCCCTCGAAATCGGAGACGGGGGCGAGGATCGCGCGCAGAAGAAGCTGATGGACAAGCATCTGGACATGATCGTCCTGAACGACGCGACCCGGGCGGATTCGGCGTTCGGCGGCGACACGATTCAGGCGACCCTGCTGTATGCGGACGGCCGGATCGAGCGACTCCCGGTTCTTCCGAAGGCCGAGGCGGCCGCGACGGTGGTCGCGCAGGCGGAGGAGTTGTTCCAGCTCAAGGCAGGGAACGCCCCGAGGGCATAGCAGCCCGCAAGGGGACGGGGGGTGCCCGGGGCCGTGCCCGGACCGCGCTCCGGCCGGGAACGGGGGCGAGGGAGAGCATGGAAGGCGGCCCCATCCGCGCAGCGCTCGCCCGGCTGATCGAGGCTGAGATCGAGCGGGGAATCCCCGTCTGGGCGGAGCCCGAATGGAACGAGGCGGCGCGCTCGTTCGTCTCCCGGGGAACCGGACAGACGGGTGAGCGGCCAGAGCGCCCGGCTTCCTCCCCGACGGCCCAGGCTCCGCGCCAGGCAGGCTCACCGGCACCCCAAGCTCCACGCCCGGCCGGCTCCCCAGCGTCCCAGGCTCCACGCCCGGCGCCCCCCCCCGAGTCCTACCAGCAACGCCCGGGAGCCTTGACTCCGCCACCCGCCACGCGGCGGCCGGCGGCTTCGCCCCCCCGGCCCCAGTTCGGGCCCCCTCCGGAGGCCGCGGACCGGGACGCGAACTGGCGCGAGCAGCTCGACGCCCTGCGCCGGGAGGCGGGAGGCTGCGCGCGCTGCGGGCTGCACGAGACGCGGACCAACGTCGTCGTCGATTCGGGCGAGGGGCGCGTGCCGTTGCTCTTCATCGGCGAAGCTCCGGGAGCCGACGAAGATGCGCAGGGCGAGGCCTTCGTCGGACGCGCGGGGCAACTCCTCACCCGGATCATCGCGGCCATCGGCCTGGATCGCCACGATGTCTACATCTGCAACGTGCTCAAATGCCGTCCCCCGGGGAACCGCAATCCCAATCCGGATGAGGTCGCCGCCTGCCGCTCGTTCCTCGAACGGCAGGTGGAGATCTTGAAGCCGCGCGTCATCTGCGCGCTCGGCCTCATCGCGACCCAGATGCTCCTCGAGAGCCGGGCGCCGATGGGCTCGCTCCGCGGCCGCCTCTTCCGCTATCGCGGAATTCCCCTTCTGCCGACCTACCATCCCGCCGCCCTGCTACGAAATCCGAATCTCAAGCGAACGGTGTGGGAAGACATGCTCGTCTTGCGTAGAATCCTCGACGAGGGAATCAGTCCGAAGACCACGATCGAGGTCGCGCCGGAGAGGGCTCCCCGCCCGCCCGAGAGCGGAGAGCTCTTCTCGTAGGCCCACCTCGTCGAAGCACGCGCACGCGCACCGGAGACCGGGGTCATGGAACGCCAGGACATCGGCCAGGAGCCGCGGACCTCCCGCCCCCGCCAGGCCGGGACGGAGAGTGCACCCGCGGGACGCATCCCGCCCCAGAATCTCGAGGCCGAGCAGGCGGTGCTCGCTTCGATGCTCCTCGACCCGGCGGCGATCGACAAGGTCGAGGAGATCCTCGACGACGGCGCCTTCTACCGGGAGGCGCACCGCAAGGTCTTCCGCGCGATCAGCACGCTCAGCGGACGCAACGAGTCGGTCGATCTCATCACCGTCACCGAGGAACTGCGCCGCGCGGGCGAGATCGAGTCGATCGGCGGGGTGACCTTCCTCCAGAGCCTGCTCGACGCGGTCCCCTCGGCCGCGCACGTCGAGTTCCACGCCCGCCTCGTCCTCGAGAAGGCCGTGCTGCGGCGCATGATCTCGACCTCGGCCGAGATCATCGAGAGGAGCTACGCGGCCTCGCAGCCGTGGACGACGATCCTCGACGCGGCCGAGCAGGCGCTCTTCAGCATCGGCCAGACGCGACTCAGGAAGGAGTTCGTGCCGCTGAAGGAAGTGCTGCGGCGCACCTTCGAGATCATCGAGGAGCTCTACGAGAACAAGCGCGCGGTGACCGGCGTCCCCACCGGCTACGACGACCTCGACCGGCTGACCTCGGGCCTGCAGCGCTCCGACCTGATCGTGATCGCCGGGCGTCCCTCGATGGGCAAGACGAGCCTCATGTTGAACATCGCCGAGCACGTGGCGATCGACAACAAGATCCCGGTCGGCATCTTCAGCCTGGAGATGTCGCGCGAGCAGGTCGTGCAGCGCTTCCTCTCCTCGCGCGCCCGCATCCCGGCGCGGCGCCTGCGCACCGGATTCCTGAAGGAGAGCGAGTGGCCGCAGCTCACCCAGGCGGCGGCGCGCTTGAGCGAGGCGCCGATCTTCATCGACGACACGCCGGCGGTCGGGCTCATGGAGATGCGGGCGAAGGCGCGCCGCCTGAAGGCGCGCCACGGCCTCGGCATGCTGCTCGTCGACTACCTGCAGCTCGCCCAGGGGCTGCAGAGCGCCGAGAGTCGCCAGCAGGAGATCTCGCAGATCTCGCAGGGCTTGAAGGCGCTGGCGAAGGAGCTCGAGATCCCGGTGATCGCCGGCTCGCAGCTCTCCCGCGCCGTCGAGGCGCGCGAGAACCGGCGGCCGATCCTCTCGGACCTGCGCGAGTCGGGCGCGATCGAGCAGGACGCCGATCTCGTCATGTTCATCTACCGCGAAGAGGTGTACAAGCCGGACAAGGACGACGTGAAGGGGCTCGCGGAACTCATCATCGGCAAGCACCGCAACGGGCCGACCGGCAACGTGCCGCTCGTCTTCCTCGGCGAGTACACCCGTTTCGAGTCGCGCGCGCGCATCGGCGACGACATGGCCGCGGAGGCGATGTAGAAGCGCGGCGCGGACCGGCTGCCGGGGGCGCCAGGGCGCCCGGGCGACCGCCGTCCGGCCGCGCCGTTCGTCGCCAGCCTTTCGGAAGGAGAGCATGGAACGACGCACCCGCTCCGACGCCCTCGGGCCGGCCGCGCCGGTCCGCCGCGCATCTCCCGTTCGTCTCGCCTCCCTCGCCGGTCTCGCCTCCCTCGCCTGCCTGGCGTCCATCGCCTGGCTCGCTGCGCCACCTCTCGCGGGCGCGCAGGCGGCCGACGACGATACGGGCGCGGCCGCGCCGTACGCGGCATCCGATCCGGGGCCCGCGCCAATCGAGCTCAGCGGGTACGAGATCAGCCCCACCTGGGAAGAGACGGTCGCCTACCTCCGGTCCGTCGCGGCCGCGTGCCGGCACGTCGAGGTTTCGACCTTCGGCTACAGCGTCGAGGGCCGCCCGCTGCCGCTCGTCCTCGTGCGCGAGCGCGAGAGCGACGACGCGCCGGTGGGCAAGCCCGTCGTTCTGATCAACGCGGGAATCCACGCGGGCGAGATTTGCGGCAACGACGCGATCCAGCTTCTCCTGCGCGACATCGCCCGCGGCGCCGAGCCCGAGATCGTCGCCAACCTGGAACTGGTCCTCGTCCCGATCTTGAACCTCGACGGCCACGTCCGCCGGGGGCCGTACCATCGCTTCACCCAGGTCGGCCCCGCGGACGGCTTCGGCACGCGCCGCAACGCGCTGCGGCTCGATCTCAACCGGGACTTCACGAAGCTCGAGACTCCCGAATGCCAGGCGCTGGTGCGCCTCGGATCGCAGTTCCAGCCCGAGATCTTCATCGATCTCCACACGAACGACGGTTTCGACCACCAGTACGATCTGCTCTTCGGATGCTATCCGGACCCGTCGCTGCCCGGCGGGCGCGATGCCCTCGTGCGCGAGCGGCTCTTCCCGGAAATCGTCGCCTCGCTGGCGGCCGAGGGCTACCGCGGCCATCCGTTCGCCTCTCCGCGCCAGGAGCGCGACCCCGCGGCAGGCTTGAAGACCTACGACATCGGGACCCAGCTCGCGACCGGCTACTTCGAGACCCGCATGGCGCTCAGCCTGCTGAGCGAAGCCCATCCGTACGTCTCGTACGAACGCCGCGTCCGCGCGACCCTCGCTTACCTGCGCGCGGTGCTGCACTTCGCGGCCCGCAACCGGATCGAGCTCGTCGAGATGATCGCCGCGGCGCGGGAGACTGCCCAGCGCTGGGCGCTCGAGCCCGGACGGCATGAGATCGCCCTGGGATGCGTGGTCGACGCGTCGCGTTCACGCCCCATCCAATGGCTCGGCAAGGCCCTGCGCGTGGTGCGCAGCCCGATCACCGACCGGCTCTACCCGCGCTACGAGGACACCCCCGTCACCTATGAGGTGCCTTTCTTCGACCGGCTCGTGCCGAAAAGGTCGGCGACCATGCCGCGCGGGTACCTGATCGAGAAGGCCCGCGGCGAGGCGGCGGCCGGCCTGCGCCGCCATGGGATCGAAGTGCAGGTGCTGACGCTGCCCTTCACCGGCCGCGTGGAGACGAGCTACGCGACCGCGGTGCGTTTCAGCGAACGTCCGCGCCAGGGCCATCACCCGGTCGAAGAGGTGAGCTTCGTCGTCTCGACGGGCGAGCGCACGTTTCCGGCGGGAACCTACTGGGTGCCGCTCGACCAGCCGGCGGGCGTCACCGCCATGCATCTGCTCGAGCCGGGGTCCCCCTCGGGGCTCCTCGCCTGGAATGCGTTCGACTCGATCTTCGAGCGGGGGATCATCGTCGAGGACTGGGCGCTCGAGGAGCGCGCGAGCGCGCTGCTGAGCGATCCCGACATCCGGGCGGAGTACGAGGACGCTCTCCTGGACTCGGCTTTCGCGGCCGATCCCGGCGCGCGCCTGGAGTTCTTCTTCCAGAAGACCCCGTACGTCGAGGAGGAGGAGAACCTCTACCCGGTCTACCGCCTGATGCAGGCGTACGCGCCGCGAGCGGTCAATTGAGGTCCCAGACGGGGCGTTGCTCGTGCGCGGATGGCGGGGCATGTCCTCCGCCGCTTCAATGCGCGCTCGGTGCCGGCCGGAATCGGCTATGCTCCCCGCCCGGGATGGGTAGCGTTTCTCGACGAGTGCCAAGGAAAGGACGGCAGCCATGAAACGTACGTGGTCCCTGGCCCCGCTCGGCGTCTGCGCGTTCCTGGCCGCGATCGCGATCCATCGCCCGTTCCCTCTCCCGGCCGGCGCCGCGGATTCCGCTCCCGATCCGGCGGTCAGCGCCGCGACGGAGGCATGCCTCGAGTGCCACGCGCTGTTGCACCCGGGCATCGTCGCCGACTGGCGCGCGAGCCGCCACGCTCGGCGCACGCCGGCCCAGGCCCTCGCCTCGGAACCGGCCGCCCGCAGGCTCTCGAGCGACAGCGTGCCTGCGCCCCTGGCCGACAGCCCGGTCGGTTGCGCGGAATGCCACGCGCTGCGGGCGGACGAGCATGCGGACGCGTTCGAGCACAACGGCGTCCGGGTGCACGTCGTCGTCAGCTCGGCCGATTGCGCGGTCTGTCACGCGGCAGAAGCGGAGGAGTACGCGGGCAATCTCATGGCGCACGCCTTCGGGAATCTGGAGGACAACGCGCTCTATCGAGACCTGCAGCAGCATATCCTCGGCCGGACCTCGCGTGAGGGCGACGAACTCTCCTTCGGCGCGCCGGCAGAAGCGGTGAAGGAGCAGGCCTGCCTTTATTGCCATGGCACGCGGTTGGCGGTGGCCGGGACCGAGGAGCGCGAAAGCGATTTCGGGACGATGAGCTTTCCCGTTCTCACCGGCTGGCCGAACCAGGGCGTCGGCCGCGTGAACCTGGACGGCAGCCTCGGGTCCTGCACGCCTTGCCACACGCGCCATAGCTTCGCGATCGAAGTGGCCCGCCAGCCGTACACCTGCAAGGAGTGCCACCTGGGACCCGACGTCCCCGTGTACAAGGTCTACTCCTCGAGCAAGCACGGCAATCTCTTCGAATCCCAGGGCAAGAACTGGGACTTCAGCGCGGTCCCCTGGAAGGTCGGCGCCGACTTCGCCGCTCCCACCTGCGCGGTCTGCCATGTGAGCGGCCTCGCGGACGCGGACGGAGGGGAAATCGTCGCGCGCTCGCATCGCATGTACGACCGGCTCGCCTGGCGGATCTTCGGGCTGATCTACTCCCACCCCCATCCGCGCAATCCCCTGACCAGCACGATCCGCAGCCCGGACGGTCTGCCTCTGCCTGCCGCGCTCGACGGCCGTCTCGCGGCCGAGAGCCTGATCGACGAAGCCGAGCAGGCCCGCCGCCGAGCGACCATGCAGGGAATCTGCCGCGCGTGCCATGCGAGTTCCTGGGTCGAGGGACACTTCGCCCGGTACGAAAGGACGCACACGGAGACGAACGCCGCGGTGTCCGAAGCCACCCGGTTGCTGGCCGAGATCTGGAGCCGCGGGCTGGCCGCGGGGCCCGACCGTCAAGGGAGCCCGTTCGACGAGGCGATCGAGCAGCGCTGGTGCGATCTCTGGCTCTTCTACGCGAACTCGACCCGCTTTGCCGCGGCGATGGCCGGCGGTGGAGACTATGCGGTCTTTGCCGACGGCCAGTACGCGCAGGCGCAGGTGATCAAGGATCTGCACGACTGGCTGAGCCACCGCGCGTTGAGATGAAGATTGTGGATCGAGGGGTGTGCATGTCGTCTTCGCGGAGATGACGCAAGGGGCGGGCCGCCCTCTCCTTGAACCGAGACCCGCCCGCGGGCTGGAGGGTTCCCCACCCATTCGGCACGCGCGAAGCTTCCCCGCTCCGTGTGTCGACGCACAGACGACAACGCCGGCAGCGCCGGGGGGGCTTCCGTCCGCCCCATTGTCCCAATCCCGACTGCCGCTTCCACCGACCGTCCCCCACCTGGCGGCCCCTGCGCCGCGGCACCTACACCCGCCGCTCCGACGGCGCCCGCTTCCCCCGCTTCTCCTGCCCCACCTGCGGCCGCAGCTTCTCCTCGCGCACCTTCTCCGCCACCTATTGCCTGCGCTACCGCCACTTGCTTCTGCGCATCGCCTCCCTCGCCGTCTCCGGCGCTGCCCTGCGCCCGATCGCCCGCGAGCTCGCCATCTCCCACGCCACCGTCGCCCGTCACCTCGCCCGCGTCGGGCGTCACTGCCTCCTCTTCCACTGGCGCCTCCTCGCAGACGCCCGCATCCACGAACCCCTCGTCGTCGACGGCTTCGAGACCTTCGAGTACTCCCAGTACTTCCCTTTCCACATCAATTTCGCCGTCGGCGCCGACTCCTGGTTCCAGTACTTCTTCACCGACAGCCCCCTGCGCCGAAAGGGCCGCCTGACCGCCGCCCAGCGCGTCCGCCGCGCCGAACTCGAAGCCGCCCTCGGACGCCCCGACCCCAAGGCAGTCGAGCGCGGGATGGCCGAGCTCTTGGAACCCCTTCTCGTCCGCGTCGCCGGCCCCACCCTGGTCCTTCACAGCGACGACCACCCGGCCTATCCCCGGGCCCTCGCCCGCCTGCGCCAGAGCGTCGCCCCACGGCCCGCGATCGAGCATCACGTCACCTCTGCAACCGAGCGCCGAACGCGGAGCAATCCGCTCTTCCCGGTCAATCTGACCGATCTGCTCCACCGGCATCTGAGCGCGAACCATCGCCGCGAGACGATCGCCTTCAGCAAGCGTCGCCAGGCGGCTCTCGAGCGCGCGGCGCTCGTAGGAGTGTGGCGCAACTGCATCAAGCGTCAGCGCGAGAACGGCCCGGCCGAGACCTGTGCCATGCGGGCGGGCCTGATGCCGGAACCGTCGGGGTGGAGCCGGATCCTGCGCCGCAGGCTCTTCCCCCACCACTCGGCTCTGCCCGCAAGCTGGGCGGAGTACTACTGGAGACGGGTCAAGACCGCGATCTACGGAGAGAGGCAGGCGACCCACGCCTGCCTCTACGCCTTCTAGCAGCGTTCCCCCTGAGAATCGGGCAGGTCATCACCCTCCCTGCCCGAGGGAGACGCC
>Ga0316622_100001088_pt1 | contig 17109 bp, 8 predicted proteins | sample OWC_Aug_OW2_C1_D_FD_207646 | JGI IMG/M metagenome (GOLD analysis project Ga0316622, IMG submission 207646) | Wetland soil microbial communities from Old Woman Creek delta, Ohio, United States - OWC_Aug_OW2_C1_D5_C | ecosystem: Environmental > Terrestrial > Soil > Wetlands | place: USA: Ohio... | reverse complement strand
GCTCTGACTCGCTCCTGCAACTCCACTTTGCTGATTCCCTGGGCGCAGGATGTATTGACCCCGACCCAGCCGATCAGGGTCAGGGCGATCATGATGTGAATGCGTCTATCCATAGAATGCCATCCCTAAAAACGCAGCAAATCCACTCTGCCGATTTCAGTGCGGCTCCATTATACCATCGTCGGCCTTCTCTTGTCCGCCACCGGAGCCTTGGGTATAGTGGCATTCTGTTGTTTGTTCCTACAGGTCATGAATGCCGGCAAACGCAATGGAGGTCCAGGCTATGAGCAACGAATACAGCATATCCCGTCGGAACCTGTTGAGGACGTCATTGGCCGGCGCGTTGGGCGCGTCGATGGTCAGCCGGCACTCGGCGGCGGCCGCCCAAGCCAGGGCGCTACGGCTGGGCGGGCCGGTCTTTGGAAGAGTCCCGGACCCGCAGAGTTGGGTCACTGCCCTCAGGAAGCTGGGCTACTCTGCCGCCTACTGTCCCATCGGGTCTGATGCCGGCGACGATACGGTCAAGGCCTACGAGGATGCCGCGGCCAAGGCGGGCATCATCATCGCCGAGGTCGGAGCCTGGAGCAATCCGATCAGCCCGGATGAGCCGACGCGCAAGGCCGCTCTGGAGAAGTGCCGCACCAGCCTGGCGCTGGCCGACCGCATCGGGGCCCGATGCTGCGTCAACATTGCCGGCTCACGCAGCAAGATGTGGGATGGGCCTGACCCCGCCAATTTCACGAAACAGACCTTCGACATGATCGTAGAGACCACTCGCTCGATCATCGATGCCGTCAAACCGACGCGAACGTATTTCACTCTCGAAACGATGCCCTGGGCTTATCCCGACTCGCCGGACTCGTACCTGCAACTGTTCAAGGCGATCGACCGCAAGCAATTCGCCGTGCATCTTGACCCGGTGAATCTCGTGTGCAGCCCGCAACGGTACTACGGCAGCGGCCAACTGATCCGCGAATGCTTCGAGAAGCTCGGCCCCTACATCAAGAGCTGTCATGCCAAGGACATTCTCTTGCAGGAGAAATTGACCACGCACCTCGACGAAGTCCGCGCCGGCACAGGTGGCCTGGATTACGCCACCTTCCTGAGAGAGCTGAGTCGTTTGCCCGACACGCCGCTGATGCTGGAGCACCTGTCGAAGCCCGAGGATTACGTCCAGGCGGCCGAGTACATCCGAGGCGTGGCGAAGGACGTTGGGCTGTCATTTGCCTGATGTCTGTTCGCCGCGGTGGGCGGCGCGGTTGCCGTAGCGGTCACGGATTCTGTCGACGACCTGATCGAGGCGCTTGAGCTTGTCCTCTTCGGGGTCGTGGAAGAGCATTTGCTGGCCGGCTTGCTCGGGCGCCAGGCCTGAGACGCCGAAGCCGAGCAGACGCAGCGGACCGGCGGAGCGGGTGTGCCATTGGCGAAAGACACGCTCGGCCGTCGCCCACAGGGTCTTCGTGACGTTCGTTGACTCGCGCAGGGTATCGCTTCGCGTCACCGTGCGAAAGTCGCCGTAGCGCAGCTTCAGCGTCACCGTGCGAGCCTTGAGGTTCTCGTGGCGCAACCGCTGGCCGACCTCCTCCACTTGTTCCAGCAGCACGTTCAACAATGTCGTCGCGTCGCTGATGTCCGTCGCGAAGGTCTGTTCGCTCGACAGGCTCTTGCATTGCCGGTCCGGCTCGACCGGCCTGTCGTCCTCGCCGCGGGCCAGGCTGTGCAAGTCCTCGGCTCCATGGCCGACAATGCCGCGTAGCTCCTCGATGCTGCTTGTGCGAAGCCGGCCGATCGTGTGGATGCCATGAGATTTCAGAGCCTTCTCCGTGACTTCGCCGACGCCCCAGATCTTGCCGACCGGCAGCGGATCGAGTATTTGCTGCCTGTTCCGCTCCGTGATGATCACGAAGCCATCGGGCTTCTTCAGATCGGAGGCCAGCTTGGCCAGGAACTTGTTGGGCGCCACGCCGACGGAGGCGGTCAGATGAGTCTGTTCGAGAATCGCCTTCTTGATAGCCTTGCCGATCTGCTCCGCACTGCCGAACAGATTAGTGCTGTCGGTGACGTCGAGAAAGGCCTCGTCGAGTGAGATCGGCTCCACGAGGGGCGTGTACTGCTCGAAGATCGTGCGAATGGTATGCGACACCTCCGCGTAGCGGTCCATGCGGACAGGCAGGAGGATGGCATGGGGACAGCGTCGCATCGCCTGGGCCGTCGGCATGGCGCTATGGACGCCGAACTCGCGGGCCTCGTAGGACGCGGCGCTGACCACGCCCCGGCTTTTCGCGTCCCCGCCCACGATGACGGCTTTACCCCTGAGCTCCGGATGGTCGAGCTGTTCCACCGAAGCGTAAAACGCGTCCATATCGACGTGAATGATCTCACGGGCCTTGCTCATGACGTCACCGGGATACCATCATTCCACACAGATTGTACCAAAGTCGAGGGCTCGCGAGTAGTCCGTTTGATATTCGACGACTTCGCGGGTATCCTTGAACTTAATTATGACCCGGATATTTCGGAGATAACTATGAACGGTAAGACACCGTGGAGCCTGTCCCTTCGATTCGGAATCATTGTCCTGGCGCTCGCTTTTCTTTGTGCCGGCCGGACGAATGCTCAGGCCAACCCGACAATTGTCCTGCCGCAGTGTGCCCATCCGCATCTGGCGTGCACGACGGAAGAACTGGGGCGCTTGCGGCAGGCCTATCGCGGTCGGGGGCCTGAGCACGACGCCGTCGCAGGCCGCGTGACGGAAGCGGAGCGGTTCATCGCCGATCCGATCAACTTCCCGCCGCGAGGCGGCCAGCACAATCAATGGTATCAGTGCGACGCCTGCCAGATCGCTCTGCGGACCGTCGACGCGACCCATCACCAATGCCCCAAATGCAGGAAGGTCTATTCCGGGCCTCCGTACGACGATGTGATCTTCTCGCGCGAACACAGCCGCAACCTCCAGCGCATGGCCACGGCCGCCTGGGCGTACGCCATCTCGGGCGACAGGAAATTCGCCGAGTATCCCGCTCGAGTCCTGCTTGGCTACGCGGAACGGTACTCGCAGTATCCCTACCACGACAACTCGCTGAAGACGGACATAGCCAAGATGGGCAGGACGGGCGGACACCTGTTCGAGCAGACGCTGAATGAGGCAGCAAGCATAGCGACCAGCATCGGCCCGGCGTACGACCTCATCCATGACTGCAACGTGCTCTCAACGGCCGATCATCGGAAGATTCGCGACGGCCTGCTGCTGCCCATGCTCAGGAACATCGACAAATACAAAGGGGGCAAGAGCAACTGGCAGACGTGGCACAACGCCGCGATGCTCTGGGGCGGCGCCCTGACTCACGACCCGAACTGGGTCCGAAAGGCGATCGCGGATGAGAAGAATGGATTTCATTACCAGATGGCGACGTCCGTCTCGAAGGAAGGGATGTGGTATGAGAACAGTTGGGGGTACCATTTCTACACGCTGAACGCCTTAATTGACATGGCTGAAACGTCCCGGCGGTTGGGCCTGGGCCTGTGGGGGCATGAGCGGCTCAAGGCGATGTTCACGCTGCCGGTCCAGTATTCGATGGCGGATGGCATGCTGCCTCGATTCGGCGATGATGTCAGTTCCTCCGTCAAACGGCTCGGTCGCATGTTTGAGCCCGCCTACCACGCCTATCGCGACCCACAGCTTCTGCCGCTCCTGGGTGGCAGGCCGAGCTTCGAGAGCGTTCTTCTGGGACGGTCGATCCAGACGGAGGCTGAGATGCCTGCACTGCAAAGCGTGGTCTTCGAGGATGCGGGACACGCGATTCTCAGGAGTCAGGGTCCGGCAGGTCTGGCGGCCGCGATGACGTTCGGTCCCTACGGCGGCTTTCATGGGCATTACGACAAGTTGAGCTTCGTCCTGTTTGGCTTCGGCCGGGAGCTTGGCGTCGATCCGGGTCGGGCGGCCAGCCAGGCCTACCGGCTGCCCATCCATTCCAACTGGTACAAGGCCACAATCTCTCACAACGCGGTCCTGGTGGACGGGCACAGCCAGAAGCCGGCGACGGGCAAACTTGAGCTGTTCGATCGTGGGGACGGTTATACCGCCGTGGCGGCAAGCTGCCCAGAGGCTTACCCCGGCGTCCGGCACAGGCGACTGCTCTTCATGACCGGCATTTACCTGCTCGTTCTTGATGAGCTGCATTCCGACGCGGACCACCGGTTCGACTGGGCGTACCACAATAAGGGTACGCGTGTCGTTTGTGATCAGGCCCGGGACAGTGTTGTGCCGGCGGTGGATTGTCCGGGGGGCGAATATATCCGGAATGCCAGGCGGGGCACGACCGACGAGCCCGTCCGGGCGCAGTTTGAAGACGGCAACGTGGCGACCTGCCTGACGATGGCGGGCTCGCCAGGTACCATCGTGACCACCGGCGACGGGGTCGGCGCCTCGGTGGACGACCGAATCGCCATGGTCATGACTGGTAGAAACGGCCGGGATACGTGTTTTGCAGCGGTCCTGGAGCCGGTACGGACGGGCGACCGGCCGCAGGTCGCCGATGTTCGGCTCGTTGAGGCCCCTGACGGCTTGACCGTTGCCATCCAGCTTGAGGACCACAGCGATACCGTCAGAATCAGCTCGAATAACGAGTTTTCGGCCCGTTTGTCACAGGACCGCTGATATTTTGCCACTCGGACGTTGCGGCTGCCGCACGGCGACGTTAAAATGTGGCGAGAACCTGGGAACATATGCCCATGCCGACGCATCTTAATGTCTGACCAGGGCACCGGATGCCTGGCTTGGGAAGACAGGGCCTTGAGAGGAGCATGGTTATGAGTACGCGTAGAGCCTTCACGCTGATCGAGTTGCTGGTCGTCATTGCCATCATCGCAATTCTCATGGCAATTCTCATGCCCGCGCTGAGTCGGGCGAAAGAACAGGGCAAGCGGGCCGCCTGCCTCAGCAATCTCAAGCAATTGACGCTGGCCTGGCTGATGTACGCCGACGAGAACGATGGCCGGCTCGTCAATGGCGCCGCAGGTTACAGCAACAGCAACCAAGCGTGGGGAGATCACAGAAACGAGCTTGCCTGGGTCGATACGCTGGACAACAGCAGTTGGGACACCCAGATCGCGGGGATAAGAAGAGGGGCTTTGTATACCTATGTCAAGAAAGACGAGCTTTACCGGTGCCCGACGGGACGGCGCGGTCAGGCCCTGACCTATTCTCTCATGTTCTCCATGAACGCCGTCAATCATACGTGGGTCCAGGGTGTCAAGGGTGCGCACGTCAAGAAGATGACCGAGATCAAGCCGAACACCGCCATGAGGCTCGCCTTCATCGACGAAGGGTTTATGACTCCGGATGCGTATGCCGTCTGGTATAGGACTGAGGCATGGTTCGATAATCCGCCAGTCCGCCACGGGGACGGAACGACCGTGTCCTATGCCGATGGTCACGTCGAGCACATGAAGTGGAAAGGCACCGATACGATTTCGCATGCCAGAGACTACGAGAACAGGAACCCCGACACAGCCTGGCAACCGACAACGGAAGATGGGTTCGACGAACTCTACCGGATGCAAAAGGGTTGCTGGGGCAGCCTGGGGTATTCACCGACCCATTGATCAAGGATTTGCACCACCGGGCGAAGGGGTACTGGCCCGCCAATTCGTGGGGTCGTTGCCGTAAGCCGCCGGATCAATTCGGCTCAGAGATGAGCCTTGTCCGTCCGCCTGCGCGGGCCACGGATCGATGCCTTCTGCAAAGTCCTGCGCGTGGGAGCCGTCGCTGTAGGCCACTCGATCCACGCGTATCCAGACACGATTGTCTTGCTCATCGGTGTCGCCGGGCTTGCTGATGTGAACCTTCTCCCCGCCATCGGCCAGATTGCCCGCACCCCACGAGAGGACTTTCACGCCGGCAGGAATCGTGTACCTGGTGCGGAGTATAGTCTCGTTCTTGGCCAGGACCAGGTACTCGCCGGACGCCAGGACCACGGGTATGTCGGTGGGCAACAGACGTTCAATAGCCGGATTGTCCGGGTCATCGGTGAACCGCCACGAGGCCGCTCTGTCAACGTCATACAGAGTCACAGGCCCCTGGCTGATATTGAGCAATTCCACGTACTCCGCATCAGCGGGTGCATCCGGGTGGTACATGATCTCATTGATCACAATGGGTCCGACCTGGGGCGTGGCATTGGCGGCGCCCGGCGTCGACTTGCTCAGGGCCACGAAGTTGTACGCGCCCGTACTCTTTTCATAGCGGCCGAGAGAAACCCCCGGGTCGGAGGCATCGAATTTCTCCTGCTCGCTGTAACCGGTCAGCACGCCGTTGGACCCTGAATGCAGATACACGGTTTCGCCGTCGGCGCTGAGGGCAAACGGCACGTGGCAGCCCGGATCGGTCTTACTGGCGAAGTGGCGATTCTCGTAGAACACCGCGTATCCGCCGGCAGGGATGCTCGTGCCGGAGGCAATCTCGTACCTGGTCAGGTCATCCGCGTCATCGCTGAGGAACCAGCCGCCGATATCGATGGCCTGGGGGGTCGTGTTGTGCAGCTCGATCCAGTCGGGGCCCGCCCCCTGGGAGTTGGCCAGCAGCTCATTGAAGACCACCGAACCCAGTTCGGGTACCTGGCTGCTGTCGTCTGCACCCGGTGAGCCATCTGCCTTCGCGCTGGGACGCCACGCGCTTTTGTCGGCGAGGGCATTCGGGTCTGTCGTCTGCGGGTCCTTCACCGTGAGAGAGAAGCCCATGCCGTCGGTGATACCGAACCAGTTATCCCGGATGCGGAAGTCGGCAATGAGTGTGCCCAGGGCGTCACACAACTCGAGTCGCTCACCGGCGTTGTTCAGACTGCCCGCATACCGGCCTGCGACGGGCAAGCCCAAGCCGTATTTCGCTTCGAATGCGGCGGTGTCCCTGACGACAACGCAGTAGCGACCGGGAGCCAGCTCGAAGCTCGGGAAAACGAAGTCGATGCCGTTGACGAACTTCACGAGGTTCAGATTGATGGTCTCGCCGCCGGTGTTCGTCAGCTCGATGAACTCCGTGTTCGGATCGGTGGGCTGGCCGGTATCCGAGGGATGGAACATGATCTCGCTGATTCGGAGGTTCTGAGCCACCGGCCCGATGGCGTAGACCGCCTCGTTCAGAGCGCTCCAGGTGGTGCCGGTCAAGGTGCGGGCTTTGACCCGGGCGCTGTGACTGAGCTTGAACGGCCCGCTGTACCTGCCGGTCGCGGAAGGGGCGCTTCCGTCATTCGAACCAGCCTGGGTGATAGAGAGGGTGACGCTGAAAAGGAAGTCCGAGCTCGTTGTCCCGGAGTTCATCGCTTGGATCGCCAGGATATTCTGCCCGCGTTTGACCGCACTGATGGCGTTCGGCGCGTTGATGTTCGCGAGCGTCACGGCGTCCGTGTCCGGGTTCTGTGTGCTCGCCCCTCCATTCCACGCCGGCTCGCCCTCGGCGACGTTGACTCGGGCGACCTCGACGCCGTTGATATACGCGACGAAGCCGTCGTCGTAGCGGGCCCGCAATTGTACCGTGTCTGCTGCGCCGGGCTCGCGGTCGAGCGTGAAGGGGATGCGGATATAGCAGCTCGCCTGCTTGTTGTACATTTGCTCAACGGTGTCGAAGGAGATGTACTGTTCATAGCCCGTGCTGCGTTCAAAGCCCACACCCCCGGGGTCACCCGTCACGGCGGTCCACGTGGAATCATCGAAGGGTCGTCCACCTCGCCAATCGCTGCCGATGGATGCTGTCGGGACGAGCGCTCGTTTGTCGGCGTTCTCTGCGACGAGAGTCGTCGCGTTTGTCGCGCCGGGCTGGGCGCTTTGGCCCAAGACGCGAGGGTCGGTGCCGTCGAGGGTGTAGTATATGGTGCCGCCGCTGCTTCGCATGGAAAGGCTGTCGGCAGTCGTGATGCGGCCGCCGTGCAGGTAATTGTCATTGACGTAGTACGCGGGGGCCTCGACGTTGGGATACAGGTTGGCGCCGCGGAACTGGTTCAGGACGATGCCCGGCCGCTGGACCATATAGGTATTCAGGATGTAGTCCCGCTCGGCCCGCCACTGCGCGATCGTGTAGGGTGTGGAGCTGACGGTGTCGCCCCAGCGTGCCGATTCCGCCAGCATGGCCGCCTCAATGGAGTCCGCCAACACCGCGTATGCAGCGGCCGGCTGGTTGCGCTGCGGCTGCGTCGGGTCCCACTGGGGCCGTGTCGTATCGGCGTACAGGGGGCCGCCGTTGAAGAACGCGCGGTGAATGTGGTCGGCGAACGCCAGGCGGAAGTCGGCATTGTTGCGAAGCCGCCCATACGGCTCAGCGACGCCGTTGCCCACACCGACGACGTTTTCGTTGATGCTGGAGTCCAGGCCGTGACCGACGACCAGGTCGATCACCCACTCCGTATCCCAGCAGAAGAACTTGAAGCCCGACGTGTCGATGCGATTCATGGCGCCATACCAGTTCTTGTGAGGCCAGTCCGTGTTGCCGACGAAGAAGTTGACGATCAGGTAGTCGATGTAGTTGTCCACGTCGATGTAGTCCGGGTAGCTCGGGTTGCGAGTGCCGTCGGGATTGTTGCCCTGCACGCGTTGATAGCCCTCGGTCGTCTGAACATTCTGTCGGACGGCGTTCAGCATGGCGCCCCAGGAGTCGCCGACGCTGTCTCCGACGGGCACGCCGGACTTGTAGCTGTCCCAATCCTCCTTGTCGCCGCCGAAATACGAAGCGGCAAACGACGAATCGGGCCGCTCCACCGGGTTGTACAGGCCCCAGTAGATGCCGTTGATGTACAAATGCACGTACAGGCCGTGGGAGGCCGTCTGCCCGAGGGCTCCCTGAAGCCGGCGCGAGTACTCGTCGCGCAGATACTGGGACTTCTGCTGACCGAAGACATAGCCGTCGTTGAAATTGGCCCGCAGCACCAATTGATCGAATTCCTCCGCCGCATCGTCTCCGAACAGCGGGTAGTTCAGACTCGTTTGCCCGTACACACCCTTGAAGAGCAGTCGGAAGCTCTTTTTCCGGTAAGAGTTCTGCCGTCCGACGTCCCCGTACATGCGGACGCCGCAGTTGGCGTTGAATCCTTCCCGGCCGTCCGGCCAGATGAGCTCGAGCGACGCTGACCGCTCCCAGGTCGAGCCCCGCGAGGTCGCGTGGGAGTAGATGCCGTTGGTGGTCCCGAACATGTCGTCCATGCTCGTGACGATGGACATCGTCGGGACCGATTTCATGGCCTCCTTCACCGGCTGCAGGTTGGGATTGACGATCCGCGTGTCCATGGCGTAATCGGCCTGGGCTCCTCCCCATGACGTTGGGTAGCCGGGGACGCTGTTCGACTGACGAATCACCTGGTCGAGGAAGACGTACGTTTGCGTAGCCGTGATGCTGGACTTCCATCCCTGCTTGATCGCCTTGGCGCGCACGCACGTCGTCTTGCTGATCTGGATAGGCGTCGTATACAATTTGCCGGTCGGGAAGCGGCTGCCTTCTCTGGCCGGCTCACTGCCGTCGACCGTGTAGTAGATGGCGGCGTCGGGGGTCTTGCAGGCGATCGTGACCTCAAAGGGCTGATCGTGGAAGCCGTGTTCCGGACTGATCTCGACCTCGTCGACGATGCCGTCGTAGGCCTGGACGTTGGACGCGCCGGGCGTGAAGGTCCTCATGAACTGCCAATCGCCTGTGCCGTCAGGATAGCGGCCGTACGAAACGTCGGACATCTGCTCGCCGAACTCGATGCTGTCGACCAGTGACCTGCCATCGGACTCGAACACGTAGAGTGCGTCGCCGCCGGCATCCAGTCCAAAACCGGCATGGAGGCCTGGATCGGCGGTGTCGCCATCCATCCAGATGACCAGGAACCCCCCGGCCGGGATGGTCGTCAGGCTCGCCTTGTTGGTCGGGACTTGCCACTTGGTCGGCGCCTCGATGTCATTCGTCAAATACAGCCCGCCGATGTTGACGGGCGTATCCGATCCGTTGCGGATCTCGATCCAATCGTCGTACTGCGCCTGCGGGTCTGTCGCGGCCGTGCTGTTCGAGGCCATGAGCTCGTTGATGCACACCGGGACATTCGGCTCGTCATCGTCGCCCAGGTCCTGGGCCGAAGCTTTCATGCCTCCATCCAGCCCGAGCGGGCAGAGGACCACCAGAGCCGCTAACACGACGAAAACATGGGAACGACTGGACTCGCACATCATACATCCTTCCTCACTGAGATTCCCTCATGGAGCAGGGCACTCCCTCCTGCGGGTCGGTTCCGCGACAGGAAAGGACTCTGCGAAACTGCTATATTGTAACCTATCTGCCCCCAGTCAGTCAACGGAGGCTACCCAAGATAAGACGAACGGAAAGGCCTGTTGTTACAGAGAATCCGCGCGCTGCGGGTGGGCCAAGTGACCAACTTGGAAAGGATCTGCTTACCCGTATTGAAATAGCCAATTGTGGATTGAACGACGAGCGTGCTATAATCCGGCGTCTGCGTCTTTGATTTTGGCTGTCCCTTTGAAGGAGGACTTGGCATGCAGAAGTCACTATCTCGTCGAGCCGTGCTGAAGGCTGGTGTGGGAAGCGGGGCTGCACTGGCGTTTTCGGCGGCCAGCTACGCACGAGCCATCGGCGCCAACGATCGGATCTCCATCGGCCAGATCGGTTGTGGCGGCCGGGGGGTCGGCGCCCACATGGCGGGGGTGGCTCCCTATGCCAAGGAGCAGAACATCGAGGTCACGGCGGTCTGTGACCCGTGGCGGCTGCGCCGCGAGGAGGCTTCGGCCAGGGCGAATGAGACCTACGGCCGGCCTGCTCGGCAGTTTGTCTCCTACCGGGACCTGCTGGCGCTGAAAGATATTGACGCCGTAATGATCGCCTCGCCCGATCACATGCACACGACGCACCTGAAGGCGGCGGCCGAGGCGGGCAAGGATGCTTACTGTGAGAAGCCTTTAGCGATGGATATGGAGGGACTCAAGAATGCGTGCGACGCTGCGAAGAAGGCGAACATTGTCGTCCAGATTGGGACTCAGTTGCGCAGCCTGCCGAGTTTCACGGGCTGTCGCGAGGTGTATAAGAGCGGCGTGCTCGGCACGGTCGGCCGGATCGAACAATGCCGCAACGATGAGCGGCCCTATTGGTATTCCTATGTGAAGGACGTCAAGCCCGAAGACGTGGACTGGAAGGAGTTCCTGGGGGACGCGCCCGCGCAGCCGTTCGATCCGGTGAAGTACTCCGGCTGGTACGGCTATCGCGAGTTCTCCGACGGGCCCGTCTGCGGCTATGGCAGCCACTTCCTCGACCTCGTTCATTACATCACCGGCGCCAGGTTCCCCAGCAGTTGTGTCTGTCTCGGTGGCACGTTCACCTATAAGGACGAGCACAAGTTCACCTGTCCCGATCATGTGCAAGCCCTCTGGATATATCCGGAAGGATTCATGGTGAGCTACTCGACCCTCTGCGGCAACGGCGCCGGCAACAGCTTCAAGATCTTCGGTGACCAGGGCATCCTCGACATGGTGGAGTGGACCAAGCCGGTCCTGAGCGCGGAGGGGGGCGCCAAGCGGATGGGCCAGATTCGAGGTCGGACCCCGGTGGCGGACGTGCCTCGGGCGGAGCATTTCCTCGATTGGCTCCAGTGCCTGCGCTCGCGTGGGACGCCGAACGCGTCCATCGACGCCGGCTACCAGCATGCCGTCGCGTGCCTGATGGCTGTCCGCTCCTACGACAGCGGCAAACGCACGATCTATGATGCGCACAAGCGTGAAATCCGAGAAGGATAGGAAGATGAACGCAGAGAAGCATCTTACGCGGCGTGAGTTTTTAGATCAATCGGTCAAGGCAAGCGCAGCCGGTCTGGGCGCCATGTCCACGCTGGCGTGGACGTGCTCGCTCGCATCTTCAGAGCATGCCTGCGCAGGCGTAGGCATGGCACCCGTGCCGGACACATGGCAGATCGGGTGCTATACGCGGCCGTGGGACAAGCAGGACTACCGCGTTGCGCTCGACGCGATCGCCAGCGCAGGCTACAAGTACGTCGGTCTGATGACCACGAAGTCAAAAACCAATCTCGTGATTTCGGTGGAGACCACGCTTGAAGAGGCGGTCCGTGTAGGCGACGAGGTGAAGAGACGCGGCCTGAAGGTCGCCTCCGTCTATGGCGGCGGGATTCCCGTTGAGAACTCGCTCGACGCGGCCATCGAGGGCCTGCGCAAGCTGATCGACAACTGTGCCGCATGTGGCGCGACGAACCTGCTCATGGGCGGTGTTGGTGGCAAGGAGCAGTACGAGCCGTACTACAAGGCGATTGCCGAGTGCTGCGACTACGCGGCCAGTAAGGGCATGGGCATCAGCGTCAAGCCGCACGGTGGGCTGAATGCCACCGGGCCCCAGTGCCGCAAGACCGTCGAGTTCGTCCGAAACAAGAACTTTGGCATCTGGTATGACCCGGGCAATATCTTTTACTATTCCGACGGCAAGCTGAACCCGGTGGACGATGCGCCGACGGTAGACGGGCTCGTCACCGGCATGTGCGTCAAGGACTACAAGCATCCCAAGGAGGTGCTTGTGACGCCCGGCACCGGACAGGTCGATTTCCCCGCCGTGTTCGCGAAGCTCAAGGCCGGCGGCTTCAAGGGCGGGCCGCTCATTGTCGAGTGTCTCGACCCGGGCGATCTGGAGCACGCGATGGACGAAGCGAAAAAGGCGCGTCGGTTCCTCGAGAAGTTGACTGGCCAGACATCTCGGGACGCCGCCGACGCAACTGGCGGCACGGGACCCCTGCTGGCCGGTGTGGCCGTCACCGATATCACGCCGCCGATCGGCTATCGCATGAGCGGCTATTTCAACGAGCGTCTGAGCACGGGTGTTCTGAACCCGTTGCACGCCAAGGCCCTTGTGCTGCGACAGGGGACCACGCGGGCGGCGATGGTGTTCTGCGACATCATCGGTTTGTCACCCGATGTTTCCAGGCGGGCTCGTGAGCAGGCTCAGCGTGAAACGGGCATCCCGGCCGAGAATATCCTGCTGGCGGCTACGCACACGCACACCGGCCCACTGTACCACGATGCCTTGCGGGATTACCTGCACGAGCGGGCGGTGGCGACGCAGGGGAAAGACCCATGTGAAGAGAAGGACTATCCGGCCCAGCTTGTGGCGGGGATTGTAGAAGCGATCCGACAGGCGGACGCCGGGATGCGGCCGGTGCGAATGGAAGCGGGCGTTGCCCAGCAGAAAGGCCTGTCCTTCAACCGCCGATTCCACATGAAGGACGGCGCCGTGCGCTTCAATCCGGGCCCGCTTAATCCGGATATCGTCCGCGCCGCGGGACCCATCGACCCAGGCGTGGGCATTGTGTTGCTCCGCGATACGGACGGCAACGCTGTCCCGGCAGGCCTCGTCAATTTCCCGCTGCACCTCGATACGACAGGTGGCACGCGGTATGCGGCGGATTATCCCTACTATGTGGAGCAGACGCTGCGACAGACGCTCGGCAACGAGTTCGTATTGCTTTTCGGCACGGGCACGTGCGGCGATATCAACCATATCGACGTTACCACCCGGGAGCGGCTCAAGAGTGACGTGATCGGCCGGACACTGGCCGGCGCCGTGGCGGCCAGCCTGCCCAATCTCAAACCCGTAGCCGCATCGGCGCTGGCGGTCCGCCGGGCGGTTTTGGATGCTCCGCTGCAGAAGTTCACCGCGCAGGAGGTCGACAAGGCCAGACAGGAGATGCCCAAGGTCGGCACGAGTGACCTGTCCTTCCTCGATCAGGTCTGGGCATTCAAGATCCTCGACATTCAGTCGCGGACCGGCGGCACGCTGCCGCTGGAAGTGCAGGTCGTGCGTCTCGGCGACGAGGTGGCGGTGGTCGGTTTGCCGGGCGAGGTCTTTGTGGAACTTGGGCTTGCCATCAAGCAGGCCAGCCCGTTCCCGATAACACTCGTGGTCGAGCTGTGTCAGGACGAGTGCGGCTACATTCCCACGCAAAAGGCCTTCGCCGAGGGCAGCTACGAGACCGTCAACTCCCGTATCGCTCCCGGCGGGGGTGAGATGATGGTCGAGGCGGCCATCCGCCTGTTGAAGGAGCTTGGCCCCACTGGTAGGATTGGCTGATGCGTCGGGAGCCTTGCGCCAGAGCCCGGATAGATGAACCCGGCGCCCGGCCGGGACGTAAGTATTAGGATGATAGAGTCAAGCTGTCGGTTTATCGCGATTGCCCTGGGAAGGGAAAGACGAACGAATAGGAGGTAACGAGAAATGGGACTCCACGCGAGAATGTTGATGCTCGTCGCCCTGATGTTTGCCATTCTCTTCGGCATTGTCGTGGCTCTGGGCACTTATGCGGGTGTCAACGACCCGTATGTTTATGTTATCATGGCTGTCGTGATCGTTGGCTTGCAGTATCTGCTCGGGCCCAGTCTCGTCGGCCTGATGATGCGGGTCCGCTACGTCAGCGAGCAGGAAGCGCCCGATCTGCATCAAATGGTGGCCGAGCTGGCCGATCGGGCGGGCATTCCGAAGCCTCGCGTCGGCATCTCGGAGATCTCCATTCCGAACGCCTTTGCCTTTGGCCGCTCCATCCGCGACGGCCGGGTCTGCGTCACACGCGGCATCCTGCAACTGCTCACGGGTAACGAACTGAGAGCCGTTCTGGGCCATGAAATGACGCATCTGAAGAACCGCGACATGATCGTGATCACGTTTTTGTCGGTGATTCCGCTGGTCTGCTACTATGCGGCGTGGAATCTGATGTTCCGGCGCAGCCGTGATGATCGCGGTGGGGATTACACGGCCCTGGTCGGAATCGGGGCGTTCGCGATGTACTTTATCTCGAATCTGCTTGTCCTGTACGGCTCGCGCATCCGCGAATATTACGCCGACGCAGGCAGCGTCAGGCTCGGCAATCCGCCGAACGAGCTGGCGACCGCCCTCTACAAGTTGGCGTACGGCTCCGCCCGGCTCAAGAACGACCCCCGCGCCCAATACGACCTGCACCGCGTCGAAGGCGTCAGGGCCTTCTTCGTCAATGACGTCGCACACGCAGCGAGAGAGATCAGCCAACTGCGGGAGATTGACCCCGACAACTCAGGCACGATCAACACGAACGAGATGTACAACCTTCGGTCGCGGCGGATCCGCCTTAGCACGTCCGACCGCATGGTCGAACTGTTCACGACGCACCCGAACATGCTCAAACGCATCAAACGGCTGTCCACCCTGGCGTGGCAGGGTTGATTCTGTCGTCAGCGACCACTCGGGAGTCCCGAGCAGACGAATCTCCCTCGCTCCGATAATCACACTCTCTTCGAGCTCCCAGGGCCGACCCTTAATTTCTCGGCGGCTCCATGGCAGGCTTTAACATTGACAGAACGGGCCTTCCCGTGGTATCATGAACCTATCATTGGCGGGATAGAGCCCGCGTCCCTGTGCGGATTTGCGTCAGAGGAGGCCGGGCAAGAGGCCCCGGATGCCGCGTTGGTGCGACTGCAAGTGCTTATCGGAGGTCAGATCGTGGAGCGTCCCGCCTGGAGAGCATCGAGCATTGTTGCCGCTGTTTCCCTGTTCCTTTGTACGGCCCTGTGTGCCGAACCGGTCGATCCTTCCCAGGCTCGCAAGGCGGCGGACGCCTTTCTCAAGATGCGGGCTGCCCGGTCAGGCGTAACGCGAGGGACGGTTTCCATAGCGTCAGAAACAGGCGTCACCGCTGCGGGATTGACGGCCGCCGGTATTCGCGATATCCGCGATGAAGACGGGACCGTGCTGGCTTACGTGACCGATCTGAAACCCCGAGGCTTCATTGCCACGTCGGCGGACACCGATATCGCACCTGTCATCGCATACTCCTTCCGCAGTTCATTCCCGACCGATCAGGACAAGATCAATCCCCTGTACCGCATGTTGTGTGAGGACATGAGATTGAGGGCCCAGGCACTGGCCGAGAATCCCGAGTCGGCGAGCGTCGAAGCCGGAGGACTGTGGAACTCGTACGTCGGCGTGCAGGCGGGTGAGCCGAACCAGGGAGTATTCCAGCAGTGGCCGGCGGAGGGCACGAGCTCCACGGGCGGCTGGCTGAACACGGCGTGGGATCAGGCTGCACCGTATAACCAGTTCTGTCCGCTGGACCCCGTGGGTCGGGGCCGGTCCTACGTGGGTTGTGCCGCAACGGCCGTGGCGCAACTTGCCAACTACCATCAACGATGTACCGCCAACTTCACCGACGCGGACGCCTATACCGCCTACAGTGGCCTGAACATGGATGCCGACAGCGCCCTCTACGATTTCCCGACTTTCATCGAGCTGAATGCATACCTCGATGCCGTCCGGATCAAGTACAGCCAGGGGTCCGATCTGAACGATGTGGATGCCGCCGCACTGAGTTTCGCCTGCGGCGTGGCCACGGTGATGGATTATTCCAGTGAGGGATCGGGCGCGTCGCCGAGCGATGTGCGGGACGCGCTGCTCGGCAAACTCGGCTTCCACTCTGCGGACATGCTCGGCGGACTATCTGCCGACACGAGCGTTCTGCTCCAGGAGAACCTTGTCAACGGGTTGCCTGCTCTAATGGGCATTTGCACGGCGGATGGCATGATGGGTCATTTGCTCGTCTGCGACGGGTACAACACGGATAACGAATACCATCTCAACTTCGGCTGGGGCTCTGACCGCCCGGTGAAGATGACCGAAGTGTGGTATCGTCTGCCGACCGGCCTGCTGTCACGCAAAAACGTAGTCACCGAGATCCTCCTGAACATCCAGCCGGGCAAACCCGACCTGGAGGCGGACCCGGCGTCAATGGGTTTCTACAGCGCGCCCGGCGGGGAATCGGCGGTGCAGAGTCTGCATCTGGCGAACAACGTGGTTGGAGTCCGGGTGATTTCGGTTTCCAGTCCGGATGGCTTCCTGATTGCCCGCGCCGGCAAGGCATTCTCCGATCATCTCGACGCCTTCACGCTCCAGCGGGTGGGATTAGGACAGACAGTCGACGTCAAGTTTCACCCGGAGCGAGCAGGGGGGTACTATGGGACACTCGCCGTTCAATATGGCGACGGAAAGGTAACCTACGTCATCCTGAAGGGATGGTCGTACGCCGGCGGGACGCAGATCGGAGCCGGCGATGTCTCCGGCACGTG
>Ga0316622_100001087_pt1 | contig 17110 bp, 13 predicted proteins | sample OWC_Aug_OW2_C1_D_FD_207646 | JGI IMG/M metagenome (GOLD analysis project Ga0316622, IMG submission 207646) | Wetland soil microbial communities from Old Woman Creek delta, Ohio, United States - OWC_Aug_OW2_C1_D5_C | ecosystem: Environmental > Terrestrial > Soil > Wetlands | place: USA: Ohio... | reverse complement strand
CGTGCCGCACGAGGACTCGGCGCGGACGTCGTAGAGGTAGGTTCCAGGCGGATCGCTGAACGAGGCGGAGCCTCTCTCGGTCACCGACTCCTTCACTCCGTCCGCGGAGACCCGCCGGAGCCGGTACTTCAACCGGATCGGACTCTCCTCCGCCTCATGAACCCCGATGGCTGGCGCCAGCCACGAGAGGACGTAGGTCGTCCCGGCCGGAGGCGTCTCGGGGCTGACCCGGATCTCACCGGTGGAGGGCGGAACCGGGCAGGTGGCGCGGACCGGAATCGCCAGCGTTTCCGAGACGATCAAGCTGCCGTACGCCGTCGCGCAAGGGTTCCGGAACGAGACGCGGTGATAGACCATGCCGCCGGCCGCGGGGGGCAGCTTGAGAGGCGGGAAGGCGAAGGAGCTTCGGGAAGTCTTGTGCTGCTCGAGTCCCTTCGTGAAGCCCGCGTCGCGGGCTCGCTCCACGAGAAAGACGTCGCTCGTCGCGCCGCTCCCGAGGACGTTCGTCCACGAGATCGTGTACGAGTCGTCCGCCCCGATCTCTCTCGGCCCGCTCAAGAGCGGCTTCGAAGGCGGACAGGGAACGGCTGCCGTCGTCACAGCGGGCGAGCCACCGTCCGGCGAAGCCGGAGCCGAGGCCGGAAGAAGCGCCAGCAGAAGCGCCGAGATCCCGATTCCGCCGATTCTTCTCAAGTCTCCCCGCCTTCCACTTCTAGAATCGAGCCTGATGACCACTTGGAAGTGTCACGTGGGCCGCCTCATCCAACGGGCCGCCTTCGCCGTCCCCGTCCTCGTTCTTCTCGACGCCCGGACGGCCGGCGCGCAGACCGCCATTTTACCGCGCGACGCCGCGGTGAGGGAATACGAACTCGGACTCGAATCATTGAAAAAGAAGGACTTCCGGGCTGCAATCGAGCGCCTGAACTCGGCCCTCGCGACCGGGCATAACCGCGTCGCCGAGCGCTTCGGGACGAGCCGCTATCAGCTCGAGTGGTACGACCCCTATTACTGGCTCGGGGTCGCCCAGATGGAGCTGGGCCTCGACGCCGAGGCCCGCCGCAACCTCCTCCTCTCGAAGGAGGGGGGCGTCATCCAGCGCCGCCCTGAGTACGCGGACCTTGCCGACCGGCTCCGGTTCCTCGAGGAGCGGGCGGCGGCCGCGCGCGCTCCGGCCCCCGTCCCGACGTCCTCGCCCGCCCCGGCTCCCGCGGCGCCCCCGCTTCCCTCCTCGATCGCGGCCGAGCGGTTCGCCCGACCCGAGCCCGCTGCGACCGTCCTCCCGGCGGTGGAGGCACGGACGCCCCCGCACGGCGGGATGGCCTCCTCCGTACCCCTGATCCAGGCCATCGCCGAGGGGCGATTCGACGACGCCGAAGTCGAGTTGGGGCGTCTTCGGGCGCGGAGCCCGGAGGCCGCCGAGCCCGAGCTTCTCGCCGCCGTTCTCTTCGCCTCACGGTACGTCCTCGAGGGGAGCGCCGACGCCGATCTCCTCCTCAAGGCGAGGAAGAGCCTCGAGACCTTCCGGCGCCGGGGCGGCTCGCGGCGGGCCGAGGAGGCCTGGCTCTCGCCGTCGCTTCGCGCGCTTCTTGCCGGCTGAGGGAGCTCTCCTCAGCGCATCCGGACGACGCGCGTCCCGGCGGCGAGGTCGTGAAGGGCGCGCCGGTCCCGGCGGAAGGCGGCGACCCACCAGCCGAATCCGAGTGGCGCGGCCCCCAGGGCCTGGACGATCCAGCGAATGAGCGCGGCGCTCCAGCCGATCCCCTCTCCCGCGCGCATCTCCCCCTTCACGACGGCCAGCCCGAGAAGCGCCTTCCCCGGCGTCCGCCCTTTCATGGCGAGAAGCCCCGCCCCATAGACGAGATCGGCCGCGAGGATCAGAAGGAGGGAGAGGACCGAGATCCCCAGGAGGACCCGGTCCGGGCCGGTCGGGGCGGACGGAAGCGACGGGCGGAAGTAGAGGATCAGGGCGACGGGCGACGTCAGGATCAGATTCATCGCGGCGACGATGACCCCGTCCACGAGGATCGCGACGAAGCGCGCTCCGAGTCCCCCGAGAACGGGAATCGCCCCCGCACCCGGAGAGGGGCGCGGCGGAGCGGGGACCTCGCGTGTCGCCCCGCGCGGCGGGAGCGCCGGCCCGCCGATCGCGAGCGGCACGTCGGCCGCGCTCGCCGGGACCGGCGGCGCGGCCGGAGGCGGCGGTGCAGGGGGAAGCGTCTCGCCGGAGGGGAGGGGCAGCCGGGCCGAGAAGACGTCCTCGTGGAACGAGTCGTCGTCCTTCGCGGCGCGCGCCTGCTGGTCGATGTCGCTGAAGAGGCTGGACGCCGACATCCGCCTCGCGTCGGGCGCCGAAACGGCCGTCCGGAAAGGCGCCTCCTCCGAAGCGGCCGGCACCTCCCGGAGAGGTGCCGGCCCGGCGGCCGGAGGCTGGGAGGACGAGTCGATAAGGGCCGTCTTCTCGGACGGGACCGCCGGAGCGGCAACCCGGATCTCCACGACCGCCGCGCCGAGCTGAACGCGGCCCCCTTCGGGAAGGCGCGCCTCTCCGGCCAGGCGCCGTCCCCCGATCCAGGTCCCGTTGGAGGAGTTGAGGTCGCGGATCGTCACCTCTCCCTTGTTGAGGGTCAGGAGGGCATGGGAGCGCGAGACCGACTCGTGGTCGAGCCGGACCGTCGAGGTGCGGCTCCGTCCGAAGGTCGCCTCTCCGTCCGACAGCTCGACCGGACGCCCTTCGACCGTCAGGAGGTATCGCCAGGTCGCCTCGTTCACCGCGCGTTCGATTCTACCGTCGCGCGGAGCGCCGCGGCCGTGGCGGTCGCCCCCGACGTGACGAGGCGCACGGGCGGCCCCTCGAAGACGATCTCTCCGCCGCCGGGGCCGCCCTCCGGGCCCAGTTCGATCAGGTGGTCGGCGGCGCGAAGGAACCCGGGGTGGTGCTCGACGGCGACGATCGAGTGTCCGGCGGCGAGGAGCCCGCGGAAGACCCCGAGGAGGACGGCGACGTCGGACGCGTGGAGGCCGGTCGTCGGCTCGTCGAAGAGGAACAGGACGCGCCCCGGAACGCCGCCCCGCCGGAGGAAGGAGGCGACTTTCAGACGCTGCGCCTCCCCTCCGGAGAGGGTCGCCGTCGACTGGCCGAGCGCGAGGTAGCCGAGCCCCGCCTCCGACAGGGGCGCCAGCTTTCCGGTCAGCGCCGGAACGTCGGAAAGAAGCTCGCGCGCCTCGTCGACGGTTGTCGCGAGAAGCTCGTCGACGTTCCGGCCCCGGAGCCGGACCTCGAGGACCTCGGGCCGGAACCGCCGGCCGTCGCAGACGTCGCAGGCGACCTCCACGTCGGCGAGGAACTGCATGTCGACCGTGACCGTGCCCGATCCCTCGCACCTCTCGCACCGCCCGCCGGACGCGTTGAAGCTGAAGGCGCCCGGGGAGAGGCCCCGGCTCTTCGCGGCCGGCGTCCGCGAAAGGAGCGCGCGGATCTCGTCCCACGCCTTCGTGTAGGTGGCCGGATTCGACCGCGCCGACCTCCCGAGCGGGGACTGGTCGACGAGGACGATGTCCGAGAGGGTGTCGAGTCCCTCGATCTTCTCGCACGCCCCGGCCTCGTCGACGCCGGGGGGAAGCCCCTTCCCGAGCCGCTGCCGCGCCCCGGCCGCGAGGACGTCCACGACGAGCGACGACTTCCCGGACCCCGAGACGCCGCACACGCCAATGAGCCGGCCGAGAGGAAACGAGACGGAGACGTTCTTGAGGTTGTTCGCACGGGCCCCGGCGACGCGAACCGCGCCGGAGGGCCTCGCGCCGAAGGGAACAACTTCCTCGGCGACGGCGCGGCCTTCCGGTCCCCGTCCTTCCTCCGCCCCGGCGGCCGCCTCGCGCCGAAGCTCGCGCCCCGTGGCCGTATCCGAGCGAAGGAGCTCCGCGGGCGTCCCCTCAAAGACGATCCGGCCGCCGTGGATCCCGGCGCCGGGGCCGAGGTCCAGCACGTGGTCGGCCGCGCGGATCACCTGGAGGTCGTGCTCGACGGCGACGACGGCGTTACCGCGGCGGGCGAGACGCCCGATCGCGCCGAGGAGCCGGGCCGTGTCGCGGGGATGGAGGCCCACCGTCGGCTCGTCGAGAACGTAGAGGGTCCCGGTCAGGGAGTTGCCGATCGCCGCCCCGAGCTGGAGCCGCTGCGCCTCTCCCCCGGAGAGGGTCCGCATCGGCCGGGAGAGGGAGAGATACGAAAGGCCGAGTTCCACGAGGGTCGACGTCCGCTGGACGAGGTCGGCGAGGAGCGGGCCCGACCGATCGCGCTCGGAACGGCTCCAGGCCGCCTCCGACAGGAAAGAGAGAAGCTCCACGAGCGGAAGGTCGCAGAGCTCGGCGATGGTCCGCCCGCGGACAGTCACCCCTCGCGCCTCGGAGACGAGACGGGTGCCGGAGCAGGCCGGGCAGGTCGTGTAGCCCCGGTAGCGCGAGAGGAAGACCCGGACATGAACCTTGTAGCGCTTCTTCTCCAGCCAGTCGAAGAGCCCCTTCACGCCGTACCAGTCGCCGTCCCCCTCCCAGACGAGGCGCCGCTCCCGCGCCGGGAGCCGGTTCCAGGGAACGTCCCGCCGGATCTTCAGCCGGCGGCAGGCACGGGCGAGGTCGGCGTAGGCACTCTCGTACGCGGGCGAGTTGAACGGCGCGAACGGGCGCCCCGCGATCGTCTTGGAAGGGTCCGGGACGACCTTGGCCGCGTCGATTCCCGCGAGGCGCCCGAAGCCCTGGCACTCCGGGCAGGCGCCCCGCGGCGAGTTGAAGGAGAAAAGGGCCGGAACGGGATCCGGGAAGGAGCGGACGCATCGGTCGCAGACGAGCCCGCGGCGAAACGGCCGAGCGGAGGAGAGGGGCTTTCCCGACTCGAGCACCCGAACCTCGCCCCCTCCGAGGTCGAACGCCGTCGCGAGCGACCCGAGGAGCTCGGGGTCCTCCGCCGTGAGCACGTGCCGCCCCACGAGAAGCGCGATCCGCCCCGACTCGTCTGCGGCCGTCTCCTCTCTCGACCCGATTTCACGCACGTCGCCGGACGGTGGGACGTAGCGGAAGAAACCGAGCCTCCGCAGACTCGCCGCCTCGGCCTCGAAGGACGGGAGGGCCCGCGGCGCGAGGATCAGAAGCCGGGTCCCCTCGCCGAAGACGGCGAGGAGCTCGTCGCGGACGCTCTCGGGCGAGTGCCGGCGGACCGGCCGCCCGTCCGCGGGGCAGGTCAGGTTCCCGATCGCGCTGAAGAGGAGCCGGAGAACGTCGTGGATCTCCGTCGAGGTGCCGACGGTCGAGCGGGCCGAGCGGGCGGGCGCCCGCTGCTCGATCGCCACCGCCGGAAGGATCGGCTCGATGAGGTCGACGTCGGGACGCTCGAGCCTCTCCAGAAACTGTCGCGCGTAGGTCGACATCGACTCGACGAACCGCCGCTGGCCCTCGGCGTAGAGCGTGTCGAATGCGAGCGACGACTTTCCGGACCCGGACGGGCCGGTCACGACCGTCAGCTTCCCGATCGGAATCGAGGCCGAGACGTCGCGGAGATTGTGGGTGCGGGCCCGGACGATCCGGAGGGCGCGGGGGACGCCGGCGCTCATGGGGCGGCGGCGAAGACCGCCGCCTGGTTCAGGCCGAGGAGGAATCGCCGGTAGACGGCGAGGTGGAGGCCGGCCCGCGCGCCCGCGGCCTCGAGGTCCTTCCGCGAGAGGAGGGTCTCGTGCTCTCCGGCGGCGTGGCGGGAGAGGAGGCCGAGGGCCGCGCCCGCCTCGAGCGGGAGGCGGCCCAGCGGGTGAGGCGTCGTCACCAGAAGCCGCCCCCCGGGCACGAGGAGCGGCGCCGCGCGGAAGAGCGCCGCGGCCGGGTCGCGAAGGTGCTCGAGGAGCGCCAGCATCAGGATCGCGTCGAAGGGGCCCGCGCCGCGGACCTCCTCCGGCGGGCCCGACGCCTCCACGTCCCACCTCGCGAACCGGGCCTCGGGGTGCCGCTTGCGGTTCTCGGCGAGCATCTCCTCGCTCCGGTCGCAGCCGAGGTACGAGGCCAGCCTTCCCGGCAGCTCGGTCAGCCCGCAGCCGATGTCGAGGACCCGCCCCTCCGGCGGGAGAAACGGCCGGATCGCGGCGAGGCGGGCCTCGATCAGCGGCCGGGTCAGGAGCCCGTCGAAGCGGGACGGAGCGCGCACGGGGCCGGTTTTAACACTCCGGCCGTAAGATCCGTGCGTGGCTTCCGGCGGGTTCGCGATTCGGGCCGCGCGGCCCGAAGACGTTCCGGCGATCGTCCGGCTGATCCACGACCTGGCCGCCTACGAGCGGGCCCCGGACGAGTGCCGGGCCGACCCGACCCTTCTCGCGGAGCACCTCTTCGGGCCGAAGCCCCTCGTCGAGGCCCTCGTCGCCGAGGCGGACGGGCTGATCGCCGGCTTCGCACTTTTCTTTCACAACTACTCGACGTGGCTCACCCTTCCGGGGCTCTACCTGGAGGATCTCTATGTCCGCCCCGAGCAGCGCGGCCTCGGGATCGGAAAGGCGCTTCTCGTCCGCCTCGCCCGGATCGCGGTGGACCGACGCTGCGGCCGGATGGAGTGGTCGGTCCTGAAGTGGAACGAGCCGGCCATCGGCTTCTACCGACGCCTCGGCGCGGTCGCGATGGACGAGTGGCAGGTCTACCGGCTCGAGGGCCCGTCCCTCCGGGCTCTCGGCTCGGGCCCGCCCTGAGCCTCCGTATGGCGTTCGGAACTCTCCGCGGTGATAATGGGCGGCCGAGCCGCCGGAATACCGTGACGACATGACGACGCGACGCACCCCGACGGGAAGCTATCCGACGGTCCGCGAGGCGCGGAGGCCGTCCTCGGGCGTCTTCGCCAAGAGAACCGTCTCGTCGGTCCTTCTCGCCTCTCCCGATCCGACGGCCCTCCTGGACGAGGAGGGACGGGTCCTCTCGCTGAACGACGCCGCCCTCGCGGCCGGCGCGCCCTCCCAGTCGGAAGGCGACCTCGCCATCGAGCGGTTTCTCCCCTTCTGGAGCGAGCCCGAAGGGCTCGCGCGGCTCCTCGAGGGGGCCTCTCACCCCGATGGGCTCCGGAATCTCGAGGTGACCGTCTCCGGCCACGGCCTGATTCCCGACCGGATCTTCTGGGTTTCGACGCGCGCCTGTCCCGACGCGGGGGCGGGCTGCTTCGTCGCCGTCGCCCGGGAGGTGACCGAGAAGAGCGTCGAGTACGAGCGGCTGAAGAAGCTCTACAACGAGCTGGCCGAGCACATGAGCCGGGACGGCCTGACCGGTTTCCTGAACCGCGAGAACTTCCGGTTCATTCTCGACCGCGAGATCGCGAACGCCGACCGGAGCGGGAAGCCGCTCGCCATCCTCTACGTCGGGCTCGACCGGTTCAAGTCGCTGAACGACACGCACGGCCTCGCGGCGGGCGACGAGTACCTGCACGTCCTCGGGGAGACCCTCCGGAAGGAGGCCCCCGGCCCCGACCTGGTCGCCCGCGTCGGAGGAGACGAGATCGCGATCCTCCTTCCGGCCACCGGGCCGGCCGAGGCCATGTCCCGCTCCGAGGAGATCCTCGCGACGATCACCGCGCTGGCCCCGGTCTGGGAGGGAAACCCGCTCAGCCTCTCGGCGAGCGCCGGCATCGCGATCTACCCCGACCAGGCGGGGGGCGCCGCCGACCTCGTCCGGGCGGCCGACCTCGCCATGCACCAGGCCAAGCGGAGAGGGGGCGCGCGCGCCCTGATGCACGACCCGGACGACCGGGAGCGCCACCGGATCTCGGGCCTCCGGGAGCAGGCGAACCGGATCCGGGCCGCCCTCGCCGAGCAACGGTTCGTCCCCGTCTTTCAGCCCGTCTCGGAGATCGCGACCGGCCGGATCGTCGCCGTGGAGACCCTCGCGCGCCTGAAGGAGCCGACGGGGCACCTGACGACTCCCGCCTCCTTCCTCGACGCCGCGGAGCGCTTCGGCTTCGTGACGCAGATGGACCGCCTCGTCATCGCCGGAGCCTTCGAGCGCCTCGCCTCGTCGAAGAACAAGACCATCCCGAACCTCGAGATGGCGCTCAACCTCTCGGGCCTCGACTTCGAGGACGACTCTCTCGTCGCGGACATCTCCCGGCTCGCGCGGGCCAAGGGAATCCGGCCCGAGCGGGTCACCTTCGAGATCACCGAGACGGCGGTCCTCCGCGACCTCGCCCGCGTCCAGCACTTCACGCGGGCCCTGACGGCCGAGGGCTTCCGCTTCGCCCTCGACGACTTCGGCGTCGGCTTCTCGTCGTTCCGCTACCTGCGCGAGCTCCCCGTCTCGACGCTCAAGCTGGACATGAGCTACATCCAGAACCTCGCCCGGCAGCCGGAGAACCGCGTCTTCGTCCGGGGGATCACGGAGATCTGCCGCGGGCTCGGCGTGAAGACGGTCGCCGAAGGGGTCGAGTCGCGGGAGATCCTCGAGATCGTTGGATCTCTGGGCGTCGACCGGGCGCAGGGGCACCACATCGGCCACCCCGTTCCCGACCTCCCCGCCCCCAGCCCCGAGGACACGACCGGGCGGCGCCGGCCTTAGGCAAGAGCGCGCCGCGGCCGCTCCCCGTACCATAGGGGTCCCCGATGCCCCGCCTCGCTCCCCCCCTCGTCGCCCGCCTCGCCGCCGCCGTCTCGGAGCAGCGCGCGCAGATCGAAGCGATTCTCGCCCGCGCCGTCCGACTCGACGACCCCAAGGTCCTTCACGATCTCCGGGTCGCGCTCCGCCGGGCGGCGGCGCTCGCCCGTCTCACCCGGAACTTCCCGACGCCGGATTCGGGCGACCCGCTCCGGCGGACGGCCCGTGACCTCCGGCGCTTCCTCTCGCCGCACCGGACGCTCGAGGTCACGGTTGAGCGGCTGAACCGCCGTTTCCGGAGCGATCCGGCGCGGCACGCCGTCGCGAAGAAGCTGGCGGCCCGGATCGCCCCCCCGTCGGGCGGGACGGCAGACAGCGCGAAGGAGGGGCAGCTCCGACTCGCCGCCCTCCGCGCGGCCTTCACGATCCGGGACGCGGAGCTCTCCCGGATCAGCCGCCCCTTCGTTCCGGAGACGGCTTCCCGCGGCGAAGTCGTCCTCGCCCGCCTCGTCCGGCGGCGCCTCCGGAAGCGGAGGAAGAAGCTCCTGGCCGCCGGCCTTCCCGAGCGCGAGACGCTCCACCCGATGCGGATCGCGGCCAAGGAGCTGCGGTACGAGCTCGAGTTCGTCCGCGGCCTCGTCGCAGGAGTCCCGGAGCTCCTCCGCGAGTTCCAGCGCTTCCAGGACGCGGCCGGAGACGCGCACGACCGGATCGAGCTGATCCGCCTCGTGGCCGAAGCCTCCGCGGCGGCGCCGCCGCCCCTCCGGCGCGAGGGAATCCGGCTCGGCCCGGTCCTGGAGCGCGACGCCGCCCTCGCCCTTCGCCGGGCCCGGACGGTGGCGGGCGTCCTCCTGAAGAGGCTCTCGGAATTCGGCGTCGAATGGAGCTGACGGCCGACGCCATCCGGACGGTGGAGGTCCCCCTCGTCCCGGAGGAGGAGGCGGACGTCTTCCTCGCGATGGCGCCGCGCCTGCGGCTCGTCGACGTCGGGACCGGAGTCCCGGAGGGCCCTCCGACCGAGGTCTCGTTCGCCGCCTCCCCGGTCTGTTTCCACCTCCTCGTCGAGGTCGCGTCGGAGCCCCCCCTCCTCGTCGCCGTTCCGGACGGCGGACCGGTCTTCGAGGACGAATGCGTCGAGCTCTTCTTCGCCGACCCTCGCGAGCCGTTCGTCTACCGCGAGGTCGTCGTCAACCCGGCCGGGTCGCGCTACGGCGCCGAGGTCCGGAACCCCGACGACAGCCGCGCCACCTGGACGCTGCGGCCGGGCTCCCTGCCGGAAGGCCTCCGCGCGGCCGTGTCGGGCGGGCCGGCGGGCCGGCCTCCCTCGGAGTGGAGCCGCTGGAGATGCCGGCTCTCCGTCCCGTGGCGCGCGCTCTCGGCCGACGGCGCGCCGCCGCGAGACGGGGCGGCGCGCCGCCTGAACGTCTACCGGATCGGGCGCGGCGCCGTCACGCGCCACCTGGCCCTCTCGCCGACCCTTCGCGGCGCCCCCCCCGACTTCCACGTGCCGAGCCGGTTCGCCCGGGCCCTCTTCCGGGCGGCCGGGAGGATCCGGGAGTCCTGCTAATCTCCCGATGAGAATGGATCGCAGGAACCGCCTGCCCGCCCCCGCTTCCGAGCGTCCCGCCGCCGGGACCCCCTCCGACCTCGATCTCCTCACGCGGATCCAGGCGGGTGACCCTTCGGCCCTCGACGTTCTCTACGCCCGCTACTCCTCCCCCGTCCACTCCCTCGTCTGGAAGGTCCTGCAGAACGCCGAGGAGGCGGAGGACGTGACCCTCGACGTCTTCTGGCAGATCTGGCGGCAGGCGGGCCGCTACGATCCCTCACGCGGGGCGCCTCCGGCCTGGATCTTCACCGTCGCCCGCTCGCGCGCCATCGACCGGCTCCGGGCACGCCAGCGACGGGAGGACCGGACCCTCTCGTTCGACGACCCGGAGATGAAGCTCGACCCGCTCGACGAGCAGGCCACGCCGGACCAGGTCGCCTCCTTCCGGCAGACGCGCGACGCCGTACGCGAGGCGATGAAGGTCCTTTCGCCCGTTCAGAGGGAGGCGGTGGAGCTGGCTTTCTTCAAGGGGCTCACCCACGTCGAGATCGCCGAGAAGCTCGGTCAGCCCCTCGGCACGATCAAGACGCGGATCCGGCAGGGACTCATCCGCCTCCGGCAGCAGCTTGACTGAGGGCTCCGAGGCTCGCTCCCTCCTCCGGTGGTACCGGAGGGGCCGCCGGGACCTGCCGTGGCGGCGGACCGGAAACCCGTACGCCGTCTGGATCTCGGAGGTCATGCTCCAGCAGACGACCGTCGCCGCCGTGACGCCGCGGTGGCGACGTTTCCTCGCGCGTTTTCCGGACGTGGGTGCGCTCGCACGGGCGCCGCTCCGCGAGGTGCTGGGCGAGTGGGCGGGCCTCGGCTACTACGCCCGCGCCAGGAACCTCCACCGGGCGGCGAAGACCGTCGCCGCCGCCGGCGCCTTTCCCGTAACGGTCGAGGAGTGGCGGGCTCTTCCGGGCGTCGGGCCCTACACCGCAGCCGCCCTTGCCTCGATCGTCTCCGGCGTGGCGGCGGCCGCCGTGGACGGGAACGTCTCCCGGGTCCTCTCGCGCCTTCACGCCCTCCGCCTCGACCCCCGCTCCCCGCGCGGCCGCCGGGAGATCGCGTCCCGGGCCGACGCCCTGCTCGCCCGCTCCTCCCCGGGGGAATTCAACCAGGCCCTGATGGAGCTGGGAGCGACCCTCTGCACGCCGCGAGCCCCGCGTTGCCCCGTCTGCCCGCTCCGGGCCTCCTGCCGGGCGAGGAGCCTCGGCACGCCCGAGGCCTTTCCTCCTTCCTCAAGACGAGAGGCTCCCCGCCCCGTCCGTCTCGTGGCCGGCGTCGCCTTCCGGCGCGGACGGATCCTCCTCGTCCGCGACGAAGAGCTGGTCCGTGGGCAGCTGACCGTCCCGCTCTTCCGGGTTCCGGCGGGACGAAGGGCGGAAGACGTTCTGCAGAAGGAGTGGAAGGCGGTGGCGGGCCTCCCGGCCGGGGCGCTCGAGCCGCTCGCCCGGCTCCGGCACCCGGTCCTCGACCGCCGCTACGACGTCCACGTCTTCCTGGTCGAGGAGAGCGCGCCATCCCGGCGCCGCCGGCCGCGGTCGCCGTCCGGCCTCCGGCTTCTCTTCCCCGGCGACCTCGCGCGCCACGCCCACGGCGGTCTCCTCCTGAAGATCCTCGGGAGGCTTCCGGGCGCAGCCGTCCCGCGCTGACGCCCTCCCGGCGGGCTATCCTCGGGCCCGTATGCCGGCCCGAAAGACCGTGGACGCTCCCCGCGAGGGAGCGGAGTCCTTTCTCGTTCCGGCCGGCCTTCTCGTCGCTCTCGTTCTCCCCTTCTTCGTCTGGCTCGCCGACTCGCCCGACCAGCTCCGCGACTCGAAGCTGGCCGTGCAGGCTCTCGGCGCCTCGGTCGCGCTCGCCGGCCTCCTCTTCGACGCGATCCGGCGGGGCGTCCCGTTCGCCCCTCTCGGCGGCGCTCCGGCCTTCGGTCGGGTGGCCGTCCTCGCTCTCTCCGGTGCCCTCGCCCTCTCGCTCGTCTCCGGGCTCGCCCGCTCGGAGCGGGTCGATCCCCTCACGGCGGCCGCCGTCCTGTCGCCCCTCGCGCTCGCCGTCGCGGGCGCGTCGCGCTCCGGAGCCGCCGCGGCGCCGCGCCTTTTCGGGGCCCTAGCGGTCGCCGGAGCCGCGACCGGGCTCCTCGCGGCGGGCCAGCGGTATCTCGGCGGCCTCCGGATCATCCCGATCGACGCCCCGGAGCCCCGGTTCCTCGCCGTCGCGCTGATCGGGAACCCGGGAGACGTCGCGGCCGCCCTCCTCCTCCCCGCTCTCGTCTGCTGGATCCGGCTGACCGGCACCCGCGGCCGCGCGCGCCTGCTCCCGGCCACCGGGCTCGGCGCCTGCCTCCTCGGTCTCGGAGCGACGGAGGCCATCGCCCCGCTCGGAGCGTTCGCCGCGGCCGTCCTCCTTCACACCCTGCTCGACCTCCGCACCCGGATCCGTCCCCTCCTCGCGGCGGTTCTCCTCTTCGCCGCGGCCGCCGGCGCGACCGGAGCGGGGCGGCGCGCCCTCGAGAAGCTCGACCAGCTCCGCCGGGGCGACACGGCGGTCGCGACGACGCAGCGGGACATCGGAGCCCTCGCCGCCGTCGAGATGATCCGGGCCCGGCCTCTCCTCGGCGTCGGACCGGGAGCCTTCTCCAACGTCTTCGTCCCGGCACGGCTCCGGGCCGAAGAGCGGGTCGGACGCCGGCTGATCCACTTCTCCGGCTCATCGCACTTCGAGAACGCGCACAGCGAGCCGCTCACGCTGGCGGCCGAGAATGGCCTCCCGGCGGCGATCCTCGCCCTCCTCGGATTCCTCGCGGCGGGAGCCGGCCTCTTCCGCCTCCACCTGCGCCGGACGGGCGCGACTCGCTCTTCTTCCGTCCCTCCGGACGCGCTGATCGCCTTCTTCGCCGCCTTCGCCGTTCTCTCGCTGGCCAGCTTTCCGCTCCGGCTCGCCCTCTCGGCCGGCCCCCTCGCGTTCGCCTTCGGCGTCGCGATCCGGGCGCTCTCCGGCAGAAGGGAGGAGGAGCGGCCGGCTCCCCGCGCCGCAATCGCGCTCGGCGTCCTCGCCCTCCTGACGCTCGGCACCGCGGTGGTCCGATTCACGGCCGTCTCCCTGCAGGCCGACGGCGAGCTCCGCCTCAACGCGACTCCGTCCTACGAAGGGGCCGAGCGGGCGGCCCTGAACGACTCGGCGCGGCGCCAGATCCGGCGCGCCCTCGCCCTCCGGCCGAGGAGCGCCTCCGCCTGGATCGCCCTCGGCTCGACCTACCGACTCGACCGGGAGATGGAGAACGCCTTCCTCGCCTACGTCCGGTCCCTCACGCTCGAGGAGCGGGCCGAGACGGACTTCAACATCGGCCTCGTCGTCCTCGCCGGGTCGGCGCCGGGAAAGGCGCCCGCCTTCTTCCAGCGGGCGGTCTGGATCCTCCCCCGCCTTGCGGAGTCGCTCCCGCCGGCGATCGACGCCGCGGCGCTCGTTCGCACGAACGAGGAGACCGCGGCGAGACTCGGCGCCGGGGCGCGCCCACCGGAGCTCCCCGACGGCCTGACGCCGAGAATCTGAGGGGCGGTCTCTAGACCCCCGTCCCCTTCAGCACCGTCGCGACGGTGCGGAGGAGGATGAAGAGGTCGAGGAACGGGCTCCAGTGGAAGAGGTAGCCGAGGTCGTACCGGAGCTTCACGTCGGGCTTCGTGGCGTAGGCGCCCATCACCTGCGCGAGGCCCGTGATGCCCGGCTTCAGGACGAGCCGGAGGCGGTAGGCCGGGACCTCGCGCGAGAACTCCGCGACGAACTCGGGGCGTTCGGGGCGCGGACCGATCAGGCTCATCGTCCCGCCGACGACGAGGAAGAGCTGCGGCAGCTCATCCAGACGGGTCTTCCGGAGGAAGCGCCCGACGCGCGTCGTCCGCTCGTCGCCGGGCGCCGCGAGCCTCGGACCGGTCCCTTCCTCAGCCGCCGGACGCATCGTCCGGACCTTCCAGAGGTCGAACTCGACGCCGTGCCTCCCGACCCGTCGCTGGCGGATCCACGGAAGGCCGGGGCTCTCCAGCGCGACGGCGGCGCTGAACAGCGCGAGGAGGGGAAGGGAAAGGACGAGGAGCGGACCGCCAAGGAGGAGATCGATGCTGCGCCGGAAGAGGCGTGCCGTCCGGGAGGCGCCGCGCGTCCAGACGGGCGTGAGGGGCAGGTCGCCGAGGCTCCGCGTCACGACGCGCGTCGCCACGATGTCGGCTAGGCCCGGGAGGATCCAGAGGTCGAAGTCGTGCTCGAGGCTCCGCTCGAGGAGGCCGACGAGAACGAGGCGGTCCTCCGGAAGCGCCGACGCGAAGACGACGTCCGCCGGTCCGTCCGGCGGCAGGAGCGGCAGGAGCGCGGCCGAGGGGAGGAGCGTCCCGGCCTCCGGGGGCCCCGGCCGGAGGCCGCCGAGATCCTCGAGCCAGAGATGGAGGCGATGCCCCGTGATGTCCCCCGCGCGGAGCGCCGCCGCCGCGCGGCCGGCGTCTTCGCCGCCGCCGAGGACGACGACCGGACGGATGCCGATCGGGACGAGGAGCGCCGCAAGAAGCCGCCAGAGCTCGAGGGCGAGCCAGAGGGCGGGAACGAAGAGGAGGAGGACCGATCGCGGCACCGCGTGCCCGGCGAGGAACCAGAGGAGGACGAGGCCCGCCGCCGAGAGAAGCGAAGAGACGAGAAGGCCGCCGCGCTCGCGGACGGAGGCCGCCGGCTCGTCGTACGTCCCGGCCAGCGACATCGAGACCAGCGTCGAAGCCGCGACGCCGAGGAGCCAGGGGAAGAGCTCAAGGGAGAGGTTCTCCTCCGGAAGGAGCGCCGACGTGAGCGGCAGTGGCACGTTCCGCCGGACCCAGACGACCGCGGCGAACGCGAGACAGGCTCCGAGGGCGTCTCCCGCCATCAGGAGGAGCCTCCGCCCCGTCCGCCCGCGCGGCTTCACGCGGCCTCCCCCAGCGCCCGCCGGTATCCTGCCGAGAGCGCGGCGAGAGCGTGGCGGCGGTCTGCGTGCGCTTCCACCCACGCCCGGCCCCGGAACCCCTCCGCCGCGGCGGCCGAAGGGTCGGAAAGAAGCGCCACGAGCGCTGCGGCGAAATCCTCCGAAGTCCGGACGGACCGCACCGGCGGCCTTTCGCCCCCCGTCTCCGCCCGCGCCGCGGCCTCCTCGAGGGCGACGACGGCGCATCCCGCTTCGAACGCCTCGAAGAGCTTGTTCGGAGTCCCCGTGCCGAGGGCGACCGGAACGGCCGCGACCCGCGCGCGCCGGAGGAACGCCGGCATGTCGGCGACGGGGCTCGTCACTTCGATCCCGTCCCGGCCATCGAGGCCCGCGAGCCCCGGCGGCGCGTCGGCCCCCCCGAGGGCGAGCCGGGCCCCCGGGCAGGACGCCCTCACCACCGGCCAGATCTCGGAAACGAGCAGTCTCACCGCGATTTCGTTCGGACGGTAACGCAGGCGTCCCGTGAAGGCCACGACGGCTTCCCGTTCCCCCGGCGGAGGGGGTCCGATCGGGACGCCGTTCGGGACGGCCACCGTTCCCTCCGGAAGCTTCCCCGCGTCGAAGGGAGTCGTCGCGAAAAGGACGCGCGCCGTCCGTCCGCTTTCCCGCTCGGCCCTTTCGAGGCGCGGCGCGTCGAGAAGCCAGTAGAGCCGCCGGAGGAATGAAGGGTCGGACGCCGCGGCCTGTCGGGCGGCCGCTCCGAGCGCGTCGACGAAGTCGACGACGAGGGGCGAGGAAGGAAGGGCCCCGGCGACGTGTCTCCCGAGGCGCTGGGGAAGAACGAGGACGGTGAGGTCGACGGGCCCGGCCGCGGCGAGCGCCTCGCGCCACGGTCCGGCGAAGAGAGCGCTCTGGAGGGGCGCTCCCGAGAAGAAGGCCGGAAGGAGCGCGGCCCCCTTCGCGAGGAGCGTCTGCCGGACCGGCCGGACCTCCGCGCGGGAAGGCCGGCCGCTCGCCCCTCCCCCGCTCGCGCCCCCGACGAGAACCGTGTCGAAGCCCGCTCCGGAAAGCGCCTCGAGGTGCAGCTCCGCCCGGAGGCGGTCCCCGGTGTGCCCGGTCCCGGGAAGGCGCGGGACGACGAGAAGAGCCTTCATCCCTCGGGCCTCGCCCGGTGCCACGCTCCCGGCGCCCGGGCCGCTCCCGCGGCCGCGCGGAGCCAGACTCCGAGATAGGAGACGAGATCGCGGAGCGAGACCGCCGGGACTTCGGGAGGCATGCCGAGGGCGTCCCGCGCCGCACCGGCCGCGAAGGCTTCGAGGACGAGAGCCGACTTGGAGATCACCGAGGCGAGGAGCGGAGCGGCAAGCGATTCGTCGGCCCGCCCGAGGGCGGCGACGACGAGCGCCGCGTCGGCGCCGGCCGCGACGAGAGCGAGGGAGGCGAGGACGAACGCCCGCGGTCGGAGCCAGAGGTCGGCCGCCAGGACGAAGGCCGCCCGGGGGCTCGCGACCGCGATCCGCGCGAGATCCCCCGCGCCCGTGAGGAGGAGCTTCAGGTGCCCCGCCAGCCAGCGGGAGCGCGGGCGCGCGAGCGTTCCCGTATCACCCGTCGCCTCGTCGAACGCGAACGGCGCGGGGAGCGCCCGGACCCGCAGGTCGCGCGCGAGGAGGCGAAGAGTCGCCTCCGAGTCCTCGGCCGTCGTCCGGCGCGCCGAGGCGGGCCCCTCGCGGAACGCGCGCGGCGAGAAGCCCATTGCCTTTCCGCGGAGGCGGACCGGGAGCCCCTCCGCGTCGCGGGCGAGGTCCTCCACGCGCGTCGCCGTGGCGAGCGAAAAGGCCTCGACGCGGGCCGGCCCCGTGGCCGGCACGCCGGCCGGACGGACGGGGAGCTGGAACGCCTCCGTCCCGTCCGGCACCCGGAGACTCAGGAAGAAGCCCTCCGGAAGACGCATGTCGGCGTCGAAAACCATCACGTAGTCGGCCGCG
>Ga0316622_100001086_pt1 | contig 17122 bp, 15 predicted proteins | sample OWC_Aug_OW2_C1_D_FD_207646 | JGI IMG/M metagenome (GOLD analysis project Ga0316622, IMG submission 207646) | Wetland soil microbial communities from Old Woman Creek delta, Ohio, United States - OWC_Aug_OW2_C1_D5_C | ecosystem: Environmental > Terrestrial > Soil > Wetlands | place: USA: Ohio... | reverse complement strand
AGCTCCATCCCCTCGGCTTCTATTTGGTCGAAGGCTCTCAATTGCTCCCGCGGATCCAATTTGAATCGCACAGGGCTCTGCAGCGCATTCCTCATTTCGATCACGCGCTGCACCTGCGCGTCCCGACCAGCAAGCAAGCCACATGCTTCGAGCGGCGCGGCGGCACTGACGTGGCGGCGCATCTTCCGCCAGTGCGCGCGAGTCACGTGCAGCTCTTCCATCAGCGCAGAAAGGCGATCGAGCCCCATGCAAGCGCCAGGATCCCAACAGCGCCGACAGCGGCACGCCGCAGCGGCGCGCCATCAGCAAGACTGACGCAGAGCTGAGTGAGCGCGAAAAGCGGCCCGGTCAGCGCCAGTCCGAACTGGAGCGGCGTGAGAGGCCAATAACGAAGTGCTGCTCCAAGCTGGGTGCAGATCAGGCCGATTCCAAGCGCCCACGGAAAGTCCCATCGGTCGGGGCCATCCAACCGAAGGATGCGCAGGCTGATAAGGGTGGCGGTCACAAGTACAGGCGGAATGAGCGTGACCATTCGAAGGCCGGACAAGCGCAGTGCGACAACAAGGATGAAAAAGAGCGCGTACGAGAGGGCCGTGAGGCCGGCCTGAGCCAAGCCGAACGAATCGGTGGCGGGTTTCATCATTATGAACTCGGCCAACACCACTCCGGTGAGGAGCAGGCCGCCTACGCCGAATCCAATCCACCAGATGGGGCCGTCGGGGAGCAGCGCCAGCGGCGCGCCCATGACCAGGGTTGTCAGCGCGGGCAGGAGCCAATGCTCAGCGGTGGACCGCTTGCCTGGCTCGGAATGCCCTTGCAGCAGCCAATCCATGCCCACAGCTGCAAGTCCGGCGGCCAGTGCCGACAGCAGCGTTCCGAGACCGACAGGGTACTCAAGGTAGAAGCCGGGGAGACTGAGTCTCAACACCAGTTGGGGTGACGGCACCAACCGTATCAATGCAAAGGTCAGCAGGAGCGAGGCAATGAGAACTCCGACGCGGTCCGCGTCCGGCTGCGTGGTTCGCGGTGAATTCACCGCAGCATTGTACCGTCGCCCCAAGAGCCCTGCAAGGAGCCTATGGTAGAATCTACTGGTTATGCAGGCATCCAGGGAATCGATTCTTCCACCGCCGCCCGGCGTGATTGGTTCACTCCGCTCCGGCTTCGACACGATCGCCGCTCACATCGCCGCGATCTTGCTGCCGATCTGCCTGGATCTGCTTTTGTGGCTCGGTCCGCGCCTGGGGAGCCAGCGATTCTTCGCCGAGCTGGAGGGCAGCCTCTCCGCCGTTTGGCGCGCTGCTGGTGTTCCCACAGCCGACGCGCAGGCTGCCTTGGAAATGTACGAGTCCACGGTCCCGACCGTGAACTTCTTCTCCTTCCTGCGCACACTTCCGATCGGTGTCTCAAGTCTGTGGTCGTGGTCGTTGGGCAGCGTCTCGACCACTCCGCTGGGCGCCGTTTCGACCTGGCAGGTTCCACCCCAGAATCTGTTCGCGTGGATCCTGTTGCTCATTGGAGTTGGCTGGGCGGCGGGCGCAGTCTACTACAGCTGGATCGCCCGTTTGTGCTCCAGCGATCCGGCCGGAACGCGGCGTCGCACGGGCTGGGCCTTGGGGCAGACCGTCGTCCTGTCGATCATCTGGCTGGGCCTTGCCCTGGCGCTTATCCTGCCAGCGTTTCTCACCATTTCGCTGCTCCTGCAGCTGAACGTAATCCTTGCACAGCTCGCCATTCTGGCTTTGAGCTTTCTTTCGATGTGGCTGGTCGTGCCGCTATTCTTCTCGCCCCATGGTGTATTTGTGAAGCAGCAGCCTGCGCTCCTATCGATCGCAAGCAGCATCAAGATGGCCCGCTTCACCCTGCCAACGAGCAGTTTTTTCGTGCTGAGCGTATTCTTCCTCGGCGTCGGGCTGAATTTCATCTGGCGGGCAGCCCCGACGGACTCGTGGATGACGCTGGTTGGCATCCTCGGACATGCCTTCATTACGACGGCCTTGCTGGCCTCGAGTTTCATCTACTACAGGGACATGACCGCCTGGTTGGACGTGGCGCTGGAGCGGCTGAGGGCGAAGACTGCGGTTGGCAAGCAGGCCTGACAGCATGATCGGCCGGAACACGTGCACACAGTGCACGCACGGCATGGCCGAGCTCCGGAATCCTGGATCGGCGGCAAGCTGGCTCCCGGGATCAGTGTAGCGCCTGGAGGATTCTTTGGCACAAGATAAGACCAAGTACGACGTTGGTAGCATACAGGTGCTGGAGGGGCTGGAGGCAGTGCGCCGCCGTCCCGGCATGTATGTGGGCGGCACAGACATCAAGGCGCTGCACCATCTGGTATATGAGGTCGTCGACAACGCCGTTGACGAGGCCCTGGCCGGCGCCTGCACGCGCATTGCCATCACAATTCACCCCGATTCGAGCGTGACTTGTGATGACAACGGCCGAGGCATCCCGGTAGGCATCCACCCACAGATGAAGCGCTCAGCCCTCGAGGTCGTGATGACCACGCTGCACTCGGGCGCGAAATTTGGAGGTGGCGGCTACAAGGTATCCGGCGGCTTGCATGGTGTGGGAGTCAGCGCGGTGAACGCGCTCTCCGAGTGGTGCGAGGTCGAGGTCCGCCGGGACGGTCAGGTCCATTTTCAGCGCTACGAACGCGGGCACCCCAAAGCACCCGTCAAGGCCATAGGCAAAGCGAAGGCCGATGAGACAGGCACCAAGGTAACGTTCAAGTTCGATCCCAAGATCTTCAAGGAAGATATCGACTACCGGTTCGATACCCTCCTGCAGCGCTTCCGCGAGATGGCCTTTGTCACGCGGGGCGTAACCATTCACATGCTGGACGAACGTGACGGCCGGCAGATGACGTTCCACTTTGAGGGCGGCATCAAGTCCTTCGTTCGTTACCTCAATCGGAATCGTGAGACTCTCCATCCGGTGGTGCACGTCGAGAAGGATGTGGACGGTGTCGGGATCGAGGCGGCCATCCAGTTCACGGATGCCTACACGGAATCTGTCTATTCATTCGCGAACACCATCAACACCATCGATGGCGGCACGCACCTCACGGGCCTGCGTGCATCGATCACTCGCGTGATCAACGACTACGCCCGCAAGAATGGGCTTTTGAAGGACGCCGATCCCAATTTCACGGGCGATGATACGCGCGAGGGCCTCACCGCCATCGTCTCGGTCAAGCATCCGGATCCGCAATTTGAGTCACAGACGAAGGTCAAGCTCATGAACGCCGAGGTCCAGACCTATGTGACGCAGGTTACGGGCGAGGCGTTTGGGAGTTTCCTGGAAGAGAACCCGCAAGCCGCAAAGGCGATCGTCGCAAAGTGCCTCACCTCGGCCCGCGCGCGAGATGCAGCCCGGAAGGCGCGAGATCTCGTCATTCGCAAATCCGCCCTCGAGAGCCTCACCCTGCCTGGGAAGCTTGCAGATTGCTCCGAGCGCGATCAGGAGAAGACCGAGCTCTACATCGTCGAGGGAGATTCAGCAGGCGGCTCGGCCAAGCAGGGCCGCGACCGTCACTTCCAAGCCATTCTGCCGCTGCGTGGGAAGATCATGAACACCGAACGCGCCCGACTGGACAAGATCCTTGGAAACAACGAGGTGAGGGCGCTCATCTCCGCCCTCGGCACGGGCATCGGCGACAACTTCGACCTCGAGGGACTGCGCTACGGCCGCATCATCATTATGACGGACGCGGATGTTGACGGCAGCCACATCCGCACATTACTGCTGACTTTCTTCTTTCGTTACATGTCCGAACTTATCGAGTCTGGTCACCTCTACATCGCCCAGCCGCCGCTGTACAGGATCTCGCACAAGAACACCGTTAAGTACTCCTACAGCGAGCGGGAGAAGGATAAGACACTCAAGGAACTGGGTTCCAATGGCAAGGTGGACATTCAGAGGTACAAGGGTCTCGGTGAGATGAATCCCGAGCAGCTGTGGGAAACCACGATGAATCCGGAGAACCGAACCCTGCTCCAGGTCGCGGTGGAAGACGCTGCGGAGGCTGACCGGACGTTCGATATGCTGATGGGCGATGCGGTTGATCCGCGCCGCAAGTTCATCCAGACACACGCCAAGAGCGTAAGGAATCTGGACATCTAGGCTGATTTCCCCAGCGCCGACGGCTCCTCATCTCTAAACAAACGGGCCCCTTCTGAACACGGGGCCCGTTGGCATCTCTCGGACAAGAGGTTGTTGACCGCGACCTGCAGGATGGCCTCGGTGCCTTCCCTCGACGCCGGATTCAGTGGGAGGCTCTTGTGCCCTCCGTCTCTGCCGCCGGGTGCGCGTATCGCTTGTTGATCTCCGGCAGGAAGTAGTTGTCGAAAAAGCGATCCGCGTCGAACTCCGGCTTCCAACCCCAGTCGGCCCGCGCCAGCGAATCATCCACATCTTCCGGCCAAGAATCCACGATTCCCTGCCGGCGCGGATTCGGCTCAAAAAAGATCTTGGCCCCGGGGAAGGCCGCCAGCGCCCGCTGGCGGAACTCGCCTGCATCGAGCGAGAAAGCCGCGATATTGTAGACCGTGTGTGTGAGCTTGTCTCGCGGCGCCTCAGTGAGCATGAGGAGAGACCTGATCGCGTCCGGCATGGCCATAAAAGAAATCCGGGTATCTTCGCGCACGAAACACGTATAGGGCTTTCCCTGGGCTGCGTGGTGCAGCATCTCCGGGCCGTAGTCACTCGTGCCACCGCTGGGGAGCGTGACGGCACTGATGAGGCCCGGGAACCGGATGGCCCGGAAGTCCAGCATGACCGGCGGATGCAAGTCCAAGTGACGCTGGCCAAAATACCGGCTGTAGTATTCGCCAAGCTTCTCACAGTAGAGCTTGTTGCATCCATACATGGTGTGTGGCGTGTTCCAGGCATCCTCTTTGACAGCGCCAGCAGAACGCTTGGTCGAAGAGTCCGGAAGGCCGTAGGCCGCGATGGAACTCGGGAACAGGAACTTCACAGCCCGGTCGTGTTTCTCGGAACGATACGCAGCCAGCATGAGCAGCTGCATCGTCCCCTCCACGTTGATGCGGTGGGCTTCCTCTGTGGCGACCTCGGCCTTGGATGAAAGGGACGCAGCAAGATGAAAGATCACGTCGAAATCGTAGTCGTAGAAGGTTTTGACCTTGTAGACCAAGTCGCCTTGAACGTGCTCTGAAACGAGGGAAACGATCGAGTCGGGCAGCGGCATCAGGTCGGAGGTTACGATCTGATAGCCTCCGGTTCCTGCCAGACCCTGCACCAAGGCCTGGCCGATCTCGCCACACGCGCCGGTTACTAGCACCTGCTGAAGGCCCATCCTGGCTCCCTGTTGCTTCCTGCGTTCCCGTTGCTGTCTGCCTGCGCCGCATTCAGCCCGGTAGAACGCTGCTCGGATTCTTATGCTAGAATGATTCGGTCGTAATTTTACGACACTTCCCTTTGACGAGTGTCACTGCCTACGAATGCGGTTATCACGATTCTCTCGCGGCGCCGGACAAGGACTGCTCTTCATCGTTATCCTGGTGAGCGCCGCTAGCACTTCCTGCTCCAACCTCGGCCCCGGCGCGGGCGCACCGGACTCGCGGACACCGACCCCCCCGCCAACGCCAACGATCGATTGGTTCCCTGCCACGATGACACCCGCGCCGCCAGCGGGGCAGCTGACCACTCCCACGATCGAGGCCCGCCCCGCGGTGGGCCGTACGCTCTTGACAGACGTCTTCAGTGATCCCGACGCCTGGGATGTGGGAGCGTCCGACGTCGGCAGCGTCGACGTTGCTCGCAATCGACTCACGCTCGCCGTTCAGCCTGCGGGCTACATCAGCAGCCTGCGCAAGGCTCCGGTTCTCGAGGACTTCTACTTCGAGATCACAGCGCATCCAAGCCTCTGCCGCGGTGCAGATGACTACGGCGTCCTGATCCGCGCCACGTCGCTGGCTGACTACGCATTCACCCTGGCCTGCGATGGGACCGTGCGCGCGGAGCGAACGGTGCACACGCGAGTCGAGGAACGCCATGTGCTTCAGCCTGCCGTTCGAAGCGGCGACGTGCCTCCAGGCGCACCCGGCGAAGTCCGCATCGGCGTCTGGGCGTCCGGCAACGAGATGCAGCTCTTCCTCAACGATCGATTCCAGTTCAGCATCGTCGACTCCAACTACCGCGGTGGCCTGGTTGGGGTGTTCGCTCGTTCCGCCGGGCTTAACGCGGCCGCAGTCTCGTTCTCTGATCTCACCGTCAGTGCGGTGCCGCCCAAACCGGCACCGTCACCACAATCGTGAGGCCCCGATGGACCACCCCTGCACTGACTCGCGGGTTCCGTGATGCGTGAGAACAAACTGAACGACCTCGATGCACGCACCTGGCTCAAATTTCAGAAATCCTGGTTCATCCACAACCCGCCGGCCCGCCAATCGGATGTGCTCGTTCACCCTGCCAAGTTCCCCGAGAGCATGGCTCAGGAATTCATCGAGTTCTTCACAAAACGCGGGGAGAGCGTGCTGGACCCGATGGCGGGAACCGGGTCCACGCTCATCGCGGCCCTTCGCGCCGGAAGGCACTCCTTTGGAGTCGAACTGAACCCGAAATACGCGGACATCGCCCGCCGGCTTGTCTCTGAAGAGCGCACTCGCCTGGGCGCAGCGGCCGAGAACTTGACTGCCGAGGTCACCGCGGCGGACGCACGACTAGCCGCGACCATCGTTTCGCCCGGCATTCATTATGTGCTGACATCACCACCCTACTGGGACATGCTGCACGCGAAGGGTGCGGCGACGCAGTCAAAGCGTCGCAAATCGACGGAGTTGGACCTGTACTATTCTGAAGATACCAGGGACGTTGGCAACATCCGCGATTATGCGCAGTTCCTGGATGGACTCGTGGAGATCTACGCGGGGCTGCGCGGCCTCCTGAAACCCAGAGCCTACCTAACCATCATTGTGAAGAACGTAAAAAAGGGCGGAAAGATCTTCCCTCTGGCGTGGGACTTGGCCAGGCGACTGGGCGAAATTTACACGCTTAAGGACGAGCGTCTATGGCTTCAAGACAATCAGCGCCTGGCGCCGTATGGGCTGGGTTCAGCCTGGGTCAGTAACACCTTCCACCACTACTGCCTGCAGTTCAGGAATGAATGACGGTGGCTCCGTACGGCAGCCTCTGCCGGCCCGTGGAGGCGGGACCGGTGAATCAAGGACGCCGTGATCTCAGCCACTGACATTGTCTCCCTGCCGTGGAGGCATGAACTTCCCGCGGCCGGCGTCGCGCAGGCTGTCCGGTTCTTGACTCATGCTGGCATGTCTGCTGACGACACGAGTTACGAAGCACTCCGACAGAAGGTGGCCGAGGTCTCGGTGGAGGTGGCATTCCGCCGGCACCTCGGCAGCCAGGGCCTTCTAGTCACAACTGAACCTCCCCAACCATTTTCCGATCCCGAGCGGCATGATGCTGTTCTCGGCGGCAGGCGCTTCGATCTGCGAACGGCTCTGATACGGGATAGAAAGCGGATTGAGGCGATGCAGCGCGCTCCAGACGGCCTGCGCGAAGAATGGGCGCTTATTCCCGCGGCGGATGTGTTGGCACCCGAAAGGCCCGACCAGGACGTCTTTGTGTTCGCGTTCCTCACTGGACTCGTCACCCGCAGCGCCAGTGAGCTGAAGAGGGCATTGGGGGCCTCCCAACCGTGCGCGCTCCTGCACTGCATGCCCGACGCGTGGAAAGCACCAAGAACCTGGCGTTCGATGGACCCACTGACCGTCTCATGCAGGTCACCGATTCGAGAGCTGGAGATTCATGGCCAGAACGAGGGCCGGCAACACCTCTCGCGTACGACGGCTTTGCCACCGGAAAGAGAAGTGAAATTGGAGAGCGGTCTCTTCGCGGTCTCCGCTCTGCAGATTCAAGCGCCAACCCGGACTGCCGTGCGGGTACGGAGCGCAGTCCACGCGCGCCCTCACATCGTCATGCCCCGAGATTGGGAGAATATCTGGGTATACGGAATGGAGATCTCCATTGCTGGGTACCTGACTCGCAAGGAGTTCCGCTCGCGCGCTCGACCGTTGCGCCGCAGTCCTCGAAGCCAGACCCGTCTCAGACCCCGTACGACATACCTGGCTGTGCCGGTGGGCCAGCTGGAGCCCGTGGCCGGGTTGCTCCAAGCGGCAAGGTCCTGGCAGGCCTCCGGAAGGTAGCACCAAGCGTCACCATCGGGTGGCATGCCCGTACGCTCGGCATTCAGTTACTGCCTCGATCTTCGTTTGTTTAGCGCCCACTCAGCCTGCCATGTTAGACTTCGCGGCATGCGTACGCGTTCCAGATGGCTGCTTGGGGCACTTGTCTGCCTCGTGCTTCTCGGGATTGGCCTCAACCAGGTCCCTGCCGTTCGTACGGCCGTGGCATGGCGCTATGAGAAACTCACCTTGTATGTGCGAAACCTGGTCGATCCGATAGGTCCCGCGCCCACGGCACTGCCCGTAACGGCTCCTGCCCCGACGCCAACACTCACGGCGGCGCCCCCGACCGGCACGACGACGGCCGCTGCTCCCACTGCCACCGCGACCGCGGTGCCGCCGCCACCACAGGCTATGCTCGAATCGCCTCCCTTCGAGAAGCAGACGCCCAACAACTGCGGACCTGCGACTCTCTCGATGGCACTGCACATGTACGGCTGGGAGGGTGACCAGGCGGAGATCGCGGCGCAGATCAAACCGGTGCTCCAGGATCGCAATGTGAACCCGGAAGAGATGGCCTACTACGTCCGCAACTTCGCCGGTTGGCTCAACGTCGAGTACCGGGTGAATGGCGATCTCGAGTTGCTGAAACGGCTGCTGGCGGCGCGTTACCCTGTGATGGTGGAGAGCACCACCTCTCTCGATCCCAACGACGCCCTGGGCGCTTCGGACGATCTGTGGGCGGCGCACTACCTGCTGCTGACCGGCTATGACGACGCTACCATGACCTTCACGGCTCAAGATTCGTATCACGGCGCCAATCAACTTGTGCCTTACACGCAGCTCGCAGAGGATTGGGCCGCCTTCAACCATTTGTACATGGTCGTATTCCTTCCGGAGGAACAGGCGGAGGTGGCAGGCATTCTTGGAGCTGATTGGGACGCTGAACAGAATCGGCTGCGAGCGCTCGCGGCCGCCGAGGCCGCCACCAAGGAAAGCCCCGATGACGCATTCGAATGGTTCAACTTGGGCAGCAATCTCGTGTATTTCGAGCGCTATGAGGAGGCCGCCCGGGCCTACGACCAGGCTCGACAGCTCGGTCTGCCCCAGCGCATGTTCAGGTATCAGTTCGGGCCGTTCCTCGCGTATTTTCACTCCAATCGGAACGAAGACTTGCTCTTGCTTGCCAACTATGCTTTGGGATGGCCCGGATCGGAAGAGGCCTGGCTATGGCAGGGTTGGGGCCTGTACCGAAAGGGTGATGTAGAGGGCGCTGTCGCCGCGTGGAACAAGGCGCTTTCGATCAATCCGTCCAACTATGTCGATGCCCGCTTTGCGCTGCAAAGGGTTGGCTACTAAGCAACACGCCTCGGCGGCACAATGCCTCGCGTTGTTGGGCATGTGGCTGGCCGGATGCGTATCAGCTGCACCTAGCGCGGAGCCCCCTGGAATCAATGTGACCGGCTCGCCAACGATAGCCGCTCCGTCGGCCACGCCTTCCGCGCCCGCCGCGACCCAGGCCAGCACACCGACGCCAAGTTCTGTCAGAATCTCACCGGTCGACGGCATGACCCAGGTTTTCGTCCCCGCCGACCGCTTCACCATGGGCGGCGTGGACGTGTACGCGGAGAACGATGAGCTTCCCGCGCACACAGTACAGCTGGATGCATTCTGGCTCGATCAGGTGGAAGTGACAACTGGCATGTATGGCCTCTGCGTCCGGGCTGGCGCTTGCGGGCTCCCGGCGAAGACGCATTCGGACAACCGCGCTTCCTATTTCGAGAACGTGGAGTTCCGCGACTACCCGGTCGTTTACGTGACGTGGCAGGACGCGCAGGAGTATTGCAGCTGGGCCGGACGGCGCCTGCCAACCGAGGCTGAGTGGGAGCGCGCCGCGCGTGGCGACGACCTGCGCACCTACCCATGGGGAGACGAACCACCAAACGAGCTGCTCGCGAACTTCTTGAACCTCGCCGGCGACACCAGCCGCGTGGGATCGTATGCGTCGGGCGCGAGCCCATTTGGCGCCCTCGACATGGCCGGCAACGTCTGGGAATGGGTCGCCGATATCTATAAGCGTGCGTACTACGAAGAAAGCCCCGCCGCGAATCCGAGCGGCCCCTCGGATGCAGCGGGCTTGTTCCGCGTGATTCGCGGTGGATCGTTTCAGGACGCGCGCGTGAACGTCCGCGTCTCAAACCGCGGCTATGAGCTCGGCCCGAACCTCGCGCTTCCATTCAGCGACGCCACCAGACGCGGCAACGCATCGGTGCGAATCGGTTTTCGCTGCGCCGTCGATAGTTGACTCATGTCGCGCCGTATGGTATCATCGCAAAACAACTGAATAAGCCCCCAAAAGGCGCTCTTATCCAGAGAGGCGGAGGGACCGGCCCGATGATGCCTCGACAACCGGTGGCAGTCCATCAACAGAAGCGGACTGATCAACACGGTGCCAATTCCGGCAGACGGATGTTCTGGGAGATGAGAGGGCAGCCAGTGCCTGACATCAACATTGCCCTTTCAGTACGTCCGAAGGGGCATTTTGTTTTTCGATAGGAGATGGATTGACATGAGTAACACGTTCATGACCTCACCGAAGCTGCTGTTCACCTCCGAATCGGTTACGGAGGGGCATCCGGACAAGCTCTGCGATATCATCTCGGACTCGGTGCTGGATGCCTGTCTCGAGCAGGATCCGCGCTCACGGGTCGCGTGCGAGACAGCCACCAAGACCGGATACGTGATGCTGCTTGGCGAGATCACCACCAAGGCGGTCATCAATTTTGACGACCTCGTTCGCAAGGCCGTCCTGGACATCGGCTATGATGATTCGGCCAAGGGTCTGGATGGCAAGACCTGCGGTGTGCTGGTCGCCATTGCCAGGCAATCCGGTGACATCGCGATGGGCGTCGACAAGGCGCTCGAGGCAAAGGCCGGGGAAATGAGCGAGGCCGAGGTCGAAACCATCGGCGCGGGCGATCAGGGCATGATGTTCGGATTTGCCTGCAACGAGACACCGACCTTGATGCCGATGCCTATCTACCTGGCCCACAGGCTGAGCCGACGGCTTTCCGAACTGAGAAAAGACGGAACGCTGCCCTGGCTTCGTCCTGACGGCAAGAGCCAGGTTACAGTCGAATACGCATTCGGCAAGCCGAAACGGATCGACACCGTCCTGGTTTCCACACAGCATGCCCCTGAGATGTCACAAGAAGACATTCGCGCACAGGTGATCGAGCACGTGATCATGCCCTCGTTGCCGGCCAGCCTCGTGGACAAGGCGTTGAAGATCTACGTGAACCCGACCGGTCGATTCGTGATCGGCGGTCCCCAGGGGGATGCCGGCGTGACGGGACGGAAGATCATTGTCGACTCCTATGGCGGCATGGGCCGCCACGGCGGCGGAGCCTTCAGTGGAAAGGACCCGACCAAGGTCGATCGATCGGCGGCCTACGCGGCTCGCTATGCGGCGAAGAACATTGTGGCCGCGGGACTGGCAGAACGGGTGGAAGTGCAGGTGGCCTACGCGATCGGCGTGGCACATCCCCTCTCGGTCAACGTGGAGACATTTGGAACCGCCAGGATCCCAGACGATCGCATCGCGAGCTTGATCAGCGAGCACTTCGACCTCCGGCCGGGCGCCATCATTCGCGACCTGGATCTTCGCCGCCCGATCTACCGCCAGACGGCGGCCTATGGGCATTTCGGCAGGGATGACATCGAATTCCCATGGGAACGGACCGACAAGGCTGAGCTCTTAAGGAAAGAGGTCAGCGCAGAGGTTACAGCCTAGCCTTCAGACAACCCAAAAAGGGCGCCGGATCGTGAGATCCGGCGCCCTGATGATTCTTGCTCGGGCGGCACTCGCCGGCCAGGCGCCCTCTCATGGCCGCTCGAGATTATGAGCGGCCAGCAGTCGATCGTCCGCGAGGATGGTGTCCGTCGCCCCATCCGCGACCAGCCGGCCCTCATCCATGATCATCGTGCGCGGACAGAGCTCTTTCACCATCCGCATGTCATGCGTAGAGGCCAGCATCGTGATGGGCAACTGTTGAAGCAGATGAATGAGGCTCCGGCGCGCCCTGGGGTCGAGGCCCGCTGAAGGCTCATCCAGAATCAACATCTCGGGACTCATCGACAGCACAGTGGCGATCGCAATTCGTTTCTTCTCGCCCGCGCTGAGGTGATGCGAGAGTCGCTCTCGGTACTGGCGCATATCGACCGCCTCGAGCGCGGCGTCAACTCTCGCGCGCACCTCCGCCTCTGGCAAGCCCATGTGCAGCGGACCGAACGCCACATCCTCGAACACGGTGGGCGAGAACAATTGATCATCCGGCTTCTGGAAGACCAGCCCAACCATTCCGCGGATCGCCGGCAAGTTCTGTCGTGTGACCTCCATGTCGCCGATCTCAATGCGGCCGCGTCCCGACAGGATTCCATTCAGGGTCAGGATCAGGGTCGACTTCCCGGCACCGTTGGGCCCCACTAGTGCGGCCTTTTCGCCGGGCGCAAGCGTGAATGAAACACCTTTAACGGCAGCGTTGCCGTCTGGGTATGTGAAGTGAAGGTCCGTGACCTTCAATGCATTCCCATGTGCCACCCGACTGATTCGCGACGGATGTGTAATTGGCATCAGCGCCACCCGAGCCACTGCAGGGCTGCAATGAGAATCAAGGCTACGAACGCCACCAGCCAGTCTCGCAGGTGAACGTCATGCGGATTCAGGGTGCGGATGTGGCCGCTGTAGCCGCGGGCCAGCATGGCTTGATAGATGCGATCGCTGCGTTCGTAGCTTCTCACGAAGAGCTGGCCCGCCAGATGGCCTGCCCCTCGCGCGCGCCAAGCCAGGCTGCCGCCGGCTCGGTGGCCCGGAGCCGCGGCGGAGCGGGCCTCTCGGGCGCGCAGCAGTCGCAGCACCTCATCGGACAGAACAAACAAGTAACGATACAGGAATGCGACGACGGTAGTGAGGATTCTCGGCACGCGGAGATGCTCCCAAGCATGGATCAGGTCCGGAAACTGGGTGACGGTAACCAGGAGGATGGCCATCTGCACCGAAAGCCATGAGCGCGCCACGATGCTGCCAAACCGCACGAGGCCCGCGTCCGTGACGAGAAAGGTACTCCTCATGATATGGACGTCGACAAGCGGATTGCCCTCGGGCACGAACAGAACGGTCACGGCTGCGAGGGCAAACGGCAGGGCCACGAAGGAGCGCTTGAATGTGTAGGTGATCCCCAAGCCCGCGAGGGCGTTCGCCAGCAGCAACACCAGCCACGCAGCAGTAAAGGCCGACCATGCTCCATCCGGCAGGAGCGAATTTGACACAATGTAGGCGACCACGATCACAACCTTGAGCCGCGGATCCAGGCGGTGCAGGATGCTGTGACCGTGCCGGTATCGATCGAAAGCATCAATGTGCGCTGTCATCGGTGGAAGGTTTCATGGACACTACTGCTGCCCCGGTGGAGGGAGTACCCATGCGCGACAAGGCGCCTATGAGCGGCCACGCAGGGCTCGACCCACCACCAGAATGGCTGCCAACACTACGAGGGCACCAACAAGCCCAGCCCCAATGCTCGCAGCCGGAGTATCGGCAAGACCCGCGAAAGCGTAGTCGATCAGGGGGCCGAAACGGGGCTGGCCCCGCGCCAGGAAGCCAAGGTCGCGGGCCACGCGCTCCAATCCGTCGGGATCGCTGGATGCAAACGGCACCAACAGCAGCGTCAGCGCGGAAAGCGCCAGGCCGGCCGCAACCCAACCAAGTCCAGCTGGGCCATCTGCCCCATTCGTAACGAGGTCCGGGCGGGTGCGCAAGAGAAAAGCAACAGCCGCGACCGTGATCAGAGCCTCGCCGACTCCGATCACAGCATGCAGGCCCAACATCGCGGGCACCACGACCTGGAGACTGACGGTCGAGCTCAGCCAAAGTTCAAGCGAAGTGGCAAGCGCGCCCGCAAGGACGGCAAGCCAGGCCGCGGCGCCGCAGACCAGAAGTCGAACCTGCGCGGAGCGTCGCGCCACGACTCGATAGAGCCCGGCACTGATGGCAACAGTCAGAAGGCCCATGTTGAGGATGTTCGCACCCATCGCGACCAGTCCGCCGTCTTGAAGCAGCAGCGCCTGGACCGCGATCACGGCGGTCATGACGATCATCGCTGCCCAGGGGCCCAGGAGGACCGCGGCCAGCGCACCCCCGATCAGGTGACCGGAGGTCCCGCCTGCGACAGGGAAATTGATCATCTGCGCAGCGAAGATGAACGCAGCCATCACACCCATCAGCGGGACCTGGCGGTCTCCCAGTGACCGGTTCGTCTTCGAGATGGCCAGGCCCACAAGCACGACGGTCAAGAGCCAGCACACGAGCGCGACCGTGAGACTGAGGAATCCATCCGGGATGTGGAGGACGACGGGAGAAAAGTACATCCAGACCTCAGGCGGATTCTAGTCGATATGGTCGCAGCCCCAACACGTCCAATTGGCCCCGGCTGGTTTCGAGACTCTCACGCTTGTGCTGACCGCCGCGGAGTTGCCATGGCGCCCGCTGGAAGCGGAGCATCGCAAAACGGTCGGTATCCTCTGCACGGGCTCGATGCCACACGGCAATGCCATGCCGCCCCCACACTCGCTATTGACAGCACCATTCTATTGCATATAATGCAGGCTCATACGTACTGCTAAGACGAGGACGAGTACGCGCTGGAGGGCGGCCCAGAGAGCAGGCGAAAGCTGAAAGCCCTGCCCGTCGCAAGAGCGCCGAATGGACCTCCGAGCTTCGAAGTGAAAGCGCGAGCGAGTAACAGAGACGGGATGCTCCCGTTACAGAGCTGAGATATTTCCGCAGTTCACTGATTTGCGGCGTATCCGAGAGGAGTGAGGCTGGCAAGTTCCCGTCGCATCACGGCGGGAGTTTTTTTCAGGACCGCCAGTCTAATGAGGGTGGCACCGCGGACGCAACAGCGTTCGTCCCTAGCCGGGACGAACGCTATTTTCTTTTGTGAGCGCCGTGGCGCAGGGAGTTTCCGCCATGCGAGGAGGCTGCCATGGACACGAGTTCTCGTGATGATGAGGGAAGCGGCATGGACGCGGACAGCCAGGTGCCGCTGCAGGAGGAACTTGCCCTTCTCGTGCTCGACGCACCGCTTCGCGCAGATGTCGTGCTGGCGTCACCGTCCGCTGAGCCGTGTTTGTTCGTGCCGTAGCGCTTCGAGTGCATCGGGAGGCTTTCCGCATGGAACCACGCGTCTTGACCGGCCACAGGCCCACGGGGCCCCGACACATCGGCCACCTTGCAGGGACGCTGCATGCCTGGGCGGCGTTGCAGAAGACGCACCACTGCTTTTTTTTGGTGGCGGACCTGCATGTTCTGACGACGGACTATCACCCGGACCATCTGCAGGACAACATTCGAAATATGCTCGCCGACTGGCTTGCTGCCGGGATCGATCCTGAGCGTTCAACGCTCGTGCGCCAGTCGGCGGTCCCGGAGCACGCCCAGCTCGCCGTGCTCCTCGGAATGCTCACTACGGTGGGCCGGCTCGAGCGTGTCCCCACCTACAAAGAGCAGGTCCGAGAGTTGAATCTTCAGCCCTCGAGCGGCCTGCTGACCTACCCTGTCCTGCAGACAGCGGACATCCTGCTCTACAAGGCAGACATCGTGCCGGTCGGAGAGGACCAGTTGCCGCACCTGGAGCTCGCACGGGAGATCGCGCGGCGCTTCAATCAGACCTTCGGCCAAACCTTCTCTGAACCGCAGCTCTCACTTTCGGGATCGCCGCGGCTGCCGGGCACCGACAACCGCACGATGCACACCTCATACGGCAACGCGATCTACATCAGGGACACAGCCGAAGAGACGGAGCGCAAGGTGATGGGCATGTACACCGATCCGACACGGTTGCGCGCAACTGACCCGGGAAACGTGGAAGGCAATCCCGTCTTTGGGCTGCTGGATGCCTTTCACAAGGACCGTCCGGCCCTGGATGAGCTCAAGAAACGCTACCGGGCTGGGCGGATCGGTGACGTGGAGGTCAAGCACATTCTCGCTGCAACCCTGAACGCCTCGCTCGCGCCTCTCCGAGAGAAGCGAGAGCAGCTGTACAGCCGGCCAGCCTACCTGACAGATGTGTTGAAGGCGGGCACATCGATTGCGCGTGACGAAGCCCGCGGCACGCTCGCTGAGGTCTACGACCGAATGGGACTAAGTCCCTCCAGGGAGTGAAAGGCTGAGCCTGCCGATGCCTGTGCCGATTCCTCGCATGCAGGAAGAGGAATCGCCATTTCAGGGTAAACGCGATTCATGCTGAACGGAACAGACCTGCCGCGTCCGTGGTGCAAAGGCGCCGCCGACTCACCGGTACCGCCAACTCCGGTGCTGCATCCAGGCCGGTCGTTTCTGTAGAAGCGCTCGACACGAATCTTCTTCTCCTCACTGCGCAGCCCGGCTCGCCACGAGCCGGGCTGCAGCATTGGCAGACGATCCAATGATTCGGTGACGCACGTAGCGTCGCGGACGGCTGAAGGGGACTGATCGAACGTGCCTGAATGGCCAGGAATCGATTGCTGATATAATCCCGCCGATGAATTCGCGGAGGGTGCTGCTCCTGGCGGGGATCATGGGCATGTTCCTGCTTGGAATGTGGCTGCCGGTGCGCGCAGCACCGCCCGCCCAGGTGCAGTTGGCCACCCCCACACCAGGGGCGGACGGACGAATCCTCTACACGATACAACCTGGTGATACCTGCATACGGATCGCGCTGCTGAATGGGATCACCGAGCAGCAGTTGCGGCAGCTCAATAGCGGCTTCATCAATGAGGCCTGCACGAATCTGATCGAAGGCGAACAACTCCTCATCGGAATTGCGGGATCCGGCGGGACTCCACCAGCGGCAATCGTTTCCCCAACGCCGGCCACACCCGTCGCAACGGCGACTCCCTTCACAGGCACAACTGAGATC
>Ga0316622_100001085_pt1 | contig 17125 bp, 15 predicted proteins | sample OWC_Aug_OW2_C1_D_FD_207646 | JGI IMG/M metagenome (GOLD analysis project Ga0316622, IMG submission 207646) | Wetland soil microbial communities from Old Woman Creek delta, Ohio, United States - OWC_Aug_OW2_C1_D5_C | ecosystem: Environmental > Terrestrial > Soil > Wetlands | place: USA: Ohio... | reverse complement strand
CCGAAATTAGCCGGAAGGGACGCACGAGTGACACTACTCGAAAAGACTGCCCGAGCCACCGAGAAGGTCGTCACCTGGTGGATTGTCACCGCCCTCGCAGTCATGGTCCTCACGATCGTTTCCGACGTGACCCTGCGCGAGGCCTTCGATTATTCTCTCACCTGGAACCTGGAGGTAGCGCAGTCCTGCCTCATCAACCTGACCTATGTAGGTGCGGCCTTGGCGTTTCGCCTGCGGGCACACATCTCCATCAACACCGTGACCGCCAGGCTTCCGGTGAAGATTCAGAAGTGGGTCGACGTCTTCGCGCGCTGTCTCGTTCTGCCGTTCCTCGGCGTCCTGGCCTATTCGGGCTTCGAAGTCTTGCAGAAAGCAAAGGGGGTCACCCCAACCCTCCGTCTTCCCATTTCGGTGTACTACTTCCCGATCTTCATCGGATCCATCCTCTTGTGTTTTTACGGCGCAATTCAAGTGTTGGAAGCCATCGAGGCTGCCCGGTCGGAAAGCCAACCCGTTGGGAAGGTAGAGGTCCCCAAAGGCGCGATCTGAGAAATCGTCAACGGCGTGCACCCCAAGCCTCGACCCTGAACGCCAGCCTGTCGCGCCGTTGCGTGGGCGGGCAACCTCACCTTCGGACGGGAGGATCTGTATGCTGATCGGTTGGTTGGTCATCCTCTTCCTGGTCCTGCTCGCGTTGAACATCCCGGTGAGTTTTGTCCTCCTCATGATCTCCACGGTGTATATATTCGTGAAGGGCGTCCCCGTCGCTGCTCTTGGCCACGTGCTGACGACCACCGCCGACAGCTTCATCCTCACGGCCATCCCCCTTTTCATCTTGGCGGCTTATCTGATGGACAAGGGCGACGTCTCGAACCGCATCATCGACTTCAGCAAGGATCTGGTGGGGCATCTTCCGGGCGGGCTTGCCCACGTCAACGTCGTCGCGAACATGATCGTCGCGGGAATGTCGGGCTCGGCTCTGGCTGATGCGGGAGGCATCGGCGTCGTGGCGGTGAAGATGATGAGGCGAGGAGGGTACGATGACGACTTTACCGCCGCAATCACGGCTTCAGCGTCCATCATCGGACCCATCATCCCCCCGAGCATCCCTCTAGTTCTCTACGGGTCCATCGCTCGCGAGTCGGTGGGAAAGCTCTTTCTCGGTGGCGCGATTCCGGGTGTGCTCGTCGGCATCTCGCTCATGATCTACATCTATATCGTGTCGGGAAAGCGGAATTATCCCGTCACCTCACGGCCGACGCTCCGAGACGTTCTGATCCATTGCCGCCGGGTTTTTCTTCCCATCCTGACCCCCTTCATCATCCTGGGAGGTATCGTCGGTGGCTTTTTCACCCCTACGGAGGCGGCCGCAGTGGCGTGTCTGTACGCTTTCATCCTGGGCAAGTTCGTGTATCGGGCGATGAGTTGGCGGGATTGCTTCAGAGCCTTCCTGGATACTGCCATTCTTACAGGTGTCGTGGTCTACATCATGGGTATGGCGGCCCTCTGGTCCTGGATGATCACGAACGAGGGGCTGGCCACCATTCTGGTGAACTACCTGACCTCGATTTCGAGAAACCCTCTGGTCATGCTGTTCATGATGAATCTCATCCTGCTGATCCTGGGTTGTTTCATCGAACCTCTCGCTATCATGATCATGGTGCTCCCCGTGTTTCTCCCCATCCTGCACGCATATCATATCTCGTTGGTTCATTTCGGGGTGGTGATGACGCTGGCCCTCATGATCGGCCTGCTGACCCCTCCATTCGGTGAATGCCTCTTCCTGCTCTCCGCAATCACCGGGCTGCCGGTGGGACGGGTGGCGGCGGCCGTGGCCCCCTGCCTAATCGGCATCATCCTCGTGCTGGTCCTGATCACGGTGTTCCCGGGATTTGTAACGTGGCTTCCCAACCTGCTGATGTGAGCTGCCGATACGCGCCGCCCCCCTTGGCCGCACACGCCCGCTCGGCGGCCGGGTCCTGCCGATACGCCTGAAACAACGACGGCCTCGGGAATCTCCCGAGGCCGTCGAGTCTTCGGTTGGGAAACCAGCCCAAGCTACGGCCTTGTTCTCGTCCTCAGACCTGTGGGAACGGTACGCCCAGTTCCTTGCCGAGGGCGGCGAAGTCCTTCACCACCGCCTCGGGGATGGGGATGCCGTTCTTCAAGCGTTCCGCTTTGGTCTCGAACTCGATCTCACCGGGGATGTAGATCCGCTTCACCCCTTCGGCTTTGGTTGACGTCTTGATCTCCCGGATGGCTTTATCCATGCCCGCCTTGAACTCGGGCAGGTCCATGAAACTCTGGACGTTGATGGCGGCGAAGATGCTCCCGACATCCGTCGGGTCTTTCAGGTTATCGGCGAGGAAGCCGGGGAAGTGCGTCCCGTAGTGCGACCCGGTCAGCACGCCGCACAGGAGATCGATGGCCAGCGCGATGCCGTACCCCTTGTAGCCGCCGATGGGGGCGAGCAGGCCTTTCACGGCGGCGTGCGGGTCCACGGTGGGCCGGCCCAGCTCGTCGAAGGCCCAGCCGGGCTCCAGCGGTTTGTTCTGCTTGGCGTAGAGCAGGATCCGGCCGCGGGCCACCACGGTCGTGGCGAGGTCGAGCACCATCGGCTGTTCCTGCCCCGCGGGGATGGCGATCGCGAAGGGGTTGGTGCCCAGCATGGGCGTCCGGCCGCCCGTCGGGGCGACCACAGCGGGCGCGTTGGTGGAGCTGACCCCGATCATCCCATGGTCGAGGGCCATCATGGCCCAGTACGCGGCCGCGCCGTAGTGGTTGGAATGGGTGGTGGCCACGAAGGCGACGCCGGTCTTCTTGGCCTTGTCGATGGCCATCCGCATGGCAACATTGGAGGCCACCTGCCCGATGCTGTTCTTGCCGTCGATGAGGGCGGTCGACGGATGCTCCCGAAGGACTTTTAACTCTGTCTTCGGGTTCACCACGCCCACCTGCATGCGCTTAACGTACACGCAGAGCATCCGCGTAATGCCGTGGGTATCCACGCCGCGCAGATTGGCCTCGATCAGCGAGTCGGTGAGGAGCGCGGCGTCTTCCTTGGTGACCCCCACCTTCTGGAACACCTGTTCGGTCCACCCGCGGAGTTTCGGCGCGGGAAACCGGATTCCAGCATCAACACCTGGCACGAGAATTCTCCTTTCTATGAATGCGAATTGGCAAAACCGCCCATCGTTCTCTGGCCGTCGTGGCGGCCAGCTCGACGGGCACTGCGACAATGTGAGTGTACCACATCCCCGTGTTCTGTGCGCGCTGGCGTGCCGCTCTCCGTTCCCACGCGGTCGGGTTCGTCACGACCACCAGTCAATAGGGCTGCGCCCCGGTGAGCGCTGGGAGGCGCGATCGGCGCATCCCTCGTCGGTGACGGAGATCCGTCGGAGAAGCCGCCAGAAGAAGGGGACCCACAATGGCTGCATCCGATGATCTGCGCCCCGAGGACTCGGGCGGGAGAATCCGCTATCCGGCCTAGGCCTCCGGCGTGCGCAACGGCGGATGCTTCTTCAAGACCTTGATGAAGTCGATCAGCATCGTGTTCCGTCGCGCCAGGATCCGCTCGACCTCGCCGGGGCCGTAGTCGTACACGCCCGCACCCGTCTTAGCGCCCAGGCGGCCCTTGGCCACGAGGTCCTTGAACAAGGCTGGGGGCTCGGTGTCGGTCGAGAGCAACGGGAAGAGGAGCGACACCGTGGCAGAGTGCGTGTCGACGCCGGCCAGGTCGGCGTGCTCCAGCGGACCCACCACCGACCAGCGGAAGCCAAGGCCCTGCTTCAGGGCAACCTCTAGATCCGCGCCGCTGCAAGCGCCGGTCCGCTCCAGGTAGAAGAACTCGCGCTCCAGAGCACGCTGGAGCCGATTCCCGACGAAGCCCGCGATGTCCTTCTGCACCCGGATGGGGGACTTGCCGATGCTCTGGGCCAGGCGATAGGTCTCGTCCATGGCCGCATCGCCTGTCCGCTCGCCCCGGATCACCTCGACCAGCGGAATCAGATGCGGTGGGTTGAACCAGTGGAAGCCGACCACGCGTTCCGGATGCTTCGTGTCACGCGCGACCTGGGTGATCGGGAGACTCGAGGTGTTCGTGGAGAGGATCGTATCGGGCGGAGTCAGGCGGTCCAGCTCGCCAAAGAGCGCCTGCTTGGGATCGAGCTGTTCGGGAATGTTTTCGCTGACGAAGGCCGCACCGGCCAACGCTTCGGCAAGGTCCTGGGTCATCTGGATACGCGAGTGGGCCGCCTCAGCCTCGGCGTTGGTCAGCAGCTCGTGCTTGACGAGCTCGTTCTGGTTTACCCGGATTCGCTGCCGGGCCGCTTCAAGCGTCTCGCGGTGGCGCGACTGTAGCCGCACGGAATGGCCAGCCTGGGCGAAGATTTGCGCGATTCCGGCTCCCATGGTCCCGCCCCCGATGACGGCGATGGGCGTCCCTTGCGGCGTGCGTGCTGCCATCATGTTCACCTCCAGGTCACTTAGCCGTTTCTAGCGCAACGTTGAGGACTTGCTTTCCGGCAGGCTGTTCAAAAGGGCCCAGACACAAGGCGGCGTACGATGCGAGGCGCGAGGCGTACTCTACACGTACGTCGCAGCGCCGCACCCATCGTCCCGATGGGTACCCGGCGCACGGGGTACCCAGACGAAGGCTGGGTGACCGCAGATGGGCCGTTTTCAGCAGCCTGCGCCTCACGCCGCCAGGCGCCCGAGGTATTCCCGCACCCGCGGGTCAGCCAGCAGAGTCGGGTAGTTCGGCACGTGCGTCAGGCGGCCCTGATGGACGAAGATGTACCGCTCGCAGACCTCCTGCAGGATTTCCAGATGAAAGCGTTCGGTGGGGTGGAGGCAGATGAAGACCAACCGCCCCTCCCCCCGCAGCTTCCGGAAGAAATCCAGCATGAAACCGATGTAGCCGTCCTGCGTGTTGAACTGCGGCTCGTCGAAGAGGTGTACCACGGGGTACGCGCTGCCGGCCGACTCCAGCAGGAAATCCGGCCTCCGCCAGCGGAAGTGGCGCACTTGGTAGGATTGGTGGTAGTGAATGGCCAACCGGTCGCGCTCGCTCGCCTTGACACGATGCACGTCGCGGCCGAGGCAGCGTACGGTCCCGCGCGTCGGCAGGTTGCTGCCGGTGATCAGCTCGAAGAGGGTGGTCTTCCCCGAACCGTTCGGTCCCATCACGCCGATGGTCGCAGGCGTGGCTACCGCGAAGTCGGCCTCCAGCGTGAACGTGACATGCCGCTTCAGCCGGCCCCGCGTGTATGTCTTCTGGAGCTTGTCCACCACTAGGATCGGTGCGTTCGACATCTGTCAGATCCCCAGGAGACGTGTGCGGAGCGCCCGGTCCTCCAACAGGGTCTGCGCGGACCCCTCGAAGACGACGCGTCCGAGGTCCATGACATACACGCGATCGCTGACCGCCAGCGCGTTCAGCGCATTCTGCTCTACCAGCAGGGCCGACAACCCCTCTCCCTTGATGCGACGGATGGTGGCCAACACGTCCTGCGCCAGCTTGGGGGCCAGCCCCTGGGAGGGCTCGTCGAAGAGGATCAGCCCGGGGGCGCCCAGAAGGGCCCGCGCGATGGCCAGCATCTGCATCTCTCCCCCCGAGAGGTTCTCGCACTCGCGGTCGAGCAGGTAACGGAGCGCGCTGAAAAGGCCGAAGATCTCATCGAGCTCCCAGGGGCGGAAGCGGGTGCGCTTGCGCGCAATGGACAGGTTTCGCTCGACGGTCAGCGTGGGGAACACGCGCCGATCGTCCGGCACCCAGCCGATGCCGGCCCGGGCGATTTCGTGGGTCGGACTGGCGGTGATCTCCTCCCCGCCGAAGCGGATGCTCCCCTTGCGCGCCGGCGTGAGCCCCAGGATGGAGCGGAGGGTGGTGGTCTTGCCGGCGCCGTTGGGTCCCAGGAGGCTCACCACCTCGCCCGCACCGACCGCCAGGGAGACGTCGAAGAGCACCTGCGTCTCCCCGTAGTAGGTGTCGATGCCCTCGACCTCGAGAATCATGCCAGCTTCCCCAGGTTTGATGCCTGCACCCATTTGTTCGCTCTGAGTTCCGCCGGCGAGCCTTCGGCGATGACCTGCCCCCAGTGAATGACGGAGATCCGGTCGGCCAGCTCGAACAAGAACTTCATGTCGTGCTCGATGATGACCATGGTGTAGCGATGCTTCAAGTCCGTCAGCAACTCGGCCAGGCGAACCGTGGCCTGGGTGCCCATGCCGGATGTCGGCTCGTCGAGGAAGAGGATGCGGGGCTCCGGAGCCAGCGCCACGGCGATCTCCAGCGCCCGGCGATCGCCGTAGGAGAGCATCTTGGACGATTCCCGCTCCTTCCCGGCGAGGCCGACCTGCCGCAGAACTGCCGCGGCCTTGTCCATGGCGGCGCTGTCCTGCGACAGGCTCTGGGTCATGTTGAAGCCCCGGTCCCGGACCTCCGGAAGGGCGATCAGGATGTTCTCCAGCGCCGTGTAGTCGTTGAAGAGGTTGATGAGTTGAAACGAGCGCGAGATCCCCTTCCGGGCGATCGCTCGCGGGGGGAGCCCGGTGATGTCCTCGCCGTCGAAACGCACCTGGCCCCGATCGGGCTTGTAGCGCCCGGTCAAGACGTTGAAGCAGGTCGTCTTGCCGGCGCCGTTGGGTCCCATGATGCCGCTCACCTCCCCCTGCCGGAAGGCCAGGTTGATCTCTTCCAGGACCACCTGGTGCCCGAAGCGCTTGTGGAGATGGGAGGCGACGAACAACGGCTCGACGTGTGCCACGTCACTACCCCCGATGGTGGGAGAGAGAGCCCGTCTCTTTGGTCGCGCCGGCGGTCCGTCTGCGCCGCACCAGATCCTGCCAGGCCCCGACGACCCCCTCGGGCTTGAACAGGACAATGCCCATGAACATCAGGCCGTACCAGAGCAGCCAGGTCTCGGTGAACGCCCCCAGGAGGTCCCGGGCCAGGAAGAAGACGGCCGTCCCGACCACCGGTCCCCAGAAGCTGACGAAGCCGCCGCCGATGAGGGTCATCATCACCACCAGGCCGGCGGAGTGCAGGCTCATCACGTCGGGATATGCGCTCTTCTGCGCCATGGCGAAGAGGCTGCCCGCCAGGCCGGCGATCCCCGCCGAGAGTGTGAAGACCAGGAACTTGTATAGCCAGACGTTGTAGCCGACGAAGCCGGCCCGCATCTCGTTCTGCTTGATGGCCTGGAGCGCCTTGCCGAAGCGGGAGTGCACGAACCGCCACAAGCCGACCACAGTCAGGCCGAGTATCGCCACCGCAAGATAATAGAGGGCCGTGTTGCCTCGCAAGCTGGCGGAGAGGATGCCGAAGCTCAGGGCGGGCCGGGCCACGTTGAGCAGACCGTCTTCTCCTCCGGTGACGCTGTGCCACTTCACGGCGACGAACCAGAACACCTGAGCGCAGGCGATGGTCATGAGCGCGTAGTAGATACCCCGCCGGTGGGAGATGAGCCCCGCCACCAGCGCGCCGGCCGCCATGGCCGCCAGGATGCCCGCGGCTAGACCCAGCCAGAGGCTCTCGATAAGCCGAAGTTGAACGAGCCCGAAGGCGTACGCGCCGACACCGAAGTACGCCCCGTGTCCGAAGGATGGGAGACCCGTGTACCCTAGGAGCAAGTTGAACCCAAGGGCGTAGATCATCCAGACCGCGATCTCGATGCCGAGATACTGATACAGCCCCACGGCCTCGATCCAGAGAGGGAGGCTGAGGAGAACGGCGAACAGGATCACCATCGGTCGGGTGACCAAACCCTCACTGATGCTGGGCTGCGGAGCCACGGCGTCACACCTCGAGGATGCTCTTCTTGCCGAAGAGACCACGGGCGCGGAAGGTCACCACGGCAATGAGCAACAGGTACATGGACAGAAGTGACCACTCGGAGACGTAGACTGCAGTCAAGGCCACGGCCAAACCGACCAGGACTCCGGCTAGAACTGCGCCCCAGAAACTGCCCACGCCTCCCAGGACAATGATCAAGAAAGCGGGGATCACGGCATCCACGCCCACGTGGGGCCGAAGGCCCCAGATGGGCGCGATGATGATGCCCGCCATGGCGGCCAGGGCGGTGCCGAAGCCGAACACGCACAGCCGGAGACGCTTGAGGTTGATGCCGAGGGCTCGGACCATCTCGGAATCGTGGGCCCCCGCCTTGATCATGGCCCCGTATGGGGTGCGCTCGAGGAACAGCCAGACGAGCAGGATCAGCAGGAGCGCGGATGCCGCAGCGAAGAAGCGGTACTTCGAGTAGATCAGTCCGCCGACCAGAAAAGCCCCGTTGATGGCTTGGGGCACCTGCAGGAACTTCTCCGCGGATCCCCAAACGATCCGGATCAGCTCCTCGATCACCATGGCGGCGCCGAAGGTGAAGAGCAGGCCGTACAGGGGATCCTTGCCGTAGGTGCGCCGGAGGCAGATTTCCAGCAGCATCCCCACGAACGCGAGGATCACGGGGGCAACCACCAGGGCCAGGACATAACGCAGCGTGAGCGGCTGGGCCACATACCATTTTCCGAGCGGTCCCCACCAGGAGGCGCCGGGTGCAATCACCACCATGGCAACGTAAGCGCCCAGCGCAAACAGAGACCCGTGGGCGAGATTGATCAACTCCATGACGCCGATGATGAGCATGAAGCCGAGGGCGATGAGGGCAAAGAGAAATCCGAGACTCAGGCCGTTGAGGAGGTGGGGGGCAAGGTGAAGGACGAATTCCACTCGGTCGCTCCGCTCGCCCCTGGGACCCACATCCTCGGGGCGCGTTCGCAACCCCCGGCCCGGGAGGCCGGGGCCGGGGTTGCAGGGGCACCTACATCTCGTAGCTGGGCGTCGCCTCGTAAGGCTCGAGCTTGCAGGCCTTCGGGGCGTCGGTATCCTCGGCGTCCTGCGGCTTGGACCAGGCCAGGACCTTGAACAAGTCGTCGTTGTCCTTCTTCCACGCCGCCTCGTCGTTCGCCGTGGCCAGGTAGATCGTCTGTTGCATCTGGTGGGTGGCGGGATTCATGTAGGCGTCGAAGTGCTGCATCCGGTCCTTGGCGGGGACCTTCAGGTTCTCCAGCTCCTTGATGACCTTGATATTGTTGGTGGAGCCGGCTCGCTCCACCGCCCGCAGCAGCTCCCGCGCGGCCATGTAGCCATTGTAGTAGACGTTCCCGGGCACCTTGATGGACACGCCGGGGTACATCTTCTGATACTGCGCCACGAACTCCTTCACGCCGGGGAGGTCCAGCTTGTAGTACCAGGTGGTTCCGAAGATCCCGAACACCCCGGACAACGGCAGCCCATACACATCGGGCCAGTCCTGCTGATTCTGGACCCAGGCCGGCTTGTTCCCCATGCCGAGCTGGCCCACCTGGGCCCGCAGGGCCTTGATGTCGTCGCCCCCCACGGCCGTGTTCACCACGTCGGGCTTGATCTGCTGTAGCTTCAGGAGGTACGAGGAAAAATCACGGGTGCCGACCGGGATGACCATCTCCTCCACGATCTTCCCGCCGTACTGGGTGACCAGGGCGCGCACCGATTTGGATGTTTCATGACCCCAGACATAGTCGTTGGTGAAGAGCACCCAGTTCTTTCCGACGGCATTGATCGCGTTCAGGACCGTGGCCTTGCCGAAGTTGGTCCCGTTGCCGTCCCAGACGAACTTGACCCGGTGGCAGTCCTTGCCCGATTCCGTCGGCGAGCTGGAGTTCGAATTCAAATAAATGACCCCGTATCGCTGCGCCACCAGGGAGATGGCATTGGCCACCCCGGAGGAAACGGCTCCCATGAGGAAGGCCGCCTCGTGCCGCGTGATCATGCGCTCTGCCACCCGGGTGCCGGTGGCCGGCGTGGTTTCCGTGTCGATGTGGATAGTCTCGATCTGGCGGCCGAGGACCCCTCCCTTCTTGTTGAACTCGGCGATGGCCATCAGCATCCCGCGGCGCTCCATCTCGCCGCTGTTGCCGTACTGACCGCTGGCATCCGTGGTGAGACCGATCAGGAGGGGCTTGTCGGCCTTGGCCGCGTACACGTGATTGTGCTTCCAGGGGCCGTAGAACGCGACACCGGCCCCCGCCGCTCCGAGACCGACCTTCTGGAGGAAACTCCGACGGGACATGTGGCGTGCTGCCATGGCTCTATCCTCCTCTGTGGGTGGCGCTGCCTTCCACGCGCCGCCGGTCCGGATGTTTCTCCGATCGGCAGCAGGGGTCACCTGGGCCTGGGCCCATTCGCTGGTGGGTCGCCGTTCGTCCGATTCGACACGGCCTGAGGTCCAGATCGCGAAACGATTCCCCTCGGCCGACGCCGACTAGGCCGTCTCCTCCAGTCGGCGCATGGACCGCAGGCGGTGATGCTCGACGGCTTTGGCCGCCCGTGTCATGTTATCGGCTTCCAGCGCCTTCAAGATCTCCTCGTGTTCCTCCAGGGCCTCCTTGGCGAACCCGCCCCGACGGGCATGCATGATGACACGGTAATAGTCCCCGCGATCAAACAGGTTCTGGAGGATCTGGAGCGTTTGCGTGAGGCCCGAGCACCGGTACATCAGTAGGTGAAACTCGCTGTCCAGCACCGACGCCCGGGCAGCATTCTTGGTCTGGCGGACCGCGGAAAGCTCGGCCTGGATTCCACGTAGACGGGCGAGGACCTCTGGTGTGATCCGGCCCCTGGATTCCCGCAGACAGAACGCCTCCAGCATCGCCATGAGGAGAAACCGCTCGCGGAAATCCTCGGGCGACAACTGCGTCACCACGACGTCCTTGTGGGGCGTGATGCGCACGAAGCCCTCGGTCTCGAGGCGGCGGAGAGCCTGCATGACGGGTATACGGCTCACGCGAAGCCCTGTCGCCACGTTGTTCACGACGATTCGCTGCCCGGGAGCGAACCGCCCCTCGGCAATCGCTTGGCGGATGTCTTGGTAGGCCAGGTCCTCGAGGGTGCGATGCATTCGGATTGGGGTGAGGGCAGCCCGAAGCGACGACGAGCTAGCGACAGGCGGGTGCGCTCGTTGCGGACGGGCCTGCGACGTTACTGGGGCGGGTGCCAGAACTTGAGGGCTGCGTCTCATCGTCTCCACCAGGCGACAAGTGCATGCCTGCATACGTGTATACAATCTTACCTTTCGTGTCAAGGCCAATGTCGGGCGTGTCCTCTCTTGCGAACGGTGCCGTGATCGCTGAGGAATCCTCGACCCCGATCAAGGATTGTATACAAGGGTTGACCAGACTTGCCGATCCACATCAGAGGCTCTATAGTCTGCCGACTCGCCCTTTCTGTCGGTTCGAGCAGTCTCACACCTTGCTCGGTTATCGCGCCTGGCACGGGATGACAGATGCCGGATGTAGGGGTCGACAAGCGAATGCTCTTGGCCGCGCTCATTGCCCAGGTGGAGGCGAAGATCGAGGAGTTGAGGTCAGGATACGGGGCCGCGCGCGAGGCGGTACTGAGCACGCCTCATGTCATGAAGAGCAAACGGGAGGTCTTCGGGCAGGAGTCAGCATACCTGGCCAACGCGTTGGCCTTGAACATCCAGGAGCGGGAGCACGAGTTGGGGGCCCTGCGAAGCATGCGTCTGCCGGAGACTTCGGGACGTGTCGCCCTTGGGAGTCTGGTGGGTGTGGCAGACTCGGACGGCTCCGTCGAGGGGTTGTATCTCATCCTTCCGGTGTGCGGAGGGATGGAGTTGCCCTGCGGCGACACGGGACGCACCGCTCGCGTCCTGACGCCGGCCGCACCCATGGCCAGGACGCTCCTGGGCAAGTCGGTTGGGGATGAAATCGCGCTGCCAACCACCCCGCCACGCGTTGTGGCGATCCGGCTGCTCCTGTAGGGAACGTGAGGTTTGCGAGGATGACGGTAGGACCACTGACCAATAATCGAATGCTCCGACTCTGGAAATCGGGCCGGGCACTCCATATCCGAGGCGAGGCCAGCCGCGGTGCGTGAACACCAGAACGACTCGCCGCGATTCGAATGGGATCCGACATTCGCGTGGTTCCTGCTGCTCTTCTTCCTCTTCAACGTCGGCCTGGGGGTTTTTCCTCCTCTCCTTCCGCAGATCATGGAGGATCTGCGGTTGAGTTTCGCCGGCACCGGCCTGCTCGGCACGGCCTTCGGTCTGTTCCGGTTCCTGGTAGATCTCCCGGCAGGCTACCTGTTGGAGCGCCTGGGACCTCGTATCGTTCTCCATGCTGCGGCCGGACTCCTCCTCCTCGGGACCGCCCTGTCTGCCTGGGCCAATTCCTTCGGGGCCATGTTCCTGGCGCGGGCCTTGCTCGGGACCGGGTCTGGCATGGCCATGGTCTTCGCGATCGTTTACCTGATGCGGCGAGGCGCGGCCGGCCATCGCAACCGACGGGCGAATCTCTACGAGCTCTCGGTCATTGCGGGCATGGCGGTCAGCTCACAAGCGGGCGGGATCATCGCAGGCGGTCTGGGCTGGCGTCAGAGCTTTCTGGCAGCCACCCTGGTGATGGCCATTGCCTGGGTCGCGGGAGCGCGGGGAGTGCTCCCGGGGGTCCGCGATCTCATGCATGACGGCGACAGACACGTGCCCAGCGAATTGCGGGAAGCTCGTGCACCTTCCCCGGGGCCGATGGCGACCATCTACATGTTGATCTTTGCGCAGGCCTTCGCCTGGGGCGGCGGGATCTCCACCCTCCTTCCCCTTTACGGGGGTGAAGCCCTTCATCTCACGCCGGAGGCCATCGGCCGCTCCATGGCCATCGCCTTCTGGGTCGAAGTCTGCCTGCTCTTCCCCGTGGGATGGGCGGCGGATGTGTGGGGCAAGGCCGGGGTAGTGTTCCCAGGATTCCTGGCGATGTTTGTCGGCACACTGGCCGTGCCGTTCACGCATGGTATCTGGGGTTACGGCATAGCCTTTATTTTCCTGGTGGGGGGAATGAGCGTGTGGATGGCAGCCCCCGCCTTGCTGGCGGAACAGTTGGCGGGAGGGTTCCGCGGGAAGGGCGCAGGCCTGTATCGGTTAGTCACGGACCTCGGATTCATTATCGCCCCCGGGACGGTCGGCTGGCTGATCGGAGAAGCCGGGTTCTCGATGGGAGCGGCAGTGATTGCGGTGGTGCTCGTCGCGGCCATCGCCATGAGCCTCTGTTACCTGCGCAGCCCACGTCCGGTCTGATTACTCGAGGCGCGTTTTCACTCCGACCCGGCGCCGCCTCCTTTAACCCAAACGTTGCAGTTGACCACCAGGGCACCAAGGCACCGAAGAACCTGCTCAGTCCAGCCCCGGAGGAATCTTAACCTGGTCCTGGGAATGACCCGGAAAATTTCGAGCGAGAGTGCCGCTCCGAAACTGTTCGCCGGGCAATACTTTGTGGTGCCTTGGCGGCTTGGCAGGAAATGAGACGATGGGCCGAACTGGAAGGTGCGACCGCAATACGCTTCTGGGCATCATGGCCATCTTGCTCTGGAGTGCAACGGTGGCCCTGGCTCGGAGCATCTCCGAACGCCTGGGTCCCCTCACGGCCGGCGCCGCGGTGTATCTGGCAGCCGGGGGCTTCCTGGGGCTGCATCTCTTCTGGAGGGAACGGTCCTTCCGGGCCCTGCGCAGGCTCCCCCGGCGATACGCGTTCGGATGCGGGGGCCTCTTTGTGCTCTACACCCTTGCGCTGTTTCTCGCCTTGGGGCTCGCCGCAGATCGTCGCCAAACGATCGAAGTCGGCCTGCTGAATTACTTGTGGCCCACCCTCACCATCCTCTTTGCGCTGGTCCTGCTGGGCCAGCGGGCCGGCGTGGGGTTGATCCCCGGCACGCTGCTGGCGCTCTGCGGCGTCTTTCTGGTGCTGACGCAGGGCGCGGCAGTGACGTGGACATCGTTCGCAATGAATCTGCGGGGGAATCCCGTGGCCTACGGGCTGGGGGCCCTTGCGGCCGTTGCGTGGGCGCTCTATTCCAATCTGACCCGCCGATGGGGCGGCCCCGACGGTCGGGGCGCCGTGCTGCTGTTTACCCTGGCCACCGGCTTGGCGTTCTGGCTGGGTGGCCTGCTCCACCCGGAGGGCGGGACGTGGGGCGTGCGCGTCGCGGCCGAAGTCGCGCTGCTGGCACTGGCAACGGGGCTTGCCTACGTGTTCTGGGACCTCGCCATGCGCGCGGGGGATGTGGTGCTGGTGGCCTCGTGCTCGTACCTCACGCCCTTCTTCTCCACCGTGGTGAGCTGCCTGTATCTGCAGGTCCGGCCGGGTCTCAGCCTGTGGGTGGGGTGCGCGCTCATCATCGCCGGCTCGTTTCTGAGCTGGCGGTCGATCCGCCCGGCAGCCGGAGCGACGGGTCGGCCTGAGGCACGCTGATGTGACATCATGCCAGAATGAGGAGGGCGATGACCGGTATTACCAAAATCGCTGTGCTAACTACCCACCACGGCGCATACACATCGCGGCGGCTTCGGCCGCTCGCGCCCATGATCGCGGTCCCCAAGCCGGCTAGACCACTCACAAGCGCAACCAGCGCTGCCAGGAGTCCCCGCGTGAAGCAGCCCAGTGTCTCAACCGGTGTCGCCGCGATGAGAAAAAAGATCGCCGGCATCATGGCAGGAAGGATCATGTGACAAGCTTTGCGTTTCATTTCTGGGCTCCCACATCGCGTTACCTAGCGGGCTGTCCGTTGGCGCCCGGCTCGATCTCCGCGTGGGCCGAGGTGGTCACAAGAGGGTTACCACTGGGAAAGGAACGTAGCGAACAGGTTCGTGTGTGTCAACCGCACGCGCTCTCCGCATGCGACCTTTAGAGTACAGCACGCTGCCCGAAGCTCCAGCCTGGGCGACGTCAATGCCCCATCTGGATCACAGGTGGACACTGGGAGGCGAGTGTTTCATTCCGTCGAATCTCAGCCGCAACGCCTCTCCACGTAAACCAGACCGAGTCCCTCCGCAACCATGGCCTGGCTGACAGGACCGACCGCCTACGCTGCCGCTTCTGCTCTGGTGTGGGAAATCGGTCAGGTTATTCCTCCGTCTGGCCGCTCACCGTTCGACCGTAACCCCATTCCTCCGTGCGCGTAGAAACACGCCTTTACCCGTCAGCGACTCGCCCCGCATACCCGTGGAGGCTTCGGAGGCACAGTTCTCGCAACCCCTATCTCGCAAAATAGGACCGCAAAAATCGCGCATCGCTGCGCGCTCTCTTATGAGCACTGTCGTTCTACGCCACTCTATCGGATTCCGATCCGTGATCGGGATGCTTTTCCTGATCCCGCTCGGAACAGCCTGCTCTCACGCCCTCATTCCAAATCTGGCCCCTCAAGAAGAAATCCAGGCTGGCGCTGGTACCAGCACGCGGCCGGCGCAAGAGCTCACTCTCGGTACGCCAACGTCCACGTCGTCCGTTGCCTCCGCTACCCTGATCGTAATGCCCGTTGTTCATTCGTCGTGGGTCGATAACCCGCGGCTTGTCGCGGAACAGGGTCCAGCGCTTGCCCAGGCGTCCATGCCCGTTGATTTAGCGACGATCTACCCCGTAGACGAGACCCCCCGCAGAACAGGAGCCACGCTGGCGACCACGACAGGCCCCCGCATGTCCGACTTCCCGATCGTCATCAACGATCGGGTCAAGGCCGCGCTCAAGTACCTCCAGACGCACCGTTCAGACGACATCGCCCAGGCGTTTTGGCGGGCGCGCCGCTATGCGGGTATGATGCGCGCAATCTTTCAGGAGTATGACCTGCCCGAGGAGCTCGTCAACCTCGCATTCGTCGAAAGCGACGTGAACCCGCGCGCCACATCTCACGCCCAAGCCGCGGGCATCTGGCAATTCGTCCCATCCACCGCGCGCACCTACGGCATGCGAACCACCGCGTCCCTCGACGAGCGGCGCGACCCGGACAAGTCCACGCGAGCAGCCGCCGAACACCTGAAATCTCTCTATAGCCGTTTTCAGACCTGGCCGCTCGCCCTGGCCGCCTACAACGCCGGTGAAAACGCCGTCCAGCGGGCCATCAGGCGGCAGCACACCCGGAATTTCTGGCAACTTCGCCTGCCCAAAGAGACCAGGCGCTTCGTTCCAAAGTTCATGGCCATGACCATCATCGTCCGCGACCCGCACCGCTACGGCTTCTCGCCGCCGCCCGAGGAACCACACGATACCGAGATCCTTCACGTCAGCCAACCCACCGAGATCCGGCAAATCGCCGAGGCCGCCGGGACCACCGTGAAGCACCTTCGCGAGCTGAACCCAGAACTGGTCGGCCCATCCACTCCGTCAGATCAGCCCCGCTACGCGCTCCGAATCCCGCGGCGCTTTACCTGGGTCTCGCACAAGGTCCAAAACGGGGAGACGCTTACCACGATCGCGCGGCGCTACAAGGTCAGCCTCCAGATGCTGCGCGAGGCAAACAAACTCGACCAGAGCGGTGACCCCGCCGTTGGTAGAATCATCCTCGTCCCGGCTAAAGCGTCACCGCCACCGGCCTAACCCGCCTCCGCTGCTCCTATACGACTGCCGCAAGACCGCCGCCGATCGCCCAAAGCTATGGTAGGTGTCGGGAAGCACAGGAATGAACGGATGCGGTCTCGCACGCCGGAGATGGTCCGCGCCTCATGCCCCACCCTACCCGGGTCGGCGCGTCTCCAGCACCCGCAGGCCCGCTCCGAAGGCGACCGCGGCCAGCACGGCGAGGACCGCGAAACCCCACGCGAAGGAGCCGAGCGCGTCCTTGGACCATCCGAACATCAGGGTGAATGCCACCGCCCCGAGGTTCCCGAGGAGATTGACGAAGCCGAGCAGCGTGCCCAAGGAGTCCGCCGTGGCCGATCGGGAGGCCAACTGGAACAGGGCCCCGAAGTTGATGGAGCCGAACCAGGCGCCGAGGAGCGCGAGGCTCAGGACCACCCCGGGGACCGGGATGAGCGTCAGGCCCACGAAAAGGAGGCAGAGGGCCAGGATGGACCCGTGGGCGACCGCGCGCGGCGGGACGCGGAAGATGAGCAACCCGCCGGAGAGCCGCGACACGCCGCTGACGAGCATGACCAGGGCGCCGCCCCAGGCGAGCTGCGTCGCGGTCCGGTCGCGGGACACTTCGGCGAGGAGGGACGGGACCCAGTTGCCGAGGCTCAGCATCGAGCCGTACGACAGGGCGTGGTAGAGGCCGAGGATCCAGGCCGATTGCATTCCCACGATG
>Ga0316622_100001084_pt1 | contig 17136 bp, 12 predicted proteins | sample OWC_Aug_OW2_C1_D_FD_207646 | JGI IMG/M metagenome (GOLD analysis project Ga0316622, IMG submission 207646) | Wetland soil microbial communities from Old Woman Creek delta, Ohio, United States - OWC_Aug_OW2_C1_D5_C | ecosystem: Environmental > Terrestrial > Soil > Wetlands | place: USA: Ohio... | reverse complement strand
ACCCTGACCTTGGGGTTCTCCTCCAGCACGACCGCCAGCGCCTCGACGCCGATGAGCTCGCCCTCGCGGTCGTAGTCGGTGGCGATGACCACGTCGTCCGCCTGGCGGGCGAGCTGCCGCAGGGCGGTGACGATGTGCGGCGCCTCCTCGACCTTCACGGGCGGCTCGTCGATGAGCTCCCTGGGGTTCACCTTGAACCAGTTGTTGAGGTGCGGGGGGTAGTCGAGGTTGAACACGTGGCCCTGGAGGCCGATCACGGCCACCTCGCGGCCCTCGTCGTCGAGGTACTCGTGCACCGGCACCCGGGCGATGGAGGTGCGCTTGGCGGTGCCACGGGAGAGGATGCTGGCGATGCGCCGCGCCGCTATCTCCTTCTCGGAGATGATGAGGGTGGTCATCTGCCCGTCTCCGTGGGATGGAAGGCCCATCACGCCATGGTCCTATTTAAAGGTCGCGCCAGGGGAGGAGTGAAGGTTAAGCGCGCGCACGCGCGCGCGCGCGATGCCTGGCACGGGGGGGGGAGCAGGGAAGGATTTTTATTAACCCGCGCGTATAGCAGATTTACCGGGGGATTGCGCGTGAGCGACTTCATCATAGAGACACAGCACCTCAAGATGATATATCCGGGAGGAAAGGAGGCCGTCAAGGACCTCTCGATAGGGGTCAAGAAGGGGGAGGTGTTCGGCTTCCTCGGCCCCAACGGGGCCGGGAAGAGCACGAGCCTCAACATGATGGTGGGGCTGCTCAGGCCCACCAAGGGCCGCACCATAATCGGGGGCGAGGAGGTCAAGCCCTGGTCGCCCGTGGTCAAGGAGAAGCTGGGCATCTGCCCCCAGGAGACGGTCCTCTGGGAGGACCTCACGTGCTACGAGAACCTGATGCTGCTCTCTAACCTCTACGAGGTCCCCAAGGAGACCGGGCAGGCGAGGGCCGAGAAGCTCCTCGAGGACCTGCTGCTCACGGAGAAGCGCGACGAGCTCGCCAAGAGGCTATCGGGCGGCATGAAGCGGAGGCTCAACCTGGCCATGTCCATCGTCCACGAGCCCGAGATACTGCTCCTCGACGAGCCCTCGCCAGGGCTCGACCCCCAGACGCGCCGCGTGCTGTGGGACTACATCGCCGGCCTCCCCAAGAAGGGCCACACGCTCATCCTCACCACGCACGACATGGACGAGGCGGACTACCTGAGCGACCGCGTCGCGATCATCGACAACGGCGAGCTGCTGGTGCTCGACAGCCCCCACAGGCTCAAGGCGAGCGTTGGCGAGGGCGACGTGCTGGAGCTCGCGTTCGAGGAGGGCGCGGACCTCGAGCACGCCGCCGCCGACTTCAGCAGGAAGCCCGACATCATCTCGGCCAAGGTCTCTGGCGGCCGCGTGGTCATCAGGTGCAAGAACGCCATGTCCCGCTTGCCGGAGCTTTTCGATTTCGTGCGCTCCCACGACTCGGAGATCATCGACGTTCGGTACCGCGGCAACACCCTCGAGGACGTGTTCATAAGCCTCACCGGGCGCGCCCTGAGGGAGGCTGGCTCGGAATGAAGTTCGTGGACGTGATGATGAAGGGCCTCAAGGGCACCTTCAGGGACCGGAAGGGATTGGCCTTCATGCTGCTGTTCCCGGTCATGTTCATGTTCATCTTCCGCGTCTCGTTCGGGTGGGGGATGCCCGAGAACTCGACCTACGACATCGCGGTGCTCGACCAGGACACCGGCGAGGGCCCCTGGGACACCGCCTCGCCGGCGTGGCTGCCGGCGTTCAATACCGCCATGGGGACCAACATGACCGCCCCCGGGTTCTTCGCCGAGTTCGTGCTCAACGGCACAGCCGACGCGGGGGACCAGTACGTGACGCAGGTCCTCGCGAAGGCCAGGTACGACGACGGCAAGACGGTCCTGTTCAAGATAAGGAACGTCACCACCTACGACGAGGGCCAGGAGATGGTGCGCAAGGGCGACGCCAGCGCCGTGCTCATCATACCCGCGAACTTCACATCGGCCGTCCAGGGCGCTGTGGACTCGGCCATCGTCAAGGAGCTGCGTGCCCACAGCATCGCCGTGCCCGACCCCCTGGAGGGCTATGCGAACGCGACCGTGGACATCGCGGGCGTAAGCGGCAGCATGGACTACGCCTTCGCGAACGGAATGCTGCAGGGCTACACCGGCGCCTACGTGCAGATGATGGCCACCTACACCCGCCATGCGGTCGCGGGCGCGATGGGGCTCGGCCCGGCCCCGGTGGAGGGCTCCGAGATAGGCGTCGCGTGGGTGTCCATGGGCGACACCGGCGACTTCACCGCCTTCGACTGGATAGGCCCTGGCATCATGGTGTTCGGCCTCATGATGACCGCGCAGTGGGTCACGGGGTCGCTATCCACCGAGGTCAAGGACAGGACCATCAACCGGCTGCGCCTCACGAAGATGACCGCGCTCGACCTCATGCTCGGCGAGACTCTGCGGTGGATGGTCATGGGCGTCATCGTCACGGTGCTCCTGTTCGTCGTGGCCATCGGCGTGGGATTGCACTACGCGGGGGACCCGGCCGTCAACGTGCCCCTCGCCATCATCAACGGCCTCCTCATCGTGCTCGCGTCGATCGCGCTCGGGCTCATCCTGGCGGCCTTCGTCAACAACCCCGACCAGGCCACGGGCCTCGCCACGCTCATCATCGTGCCCATGACCTTCTTCACGGGCGTCTTCTTCGACCTCAACTTGGCGGCGACGCGGTACTTCCCCTGGACCCAGGGCGCGACCGCGATGCGCCAGATGCTCATCTTCGACAACATGGACGAGGCCCTAACCGCGATGGCGCTCTGCTTCGTGGGGGCGATGGTCCTGTTCGCGATAGGGGTGCTCGCGTTCCACTTCAAGCGCCTCAGGAGCGGATGAGCCATGACGACGCACATCATGCCCATCGCCGTCAAGGGCGTCAAGGAGTTCCTGAGGAACAGGATGAGCTTCGTGTTCGCGGTGCTGTTCCCCATCGTCATCATGGTCGTGTTCCGCATCGCCTTCGGGGGCGGGGGGGGCACGGACGCGTCCTCGTACCCCGTGGCGGTGGTCGACCTCGACACCGGGGAGGGGCCGTGGGACACAAGCGACCCGCCGTGGCTGCCGTACTTCAACGCGAACCGGAGCGTCAACCTCACGGCGGCGGAGCTGTTCGACCAGCTCATCATCCAGAACCGTACGACGGGGGGCGAGTTCCTCGTCGATGAGGTCCTCGCGAAGGCCGAGCTCGAGGGCACGGACACGCGGACGTTCCGCATCATCGAGCACCCCACCATCGAGAAGGGGTGGAACGCGGTGACGGACAAGCGGGCGGCCGCGCTCGTCGTGGTCCCGGCAAACTTCTCGCGCGCGCTCCAGGGCGTCGTGGACAGGGCGGTCGTCGACGAGCTGCGGGGGCACGGCATCACCCTCAACTACACGATGCCCGACTACGGAGACACGGCGGTCAACCTCTCGGGCGAGCTCACGAGCTTCGACTACAGCTACGCGGCCACGCTCGTCACCGGCCAGGTCATGGGCTACACCGAGGTCCTCTACCAGACGGTCCGGGGCATCGTGGGCGGGATGTTCCCAGAGGGCCCGGTCTCCGAGCAGGCGGGGAGCATCATGCCCCGGTCGGTCTCCATCAAGAAGACGAGGGAGCTCAACAACTTCGACATCATGCTCCCCGGCGTCATAGTCTTCGGCCTCATGATGCAGGCCATGGGCGTGACGGTCACGCTCGGCACCGAGATGAAGAACAAGACGCTCAACCGGCTGCGGTTGACGAAGATGACGTCGTTCGACATGATGGCGGGAACGACCCTACGGTGGATGATCCTGGGCGTCATCCAGGTCGTGCTGTTCATGGTGGTCGCGCTAATCCTGGGCGTCAGGACGGGCGGGCCGCTGCCCATGGCGCTCGCCGGCGCCATCCTCATCGGCCTCGTCGTGGTCATCGCCACTCTCTCGCTGGGCCTCATAATCTCGTCCTTCATCGACGACCCTGAGCAGGCCTCCCAGCTCTCGGTCGTAATCGTCATGCCGATGGCCTTCCTGACGGGCGTGTTCTTTCCGGTGGACTTCGCGTTCGCGAAGGCGCTGCCATGGAGCCAGGCGGCCGAGGCGATGAAGCAGGTGATGATCTACGGGTCGTGGGGCGACGCGATGGTCCACGTTGTCATCGTGCTTGTCGAGTCCCTGGCGCTCTTCGCCATCAGCGTGTACCTGTTCTCGAGCAGGCGGCTGCGGAGCTGAGGCCCCAGCGGGCCTAGGGGGCGATGTCGGCGGATGGGGGAGGGGGCGCGGTGGCGCCCTCGTCCTCCAGCCTGACGAAGGTGAACCGGCGGCGGTACCTCCGCAGCGCCCAGAGCACCTCGTCCGCGAACAGCCATGCCACGACCATGTTGGATGCGGCGTGCACCGCGTCGAAGGGGACCGACATGCCGTAGACGAGCACGAACCCCCTCCATGAGACCTCGACGAAGAAGAACTGCGAGAGATTCGTTATCCAACCGTAGAGGAAGCCCCAGACCAGGCCGAGCGAGACCAGCCCCCATCGGCCGATGTCGGGCCACGCCCTCCCCACCAGTCCACCGCACGCGCCCGCCACCCCCCAGCCGAACATCTGGAAGGGGGTCCACAGGCCCTGGCCGAGGAACAGGTTCGAGACGAGCGCGGTTAGCGCCCCCACCATGAACCCGGCGCGGGGGCCGTAGACGGCCCCCGCCGCGATGATGATGAACGTGCTCGGCTGGACCGAGGGCAGCGCCGCGAACGCCACCCGCAGCCCGATGGACGCGGCCGAGAGCATGGCCACGATGGCGACCTCGTGCGCGGACGAGCGCCCCTCCTCGAACGACACGAACACGGACGCGACCACGAGCACCATGGCGACCAGGGCGGTGTAGGCGACCCACCGCGCGGAGAGCATCCCGGTGAGCCAGGGCACGTCCCAGCCCAGGAGGGCGAACGCGGTCGCGAGCAGCACTGCGGACGCGGTGCCGACCAGGAGCGCGTCGCCCCACCCGATGCGCCCACGCACGGTCACGGTCCCCCACCCCCGCGGACCACGACCTCGGCGGGGCACAGCGCACCGCGCGGCATCACAAACCCCTCGGTGGCACGCCACAGCACGGGCGCGTGCGCCGGCCGGTCGCGGAACACCTCAGAGGGCCCGCCCTCGGCCACGACCCGCCCATCCTCCATCACGGCCCACCGGTCGGCCGACAGGCCGGCCAGCTCGACATCGTGCGTGACCAGCAGCACGGATTTGAGCGCCGAGGCCGCCTCCCTCCTCAGGATGGCCGCCAGCGCGGTGCGGTGCGCGACGTCCATCCCTCGCGTGGGCTCGTCGAGAACGAGCACGCGCGGCGCGCCCACGAGGAGCGCCCCCAGTGCCACGCGCTGGCGCTGCCCCGCGCTCAGGTCCCAGCTGAACGTCCCCATGTGGGGTTCTAGGCCGAGCTCTCCCGACACGCGCGCGACCTCGGCCGCGGCCGCGGCCCCGGAGAGCCCCCGCAGCCTCGCCGACAAACGTAGCTCGTCCTCGACGGTGCGCTCGAACAGGTAGTCGCCGGGGTTCTGCAGCAGGAGCGCGACGTCACGGGCGAGGGACGCCACCGGCCTGGGCGCCGCGTCCGCGCCCATCACCTCCAAGCGGCCCGCCGACGGCCTCAGAAGGCCGTTGAGGTGGCGCGCGAGCGTCGACTTCCCGGCGCCGTTGGGCCCCACGAGCGCGAGCACCTCCCCCGCGCGCAGCTCGAGGTCCGCGCCGCGAAGCACCTCGGCGCCCCCGTCGTAGGCGAAGCGGATGCCGGAGCACCTGACCAGGACATCCCCGGCCGTGGCCTGCGCGCGGGGTCTCACGGACAGCCTCCCCTCCCTCGCGAGGGCGGAGACGCGCTCGCGCGCGGACGCCGCGTCGAGCGGCACGGGGGGCGCGCCCCTGAAGGCCTGCGAGAGAGGCGGCAGGACCGACGCGCCAATCCCATCCCACGCGCCGTCCGCGAAGGCCCGTGCCGTACCGTCGAACGCGACCCTCCCCCCCCTCAGCACCACCACGCGGTCGGCATGTGGGAGGCACCGGCCGACCCTGTGCTCAGCCATCACGACGGCGACGTCCCGCGCCGCGCGCTCGCGCTCGAGCAGCTCGAGGAAGGAGCCGGCCGCATCCGGGTCGAGCTGGGAGAGGGGCTCGTCGAGCGCGAGGACGGCCGGACCGGTGGCAAGGACCGAGGCCAGGGCGAGCCGCTGCGCCTGCCCCGCAGAGAGCTCGGATGTGAAGTCCCCCCCGCGTCCCTCGAGCCCGACTGACCTGAGGGCGCTGTCCACGCGCGCGCCGATGTCGTCCGGGGCCGTCCCCAGGCTCTCGAGGCCGAACGCCACCTCGTTGTCGACGCGCGACATCACCAGCTGCCTGTCCGGGTCCTGGAACACGAGCCCCACGTGGCGAGCCATCTCCCCGACGGACCGGCCGCCCACGTCGAGGCCGTCCACCTCGACCGTCCCCCGGATGGTCCCGCCGTAGTAGTAAGGCACGAGGCCGTCGAGCGCGCGCAGCAGCGTGGACTTGCCCGAGCCCGATTCGCCGACGAGCAGCAGAAGCTCCCCGCGCCCCACCTCAAGGTCCACTCCCACGAGCGCGGGCACGTCCGATCCCGGGTAGGTGTAGGTGAGGCCACGCACGCGGACCGCGACGTCAACGGCCAGGGGCATCACCCCCGGGCTGGCCCTCCCGGAGGACCGCTGGCCCCGCGACGAACGCGAACAGCGCGAGTGACCAGATGACGGTGAACTGGTCCAGAGCGAGCTCGACGGTGGGATAGTACGATGGGGCGCCGTCCAGGGACCGAACGAGAGTGGCGGTGTAGCAGAGGAGTACGGGGAACGCGACGATGGCCCAGTCGATGATGCGCCACCGACGCGGCCGCCACCGAGTGCGCGGGCCCGAGCCGAACCCGCGCGCCTCCATCGCCTCGGCTATGCCCACCGCCCTCTCGAGCGAGGAGTGGAAGAGGGGCACCACCACTGGCAGCCGCTTGCGCGCGCGGGCGAGTCGCCCCCCGGAGTCGAGGTCGAGCCCACGGGAGCGCTGCGCGTCCACGATGGCGGCGGCGTCCCTCATGACGACGGGGTAGAGGCGGGCGGACAGGGACAGCGCCAGCCCAGACCGGTAGGCGACGCGGGAGAGAAGCCGCGTGAGCTCGTCGGGATGCAGCGTGAGCGACAGCACCGTGAAGGCGGACACGGCCGCTAGCAGCCGCATCGCCATCGCGACGCCGAAGGCGATTCCCTCCCACGTGATGGCCAGCCGGCCGAAGACGGGGAGCGTGGGCCCCTCCAGCAGGACCGTCTCCCCGCGCATGCTCGCGAGCGCGTTGATGGCCACGACGGTCACGGCCACGAGCGAGAACAACCGCACGAACGCCCACCACTCTCGCAGGACGCGGGCGGCGGCCGCAAGCACCACGGTTCCCGCGATGATGGCCGCGAGGTACACGGGGTGGGACAGGAGCAGCGACGCGACGAGCACCCCGAGCGCGAGGGCGAGCTTGGCCCCGGGGTGGAGCCGGTGGAGCGCGGAGCCGCGGTCGCGGTAGAACGGCAGCACGGCGCACACCTAGCCCCCGGGACCCCCCAGGTAGACCCACCGGACGGCCTGGCCGGACGAGAGGCCAGCGCGGTCGGAGGCGACGGCCCCGTACTCGCCGTCTATGTAGTACGACCAGTAGTGGCCGTCGCGGCCGTTCTCCACGCCCGCGACCGACTCGACGAACGAGCCCATCGCCTCGGTGCGATGGCGGACCTCGAACTGCCCGACGTCACCGCCCACGAGCAGCGCGCCCAGCGCCGTGGAGGCGTTCACGCCCCGCACGATGTAGATGGTGGAGCCATCCGTGGAGTTTGCGAGGGAGATGCTCCAACCGCCATCCGCGACCGACCACTCGGCGACCATCCCCGCGTGCGCGGAGGGCGCCTCGCTCCCGAACTCGATCCTGAGGTCGACGAGGACCTTGTCGCCCCCGCCACCATCGCCGTCCTGGAGGCAGCCGGCCGCCGCGACCAGGAGCAGGAGCGCCATAGCCCCCGCGCACAGGCCCTCGAGCGCCCCCAACTCACTACCTCCACGCGCGGCGGGATGCCACAGCGACCGCTGAGAGCGCCGCGATGGCGAGGGCGGGTCCCGGGCCAGGCAGCAGCCCCTCGTCGCGCGGGGGCACCTTTACCTTGACCCAGATCGAGCTGGTGGCATTGCGCCCGAACTCGTCGACGACGGTGAGCGTGACGTTGTACTGTCCGCTGCGCTTGTATTCGTGTTCGACCGACACGCCCGCGGCCGTGGAACCGTCGCCCAGGTCCCAGTTCCAGCTCTCGAGTGAGGCCGAGGACTGGTTCGTGGCGTCCGCAAGGGTGACCCGACCGCCTCGGACCTCGGCGGTGAAGTCGGCCCTGAGGGGCGTGTCGCCGAGGCAGTACGCCCAGCCATTGTCCGAGGCCACGTAGACACGGCCGTCCGCGATGGCGGCCGAGGCAAGGGCCCAATCGTGCGGCGTGAGCGTCTTCGCCCACATCCTGTGGCCCTGCCCGTCCACGACGACGAGGGACGAGAACAGGCCGGCCGACGCGTTGTTGACGTTCGTCACGAAGTAGCAGAGGCCGCCCGCGACGGCGGGCGACGAGGAGACGGGGCCAGCGGCGGTGTAGCTCCATGCCGGTGTGCCGTCGAGCCCGAAGGCGTGGAGCCCCGCGTAGCTCCCCACGACCACGAGGTCCCCCAGCCTCGCGGGCGAGGACCCCGTGGGCGGGAGCGACGCGTTCCACAGCACCTTCCCATCGAGGCCCAGGCAGTGCAATGTCCCGTCGATGGCCGAGAACCCCTCGTAGCGGGCAGAGGTCGCGTAGAGCCGGTCACCGTCCACGAGCACCGTGCTGCGAACGCGGCCCCCGAGCGGCGTGCTCCAGAGTCTCCCACCGTCCGAGAGGTTGAGGGCATGCAATCTCCCGAACTCGGTGCCGATGTAGACGCGCCCCCCGGAGACGACGGGCTGGGCGATGTACACGGGCCCTCCGGAGGCGGCGGGCTGGGCGAAGAGGACGCCCCCCTCCGCGAGCGACAGGTTCCAGGTCTCATCGCCCGCCGCGTCCTTCAGTGACGAGAGCCCCGAGATGGAGGCCGACACGACCGCGCCGCCGGGGATGAAGGGCGCGGCCACGGAGCTACTCCCCATCCCGGACCGGTCCCATCGGAGCTCCCCTCGCTCCACCTCGATGGCCATCAGATGGCCGAGGGAGGTCGCCACGTACAGGACCCCGCCCCTGTACGCGGGCGTGAGGATCTCGAATCCCTGCTTTCCATCGAACGACCGGCGCCACAGCTCCTTGCCCGTGGTCGCGTCGAGCGCGACGACCGCCGGCATCTTGACCCATGTGGAGCCGCCCCAGTCGTAGACCCCGCCGGTGACGAGGAAGGCCCTGCCGTCGGCGACTATCGGGGTCGCGTCCACGGGCCCCGCGGACAGGTTCGCCGCCCAGACCGTCCCGCCGGCGGCGGGGCCGGCAGGGGCCGCACCGGCGAGCGGGCCGCTCCCTCGGAAGGATGTCCAGGGCTCCTTGGACATCGGCGTCGGCGCGGGCGCGGGGTCCCCCCACGCGGCGAGCTGCCAGGCGATCGCGTCTCCGTCCTTGACCGCGAGCGAGTCGGCTCCCACCTCGCTCGACTGCCATCGCGACAAAGTCGCGTCCCACAGCAGCAGCCCCCAGAAGACCATGGCGTCCCTGGGCGCCTCGACGCCGTCCACGCCCTTGAGGTAGACGCCGTACCCGGTCACGACGTAGTCAAGGGCGAATCCGACCGACGCGGCCGCGACGACAGTGGCGCACCACGCGTTGCCGACGACCGCGGGGTGGTCGGCCGAGGCCCACTGCCACCGCCCCTCCCCGAAGTCGAACAGCACGCTCACGCGCAACGGCGCCGCGCCGGACGCGGGGGCGGTGGGGGCGAGGGCCCCCGCGAGGAGGAGCGAGGCGACCAGCACGGCGAAGGCGATTGGTGGGGACCGCATGTGCTGACCTGTGTCAAATATATTTGACAAAAGGCAAATATATTTTATACCATAAATGCCTTTCGGATACCCATGCGGCGAGTGCCGAAGGGGCGATGACGGTGACGGGTCCGACGATGCGAGTGCTCAGGGACGTGCGCCTGTCGACGAAGGTCCTGATTCTCTACGAGCTCGCGCGGGGGCGCGGCAGGGGCCAGCGCGAGCTCGCGGTCGCGCTCGGCGTGACGCCGCAGATGGTGAGCGACTACCTCAAGCTCATGGAGGGCGAGGGGCTCGTGAAGCGCGAGGGCCGCGACGTCGGCCCCACGGTCGCGGGCGTGGAGTTCCTGAAGGGACGGCTCCAGGAGCTGGGGGACTTCACCTATCGCGCGATGCGCGAGGTCAACGTCATCGACACGTGCGCGGCCATCGCCGCGGCGGACCTGAGGGAGGGCGAGCGGGTCGTGCTCGAGATGCGCGACGGGACGATCGTCGCGCGCCCGGGGGAGAAGGGCGCCTCGAAGGGCATCGCGTCGCGCATCGCGAAGGCCGGAGAGGACCTCGCCATCCGTGGCCTCGAGGGCGTCATGGAGCTGGGGACCGGGACCGTCACCGTGGCGGCGCTCCCGAGCGCGGTCGAGGGGGGGAGCGCGAGGGCGGACCTCAGGAGGCTCAAGCCCCTGCTTGCCGAGAGGAGGAGACCCGTCGTGGCCACGCCCGACCCAGTGGGGCTCGTCGCGGCGCGCAAGCTGCGGCTCGAGGTGGGCATCAGGTTCGGCGTCGAGCGCGCGGTCGTGGACGCGGCGCTCAGGGGCGTGGACGTCCTGGTCCTCGGTGGGCGGGATTCGCTGGGGCCCGTGATTGATGCCATCGAGGCCAACAACCAGCGGTCGGCCTCGCGCATCGAGCGCACGGAGATCGACCTGGGCAGGGAATTGGGCTGAGCGCGGCTCCCCCTGGGTCAGGGAGTGGCCCCATCCCTGCACGGGGACGAAGGGAAGAATTCATATATGTGGCAACGGTAAAAATAAATATCCGAGCCTACGATGGATAATGTACCAGTGAGCGTGATGGAGCGCGAGTTCCATTTCGAGAGCGGCGTCAAGGCGGAAATGATAATGTGGGGGGTGACGACGCCCGATATCTGTTGGGTCATCACGATGGGAAAGAAGCGGCGGAGTGGTCCGTGGACCCACGCCGAGGACGGTCCAATTCAGGTCGAGTACATCGTAGGACCACGCGACTACTTCATCATGCATGTGACGCGGTGTTGAGGCAATGAGATGCCCGATATGCCATTGCAGGTTCAAGAGGAAGGAGGTGGAGTACACCTACAAGGACCTCGCCGTCGGGATGTTCGAGGCCGACGTATGCGATGGGTGCGGCAGGGTGTTCTTCACCGAGAAGGGGTCTGACGGCATCGACGGCTGCGCGATGGCGATGGGCATATGGGGGCAGGGCGTCGACCGGGAGGGCCTCCGGTTCGACGACCGCACGAGGTTCAGGGTGCCGGAGGAGGCCGTCGGGTCCCTGAGCCTCGGATACGGCGATGTGCCAACCCTCCGCCCCCAGGGGAGATAGCATCCGCAGCTCGAGCCCGTGGGGTAGCCCCCATCCTTCGAGGGGGTCTATGGGTGGTCGCCCACTGAGTGCCTATTGACGGATTCTCGGCTGCCTGCGCGACCTGGTCATGATGACGAGCACCGCTGCGATTGCGACCAGAGCTAGTGCGGTGTCGAACCCGGGCCCGTCGCTCGGCTTCTTCGGCACCTTGACCTCGACGGCCGCGAACGGCTCGCCCTGGCCGATGGCGTTCTTGGCGGCGACGGAGTAGTAGAACGTCCTCCCGCGCGCGAGCCCCGAGTCGGTGTAGGAAGTGACGAGGCCGAGCTCGGCAACGACGGACATGGACGAAGGCGATTCGCCGCGCAAAATGACGTAGCCTATCACCGCGCTGTCACCGTCATCCTCGGGCGCGGTCCACACGATGGTCACGGCATCGCCCTTCGCCTCGCCCGTGAGGGTGCGTATCTTACCCGGCACGGTCGCAGGCTTGAACGGCGTGGCATTCACGACCGAGGACGTTTCGCCCTGGCCAGCCGCGTTCGTCGCGGCCACGGCGTAGTAATAGGTCGCGCCATTCTGCACCGCGCGGTCCTTGTAGGAGTGCACGTTGGCGAGCATCTCGAGGACCTGGAGGCCGGCCTCGGAGGAGCCTCGCAGGACGACGTAGCCGTCGAGGGGTGAGCCGCCGTCGGACTTGGGGGCGGTCCATGTTAGGGCAACTTCCCCGGCGCCGGCGGCCGCGAGGAGGTCACGCGGAGCACTCGGGGGGCCGTACGGTGTGGCATTTACGGTGGCGGACATTAGGCCCTCACCGGCGGCGGTGATAGCCGAGAGGGCGTAATGGTAATTTGTTCCCGCGGTCAACCCGGTATCCATATAGCTGGTCAATGAAGGCTCAAGAGTCCTCAGCCGCACCATGGAACTGGGTCCTTCACCCCTATAGAGGACATAGCCGGTCAGCGCACTTCCCCCGGTCTCGGCCGGGCTCGACCATGAGAGCGCGACCGTACCAAACCCCGCCTCCGCAACGACATCCCCTGGAGACCCTGGCAGGCCCAGGGGCGTGGCCATGCGTGAACCTGTGAAGGCCCCCTCCCCTACCGCGTTTATCGCCGATATCCTGTAATAATATGGCAAACCATTGGTAAGCCCGCTGTCCGTGTGCGTGATTGTGTCGACTTCGAGGAGCAGCAACTGTGCATTCTCGCTCGTCCCCCTGTAGATGCGGTACCCGAGCACAGGCGTGCCACCATCGTCATCAGGAGCTGTCCAACTCAGAACTACATGGCCATCGCCAGGTTCTACCACCAGATTTCGGGGGATGCCAGGTAGACCCACCGGGGTAGCCGTCACAACTGCGCTCCGTGTGCCATTTCCTATGCTGTTGAAAGCGATGACGACATAGTGATAGGTCCTCCCGTTCTCAAGCTCAACATCTTGGAAGGAGGTTTCGTAGCTCTCCCGTGTAGCGTGCTCCACCAGGCTCGTCTCCGTATCCCCCCGGAGGATTCGATAACCTAGGACGATGGCGCCACCGTTCTTAATGGGCGCTCGCCAGCTCAATGCCACGGTCGTATCCCCCGGGGTGGCTTTCAGGTCCCAAGGCGCATCGGGAGGCCCGACCGGGGTCGCGGTGACCGAGTCCGAGATGCTGCCGTTTCCGATGGCGTTGAACGCAAGGACCCTGTAATAGTACTTCTGTCCGTTCTCGAGGCCTGCCCCGTCCGAATAGCCCGTCACGTTCCCCAGGTCCGTTAGGTGGGGGGGATTGATAGGTACGGTACCCCTGTAGACCCTGTATCCGAGCACGGACGTGCCGCCATCCCTGCTCGGCGCATCCCAGCCCAATGCGACGGTGCCGCAGCCGGGCGTTGCCCTGAGGTTCAGGGGCATGGATGGCGTGCCGAGCGGTGTTGCGTTCACGGTAGATGAGCGGTCGCCCTCGCCCAGGAAGTTGAATGCGCTCACGGCATACGAGTACTCTTGACCGTTGGTCACATCTGTATCGGTGAAGTTCCCATCATGGGAGCTCAGGTTCGTCCTGAAGGTCAGGTCTGTATCAAAAGGCCCCTTCCTGTACACCCTGTACCCTTTGAGCGTGAGGTTCCCTAGGTCCGATGGGGGCGTCCATGAGAGGGAGATGAGCCCGTCTCCCGGGGTGATGGTCAAGTTCTGGGGCTCGGATGGGACCTTCGCATCGAACGGTATTTCCGCCGCGGCACCCATTACAGCTATGAAACAATCATAACTCCCGCCAAGAATCTTCTGGAACGCGTCGTCCGTCGCAGGAAATGCGGCCGAGGACGTCGACCCAGTGATGACCGTGCCATTCCTTACATTATGAATTCCGTACGGCTCATCGTGTCCGCTGCTACCGAAATAGGACCCATACTCCAGGGCCGTCCCGTTGGCGTCCATCCTTCCAATGAACACATCGTTTCCTCCGTTGTGCGATTGGTCGTACGCGCTCTCCGTCGTCTCGATATCATCCGATAGGGTCGCGATGGTGAAGAGCAGGGAACCGTTCTCTCCTAGAGCGATGTGTGATGTGAGGACATTGCCATCCAGATCTCGTCCTCCGAAATAGGTCGAATAGTCCAGACTCTCGAATGAGGAGTTGAGCTTCACGATGATGTTGTCAAATCCCCCCTTGCCATAGGTCCGGTCGTAGGCACCGACCGTCGTCGGGAAGTTGTTCTCAGTCGAGCTTATGTTGTTGAATGTGAACCCGATCATGAGCACGTTCTCTTGCTCGTCCAGCACGAGGTCGCGTATGTCATCGTCACCGCCACCACCTATCATCGTCGACTTCAGTAGGGCGGTGCCTTGGGCGTTGAGCTTGAAGACAACGCAGTCCTCGACCCCTATCAGCTTGGATTGATAGGCGGATGGCGTTGTCGGCGAATCCTCAAAGGTACTTCCCCCTACGTACGCGCAGCCATCCTCATCCACCTGGATCGTCCATCCAGTAAATCCAGGGAAGTACGTGCTGTAAACGAGATTCGAGCCATCCGCATCCAGCTTCGAGACGAAGATGTCGACATCATCTGAGCCTAAGGTCGAACAGAAGCATCCGTTCGTCGTAGGATAGTCGCCGTACGAGCGTCCTGTGACGTAAGCGTCGCCTTGCGAATCGATATCGAGGTCCCACAGTTGTTCGATTTCGATCCCACCAAGGTATGTGCTGTAGACGAGCACATCCCCGGTCGAATTGAGCTTGAGGATGAAAGCATCACAGTTACCACCCCCGTATGTCGTCTGGTAGGCACCAGTTGTGGTAGGGAAGTCCTGGGAGCGTGTCTCCCCGGCGATGAACAGGTCGGACGAGGCATCGACTGAAAGTGAAAATGGGGTATCAACGCTTGCACCACCGATGTAGGTTGACCAGACCATCGAACTTCCCAGGAAGTCCATTTTACTTACGAATACATCCCCCCTTCCCCCATATGAAGTATCATAGCTGCCTTGGGTGACCGGAAAATTGGTATCAGCTGATCCGGTGAGGTACAGGTTGTCCGAATCGTCGACCTCGGAGAATCCATAGCCGTCCCCCCCCGACCCACCCAGGAACGTGCAATACTCCAGCTCTGGGTCGATGACCAGGGGCCAGGTATCATCGTACTCGCCGACTTGGAAGCCAACAGTCGACCCATCGTCCATCAAGGTGTACGAGGATCCGATTTGGACAGGGCTTCTCGGTCCCTCCTGATATGTGAAGGGAGCTTTATCCCGGAGGGTTCCGACATCGGTCCAAATCAGGAGGTCTCCTGTTCTTCCATCGACCGAGAGATGGTCCACGCTCTCGTGACAGAGCCGGATCCGAGCGGGGTCCCCCCCCGGGGCCACGACGAGTTCGTACTTGAACGCGCCATCCATTATTGAGAACCGCAGGTCGATGCCATCCCAGACCGACGGGTACAGGACCTCCCTGAAATGACGGATTCCGGTATGCCATCCCTCGGGGTCGTTCCCGATGAAAAAGTTGCTGCGATGGGGGAGCTCCGACGCGCCGATGGATGAAGCCCCTGTGGCCCCATCGAAACGAACATGGAACATCATGCCCTTCTTCGAGCCATCAGGCCTGTAATCATAGGCCACCCATCCGTCACCGAACGCGACCGAGAGCGGCGAGCCCAAGCAGTAGTAGCGGATGGACGGGTCGAGCTGCCCCTTGTTCTCGGTGAAGAACCCGTCGATATTGGAGAGATAGGACGCGACCCTCTCGGGGGAGGGCGCGACCTCCGGCACCGTAAAGATACCATCATCCACCGGTCCTTCGAGCGTGCTTCCCCCGCATCCTAGGTCCACGCCTTGTCCGAGCGGGCTCACGCTGACGCACAGAACGACTATCAGAGAGAGGATTCCCCTTCCCATTGCGACCCCCCCGGGTCGGAATGTATTGAGGGGGGGCGATTTAATCCCTTCGGACCGTCTCAGGCGCCCCTCGGTCTCCTCCTCTGGCTATATAAGGCGACCATGGCGACCGCCGCCACCGCGGCGAGCGCGAGGGTCGCGTCGAACCCGGGCCCGTCGCCCTGCTTCTTCGGCACCTTGACCTCGACGGCCTGGGCGTGGGCACCATCGCCCACGTCGCTGCTCGCATGGACGACGTAATAGTACGTCGTCCCGGCCGTTACGCTCTCATCGGTGAACGTCGTGACGACACCAACGCTCGCGATGACGCTCATCTCCGTCGGCGCGAGCCCCCTGAGGACCACGTAGCCCGTGACCGGCGCCTTGTCACCGGACGCGGGTGCGGCCCACGTCAGCACGACCTTCCCCTCCTCGACCTCGCCCCTGAGGAGGCCCGGGGCGCCTGGCGGGCCCCTTGGCGTTGCGCTCAGTGCCGCGGACGCGGCGCCCTCGCCGATGGCGTTGACGGCCACAATCGCATAGTAGTAGCCCTTCCCGTTCTGCACCGTCGTGTCGGTGAAGTTGGTGAGCGTCCCGTTCACGCGGCCCACCTCTGCGAGGGCGTTCTCGAACATGCCGCGCATGATGCGGTACCCGGTGAGGGGCGACCCGCCGTTGTCAGGCGCGGTCCAGCAGAGTGCGACCATGCCATCGCCAACCCTCGATGTGAGGCCGGTGACCTGGCCCGGCGCGAAGGCCACGGTCACCGCGACCGGCGGCCCCACGGGGCCCTCGCCGAGGGTGTTGACGGCCACGACAAGATAATGGTACGTCGAGCCGCGCGTCACGTTCCGGTCCACGTACGATGTGACACCATCGAGCTCCGCGATGGGCTCCGTCGGGTCGGGCGCGGTTCCGCGCAGCACCCGGAAGCGCAGGCCCGTCGCACCGCCAGTGTCGGAGGGTGCTGTCCAATCGAGCCTCACGCCGTCGGTCACCAGCGTCGCTGCAAGACCGCCCACGGCCCCCGGCAGGCCCATGGGCGTCGCATGCACGACCGCGCTCACGGGACCATCCCCGGCCTCGTTGTGGGCGCGGAGCTGGTAGTAGTACGTGACGCCGTTCACGACGTCGGTGTGCGTGAACGTGGTGAAGGCCCCGAACACGTTGGTGTTGGCGAGGTCG
>Ga0316622_100001083_pt1 | contig 17139 bp, 13 predicted proteins | sample OWC_Aug_OW2_C1_D_FD_207646 | JGI IMG/M metagenome (GOLD analysis project Ga0316622, IMG submission 207646) | Wetland soil microbial communities from Old Woman Creek delta, Ohio, United States - OWC_Aug_OW2_C1_D5_C | ecosystem: Environmental > Terrestrial > Soil > Wetlands | place: USA: Ohio... | reverse complement strand
GCGACTTCGGGCCGATCCCCGGCTGGCGCTGGAGTGTGTCCAGGCGCAGGAGCGCCCGGCGCTGGCGCGCCGCCTGCCCCTGGTGCTGGCGCGGCTGGCCCGCCTGCGGCGGACCGAGCTGACCGTGCGGATCGATCACCCGACCCGCGGCGCGCGCAGCGTGACGGTTCGCTTCACGCCGGTGCGGACGCCTGACGGCGGCTTGCGCATCTTCGGCATGGCCGAGGATGCAACGGACCGGGAGGCAGTGCAGGACCAGCGCCTGGCGTCGGCTTTGAAGCGGCAGGAGCTGGTCGTCCACGAGGTGCGGCAGCGGCTGAAGAAGAATCTCCGAGGCGTCGCCGCGCTGCTACAGCAGCAGGCGTTCGCCCGACCGGAACTGTCCGAGCCGTTGACCGACGCGGCAGCCCAGGTCCAGGCGATCGCGCTGGCCCACGGCATTCAGCCATCCGATGCCGGCGTGCCGCTGGTCGCCCTGGTCGTGGGGGTCTTTTCCGATCTCGCCGGGCTGTACAACGCGATCGTTCAGGTCGAACCGCCGGCACCGGCGCTGGCGCAATGGCGCGTGGCGGAGAAGGAGGCGGTGCCCATGTCGATGGCTATCAGCGAACTGGGCAGCAACGCCATCAAGCATCGGGGCAAGGCCGACCAGCGCGTGGTCGCTCGCCTCGCCGCACGCGGCGACCGGATCGAACTGCGCATCGAACATCCGGGCCGGCTCAAGCCGGACTTCGACCTGGCCCGGGTCAGCTCCAACGTGACCGGCCTGGGTCTGGCCAAGTCGCTGCTCCCTCACCGGGGGGCCCGGCTGCGCATCGAGCAGCTCGGCCCGCTGGTCATCACCCGGCTCGAACTGGCGCCGCCGTCGGTTCGCTTGGTCGTCGCGCCGCCCGCGGAGGGGCAGGCGTCGACCGTGGCGCCGCAGCGCGCCGCTGCCAGCGTCTGATCGACGCGATGGCGGTCGACCGGCCGCCGGGGAGCCGGATCGAGTACCGTAGCGATCCAACATGAAGCCCACGCAGATCGGAGAGCAGATCCGCCAACGGGGCTTTCGCCGTTGGTACGAGCGGCAGCTGGTTGAGAGCCACGCCTATCTCCTGACCGGATTTCTCGCGCTGATCCTGCTGCTCGCCGGCATCGAGACGATGGGCGCGTTGCGCGGCTCGCCGCTGTACTACTTCGCGATCGTCGGCGTGTCCGCCGGTGCCGGCGTCCTGGTGTGGGTGGCGTGGCGGCGCTTCACCGTGCTGCTGTCGCGCGCCGAGCTCTTCGCCAATTCGGCGACCTGCCCCCAGTGCAAGGCCTGGGGTGCCTTTGAAGTCCTTGCTGCGGAAGCGACCGCTGCCGACGATCCGCCCGAGGCCGGGCGGCCTCACTGGTTGCGGGTGCGCTGCCGAAAGTGCGCGGAACAATGGCGGATCGGCTGAAGCTCGCGGCCCTCGCCAGCCCGCTTCCAGCCTTCAACTGCGGCCGCCGCTCGCCTCGTACGTCGCCTGAAGCAGCCGCAGCACCTCGTCGTGCAGGTCGCCGCACGTGGCGACCAGCGAGGGCTGGGCCAGCGGGCTGCCGCCCGCGAAGCTGCTGACCCGTCCGCCGGCGCCTTCGACCACCGGAACCACCGCCGCCACGTCCCAGTAGGCAAGCGTGGGGTCGAGCATCACATCGGCGCCGCCGGTGGCGAGTGCAAAGTATCCGAAGCAGTCGCCCCAGGTCCGGTAAAGGCGCGCTTTGCGCACGAGTCGCGCCATGCCTTCACCGCCCCGCTGCTCGCCCGTCTCCCAATGAGTCGTGGCCAGGACGGTGGCGTCCTCGACGCGCGCGCAGCCGCGCACCCGCGCGACGCGGTCGGTGCCGTCCGCGGCGTACAGGCGCGTTTCGCCCACGTGGCCGATAGCGGCGACGCCGGCGGCCGGGTGGGCGATGGTGCCCAGGACCGGCCGGAAACCGTCGCCGTCGTCGCGCTCGAGAGCGATCAGCGTGCCGAACAGGAAGCAGTTGCTGATGAAGGCTCGCGTGCCATCGACGGGATCGAGGATCCAGCGATGGCGTCTGCCGGCCTTCTCGCCGTATTCCTCGCCAACGATGCCATGGTCGGGATAGCGGCGCTCGATCTCCCGGCGCAGCGCCGCCTCGGCGCCGCGGTCGGCGGCGGTCACCGGCGTCGAATCGGCCTTGGACGTGACCGGCACCCCGGTCAGGAACAAGGGTCGGATCACGGCGAAAGCCGTGCCGATCAGGTGGTGCATGAAGGGGATGAACTCGCGCCGCTCGGCGGCACTGATCGCGACGCTGTAGCGCGCCGCCGGGCCTGGCGGCGCGGAGTCTGAGGAAGGTGGCATGAGGCGATTATCGGATAGCGTGGGGCATCGCGCGGCCGTTGCGGCGCCGTCTTTGCAGCAGTGACCCGTCCGGACGGCACGGCCATCGCCTCGCGTAAAGTCGCGGCGGATGCTGGACGTTGCCTTTACCCTGATGGGCGCCGGGGTCACCTGGCTGGAAGTGATCGCCTTTGCGCTGGCGCTCGGCTGCGTCGTCGGCAATGTGCTGGAGATTCACTGGGCCTGGCCGCTGGCCATCGCCTCCAGTCTGCTCTACGCAGGGCTCTTCTACGCCAACCGCCTCTACGGCGACGTGGTGGTACAGGCCTTCTTCGTGGTGTCCTCGATCTGGGGCTGGTACCAGTGGCTGTTCGGCCGCCGCTCCGGCGTGGCAGGTTCGCCCGCGCCGTTGAGCATCGCCCGGCTCGGCCGCAGGCGCCTGCTCGCGGTCGTCGCCGTCTGGCTGGCCGCATGGCCGCTGCTCGGTGCGCTGCTCGCGCGCTTCACCGACTCCGACGTGCCTTACTTCAACGCGTTCCCTACGGCCGGAAGTTTCATCGGTCAGGCGCTGCTGGCACTCAAGTTCGTCGAGACCTGGCCCGTCTGGCTGGTCGTCAATGCCGTGAGCATCGTGCTTTACGCGACCAAGTCCCTGTGGCTGACGGCGGGGCTGTACGTCATCTTCGGCGCCCTGGCCGTTGCCGGCTGGCGGCGCTGGACGAGGCTGGCCCCATGATGCCGATCCGGCGGGTGGCGATCATCGGGGCCGAGTGCGTCGGCAAGACCGAACTGGCGCAACGGCTCGGCGAGGGCCTGCCCGGCCTGTGGATTCCCGAATACCTGCGCGAGTTCTGCAATCGACTGCAGCGCACGCCGCTGCCGCAGGAACAGTGGCACATTTTCGCCGAGCAGGGTCGCCGCGAGGAGGAGGCGGTGGTCCGAGCCCGCGACCTGCAACTCGAATGGGTGCTGGCGGACTCGGCGCCGCTGGTCACCGCGGCGTACAGCGAGCTGTTGTTCGAGGACCGGTCGCTGCATGAACAGGCGATCGCCCACCACGCCGGCTATGACGCCACCCTGCTGCTGGCGCCCGACCTGCCTTGGGTCGCCGACGGAATCCAGCGCGACGGGCCGGCCGTGCGCCAGGCGTTCCATGCCTTGCTGCTGCAACGACTGCAGGAGGCCGGGCTGGGCTTCGCACTGATCGCCGGTGCCGGTGAACTGCGTCTGCAGAACGCGGCGACGGCGCTGCGCAACCTATAATCCGCCGCGCACGCTAGGGGTCCCGAATAAATCCGCCGCGCCGAGAGGGCGCGGTGGTTCGGACCGGTGGATCTGCCGGTGCGAACGGGTGAGAAAGACCCTTGGAACCTGACCAAGCTAATTCTTGCGCAGGGAAGCGTTGGCCTCGGTCCTGCCGCAAGCCTTCCCCCGGACCCCGCCGCCGCTGCCCTGCCATCGTCGAGGAGCAGGAAGCGATGGCCACCAGAACTCTGCTGCTGGGCGCTGCGCCGGTGCTTGTCGCCATCGCATGCGGTAACGCTCAGGCACAGGCCGAGCCCGCAACGCTGCCCGGTGTGATCGTCGAGTCGGCCGCTCCGCCGGCGGCGCTGCGGCGCCTCGAGATCAGCACGCTGAGCAGCGCGCCGATGTCGGAAACGCCGATCGCCGCCGGCGTCATCGATGCGCAGGAACTGCGCGACCGCGGCGTGCAGAGCTTGTCGCAGGCGATCCGCAGCGAGCCCTCGGTCGGCGATGCCTACAACACGGTCGGCTATGTCGAATCGCTGGTGGTCCGCGGCTTCAGGCTCGACAGCCTGCTCAACTACCGGCGCGACGGGCTGCCGATCTCGAACCACACCCCGTTCGCAGTCGAAAACCTCGAAGCGATCGAGATCGTCAACGGACCGGCCAGCGTCATCGGCGGCACGGGCACCCCCGGCGGGTTGGTCAACTACCGGATCAAGCGGCCCACCGAAGCGCCGCTGGCGCAGCTTGGGCTGGAGGTCTCGGAGCGCGGTACCGTGCTTGTCCAAGGCGACTTCGGCGGCCGCTTTGGCGACGGCAATGCCTTCGGCTACCGCATCAACGCGGCCGCCATGGATCGTCGGCCCTATCCGTTCGATGCCGACGGCCGGCGCGAATTCATCAGCGGCTGGTTCGACTGGCGCCTCGGGTCGGCGACGACACTGGTGGCCGAGTTCGACTACAACGACGTGCGCCAAGTCAGCGTGCCGGGCTACGGGCTGATGGCCACCGAGGGCGAAGGCTTCGGCACCATCCTGCCCGCGCCGATCTCGCCGCGGCAGAACCTGAACTCGCAGCCCTGGTCGCAGCCCTTCGAGAGCCGCGCCATCGCCGGCACCTTGCGCTGGCAGCAGCAGCTCGCCGAGCGCTGGCGCTTCGAGTTGCAGGCCGGCGGGCAGAACGTCCTGACCCACGACCGCACCGCCTTTCCCGACGGCTGCAGCGCCTACCCGGTCTACGTCTACCCGGGCATCTGTGCCAACGGCGACGTCGACATCTACGACTACCGCAGCGACGACGAGCGGCGCCGGACGGCGACGGTCGACGCGCTGATCGCCGGCGATGCGATCACCGGCCCGATCGCCCACGAACTGCGCTTCAACGTCCGGCGCACGCGCAGCACCGAGCGGGCGCCGCTGCTGCAGACCTACAACTTCGTCGGCATCAGCAACGTCTTCTCGCCGGTGGTGCTGCCGGAGGATCCGACCCCGAATCTGCTCAATCCGGAAGTCACGCTGACCTTCAGCGAGCTCGGTGTTTCCGATGTCATGCGCTTCGGCCCCGCATCGCTCTGGCTGGGCGGCCGCTGGGTCCAGCTCGAGCAGTCGAGCGCACTGAGCGACGGCTCCGAGGCGCTGAGCTACGACCAGCGCTTCTTCTCGCCGTGGGTGGCTCTCGGCTGGCAGCCCTGGATCGGCGGTTTCGCCTACGCGTCGTACGGCACGGGGGTCGAGATCGAAGCCGTTCCGAGCCGTCCCGACCAGTTCGTCAACTACGGCGCGACGCTGCCCGCGCTGACCAGCCGGCAGGTCGAGGTTGGCTTCAAGCAGGTCTCCTCGGGCGGCAACGCCCTGACCCTGGCGCTGTTCTCGATCGACAAGCCCTACGGCGACGACATCGTGCAGCCCGACGGCCGCTGGCTGCGGGTGGCCGGAGGCCGCGAGTCACGGCACCGCGGCGTCGAGGCCGGCGGGGCCCTGGCGGTCGGGCCGACGCTCAGAGTCGTGGCACGCGCCGCCTGGATCGATGCCCGGACGACCAAGGCGATCGACCCGGCGCTCCTGGACCAGCGGACAACCAACGTCGCGCCGTTTGCCGCATCGCTGTCGGCGGCGTGGCAGGTGCCGGCACTGCGGGGACTCGAACTGGGCAGCCTGTTCGTCTACAGCGCCGCCAAGCCGGTGCTGCCCGACAATTCGGTCGAGCTGTCGCCGTACTGGCAGTGGGATCTGGCGGCGACGTATCGCTGGCAGTGGATGGGTTACCGCCTGGCGCTGCGCGGCGGGGTCGAGAACGCGACCAACAACCACTACTGGCGCGACGCGCCGACCGAGGCCTGGGGCGGCACCTACCTGTTTCCTGCTCAACCGCGCCTGTTCCGCCTCGGGCTCGTTGCCAACTGGTAGCGGCCCGCGCCGAACGCGGCCGCGTCAGTGCGCCGGGGCGCCGTGTCGCGGCGCAGAGCGGTCGGCGCCGTCGCCCGCCGACGCCGGCAGCAGGCGCGTCTTCGACAGCACGCCCGCCGACTCGAGGATCGGATAGGCGACCGAGCAGAACAGCGAGTTGACGCGCTTGAAGTCGGACAGCAGGTCGAGATGCAGCGAGCTGGTCTCGATCGACTGCGGCGTGTTGCCCGACAGCCGCTGCAGGTGGTTGTCCGCGTAGCGCATCTCCAGTTCGCGGAAGTCGACCTTCTCGTCGATCAGTCGCTGCGCGCTCTTCAGGTCGCCGTTGAGGAACACCGCGACCGCCAGCTTCAGGTTGGCGAGCAGTCGCGCGTGCAGTTCCTCGATCTCGGCCATGCCCGCCTCCGAAAACGACAGGCCGCGCTGGATCTTCTTCTCGGCGACGTCGATCAGCATGCGCTCGATGATGTCGCCGACGTGCTCCATGTTGATGGTGAACTGCATGATGTCGGCCCAGCGCTTCGATTCGGCGGCCTCCAGTTCCTGCCGGCTGACCTGCGTGAGGTACAGCTTGATCGCCGTGTACAGGCGGTCGATCTCGTCGTCGCGCGCGCGCAGCCGCTCGGCCAGCGCGAAGTCGTTGCTCTTCAGCGTCACCAGCAGGCCGGTCAGCATGTCCTGCACCGCGTCGGCCAGGCGGATCGCCTCGCGCGCCGCGTTGCCGATGGCCAGCGCCGGCGTACCGAGCGCGGTGGCGTCGAGATGCCGCGGCGTTCCCGGCAGCATGTCGGACGGTGGCGTCGGCAGCCACCGCTCGACCAGTCGCGCGACGCTGCCGGTCAGCTGCAGGAAGATCAGCGCCAGGCCGAGGTTGAAGGCCAGGTGGAAGTTGACCACGACCGACTTCGGATCGGCGCTGAACCAGGCCAGCCAGCCGGGCAGGTGGGACAGCAGGGGCAGCGCGATCAACACGCCGACCCCCTTGAACAGCAGGTTGCCGACGGGGACCCGTCGTACCATCGGCGCCGCCCGCAACGTCGTCAGCACGGCGAGCAGGCCGCTGCCCAGGTTGGCGCCCAGCACGATTGCCAGGGCGACGTCGACCGTGATCACCTTCGAGGCGGCGAGCGTCGCCGTGAGCAGCACCACGGCCAGGCCCGAATAGCTGACGATCGCTGCCAGAAGGCCGATCAGCACGTCGAGCAGGACGTCGCCCGTCAACTGCCGGAACAACACCTGCATGCCGACGGCCTGCGTCAGCGGCGCGGTGGCCTGCATGATCAGCTGCAGTGCCAGGATCATCACCCCCAAGCCGAGCGCGATCTTGCCGGCCTGGCCGATGACTTCGGTCCGGCGCGACAGGTAGGTCACCACCCCGGCGACGATCAGCAGCGGCGCCAGCCAGGTCAGATTCAGGGCGAAGAACTGCACCATCAGCGCGGTGCCGACGTCGGCGCCGAGCATCACCGCCAGCGCCGCCGACGTGGTGATCAACCCCTGGCCGACGAAGCTGGAGACCAGCAGCGCCGTGGCCGTCGAACTCTGCAGCACGCCGGTCACCCCGATGCCGGCGAGCACCGCGCGCGACCGTCGGCCGACGCTCGCCTGCAGCACCTGGCGCAGGTTGGCACCGAAAACGCGCAGCACCCCGGTGCGCACGATGTGTGTGCCCCAGACCAACAGCGCGATCGCAGCCAGCAGGTTCAGCAGTGCGTGCAAGGCGTCCCGGCCTCCGCAGAGAAGATGTTCGTGCCGCGCGGCCCGCGGCCGGGCGGCGGTCTCGCCGACACGGGCGGCCGGCGTGGCCGCCGCGGTCCTACCAGGGCAGCGAGTAGGTCTTCGTGTTGGTGAAAGACTTCATCGCCTCGAGCACGCCTTCCTTGTACCCGAGCCCCGAATCCTTGATCCCGCCGAACGGCGTCAGTTCCAGCCGGTAGCCCGGCACCTCGCGCACGTTGACCGTGCCGACGTTCAGCTCCGAGACGAAACGCGTGATGTGGTCCAGTCGCTGGGTGCACACCGCCGAGGACAGACCATAGGCCGTGCCGTTGGCGATGCGTATCGCCTCGTCGATGTCGGCGAAACGGATGACGGGCGAGACCGGGCCGAAGGTTTCCTCGCGCACCAGCCGCATCTCCGGGCGCACGCGGTCGAGCACCGTCGGTGAGTACAGCGCGCCGCGGCGCAGGTTGCCGGTCAGCAGCCGCGCGCCCTGCGCCACGGCCTCGATGACCCGCGACTCGAACTCGGTCGCCGCGGTCTCGTCGATCACCGTGCCCATGTCGGTCGCCGGATCGAGTGGATCGCCGTAGTTCACGCGAGCCGTCGCGGAGAGCAGCTTCTCGATGAACGCGTCGGCAACGCGCTCGTGCACGAGGATCCGCTTCACCGCCGTGCAGCGTTGGCCGGAGTTCCTGTACGAGCCCGAGGCGGCCAGCGCCGCCGCCTCGTCGAGGTCGGCGTCGTCCATCACGATCAGCGGATCGTTGCCGCCGAGTTCCAGCACCTGCCGCTTGTAGACGGCCCGGGCGGCGATGTGCTTGCCGATGGCCACGCCGCCGGTGAAGGTCACCAGGTCGACGTCCCCGTGGGTCAGCATCTCGTCGGCGATCTCCCGCGGATCGCCGGTCAGCACCGACAGCATCGGCGGTGGCAGGCCCGCCTCGTACAGGATGTCGGCGACCACGAATGCGGCGAGCGGTGTCTTCTCGCTGGGCTTCAGCACGATCCGGTTGTTCGTCGCCACCGCCGGTGCCACCTTGTGGATCACCTGGTTCAGCGGGTGGTTGAACGGGGTGATCGCCGAGATCACCCCCAGCAGCGGCTCGCGCAGCGTGTAGACCTTGCGGCTGCGGCCGTGCGGCGTCAGGTCGCAGGAGAAGATCTGCCCGTCGTCGGCCAGCGCCTGGTTGGCGGCGAACAGCAGCACGTCGCTCGCCCGGCCTACCTCATAGCCCGTGTCCTTCAGGCACAGGCCGGACTCCAGGGTGATCAGGCGGGCAATCTCCTCGCGCCGGCCGGCGATGATCTCGGCGGTGCGCATCAGGATCCGGTAGCGGTCGTGGCGGGTCAGTCGACTGCGGAAAGCCCGACCGGCGCCGATCGCCCGCCGCACGTGATCGGCGGTGGCCAGCGGCACCGTGGCGATCACCTCGCCGGTGTAGGGATAGCGCACCTCGAAACTGCGCTCGGCGGCAACCTGTTCGCCGGCGATGCGCAGGCGTTCATTCCTCAGCGGAAGGGCGGCAGGGCGGCCAGCGGTCATGGGTTGAACCCGACATGCCGCAGCATGCGGGCGACGTCCTCGCTCGCATTCAACGCGCTCAGCGCCACGGCCGGATGCGTCGTTGCCCAAACTCGGAAGACTTCGTCGGCAAAGCCCTGCGCGATGTCCGCGACGCCCGTGAAGTCCAGTTCAACCTTTGTGAACTGATCGAGCCCGGCCATCAGACGTCTCGCCTGGGATCGTGAGACCAGCGAACCGTCGGCCTCAGCCATCAGCCGAACGGCGATGCGCGTCCGGATGAAGTCGATGTCAGGTTGCGGACAGTACTCGTCGAAGACCTCCCGCAGCGTCCTTCGGGGCTGGCGGGCGATGCGGAACTTCACTGTCGTTCCCGGCTGTGCGGCGTGAGGCAGAAACTCGAGAGGCTCCGCTCGTCCGTCGCTCTCAAAGGACACGGCAAAACCATTCGCTTCTAGGCAAAACCACTCGCACAGCCGGGAGGAAAAGAAGATCCCCTGGCCCGTGTGCTGTGCCGGATCTGTCGTGCGCTTTCCCTTTGCCACTTCGATGACAGCTTCACGCGGGCCAGCCAGGCCGAGACCGTCGCACAGCCTACGAAACACGCCGACGCCTTCGTCGACGACATGGAGAACGCATGAACTCGGGTTCGACTCACCGCTTACGGCGACGGTGCCCGAGCCCGAGTGGTCGCGCACATTGTTGAGCATTTCTGTGGCGACATAGTTCGTGATCTTCAGCGCTTCGCCTGCGATGCCGTGCATCGCCAGCCAGGGCCGCACGGACTCGATCCAGAGCCGGTCTTCCTCGAACGGGAGTCTCGCCTCGCAGATGCTGTCCATGACTGCAGTCGTCGCGTTCACTGGGCGCGATTCAGCACCAGGTCGAAGGCATCGAAGTTCCGCCAGCGCCGGCTGCCGTCGAGCCCGTCGATGCGGCGGTTGAGCACCAGCGGCACGCGCTGCTCGGAAATGCCGCCGTGCGAGCGCAGCGGCAGCTCCAGCTGCGACAGGTCGTGCCGCGAGGCACTGGTGCCGAGCACGACGCTGCGCTCGGCGACCACCACCAGGTCGCCGATGCGGTCGGCCGGAAGCTCGAAGCGTGAGGCGGCCGCCTCACGCGGCAGCACGACCTCGATGCCCGCCAGCGCCGCCAGCTTCGCGCCGACGTAGTCGGCCGAGTCGGCGGGCAGGTACACGGTGGCGAACGAGCCGAGCGCGCCGTGATGGACCACGTACGGGTCGGTGATCGGCAGGATCACGCGCGAGCGGCCGGCGCCGAGCCAGCCATCGAGCAGGTCCTGCAGGTAGATGACGTTCGGCGAGGCGTCGAGCCGCACCTTGGCGTTCATGCCGTGGTCAGCGGTCACGGCGACCACCGCGCCGGCGGCATCCATGGCAGCGAGGTAGCGATCGAACATCGCATAGAAGCGGTTGGCGTCCGGATCGCCCGGGGCGTGCTTGTGCTGCACGTAGTCGGTGGTCGACAGGTACAGCACGTCGGGTCGGCGCGCGGCCAGCAGCTTCACGCCGGCAGCGAAGACGAACTCCGACAATTCCGCGCTGTAGACGTCGGGCACCGGCATGCCGACCAGCGGCAGCACGTCGGCGATGCCGTTCTCGGACTCGGTCGCCTGGTCGGCCTTCTCCGAAGAAAAGCAGATTCCGCGCATGCCGTGGCCGAGCAGGCGGCGCAGCTTGTCCTTCGCGGTGACCACGGTGACCTGCGCGCCGGCGTCGGCGAGGGCGGCGAGCAGGGTCGGCGCGCGCAGCCACTTCGGGTCGTTCATCATCACTTCGGTGCCGGTCGCGGTGTCGAACAGGTAGTTGCCGCAGATGCCGTGCACCGACGGCGGTGCGCCGGTGACGATCGACAGGTTGTTCGGGTTGGTGAAGCTCGGCACCACGCAGTCGGCGAGCAGCGCCGTGCCGTCGCGCAGCCAGCGCTTCATCGTGGGCATCAGGCCCGCGGCCACGGCCTGCGCGATGTAATCGGGCTCGCAGCCGTCGACGCAGATCACCACGCTCGGCGCTTTCGGCGCCGCATAGCTGCGGCCATTGACGGTCAGCATCGGCTCAGTTTTCCTTGCGGCCGGCGCGGCCGCGCACCGGGCCCGCCGGCGCTTCGTGGCGCAGCATGCGCAGCTTGCTGGCCAGTGCGTGCTCGAACAGCGCCCGGGCGGCGGCGTCCGGATCGCCCGAGGCGATGGCCTTCAGGATCTGCCGGTGCTCGGCCGCGGAGTGTGGCAGCGCCAGTTTCTCGCTGAGGTTGCGCCTGCGCGCCAGGGCGAGTTCCTTGACCAGCCTGCGGTACAGCGACGACATCTTGCGATTGCCGGCAAACTCGACCACGCGGTCGTGGAACTCGAGGTTGAGCAGGTGGTAGGCGTCGGCATCGTCGGCGCGCGCCGCCTGCTCCATTCGTTCGACGACATGGCGCAGGACGCGAGCCTGCTCGGCGGTGATCGACGTCGCCAGGCGCCGTCCCGCGAGTTCGTCCATCACGGCGCGCAGGTCGTAGATCTCGGCCGCCTCGTCCAGCGCGATGTCGCGCACGAAGACGCCCCGGTTCTTCTCCTGCCGCACCAGGCCGGCCTCCTCGAGCCGGCGGAACGCCTCGCGGATCGGGCCGCGCGAGACGCCCAGCCGCTCCGACAGCGCCGCCTCGGTCAGCTTCGCCCCCGGAGGCAGTTCGCCCTTCAGGATCAGCCGCTCGATCTCGTGCTGCGCCGCACTGGCCAGCGATGCAGAGCGCAGCAGCGCGATCGTCGGATGCGGCAGGATCACGGCGCCGCCGTTGGGAATGCGGTTAGGCATGGGCGAAGTGTAGGGAGCTCTGGCAGGATTGTCGACAATCTTCAAAAAACAATTGACGTTGCGCGGCGTTGCTTCATAGACTGCCGCGCCCAAGGCGGCACGGGGACCTGCTACGGTGCCGGTGCCGCGCCGTCGGGCGCAGGCGGCCGGAGACGCGGAGGTCGTCATGTCGCGGTCATGGGCGGTGGCGACACTGGACGATGGCGGGGCCGGAGCGAATCGCCAGTAGCCGTTGGGTCGTCACCGCGCCGCGCGGTTTTCATTCAAGGAGGAAGTGCGCATGTTTGCTCGACGAGTTACCGCGTTCGCCGCCGGCCTGTGCCTCACGCTCGCGGCGGGCCTGGCCGCGGCGCAGAAGACGGAACTCACCGTCTATACCGCGCTGGAGACCGACCAGCTGAAGGCGTACCAGACCGCCTTCGAGAAGGCCAATCCCGACGTCTCGATCACCTGGGTGCGAGATTCCACGGGCATCATCACGGCCCGCCTGCTGGCAGAGAAGGCCAATCCGAAGGCCGATGTCGTGATGGGCGTGGCCGCCACCAGCCTGGCCATCTTCGACACCGAGGGAATGCTTCAGCCGTACGCGCCCAAGGGACTGGAGCGGATCGCGCCGCAGTACCGGGACGCCAAGAATCCGCCGGCGTGGGTCGGCATGGATGTCTGGGGCGCGACGATCTGCTTCAACACGGTCGAGGCGGCCAAGCGCAACATTCCGAAGCCGGAAACCTGGAAAGACCTGACCAAGCCCGTCTACAAGGGGCAGATCGTGATGCCGCACCCGGCCTCCAGCGGCACCGGCTTCTTCGACGTCTCGGCCTGGCTGCAACTGTGGGGCGAGAAGGAAGGCTGGGCCTACATGGACGCGCTGCACGAGAACATCGCCCAGTACATGCACTCCGGCTCGCGGCCCTGCGCTTCGGCGGCCAACGGCGAGTACGTGGTCGGCATCTCCTTCGAGTACCGCGCCAACCGCGAGAAGGCACAGGGCAAGCCGATCGACCTGGTGTTCCCGAAGGAGGGCCTGGGCTGGGACCTCGAGGCGATCGCCATCCACAAGGGCACCAAGAACCTGGCGGCTGCGCAGAAGCTGCTCGACTGGTCGATCTCCGACGAGGCGATGGGCCTGTACGCCAACAACTTCGCGATCGTCGCCGTGCCGGCGCTGTCCAAGCCGCTGCCGAACGTCCCGGCCAACTACGGCAGCCTGCTGGTCAAGAACGACTTCGCCTGGGCGGCCAAGAACCGCGACCGCATCCTCGCCGAGTGGAGCAAGCGCTACGAGAGCAAGGCGGCGCCCAAGTAGCGATGAGAACGGGGTGACGCCGCTGCGGCCGCGTCACCGTGGCGATCGACGACTGGGATAAGTCGCGGATGACCGGGATCGCCGCCGCCCTGCAGCTGCAGGGCATCCACAAGTCCTTCGGCAGCTTCGTCGCCCTGCAATCGGTCGACCTGACCATCGATCGCGGCGAGCTGGTCTGCTTCGTCGGACCCTCCGGCTGCGGCAAGACGACGCTGCTGCGGATCATCGCCGGCCTGGAAACGCAGACCAGCGGCCGGGTGATCCAGCAGGGCCGCGACGTCTCCACGGCGCCACCGGCGGCACGCGACTACGGCATCGTCTTTCAGTCGTATGCGCTGTTTCCCAACCTGACCATCCGCGACAATGTCGCCTACGGCCTGGTCAACCGGCGGCGCGGCCGCGGCGAGATCGACGCCCGCGTCGCCGAACTGCTGAAGCTGGTCGGCCTGCCCGACTCCGGGCCGAAATACCCGGCGCAGCTGTCCGGCGGTCAGCAGCAGCGCATCGCGCTGGCGCGGGCCCTGGCCACGGCGCCGAGCCTGCTGCTGCTCGACGAGCCGCTGTCGGCTCTCGACGCGAAAGAGCGCGAGCGTCTGCGCGGCGAGATCCGCCAGCTGCAGCGGCGGGTCGGGGTGACCACGATCCTGGTCACGCACGACCAGGAAGAGGCGCTGTCGATGGCCGATCGCGTCGTGGTGATGAACCACGGCGTGATCGAGCAGGTCGGCGCGCCGCTGGAGGTCTACGAGCGGCCGGCGACGCCTTTCGTCGCCGACTTCATCGGCAAGGTCAACGTGCTGACCGCGACCTGCGTCGGCGACGGCCGTTACCGCGTCGGCCGGGTGGACCTCGCCACCTCGGCCAACGGCATCGCGCCGGGCCGGACCGTGCGCCTGTATCTGCGTCCGGAGGACCGCGTTCTGGCGGACTCGGGGCCGCTCGAAGGGCGCCCGAACCTCCTCGCCGGCACCGTCCGTGCCGTTGACTTTCTCGGCACGTACTGCCTGGCGACCATCGATGTCGACGGCTTCGACGGCCAGGCGATGCTGGTCTACTTCTCGCTGAACCAGGCGCTCGAGCTCGGCCTCAGCGACGGAAGCCGCATCCCTTTCGCCCTGCGCGGCGAGCGAGTGCGCGTGTTCCCGGCGCCATGAGCGCTGAGAGGACTCCGCGATCGCCTCTGCCGCCTCGCGGGCGGACGGCGTGCACGGCGGCGAGGGACGGATGAGCGCGATGGTGCAGCCCGGCCTGCTGCCGCGCCGGCTGTCGCTGCTGACTGAAGCGCTAGTGGCGCGCGGCGGCGTGGTCCTGCTGGCGGTCGCGCTGCTGCTGTTCCTCACCCTGCCGCTGGCCAGCCTGCTGGTGCGCAGCCTCGAGAGCCGCTCGGGGCAGTTCGTCGGCCTGGCCAACTTCGCCGCCTATTTCGCCTCGCCGGCGTTCGCCAACTCGGCGACCAACACGCTCGTGTTCGCCGCGCTGACGACGCTGTTCACCGTGCCGCTGGCGTTCCTCTTCGCCTACGCCATCCAGCGCTCCTGCATCCCGTTCAAGGGGCTGTGGCGCAACATCGCCATGATCCCGATCCTGGCGCCGTCGCTGCTGGCGGCGCTGTCGTTCATCTACCTGTTCGGCAACCAGGGCTGGCTCAAGTTCGTCATCGAATGGTTCGGTTTCAAGACGGTCTACGGTCTTCCCGGCATGGTGCTGGCGATGAGCTTCGCCTCCTTCCCGCACGCCGTGATGATCCTGCTCGCCGGGCTGGCGCTGTCGGACGCGCGGCTGTACGAGGCGGCCGACTCGATGGCCACGCCGGGCTGGCGCAAGTTCCTGACCCTCACGCTGCCCGGCGCGCGCTACGGCCTGATCTCGGCGGCGCTGGTGGTGTTCACCATGGCGGTGTCCGAGTTCGGCGTGCCGAAGGTGATCGGCGGTAATTATTCCGTGCTGGCGATCGACATCTACAAGCAGGTGGTCGGCCAGCAGAACTTCTCGATCGGCGCGGTAGTCGGCCTGGTGCTGCTGGTACCGGCCGTGCTGGCGTTCGCCATCGACACGGCCGTGCGGCGCCGGCAGAAGGCGCTGCTCACCGCGCGCAGCGTGCCCTATGCGCCGCGGCCGGAGCGGCTGCGCGACACGCTGCTGCTGCTGTACGTACTGGCCGTCTCGGCGGTGCTGCTGCTGGTGCTCGGCATGGCGGTGTTCGGCTCCTTCGTCAAGGTCTGGCCGTACAACCTGTCGTTCACCCTGAATCACTACACCTACGGCTTCGAGGAGGCCGGCGTCGAGGATGCCTGGCGCAACAGCGTCACGATGGCCGCCTGGTGCGCGCTGGCCGGCGCCGCGATCACGTTCGCCGGCGCCTACTGGCTGGAGAAGACCGGCATCGAGAAGTCTCGCGCCTTCGGCTGGATGAGGCCGCTGGCGCAACTGCAGGCGATGTTGCCGATGGCGGTGCCGGGCATGGTGCTCGGCATCGGCTACATCGTCTTCTTCAACAACCCGGCCAACCCGCTCGGCTTTCTCTACGGCACGATGGCAATCCTGGTCGTCTCGACGATCGTGCACTTCTACTCGAGCAGCCACCTGACCGCGGTCACCGCGCTGAAGGCGCTCGACAACGAGTTCGAGTCGGTGTCGGCATCGCTGAAGGTCCCGTTTTACCGGACCTTCTGGCGCGTCACTGTCCCGGTGTGCCTGCCGTCGCTGATCGACATCAGCCGCTACTACTTCGTCAACGCGATGACCACCATCTCGGCGGTCGTCTTCCTCTACTCGCCGAAGACTACGCTGGCGGCGATCTCGATCCTGCATCTGGACGAGGCCGGCAATGTCGGCGCTGCGGCGGCGATGGCGACCCTGATCGTGGCGACTTCGGCGGTGTTCACCGCCGTATTCTTCTTCGTCGAATGGTGGCTGGTGTGGCGCACGCAGGCGTGGCGCCGGACGGCTCGCCGCTGAGCCTACTGTCCAGGAGCTTTGCATGACCGATTCCGTGATCTCCCGCCTGTCGGCCGTCGGCCGCGTGCCCGACGACGTCCGCCATGCCGCCGCCCAGCAGCAGAAGTTCGACAACGAGAACACCGAACGCAGCGTCGGCTACGTGATGCTCGACTGCTCGGGCACCACGATGGACCGCTACGTCGACGCGCCGGCGATCGTGTTCGTCGAAGTCTTCCGCAAGTACGGCCTGGAGATCTCGATGCCCGAGGCCAGGGCGCCGATGGGGCTGCGCAAGGACCTGCACATCAGGGCGATCACCGAGATCCCGTCGGTGCGCGGCCGCTTCGTCGCCCGGTTCGGCCGCGAGCCGACGCAGGTCGACGTCGAGGCGATGTTCGCCGACTTCGTGCCGACCCAGCTCGCGCTGCTGCGCCAGGGCAACTACCACGAACTGCTGCCGGGCGTGGCCGACGTGGTCCGCGGCCTGCAGCAGCAGGGCATCCGGATCGGCGTCACCACGGGCTTCACCCGCGACATGCTCGACATCCTGCTCGCCGGCGGCGCCGTGCAGGGTTTCGTGCCGGACGCCGCCTGCGCCGGCGACGAGGTCGAGATGCCGCGGCCAACCGCCTACATGGTGATCAAGAACCTCGAGCGCCTCGGCGTGTACAACCTCGCCAACGCCATGCGCCGCACGGTCAAGGTCGACGACACCGTCTCCGGCGCCGGCGAGGGCGCGCCGCTGTGCTGGCGGGTCGGCGTGTCGAAGTGGAGCAACTACGTCGCCGACAGCTGGGACGCGGTGCGGCAGATGAGCGCCGAGGAGCTGGCGGCGCGCGAGCGAGCGTCCAAGGAAAAACTG
>Ga0316622_100001082_pt1 | contig 17143 bp, 18 predicted proteins | sample OWC_Aug_OW2_C1_D_FD_207646 | JGI IMG/M metagenome (GOLD analysis project Ga0316622, IMG submission 207646) | Wetland soil microbial communities from Old Woman Creek delta, Ohio, United States - OWC_Aug_OW2_C1_D5_C | ecosystem: Environmental > Terrestrial > Soil > Wetlands | place: USA: Ohio... | reverse complement strand
CTCGTCGCCCTCTGAATCGTCTGCGGTCAGAAGTCGGGCGCGAGGTGCGCCTTCCTGATTCCCGCAATCGGCAGCCGGTAAAGCCGGCCGTCCACTTCAACCTCGATCGTGTCGTCCCCTGCGGCAACCATCCGGCCTTTGAACCGGCGGCGCTCCTCGACGGGATGCACCATCTCCACGAAAACCTGTTCGCCCGCATACGGCGCGAAATGCCGCGCTATGCGCAGCGGCCGGTCGACGCCCGGCGACGACACCTCGAGGGTGTAGTTGCCTGGGATCGGATCGGCCGCATCGAGCACTTCACTGATCGCGCGACTGGCCCGCTCGCAGTCCTCGACCGTGATGCCCTCATGGGCCTCCGTGTCGAGATAGATGCGCAGCAGAGCGTTGCCACGGCCCGGCAAATACTCGAGTTCCCAAAGGTCGTAGCCGAGCCCGGCGATGACCGGCTGCAGCATTGCCGTCAGCTTGTCCCTGAGCATCGCTCCGCCCTCGCTCGAGCCCCATAAACGAAAAATGGGCCCGCGGCCCATTTCTCCTTCCTGCAACCGGCCGCAGCGACCGTCGCAAAAGAAAAATCCCCGCTTGCGGGGACCTCATTGGCGAATCACCCGCCGCCTCAGAGCGCCGCGAGGTGCCATGAACCGGCCAAGGTCCGCCCCGCCCAACGGGCAACACGGATACCTCGGACCGCGGATTCTATAGTAAAGCGGCCCGCTCCGGCTAGTCGCGTCCGGAGTACTCCCCCATCCGCCCGAACCGACATTGAATCAGGCGAGCAGGTTCGCGACCGCGTCGGCCACATAGTCCACGTTGGCGTCACTGATGCCAGCCACGTTGACGCGCCCGTCGGGGGGCATATAGATGTGGTGCACGTCCCGCAGCCGCGCGATGCCCGCCTCCGGTAGCCCGAGCAACGAGAACATGCCGCGTTGCCGCGTGACCCAGCCGAAGTCATGGCCTGGCAGCCGGGCGGTCAGGCGGGCCGCGAACAGCGCGCGCAGTGACTTCATCCGGGCCACCATGGAGCCGACCTCCTCCTCCCAGTTCTGCCGCAGGGAGGCATCGGCCAGCACCCGGGCGACGATGGCCGCGCCGTGATCCGGGGGCATGGAATACATGCGCCGGGCCAGCCGGGCCTGGTGCGTGGCAACGGCATTGCTGGCCACGTTGCTGGCCGAAATGACCGCCAGGGCCCCGGTCCGCTCACGGTAAAGGCCAAAATTCTTGGAGCACGACACGGCGAGCAGGAGTTCTGGCACCCGCCCTGCGAGAGTACGCAACCCGACGGCGTCGGTCTCGAGGTCGTCGCCGAACCCCTGGTACGCGAGGTCGACGAAGGGCACGAGCCCCCTGCGCTCGATCACTGCGGCGAGCGCCTGCCACTGGTCCGGCGACAGGTCGGCGCCCGTCGGGTTGTGGCAGCACGCATGCAGCAGCACCAGCGAAGCCGCCGGCAGCCTGCCGATGTGGGAGAGCATGGCGTCGAACGCCACTGCCCGACGCGCAGCGTCGAAGTACGGGTAGCGCTCGAGCCGCATGCCCGAGCTGCCGATGAGCGGTTCGTGGTTGGCCCACGTCGGATCGCTCACGTGCACGACGGTGTCCGGCCGAGCGACCTTGACGAGCTCGGCACCGAGCCTGAGTGCGCCGCAGCCGCCAACGGTCTGGATCGTCGAGGTGCGGTCCGCGAGCCCGGCCGCGAGTGGCCCGAGCGCAAGGGCAATGATCCGCTCGTTGAATTCGAGGTTGCCCGCCGGACCCACGTAACTCTTCGTAGTCTGCGCGCCGATCAGCGCGCGCTCGGCCTCGCGCACCGCGGCAGGCACCGGCGTATTGCCGGAATCGTCGCGGTAAACGCCGACTCCCAGGTCCACCTTCAGCGACGAAGTATCGCGCCGGTAAGCGATGGTCACGCCGAGGATCGAGTCGGGCGCGAGCGGTTCCAGCGTTTCGAACATGGCGACACCTGTGCGGACGGGCCACCGCATGATGCCCGAGTCTGCCGCCTCGAGTCAGCCGCCGGTGGAACGGGCCGGGGCAGCGATCACCTGCTGATCGATCGCGCCGAACAGGCTCGCGCCGTCGCGGGCGAACATTTCGATCCGCACACGGTCGCCGAAGCGCAGGAACGGCGTGGTCGGCTTGCCGTCGGCGATCTGCTCGAGCGCACGGGTTTCCGCGAGGCAGGACGACCCGCTGGAGCGGTCGTAATTGGAAACCGTCCCCGAACCGACGACCGTCCCGGCGCCAAGCCGTCGCGTTCTGGTCACGTGCGCAATCAATTGCGCGAAATCAAACGTCATGTCGACGCCCGCATTCGGCTGGCCGAACAGCTTGCCGTTGATGTGCGACACCAGCGGCAGGTGCACCTTGCAACCCTGCCAGGCCGCGCCGAGTTCATCGGGCGTGACCGCGCAGGGAGCAAACGACGTGGCGGGTTTCGATTGGTAGAAACCGAACCCCTTCGCGAGTTCGGCCGGGATCAGGTTGCGCAGCGACCAGTCATTGACGAGCATGATCAGCTTGATGTGACTGGCAGCCGCATCGACGGTGGTCAGCATCGGCACGTCGTCCGTGATCACGGCGAGTTCGCCCTCGAGGTCGATGCCGTAATCCTCGCTCGGCACCGGCACGTCGGCGGTCGGCGGGATGAAATCATCCGAGCCGCCCTGGTACACGAGGGGGTCGGTCCAGAAGCTCGGCGGCATGTCGGCATTGCGCGCCTTGCGCACGAGTTCGACATGGTTGACGTAGGCCGAGCCGTCGACCCAGTGGTGAGCGCGCGGCAGCGGCGCCAGCGCGGCATGCGGGTCGAACGGCAGTGCGTCGCCGACATCGCCTGCGGCGAGGCGGTCGGACACCTCGAGCAGCCGCGGCGCGATGCGGGACCAGTCGTCGAGAGCAGCCTGCAGCGTCGGCGCGATCGCAGGCACGGGCAGCGCCCGCTCGAGGTCACGGCTGACGACGACCAGCTGGCCGTCACGGGTGCCGTTGCGCAGTGTGGCGAGCTTCACTTGCTTTTCCAGCTGTCGACGTAGCCGGCCCATTCCACCGCGAGTCCGCCGGAGCTGACATCGATCGGATCGCGTGTATCGATCATCACCGCGTATTCATCGGTCGCGGGCTTGGTCTGCTCGAACATCCGCGTGAGCGCCTTCGGATGCGGCCCGTGCGTGAATCCCGCGGGGTGATACGTCAGCATGCCCGGGTGGATGTTGTCACGGCTGAAGAAATCGCCTGCGTGATAGAAGATGACTTCGTCGTAGTCGTCGTTGTTGTGGAAGAACGGCACTTTCAGTGCCTTTGGGTCGGTCTCGAACGGCCGCGGCACGAACGTGCAGACGACGAAGCGTGACGACAGAAACGTCGTGTGCGCCGAAGGCGGCAGGTGGTAGCGGTGACTCATCAGCGGGCGGATGTCACGCACGTTGAGCCGCACCGGCGCGAGTTCGCCGTGCCAGCCGATGGCATCCAGCGGATTGAACGGGTAAGTGATGCGCGAGATCGCGCCGCGGCGCTTCACCTCGACCTGCCAACCCCGCGTGGCCGACTGCTGCGCCTTGAACGCTTCGTCGATGCGCGGCGTATCGAGGATCGCCGGATCGAAGATCGCGTGCGGACCGACGAGGCCCTTGTCGGGGAGCATGTAGCTCGCGTTGGTGGACTCGATCGACAGCACGTCGATCGGTGCGGCGATCTCGAGCCGCCACATCGTCCCGCGCGGCAGCATTACGTAGTCGCCGGCACGCAGGCCCAGGTGCCCGAAATCGCAGTAGAGATCGGCCTCGCCGTTGTGCAGGAACAGCAGTTCGTCGCCGTCCGCATTGCGCGCGAGCTTGTCCATGCTCTGCGGCAGGCGCCAGAAGCGCACGCGGCAGGAGGCGTTCGCGAGCACCTCGGCGGCCGACCAGGGACTGGTCCCCCCGACCGGCAATTGCGTCAGGTCGAGCGCACGCGGGCGCAACGGACCCTCGAACTCGATCCAGCCCGTCGGCGGGTGCCGATGGTGGAAGAACGCGGCCGGGCCGAAGAACCCTTCCTTGCTCATTTCGCGTTCATACGTGCCTTCGGGCAAGTCGCAGTGCGCCTGCCGCGAGGCAACGCCCTCGACGCGTGCCATTGGAATGTAATGTTTCACTTCGTGACCTCAGTGAAAAGGGGATAGGGGATGGGGGTTAGGGGTTAGTCGGAAGGCCGCGATGCGGCCGCTCCGGAACTCCGACTAACCCCCATCCCCATCCCCTAACCCCTTCAGATGACGCCGCGCCGTTCCTGGTCGAGCTCGATCGACTCGAACAGCGCGCGGAAGTTGCCTTCGCCGAAGCCTTCATTGCCCTTGCGCTGGATGACCTCGAAGAAGATCGGGCCGATGACGTTGGTGGTGAAGATCTGCAGCAGGATGCCGTCCTTGGCGCTGCCATCGATCAGGATGCCGCGCTTCGACAGTTCCTCGACCGCCTCGCGGTGCCCTTCCACGCGCGCCGCCACGCCTTCGTAGTAGGTTGCCGGCGTGTCCTGGAAATGGATGCCGTTGGCGCGCAGTGCGTCGACTGTCGCATAGATGTCCGACGTGTGCAGGGCGATGTGCTGGATGCCTTCGCCCTGGTACTCGCGCAGGTATTCCTCGATCTGCGACTTGTCGTCCTGCGATTCGTTGATCGGGATGCGGATCTTGCCGCACGGGCTGGTCATCGCCTTGCTGAACAGGCCCGTCTTCTTGCCCTCGATGTCGAAGTAGCGGATCTCACGGAAGTTGAACAGTCTCTCGTAAAAGCCCGCCCACTTCGCCATGTTGCCGCGATGCACGTTGTGGGTCAGGTGGTCGATGACCGACAGGCCGGTCGAGCGCAGCGAACCGCGGTCCTGCACCGGGACGAAGTCGACGTCGTAGATCGTGTTCCCGCCGTAACGATCCACGAGGTACACCAGGCTGCCGCCAATGCCTTCGATGGCCGGAATGTTGAGTTCCATCGGTCCCACGGCGTTCTGCACCGGCTTCGCGCCGAGGTCGACCGCGCGCCTGAAAGCCTGCGCGGCATCCTTCACGCGAAATGCCATCGCGCAGGCGGACGGCCCGTGTTGCTGCGCGAAGCACTGACCGAAACTGCCGGGTTCGGCGTTGATGATGAAGTTGACGTCGCCCTGCCTGTGCAGCGTGACGTTCTTGCTGCGATGGCGCGCCATGACCGGAAAACCCATGCGCTCGAACAGTGAACGCAGCAGCTCGGGGTCGGGCGCGGTGTATTCGACGAACTCGAAGCCGTCGGTACCCATCGGATTCTCGAAGAGGTCGGCCATGGCAGCACCTCGGTAGTTAGTTGCAGATGCAACTGTATGGCCACATGGTATCGGATTGCGCTGCCCGGTCCAAGCGACCGTCACCCTCGCATGCAAAGAGGCCCCGTCGAACGGGGCCTCTGCACGCAACGTTTACGAGTCGCTTTATGCCGGGTTATTCCGGCTTGACGAACAGTGCGTCGTCGACGCTCTGCACGCCCTTCACGCCCTTGGCGACGGCGAGCGCGCGTTCCTTCATCTTTTCGCTGGTCACGAAGCCGCCGAGCTGCACGATGCCGCCACGGGCTTCGACGTTGATCTGACCGGACTTCACGTCGCTCGCGTCCACGAGCGCGGCCTTGACCTTGCTCACCAGCATCGTGTCGTCGAGCTTGGTGCCCATCGACGTGGATGGGTGCACCACGAGCTGGTTGCGCACGGACGCCACGTCCTTGACGTTCTTCGCGACCTTGCCCGCGGCATCCTTCTCGGCCTGCGTCTTGACGAAGCCGCTAAGCAGCACGACGCCCTTGTAGACCTCGACGTTGACGTCGCTCGACGGCACCCCCTTTTCGGCCAACAGGCTGCCTTTCACGGAGGTGGCGATGGTGCCGTCGTCGACCCTTTCGCCGGCCGACTTCTCCGCCATGGCGGGGGTGGCAAACACAAATGCGATGGCGGCAAGCGAAGCGAACAACTTATTCTTCATCGTTTTCTCCGGTCGGTTAGTAAGATTGGGTGATACGTCAATCTAGCAGGGCCATCACGAGCTCTCAATTCGGAATGAGCGTCGGGACGACCGGCTCCGGCGGCATCCAACTTGATGGTGGGCCGTGATGGGATCGAACCATCGACCAACTGGTTAAAAGCCAGCTGCTCTACCGCTGAGCTAACGGCCCGTTTCAACTAGCCGACTATCATAGCCGATCATCGGTAAACGGTGGGATCCGGCACCCTGGCTGCCTCGAACCCGGCCGCGCGCAGGCGGCAGGAGTCGCAGCGGCCGCAGGCCCTGCCCCGGTCGTCCGCCTGGTAGCAGGAAACGGTCATTCCATAGTCCACACCCAGGGCAGCGCCACGGCGGATGATCTCGGCCTTCGTCAGGGCGATCAAAGGCGTACGGACCCGCAGTGGTTCCTGACCTTCGACACCTTCGCGCGTGGCGAGATTGGCCATGCGCGTGAACGCATCGATGAACTCGGGACGGCAGTCAGGGTAGCCGGAGTAGTCGACGGCATTTACGCCGATGAAAATGTCATGCGCATGCAGGACCTCCGCCCACGCCAGGGCAAAAGCCAGGAAAACGGTGTTGCGCGCAGGTACGTAGGTGACCGGAATGGCTGCGCCGCCGGCTCCGTCTTCAGGGACGGCAATGGACGCGTCCGTCAGGGCCGATCCTCCGAACGCGCCGAGATCGATCTGCATCACGCGGTGTTCGACGGCGCCCAGCTGGGCGGCCACTTTGCGGGCGGCGTTCACTTCGACGTGATGACGCTGGCCATATTGGAAACTGAGAGCGTGGCAGCGGTAACCCTCGGCGCTTGCGATGGCGAGGCAGGTCGCGGAATCGAGCCCCCCCGAAACCAGCACGATGGCCGGTCGCGGGGCGTCGGCGCCGCGCGTGTCAACCTCATGCTTCGTCATCAGCGACCCGGCTCGTTGCCCCAGAGATACTTGTGCAGCTGCACCTGCAGTCTCACCGGCAGGCGATCCCCGAGTATCCAGTCCGCGAGATCACGCGGCTCGACCTGGCCCCACACGGGCGAGAACAGCACCTGCGCCGGCAACGGCACGGCGCGCTCCCGCAGCAGGTCGCGAGCCCATTCGTAATCGGCGCGTGAACAGAGCACGAACTTGAGCTGATCGCGCGACGTCAGCACGTCGAGGTTTTCGAGCCTGTTGCGGTTGCCTTCGCCGGACTCCGGTGTCTTCAGGTCGACGACGCGGCTTACGCGCGGGTCGACCGCGGCGATGTCGAGGGCGCCGCTCGTCTCGAGCGACACCGAATAGCCTGCATCACACAAGGCGGTCAACAGTTCGAGGCACGCTTTCTGTGCCAGCGGCTCGCCGCCCGTGACACAGACGTGGCGCACACGACTTTCCCGCGCGATGACGAGCACGTCATCGATCGCGCGCCACTCGCCGCCGTGGAACGAATACTGCGTGTCGCAGTACACGCAACGCAGCGGGCAGCCCGTGAGGCGGATGAAGAGCGTGGGCCAGCCGACGGCGTCCGCTTCGCCCTGGATCGAGACGAACGTCTCGGTGACCTTGAGCCGGTTCACCGGCCCTCGGCGTTCAGCTTTTCGATCTGGGCCTGGGCCAGTCTGGCGGCGTCGGCGTCCGGGTAGGTCGAGATGACCTTGTTCAACGTTGCGCGCGCATTCTTGAACGCCTTCAGCTCGTACTGGCTGAGTGCGACCTTGTACATCGCATCCGGCAGGCGCCGCGACTCGGCAAAGGCGCTGACGGCCTGGAACGACTTCAGGGCCGCGTCGTATTGCTGCTGGACGAACTGCGCCTCGCCGAGCCAGTACGTGGCGCTGTCGGCGCGCGGGCCGCGCGGATACTTCGCGAGGTACGTCTGGAAGCCGCGCGCGGCTTCCTCGTAACGGCCTGCTTTCATCGCGGCAAACGCTTCGCCGTACACCGAGGATTCATCTGCAAACACCGCATCGGGCGCGTTGGTGGCACCACCCGCCGCGACGGGCGCACCACCGGCGCCGTTCTCCATCACCAGCAGGCGCCGGTCGAGATCGCCGTAGAGGTCACGCTGCTGCTGCTGCAGTGACTCCAATTCATGCCTGGTCTCCTCGATCTGGCCGCGCAAGGTGCGCAACTGCAGCTGTGACTTTTCGATCTGCTGCTGCAGGTCGAGCAGCGACTGGTTGACCCTGCTTTCGAGCGCACCCAGACGCTGGTCGCTGGCATCCGCCCGCGCCTCGAGTTCCTTGTTGCTGGCGGCGGCATGGGCCAGCGAGCTGACCAGCAGGGCCGACGCCACGAAGGCGCCTCGCAAGACGGTTTTCATCGGATCACTGCACCTGCACGAGTTCGACGCGGCGATTCTGGGCGTAGGCGGATTCGTCCGAACCCTCGACCGCGGGACGCTCCTCGCCGTAGCTGACGGTCGTGATCTGCGCTTCATTGACACCCTGCAGCATCAGCGCCTTGCGCACCGTCTGCGCGCGCCGTTCGCCGAGACCGATGTTGTATTCGCGCGAGCCGCGTTCGTCGGTGTGCCCTTCGAGCCGCACGCGCGCGGTCGGGAACTTGGTCAGGTAGGCCGCATGCGCAGCGACGACACTGAGGTAGTCCGCGCGGATCTCGCTGCTGTCGAACTCGAAGAAGACGACATTGCGGGACTGCAGGGCAGCGAGCGCCTGTTGCTGGGCTGCGCTCATCGCGCCAGCGGTCGCCCCCGTGGCCGGGCCGGTCTCGTTGCCGAGGCCGCTCGTCTGCGCGCCGCCGTCAACCGGAGCCTGCGCCGTCGTGTCCGGCTGTACCTGCTTCGGCTTCGAGCATCCCGCCAGGCCGACGGCAAGCAAGGCAAAGGCAACCGCATGGGTCCATTTCATGGTCATCGAACTCCTGCATAGTCGGGCCGCGCAATGTCGGCCGGTAAATTCCGTGAATGATACCCTGCGTCGACGCACGCTTCACCGCTGGGCGGGCGGGAACGGCGACCAGACCGGCTCGCGGACGTCGCCCGTGTCCGAGCTGAGCCGCTGCTGGAACCGGCCGTCGGCCGAGGCCATCGCCAGCGTACCCTTCGCACCTGCACGGGTCGCGTAGATGAGGATCGCCCCGTTCGGCGCGAAGCTCGGCGCCTCGTCCTGCCGGCCATCCGTCAGCACGCGCACATTACGCGTCTTGAGATCGTAGGTCGCGATGCGATACGCGCCACGGTCCAGCGTGACCAGCGCCAGCGACTCGCCATCGGGAGACAGTCGGGGTCGCGCGTTGTACCCGTTGGTAAAGGTGAGGCGCTGTGCTTCCTGGCCGCCGCCTGCACCTACCCGGTAGACCTGCGCATTTCCCGCCCGGTCTGAAGTGAAATAAACGGACGAACCATCGCGCGACCACTCCGGCTCGGTGTCGATGGCGCTGTCGGACGTCAGGCGCGTGAGGCCTTGCGTGGCCAGGTCCAGCACGTACAGGTCGAGATTGCCGTCACGCGACAACGTCAGCGCGAGCTTGCGGCCGTCGGGCGACCAGGCCGGCGCGCCGTTGATGCCGGATCGCGCCGAGACGCGCTTGCGGTCACCCGTCGCGAGCCGCTGCACGTAGATCGCCGACGCCTTGCCTTCGAACGAGACGTAGGCGAGGCTCTGCCCGTCCGGCGACCAGGCCGGCGACATGATGGGTTCCGACGACTCGGTGACGATGCGCGGGCCGTAGCCGTCGGCGTCCGCAACCATCAGCCGATAGCGCTGCTTGGGTGGCCGACCGTCGACCGCGACGTAGGCGATGCGCGTCGAGAATGCGCCTGGAATGCCCGTGAGCCGCTCGAAGATCAGGTCGGCGATCCGGTGCGCCGTCGCGCGCAGCCCCCGCTCACTGGTGACCAGTCGTTTCGTGAGCAATTGCTGGCCGGTCTGCACGTTGAAGAGTTCGAACTCGACGACGAGTCCGCTCGCCTCTGGCGCGACATGGCCGATGACGAGAAAATCGGACTTGAGCAGGCGCCAGTCCTCGAAGCGGACCTGCTCGCCGCGCGTCGGTCGCGCAACCAGGTCGCGCCGCTCCAGCGGCTTGAAGCGCCCGCTCAGTTGCAGGTCGCCCGCGATGACCGCAGCGACGTCGTTCGGGCCGCCTTCAGCCTGGCCGCCGAACGGCACGACCGCGATGGGCACCGCATCACGCACCCCCTGGGTGATGTCGAGGCGCAGCTGTGCGTGGGCGCTCGTCGCGAGCGAACCCGCCAGAACGAAAAACCAGGCCAACGCCCGAGCGGAACCTTTCTTCTTTGGACGCGCCAGGGCGCGTTGAAACGTCATCTCCACGTCACTCCGTAGGCTTGAAAACTATGACCAGCCGGCGCTCGAAAGCGCGCGCATCGCGCGGCGCGGGCAGCGGTGAGGAACGATACACCGCATTGGCGACGGATTCGCGCACGGCCTGGTCGCCATTGCAATCGCCAATCTTCACGTCTAGCACCGTGCCTCCGGTTGCCTGGGTGACGTAAAGCGTGCATTCGAGGCCGGCACGCGCCGATGGCGGCCGGTTCCAGTTGCGCTCGATGGTCTGGATCAACAGCGTTCGATACTCGTCGACGACACCAGAGCGCGCGAGGGCTTCGCCCGCCTCCTCGTCCTCCAGTGCACGACGCAATTCGGCCTGCTGCGCAGCCTTCAACTTTGCTGCGCGCGCAGCCGCTTCCTGCTCGGCCTGTTGCTGCTTCGCCGCCGCCGCTTCCTGCTTGCGCATCTCATCCTGCTTGCGATTCTCGTCTGCCTCGGCCCGCTTCTTTGCGGCGAGCGCGGCCGTCGCCTGCGCCTTCGCTGCCTCAGCCTGCGCCTGTTGCTCGCGGCGACGCTCGGCCGTTGCCTCCGCCTTGGCCCGGGCTTCGGCCGTGGCTTGCGCTTGCTGCTGAACCTTCTGTTCGAGCAGGGCCGGGTCTGGCCTGGGCTCAGGCATCGGCTCGGGCTCCGGTTTGGGAGCCGGCGGGGGGGCCTGCTTCACGGGTGCGACGGGTGGTGGCTCGCGCATGGCCTTGCCCGCCTTCACCGAAGACGGCAGGTCCTCGTAACGGACGACGTTGCCCTCGATCGCAAGCTGCGGCGGCGGCGGGTCCGTGCGCCATTGAATGGCTGCGAGCGCGAGCGCAACCACGACCAGCCCATGGACGATGGCCGACCCGACCCAGGGCCGCAGATTGCCGCTCGCGGCGCGACCCATTGGTCAGCGCGACCCGGACCCGCGCCCGGCGGACAACGGCTCCGTGACGAAACCGACCTTCTTCGCGCCCGCCCGCTGCAACAGCACCATGCCCTCCACGACGCGCCCATATGGCACGGCCCTGTCAGCCTTGACCAAAACGGGACGCCCGGGTTCCCGGCGCAGTGCGGCGCTGGCCACTTCGAGCAACCTTTCGTCGTCGAGGGCCTGTTTGGGATCGCCGAGGTTCAGGTACATCGCCCCCGCGCTGTCGACGCTCAGAAGCAAAGGCTCGAGGTCGTCGGGCTCGATCGGTTCTGCCGCTGCCTGCGGCAGGTCGACCTTGATGCCCTGGCTCAGCATCGGCGCCGTGACCATGAAGATGATGAGCAGCACCAGCATCACGTCGATGTACGGCACGACGTTGATCTCGCCCATCAGCTTGCGGCCGCGTCTGCGGGACATCGTCAGTGTCTCCTCAGCCCTGTACGCCGCCGGCGTGGCGTTGCAGGATGGCGGACAGCTCTTCCATGAACGTGTCGTAGCGCAGTTCGAGCCGGCTCACCTGGTCCGCATAGCGGTTGTAGGCAATGACGGCCGGAATTGCGGCGAAGAGACCCATCGCTGTCGCAATCAGCGCTTCTGCGATGGCGGGCGCGACCGTGGCGAGTGTTGCCTGCTGCACGTTGCCGAGCGCCTGGAACGCAGTGAGGATGCCCCACACCGTGCCGAACAGGCCCACGTACGGGCTGGTCGAGCCGATCGTAGCGAGCGTCGAGAGGCTCTGCTCGAGACGGTCGGTTTCCTTGAGCTGCGCGATCTTCATCGAGCGCCGGCTGGCATCGAGCAGCTGCGCGCCTGCGAGGCCGAGCTGTGCTCGCAGCCGCGAAAACTCGCGAAAGCCCGAGACGAAGATATCGGCCATGCCGGTGTGCGCGCCGCCTTCGAGCGACTTGTAGAGCGCAGCGAGGTCGCCGCCCGACCAGAAGTCATCCTCGAACCGGTCCGCCGCCTGCCGCGCGTCGTTCAGCAGCTTGCGCTTGCTGAAGATGATGGCCCACGAAGCCACCGATGCGCCGATGAGCAGCAGCATGACCAGCTGCACGATGAAGCTGGCCTGCAGCAGCAGTTCCAGGATGGAATGCTCACCGATCATTCTTGGATCACCTCGTCAGCCTTCGAACAGTCCGAGATTGCCCGGCCGCGCCTCGATGGCGGGCGGCGTCAGGCCGAAATGCAGATACGCATTGCGTGCGGCCACGCGGCCCCGCGCGGTGCGCATGATATAGCCCTGCTGGATCAGGAACGGCTCGATCACGTCCTCGATCGTACCGCGCTCTTCGCCGAGCGCAGCGGCCAGGCTGTCGACACCGACCGGACCGCCGTCGAACTTCTCGATGATGGTGAGCATCAGCCGGCGGTCCATCGGATCGAAGCCCTGACGGTCGACGTCGAGCAGGTCGAGCGCCGCGCGCGCCACGTCCTGCGTGATGCGACCACCCGCCTTCACCTCGGCGAAATCGCGGACCCGACGCAACAGCCGGTTGGCAATGCGGGGCGTGCCGCGCGAACGGGTCGCGATCTGCGCGGCGCCGTCCACTTCGGTCGGCACGCCGAGGATGCCCGCGGATCGCTGCACGATGCGCTGCAGTTCGTCGTGGCCGTAGAACTCGAGCCGCTGCACGATACCGAACCGATCTCGCAACGGCGAAGTGAGCAGGCCCGCGCGCGTCGTGGCGCCGATGAGCGTGAATGGCGGCAGGTCGATCTTGATCGAGCGCGCGCCCGGGCCCTCGCCGATCATGATGTCGAGCTGGAAGTCCTCGAGCGCCGGGTAGAGGATTTCCTCGACCACGGGACTCAGGCGATGAATCTCGTCGACGAACAGGATCTCGTTGGGCTGCAGATTGGTGAGCAGCGCCGCGAGATCGCCCGCACGCTCCAGCACCGGCCCCGACGTCTGCTTGAACCCGACGCCGAGTTCGTTCGCGATGACGTGCGCGAGCGTAGTCTTGCCGAGGCCCGGCGGGCCGAAGATCAGGGTGTGATCGAGCGATTCGCCACGGTTGCGCGCCGCAGCGATGAAGATCTCCATCTGCGCCTTCATGGCCGGCTGGCCGACGTAGTCGGCGAGTGTCTTCGGCCGCACGGCACGGTCGTAGACCTCTTCCTCGCGCTGGCCGGCGGCGGAGACGACGCGGTCGGGTTCGATCGTCACGGGCTTGTCCTGGCTCGGTGCGGCATCAGCTGCTGGCCGCGCGCAGGGCGTGGCGGATGAGTTCTTCGGTGGTGGTCGCGGACGGGTCGACCTTCTGCAGCAGGCGCGTGACTTCTGGCGGTTTGTAACCCAGCGCGACCAGTGCACTGAACGCCTCGGCCTGCGGACTGGGCGCTGGCGTTCCCTGGCCGGCCGCGCCGCGAATTTCGAACGACTGACCCGTCGCCAGTGCCTGCAGGCGATCGCGCATCTCGATGATGAGGCGCTCCGCCGTCTTGCGGCCAATGCCCGGAATGCGTGTGAGCGATGCGGCGTCCTGCGCTTCGACACAACGGTGGAACTCGTCCACGGTCGCACCGGAGAGGATGCCGAGCGCGATGCGCGGACCCACGCCAGATATCCTGATGAGTTCGCGGAACAGGCTGCGTTCACGCTCCGTGCCGAAACCGAACAGGATGTGGGCGTCTTCGCGCACGACGAGGTGCGTTTGCAGCGTCACGTCCGCGCCGACAGCGGGCAGGCCGTAGAACGTCGACATCGGCGCCTCGAGCTCGTAGCCGACGCCGCCAACGTCCAGCAGCAACACAGGCGGATGCTTCGCGGCGAGTCGTCCGCGCAGGAAGCCGATCAAGGCCGGGCTCCGAGCAGCGCGATCGAGGCGTCGACGGCCTGCCGCGCGCCACGTGAGTACGCATGGCACAGCGCGAGCCCGATCGCGTCGGCGGCATCGGGACCGAGTTCACCCTGCAGTTTCAGGAGCGACATCACCATGAGCTGAACTTGTTCCTTCTGTGCGCCGCCCTGCCCGACGATCGCCAGCTTCACCTCGCGCGGCGCGTATTCGTACACGCTGGCGATCACCGGAAATACACCGCAGATGGCCGCGCCCCGCGCCTGCCCCAGCTTCAGCGCGCTGTCGGCATTGCGGTGCATGAAAACGCGCTCGATGGCGACCTCCTGCGGGCCGTACTGCCGGACGAGTTCCTGGACGCCGTCGAAGATCTGGCGTAACCGGGGCGGAAACGCGTCACCACGCGTGCGGATGGCCCCGCTTGCCACGTAACGGGCGTCGCCGTCCTGCCAGTCGATGATGCCGAAGCCGGTCGCCTGCGAACCCGGATCGATGCCAAGGATGCGAATCGACTCGCCGGCGGTCCCGGTCGCGCCCGATGCGAGCGTCCAGCGCCGTCCGCCGCGGTTGATTCTCGGCAAATAACCACCCGGCACTGAGCCTGAAAATCGGTCGTCGTATGATAGCGTTTTTCTTCAGGGCGCCGCACGCCCGCAAGTTCCGCCAAGCACCCCGTCGTGAAGCCCGCCGAGATCGACATCCGTTCGCTGGCACCGAAGGTGCGCACCGCGCTCGAGGCGGTGAGCGTCCTCGCGCCGAACGAACATACCCTGCGCAGCGTCGAGCTGATGGCAGCACTTGCGCAATTGCAGGCGGACGACGACGTACTCCTCGCCGCGCTGCTCGTACCGCTGCGCCAGGGGGGTCTCATCGACGAGCCCCGGGCGCTCGAACTCTGCGGGGAACCGGCCGTGCACCTGGCGCGCGAACTCGAGCGCGTCGGCGACAGCGGCATTCCGCCTGGATGGAACCCCGGCCAGCACCTGCGTCCCGAACAGGCCGAGGGGCTGCGCAAGCTCCTGCTCGCCCTGGCGTCCGACGTCCGCCTGGTCCTGATCCGGCTGGCGCTGCAGCTCGTGCGCATGCGCGGCATGAAATCCGCGCCCGAGCACGAGCTGCGCCGTGCCGCGCTCGAGGCACAGGAAATCTACGCGCCGCTCGCGAACCGCCTCGGCATCTGGCAGTTCAAGTGGGAACTTGAGGACCTGGCTTTCCGCTTCAGCGCCCCCGAGGACTACAAGCGCATCGCCGGCTGGCTCAAGTCCAAGCGAGCCGAGCGCGAGCAGTACATCGAGGACGTGAAGCGCGAGCTCAGCCGCGAACTGGACCAGCTCGGCATCCGCGGCGAGGTCACGGGCCGACCGAAACACATCTACAGCATCTGGCGCAAGATGCAGCGCAAGTCGTTGCAGTTCGACCAGGTCATGGACGTGCTCGCGGTCCGCGTCATGGTCGACACGATCTCCGAATGCTACGCGGCGCTCGGCGTCGTCCACGGCCTCTGGCACTACATTCCGGGCGAGTTCGACGACTACATCGCGACCCCCAAGGGCAACAATTACCGCTCGCTGCACACGGCGGTCATCGGACCTGGCAAGCTGCCGCTCGAAGTGCAGATCCGCACGCGCGAGATGCACGAGCACGCCGAGCTTGGCGTCGCGGCGCACTGGCAATACAAGGAAGGCCGCAAGGTTGAAGCGAGCTTCCAGCAGAAGATGGTCTGGCTGCGGCAGCTGCTGGAACCGTCGCTGCGCGACGGTGCGGAACCTGACCTGCTGGCGGGACTGCAGGCGGAAGTGTTCGAGGACCGGGTGTTCGCGCTCAGCCCCAAGGGCGAGGTCGTCGACCTGCCCAAGGGCGCGACGCCACTCGATTTCGCCTACCAGGTGCACACCAACCTGGGGCATCGATGCCGGGGTGCGCGCGTCAACGGCCGCATGGTGACGCTCGACTACAGGTTGTCGAACGGCGACACCGTCGAAATCATTCCTTCCAAGCAGCCGCACCCGAGCCGGGACTGGCTGCTGCCGCAACTCGGCTTCCTGGCTTCACCGCGCAGCCGTGCGAAAGTCCGTGGCTGGTTCCGCAAGCAGGACGAAGAGCAGAACCGCGAGCAGGGCCGGCAGATGCTCGAACGCGAACTCGACCGGCTGGGGGTCCGTGCCCCGCCGCTGCCGGAAATCCTGGGCGACCTGGGACTCGCGAATTCCGATGCGCTCTACCAGGGCCTGGGCGAAGGCGACATCACGCTGGCACAGGTGGCCGGAGCGGTGCATCGCCGGTTGCATGAGCGCCAGGAGGTGCAGCGCGGCCCGAGACTCTCCAAGCCAGCCGCGAATGGTGGCTCTGCAGGCATGGTCATCGACGGAGTCGGCGACCTGCTGAGCACGATTGCGCGCTGCTGCCGGCCCGTGCCACCCGAGGAAATCCTCGGCTACATCACGATCGGCCGCGGCGTGAGCATCCATCGCGCAAACTGTTCGAATCTGCTGCGGCTGCGCGAGGTCAACCCCGAGCGCGTGCTGACGGTGGACTGGGGCCGACCGTCGGCGGAGCGAACCTTCCCGGCCGTCATCGTGATCGACGCGTACGACCGGCGCGGGCTCGTGCGCGACATTTCGGGCGTGCTTGCGGACGAGCACATCAGCATCGAAGCGATGCGCACAGTGACGGACGCGGCGGAAGGCACTGCCGCGGTCGACGTGACCGTGAAGGTGCACGGGCTCGAGGAACTGAGCCGCCTGCTCGCGCGGTTTTCGTCGTTGCCGAACGTGATCCGCGCGCGCCGCCGGCATTGAACATTCCCAGCGACCATTGCGCGCACGGCCGCTATTTTTCAGCCACTCCCCCATCCCCTGACTGCAATCCCCTGCTATCGATTTGGAAAATCGATGGCCCGCTTGTCGGCTCCAAGCGCCGCCTCGTGCAGCGCTTCGCTCAGCGTCGGGTGGGCGTGCATCGTGCGCTGCAAGTCCTCGGTGCTGGCCGAGTACTCCATCGCGAGCACGGCTTCAGCGATCAGTTCGCCCGCCATCGGGCCGATGATGTGCACGCCGAGAATCTCGTCGTCATCCTTCGCTGCGATGACCTTGCAGAATCCGGCTGGCGCTTCCATCGCGCGGGCGCGGCCGCTC
>Ga0316622_100001081_pt1 | contig 17151 bp, 14 predicted proteins | sample OWC_Aug_OW2_C1_D_FD_207646 | JGI IMG/M metagenome (GOLD analysis project Ga0316622, IMG submission 207646) | Wetland soil microbial communities from Old Woman Creek delta, Ohio, United States - OWC_Aug_OW2_C1_D5_C | ecosystem: Environmental > Terrestrial > Soil > Wetlands | place: USA: Ohio... | reverse complement strand
GAGTGATGCAGATCATGGGCGTTCAGCCGCTGATCGCAGCGATGCGGGCGTGACGCGCGCTTACGCCCCATCGTCGGATCGCGCTGCAAGCCGGTTGGTGCCAGCGTTTTCACACGGCCTCGGTCGATTTGAGACCTCGCCGATGGTGACAAGCGGACGTTCCATAGGGGCTTCGCTTTCACGAATCAGACCGCAATTGCAGCATGCCATTGGCGGCCGCTACTTGCGCCGTGCGCAGGCCGCCGCAGGTGGCCGAAGCTCAGGCGCTGAGTGTCCAGCGTTCCGTGCCGGGTCCGTTCGGGCGAGCATGTCCGCTTCGCGAGCCCGGGCGGACCCGGCATGGAACGCCGGCCACCCAAGGCGACTGAGCGCCTACCCCGGCAGGACCCGCCCCGGATTCAGGATGCCCTTCGGATCGAGCGCGTCCTTGAGCCGCCGCATCAACGCGAGCTCGGCCTCGTTGCGCGACAGCGGCAACCACGGCTGCTTCTCGAGCCCGATGCCGTGCTCGGCCGAGACCGAGCCGCTACGGGCCGCGAGTGGTTCGTAGACGCAGCGCTCGATGCCGTGACGCGCATCGCGGCTCGGCGGCCCCGCGACGATCACGTGCAGGTTGCCGTCGCCCAAATGTCCGAACACGAAGCGGCGATACGCGGGCCACTCGCGCTCGAGCCGCGCGACGATCTCCGCGACGTAGCCTTCCATCTCCGTCACCGGCAGGCTGATGTCGAACACCACCGGCATGCCGAGCCGGAAGAACTGCTCGACGTCGTCGCGCAATGCCCAGAGCGAGCCACGCTGCGCCTCGGAGGAGGCGATCACCGCGTCGACCACGAGGCCCGACTCGATCGCCTCGCCGAGCACTTCCTCGAAGCGGGTCTGGTCACGCGCGGGGTCGCCACCCGCACCTTCGATCAGCACGTAGTAGGCGTAATCCTGCGAGATTGGCGCGGCGCCCTTTGCGGGCGGTGTCGTCACCAGCCGGTAGAATGCGTTCCACATCACCTCGAAGGCCGACAGCGCGCCGCCGAGCGCGCCGTCCATGTGCTTGAGCAGCCGCGTCACGTCGGCGAACTCCGCGCAGGCGACGAGTGCGGTCTGCGTGCTGCGCGGCGCCTCGCGCAGGCGCAGCACGAGGCGGGTCACGACGCCGAGCGTACCCTCGGTGCCGATGAACAGCTGCTTCAGGTCGTACGCTGCGTTGTTCTTGATCATGCGGTTCATCGACGTGATCACGGTGCCGTCGGCGAGCACGGCCTCGAGGCCGAGCACCGAGTCGCGCGTCATGCCGTAGCGGATCACGCCGTTGCCGCCGGCGTTGGTGGCGACGGTGGCGCCGATGTGCGCCGAGCCGCGGGCGCCGAAGTCGACCGGGTAGAGCAGGCCGTGCTTCTCGGCCTCCTGCTGCACCGTCTCGAGCGGCACGCCGGCCTCGAGGGTCATCGTGCGGTTGACGGGATCCACCGACTCGATGCGGTGCATGCGCTCGAGCGACAGCCCGATCTCGCCCGGACCCGCGACGCAGCCGCGCACCAGCCCGGTGAGCCCGCCCATGGGCACGACCGCCTGGCCGGCCGCGTGGCAGGCCGCCAGCACGCGCGACACCTGCTCCGTGTTCGTCGGCCGCACGATGGCGAGCGCCTGGCAGGGGCTGTGGTCGGCCCAGCTCACGGAGCGGGCGCGGACGTCGTCGCCCGTTAGGACGCCATCGGCGCCCACGATGTCGGCAAGTCGCTGGATGTCCATGTGATTCCTCGCTCGGGAATGACTACGGCACGTCGAAGCGACCGAGCGCCAGGCTGGCGACCGCGGCCTCGAAAGCCATGCACAGCGATTCGACTTGTCGCGCGGTCGTCGCCGGTGACACCAGCATCATGTTATGGAACGGCGCGATCAGGCAACCCCGGTTCAGCAGCGCGAGGTGCAGTGCTTGCTCGAGCGCAGGCGCGTGCGCGGCCTCGGCCTCCGTGCCATTGCGCAACGGCCCCGGCGCGCAGATGAATTCGACGCGCGCGCCGACCCGCACGACGTGCCACGCCATTCCGTACTCGTCCACGACCGCCTGCAACCCGGTCGCCAGCGCACCGGCGAGCGACTCCATGTGCGTGTAGGCTTCGGCCGTCATCACGTGCTCGAGCGTCGCGCGCATGGCCGCAAGCGACAGTGCGTTTGCCGACAGCGTCGTGCCCATGCCGGAATGGCCCGGTGGCGTCTGCGAGCGCACCACATCGAGCCGTCGCGCGACTTCGTCGGTGAAACCCCAGACGCTGGCGGGCACGCCGCCGGCCACCGGTTTGCCCACCACGAACAGGTCGGGCTCGAGACCGTGCGCGCGCGTGTAACCGCCGGGACCGGTCGAGATCGTGTGCGTCTCGTCGATCAGCAGCAGCGTGCCGGCTGCGCGGGTCAGCCGACGCAGTTCCGCGTGGAAGCCGGACTCGGGCAGCACCATGCACGAGTTCGTCATCACGGGCTCGGCGATCACGCAGGCCACATCGCCGTGCGCGAGCGCGACGCGCAGCGCCGCCAGGTCGTTGAACTCGACGACGCGCGCGAGCTGCGTCAGGTCGGTCACCTGCCCGAGCAATCCGGGCCGGTTCACGGCGCGGCCGTCCACGAGCCGCAAAAAGGTTTCGTCGACCGTGCCGTGGTAGCAGCCGTTGAAGACCAGGATCTTCGGCCGGCCCGTCACGGCCCGCGCGACGCGCAGCGCGAATCGATTGGCGTCGGTCGCCGTCGTCGCGACCTGCCAGTGCGGCAGTCTGAAGCGTTCCTCGAGCAGCCGCCCGACCGTAATCGCGTCCTCGGTCGGCAACATGTAGGTCAGGCCACGCCCGGCCTGGCGCTCAATGGCCTCGGCTACGGGTGGCGGCGAGTGGCCGAACATCGCGCCCGTGTCGCCGAGGCAGAAATCCGCGTACTCGTTGCCGTCCACGTCGCGCAGTACCGCGCCGCGCGCGGACTCGACCAGGAACGGGTAGGGCATCGACCAGTCGCGCATCCAGTGCATCGGCACGCCCTGGTAGAAGCCCGCAATCCCGTGGCCGGCCAGCGCGAGCGAGCGCGGATGCAGTGATACGTAGCTGGCGCGCTCGGCCTCGAACACCTCGGCGATGCGCTGCAACGGAATGCCGCCAAGGGTTGCCTGGTTCACGGGTGGAGATCCTCCGGATGCGCGGTGGCGGCCATTGTAGGGCGCCTGCGAACGCCGATCGATCCAACTGGGATAAGATCCTGGGCGGTTGCGACCCGATTGATCACCGGCCAAGGAGTCCGCCGCATGAGCCTCGAAATGAATGGCGCGCGTGCGCTGCTGCAGACGCTGCTCAACTGCGGCGTCGAGGTCTGCTTCGCCAACCCGGGCACCTCGGAGATGCACTTCGTCGCGGCGCTGGACTCGGTGAGCGGTATGCGACCGGTGCTGTGCCTGTTCGAGGGCGTGGTGACTGGCGCCGCGGACGGCTACGGGCGCGTGGCCGGTAAGCCGGCGGCCACGCTGCTGCACCTCGGCCCGGGACTCGCCAACGGCCTCGCCAACCTGCACAACGCGCGGCGCGCTGCGACGCCGATCGTCAACGTGGTCGGGGATCACGCGACCTACCACCTGCAGTACGACGCGCTGCTCACGTCCGACATCGTCGGCTTCGCTCGGCCGGTCTCATCCTGGATCTGCGAGTCGAAGAGCGCCGGCACGGTCGCGGGAGACGCGGCACGCGCGGTCCAAGCGGCGCGGGCCGCGCCGGGCGGCATCGCGACGCTGATCCTTCCGGCAGACACGGCTTGGAACGCGGCGGATCATGCCGCCGGCCCGTTGCCGGACATCGGTCCGGCAGCGGTCTTGAGCGACGCCATCGAGGCGGCGGCTCGCCGGCTGGCCAACGGCAAGAAGACGGCGCTGCTGCTGCGCGGCACTGCGCTGCACGGCGCCGGCCTCGAGGCAGCGGGCCGCGTGCAGGCCAAGACCGGCGTGCGGCTGCTGTGCGACACGTTCGCGCCGCACGCCGAACTCGGCGCCGGCCGCGTGCCAGTCGAGCGGATTCCGTACTTCGCCGAGCAGATCGTCGCGTTCCTGGCCGGCCTCGAGCAGATCATCCTGGTGGGCAGCAAGCCGCCGGTGTCGTTCTTCGCCTACCCGGGCAAGCCGAGCTGGTGCGCGCCCGAGGCCTGCGAGTTCAGTCACCTGGCGCTGCCGCACGAGGATGGCGCCGCGGCGTTGCAGTCCCTCGCCGACGCGCTGGGCGCGCCCAGTCGGTCGCCGATCCGGATCCCGTTGCTGCTGCCGGAGCTGCCCGTCGGTGCGCTGAACGCGGCCAGCGTCGCGGAGATCATTGCGCACCTGACGCCGGAGAATGCGATCTTCGCCGAAGAGGCCGCGACCTCCGGCTTGCCGCTGCTGATGCACCTGGCGCGGGCGCGTCCACATACGCACCTGCCGCTGACCGGTGGCTCGATCGGCCAGGGGCTGCCGCTGGCGGTCGGGGCTGCGATTGCGGCACCCGATCGCAAGGTGATCTGCCCTCACGGCGACGGCGGTGCCGCGTACACCGTGCAGGCGTTGTGGACCATGGCCCGGGAAAAGCTGGACGTGACGACGGTGATCTACGCCAACCGGTCCTACGCGATCCTCAACATCGAATTGCAGCGCGTCGGCGCGAGCGGCGCTGGTGCCAAGGCGATGTCGATGCTCGACCTGCACGACCCGGAGATGAACTGGGCCGAGATCGCACGGGGCTTCGGCATCGAGGCGAGCCGTGCCACGACCTGCGAGGAGTTCACGGCGCAGTACGCCTCGGCCATGAATCAGCGGGGCCCGCGCCTGATCGAAGCGCTGATCTGACCGGCCGCCGCTGCCGCGGTTGACGCTCCCGATGCGCCCGTGGATACTGCGGCGCAAGATGCGATCGCGCCCGGACAACGCACTCGACCGCCGCTGGTGGTGGCCCCACTCCTAGGAGTGGGCCGGGACGCGCGCGTCGAGTACGCAGGAATCCAGGACCCATCTCCGCGAACCGCCGGGGATGGGTTTTTTGTTGTGCGTCCCCGGATCCTCGCGACTGAGGAACCGTAAGTGACGACCAACCTGTTCGACATCTCCGCCGACCTCGACACCCCGGTGTCGGCCTACCTGAAGCTGAAGCCGTTCCAGCCGCGCTTCCTGCTGGAAAGCGTCGAGGGCGGGGAGCGGCTCGCCCGTTATTCGTTCATCGGCTTCGGCGACTGCCTCGAGTTCCGGCTCGATGCGTCGGGCCTGGCACTGGGCGCCGAGCGCCTGCCTCGTCCGGCGGACCAGGCCAGCCTGCTCGCGGTCATGCGGCGCGCACTCGCCGCCGCGCCGCGCCCCGACATCCCGAATGAGGGCTTCCCGCTGCACGGCGGGCTGGTCGGCGTCACCAGCTACGACCTGGTGCGTTACTTCGAGCGGCTGCCGTCCAACGCACGGGTCGACGATGACTGCCCCGAGGCGCACTACATGGCGCCTCGGTCCCTGCTGGTGTTCGATCACCTGACGCGACGTGCTGCGCTGCTGCACGCAGGATCCGAGCACGAGCGGCAGAGCCTGCGCCGCGAAATCATCCGCGCGCTGCGCGGCGGCTTGCCGGGTCCGGCGTGGGCGGCCAGCTTCAGCGCGCCCGAGGCGAGCCTGTCGGAGGAACAGTTCCTCGACGGCGTGGCGCGCACCAAGGAGTACATCGCGGCGGGCGACGTCTACCAGCTCGTGCTGTCGGTGCGCTTTGCGGGCCGCTGCGACCTCGACCCGTTCGAGACCTATCGCGCGCTGCGCCTGCTGAATCCATCGCCCTACATGTATTACTGCGACCTCGGTGATCGCGTCGTGGTCGGCTCGTCCCCGGAGGCGCTCGTGAAGCTGAACGGCTCGCGCGCGACGATGCGGCCGATCGCCGGCACGCGGCCCCGCGGTGCCGACGCCCGCCAGGACGCCGAGCTCGAAACGGAACTGCTCGCCGACCCGAAGGAAAACGCCGAGCATGTGATGCTGGTCGATCTCGCGCGCAACGACCTCGGGCGCGTCGCGACCGCGGGCTCCGTGCACGTGCAGCCGTACCGGTCCATCGAGCGCTACAGCCACGTCATGCACATCGTGAGCGGCGTGAACGGCACGCTCGCGCCGGGCAAGGACGCGTTCGACCTGTTCGCGGCGACGTTTCCCGCCGGCACGCTGGTCGGCGCGCCCAAGGTTCGCGCGATGGAGATCATCGACGAACTCGAACCGGTGCGGCGCGGGTTCTACGGTGGCACGGTCGGCTACTTCGGCCACGGTGGCGACATGGACCAGGCGATCACGATCCGCACGATGGTCTTCCACGGCGATACCTACAGCTTCCAGGCCGGCGCCGGCATCGTGGCCGACAGCGTCCCGGTCACCGAGTACCGGGAGGTGCTCGCCAAGAGCGCGGTGCTACGCAATGCGCTCGAGCTGGCGCGGGAGGGGCTGTGATGACCGCGCCGCGCCTGCTGCTGATCGACAACTACGACAGCTTCACCTACAACCTCGTGCAGGCCTTCCTGGTGCTCGGCGCGGACGTGCTGGTGCATCGCAACGACGCGATCACCATCGCTGCGGCACGTGCCCTTGCACCCACGCACCTCTGCATCTCACCGGGACCGGGCACGCCACGCGATGCCGGCGTCTCGATGGAGATGATCCGCGCATTCGCGGGCGAGCTGCCGGTGCTCGGCGTCTGTCTCGGGCACCAGTCGATCGTCGAAGTGTTCGGCGGCGAAGTCGTCCGGGCCGGGCGCCTGATGCACGGCAAGGTCTCGCCGGTGCACCACGACGACCGCGGCGTCTTCGCCGGGCTGCCCCAACCATTCGAGGCCGGCCGGTATCACTCGCTGATCGCGCGGCCGGAATCGTTGCCTGCGATCCTCGCGGTGACCGCACGCACTGCCGAGGGCGAGATCATGGGCGTGCGGCACGCCGAGCTCGCGGTCGAGGGCGTGCAGTTCCACCCGGAGAGCGTACTGACGCCGGACGGGCCGCTGCTGCTCGGCAATTTCCTGAAGTACCGCGGCGGCCGGCAACAGGCCTGAGGGCGGACATGAGCGAACTGCGCGAGATCCTCGAACGACTCCTAGAGCGACGCGACTTGAGCGAAGCCGAGGCGGGCGGCCTGCTGGTCGCGCTGACCGATGCCACCGTCGCGCCTGCGATGTCGGGCGCGCTGCTCGCGGCACTGCGCTCGAAGGGCATCACGCCCGACGAGGTGCGTGGCTTCGCGGGCGCGATGCGCGGGCTCGCCCGGCGCCCCGAGTTGCCGCCTGGACCGCCGGCCATCGACATCGTCGGCACCGGCGGTGATGCGTCGGGCAGCTTCAACCTCTCGACGGGCGCGGCACTGCTGGTGGCCGCAATGGGCGTGCGCGTGGTCAAGCACGGCAATCGCTCGGTCTCGAGCCGCTCCGGCAGCGCGGACCTGCTCGAGGCGCTGGGGCTCGGCTTGCCGCTGGACGAGCGCACCGCTGGTGAATGCCTGGCCGCCACCGGTTTCACGTTCCTTTTCGCGCCGCACTATCACCCGGCAATGAAGGAGGTCGCGCCGGTGCGCCGCGCGCTCGGCGTCCGCACGGTATTCAACCTGCTCGGCCCGCTCACCAACCCGGCGGAGCCGCCGTTCAGCCTGATCGGCGCCTACAGTGCCGCGGCCGCCAAGCTGATGGCCGAGACGCTCGCGGGCATGCCGATCGAGCGCGTGTTCGTCATTCACGGCGAACCGGGCTGGGACGAGGCGACACCGGTCGGCCCGTTCGAGCTGTACGACGTGCGTCCTGGCCGGGTGGTGCGTGAAGTCCGCGACGCGCGCGAGTTCGGCATCGGTCGGTGCAGCGCGGCGGATCTCGCGGGCGGCGACGCCGATCACAACGCAGTCGGTCTGCGGGCCGTGTTCGAGGGCCGCGACCGCGGACCTCATCGTGACGCGGTTGTGCTGAACGCGGCGCTCGCGCTTGAAGTTGCCGGTGCCGTGCCGACCGCGGCGGCGGGCGTGCAGGCTGCGCATGCGGCGATCGATCGCGGCGACGCGCAGCGGCTGCTCGAGCGCATCGCGGACTTCGGGCGTCGTTCCGTCACTATCCGCTAATCACCATTCGCTTCCCCGATGGGCCTGCTTTCCGACATGCTCGACACCAGCCTCCGGCGCGTCGCCGAGGCTCGCGAGCGAGTTCCAGAAGCGGCGTTGCGGGCAGCGATACTCGGCAGTCCGCCACCACCACCGTTGCGCCTCGACCGACACGGCTTCGACGTCATCGCGGAACTGAAGCTGCGCTCGCCGTCGCTCGGCGACCTTTCGGCCGCGACCGTGGATCCGGTGCGCCGACTCGAGGCCTATGCCGAAGGTGGCGCGGCCGTCTGCTCGATCCTGACCGAGCCGACTCGCTTCGATGGCGACCTCGCACATCTGCGCCTCGCCGCGGAGACACTGCAGCCTTACGGCGTTCCGGCGATGCGCAAGGATTTCCTCGCCGATCCGTACCAGGTGCTCGAGGCGCGTGCCCACGGCGCGTCGGGCGTGCTGCTGATCGTGCGCATGGCGCCTCGCGCGCGGCTGGTCGAGATGCTCGATTGCGCGGCTGAGCACGGGCTGTTCGTGCTGCTCGAGGCCTTCGATGCCGACGACCTCGAGGTCGCCGCGGACATCGCCCGGGAGCGCGGAGGCTGCGACGAGCAGGTGCTGATGGGCCTGAATTGCCGTGACCTCGAGACGCTCGAGATCGATTTCGAGCGGTTCGCAAGACTGCGCGATCGCATGCCCGTCGATTGGCCCTGCGTCGCCGAGAGTGGCGTGCAGGCGCCAGAGGATGCCGCGCGAGTCGCGGCGCTCGGTTATCGGCTCGCGCTCGTGGGCACCGGGCTGATGCGCCGCGCCGATCCTGCGCGAGCGCTCGGCGAGCTGCTGGAGGCGGGCCGCAAGGCCATGCCCTGAACCGACGTGCCGTCACTCTGGATCAAGATCTGCGGCCTGCGCACGCTCGAGGCGATCGACGCCGCGGCGAGTGCGGGCGCGGATGCGGTCGGATTCGTGTTCCACGACAACTCGCCGCGCAACGTCGCCATCGACGATGCGCGCGCACTGCAAAGGGGCGTGCCTGCGGGTATCGAGCGCGTCGCCGTATTCCTGCATCCGTCCCAGGCGATGCTCGATGCGGTGCTGGCGGCGATCGAGCCCGACTGGGTGCAGACGGACGCCAGCGATCTCGCTGGGCTGAGGTTGCCCGCCGGACAGCGGGTGTTGCCCGTGCTGCGCAGTGGAGCGGCGCATGCCGGTCCGTTGCCGCCACGCTGCCTGTTCGAGAGCGTGAGCAGCGGCTCGGGCGAGCGCGCCGACTGGACTGCAGCCGCGCGTCTCGCGCGAAAGAGCCAGCTGGTGCTGGCCGGCGGGCTCGAACCCTCCAACGTCGGCGAAGCGGTGCGCGCGGTCCGCCCGTTCGGCGTGGACGTCAGCTCGGGCGTCGAAAGCAGCCGCGGCATCAAGGATGCGGCGCGGATTCGTGAATTCATTCGGTCGGCCCGCGCGGCGGAGCAGGCCCTGGTTGCCGAGGAGAATCGATGATGAGAGCCGAGGCCCTGAAGATCGACCGCGAGGCGTTGCTGGCCGCAGCGCTGCGCGGCGCGTTTCCCGACGAGCGCGGCCGCTACGGCCCGTTCGGCGGACGTTACGTGCCCGAGACGCTGGTGCCGGCGCTCGACCGGCTGGAGGAGGGCGTGCGGGCCCACCTGCGCGAGAGCGGCTTTCGCGCCGAACTCGAGAGCGAACTGCGTACCTGGGTCGGACGCCCGACGCCGCTCACACTGGCGCGCGAGTTGTCGCGTCGCTGGGGCGCCGAAGTGTGGCTGAAGCGCGAGGATCTCGCGCACACGGGCGCGCACAAGATCAACAACGCGATCGGCCAGGCGCTGCTCGCCAAGCGGCTGGGCGCGAAGCGCATCGTCGCGGAGACCGGTGCGGGCCAGCACGGTGTGGCTTCGGCCGCCGCCTGTGCCCGGCTCGGCATGCCCTGCGTCGTCTACATGGGCGCGGTCGACATGGAGCGCCAGGCGCCGAACGTCGGGCGCATGAAGCTGCTCGGCGCCGAGGTGGTGCCCGTCACGAGCGGTGACCAGACGCTGCGCGCAGCGATCGACGAGGCGTTGCGTGACTGGGTGGCCGATCCGAACGGCACCTATTACCTGCTCGGCTCCGCGGTCGGGCCGCATCCGTATCCGTACCTGGTGCGCGAGTTCCAGTCGGTGATCGGCGTCGAAGCGCGCGCGCAGATGCTCGAGCAGGCCGGTGCGCTGCCCGACGTCGCGGTCGCCTGCGTCGGTGGAGGCTCGAACGCGATCGGCTTGTTCCACCCGTTCGTGCGCGATCTCGGCGTCAAGCTGCTCGGTCTCGAGGCGGGCGGCACCGGCACCGGTCTCGGCCAGAACGCCGCGTCGCTCGCCTACGGCACGCCGGGCGTGCTGCAGGGTTGCTACTCGCTGTTGCTGCAGGACGCGCACGGGCAGATCCAGGAAACGCACTCGGTGTCGGCCGGGCTCGATTACCCGGGCGTCGGTCCCGAGCACGCGCTGCTCGCGACGATCGGCCGCGTGGTCTACGAGGCGGCCGAGGACGACGAGTCGCTCGAGGCGCTCGCCGAGTGCTGCGAGGCGGAAGGCATCCTGCCGGCGATCGAATCGGCGCACGCATTCGCGGGCGCGAAGCGCTACGCGCGCGCGAATCCCGCCAGTCGGATCCTGATTGGACTGTCCGGTCGCGGCGACAAGGACATGCCGACGCTGCAGCGCACGTTGCTGAAGGGGAAACTGTGATGAGCCAGCCGCGCGACACGATCAGCAACGCGATCCGCCAGGCAGCGGCGCAGGGCCGGCCGGCCGTGGTCGGCTTCATGACCGGCGGGTTTCCGGACCGTGCCGGATTCCGGGACAACCTGATGGCCATCGGCGGCACCGCCGACGTGGTCGAGATCGGCGTGCCCTTCACCGATCCGATGGCGGACGGGATGACCATCCAGCGCGCGAGCTATGCGGCCCTGCAGGGTGGATTCACGCTCCCCTGGCTGCTCGAGGAACTCGAGAAGTTGCAGCCCCGGCCGCGCGCGCCGCTGTTGCTGATGAGCTACCTGAACCCGCTGCTCGCCTATGGTCTCGACCGGCTGCCGGAGGCCGCGGCGCGGGCCGGCGTGGCCGGCTTCATCATTCCCGATCTCCCCTACGAAGAAAGCGCCGACATGCGCGCCGCGCTCGATCGCGTCGGGCTCGCGCTGGTGCAGATGGTCACGCCGGTGACCCCGGCGGAGCGGCTCAAGATGCTCTGCGAGGCGAGCCAGGGCTTCGTCTACGCAGTCACGATGACGGGTACGACCGGCCGCAACGTCGCCGTGCCGGACGACGTGCTCGATTACATGGACCGCGTGCGCGCAGTGTCGCCGGTGCCGGTCTGCGCGGGCTTCGGCATCCGCAGCGCCGAGCAGGTGGCCCGGTTCAAGGATCACGTGGACGGCGTCGTGGTCGGCTCGGCGCTGGTCGAGGTGCTCGAGCGCCGCGAGGATCCGGCGGCGTTCCTGCGTGCTATGTGGCCGTGACGGCCGACTTCAGGTGGTCGATGACCAGCGTGCGCATGTTCTGCAGCGGGTTCTTTTCCCAGGTGAAGCAGGGCGGTACGCGCCGCAGCATCCACCAGCGCTTCGACTGCAGCACCTGCTTGAGGTAATCGAGACTGCGCTCGATCGTTTCCATGTAGGGGTTGCGGCCGCCGAACAGCACTTCGACGTAGCGGTAGGCGCCGCCGAACTCGCCGTCGAGGCGAGTGCGCATGGTCTCGGCGACGAACCCGGGCGTCTGGCGCAGCACGTCGAGGCCCGAGCCGTAGGTCACCTTGAGGTTGTTTTCCTGGCGGGACACCGCGACGCCGCCCAGCACGAACTCCGGATAGAGCCGGTCGCGGCACTTCTCCAAGTAACAGCGGTCGGCCATCTGCGCCATCATGTCCGCCGTGCCGAGCAGGTGCCCGACCTTGCGGTCGCGCGAGTCGTCGAGGCGGATCTGGTCGAAACGCATCTCGTAGCCGGTGAAGTGCACGATCAGCGTCGCCACCGGCACCCATTCCGCCATGCCGATCGTCGGCAGGTAGCGGGCGAGGAAGCGCGCGCTGCGGCCGACGTGCGTGCGCGTGAACTCGGCGCCGTTGCGGTGCACCGTGTCGTCGGTCTGGCGGATGTAGCCGGCGTCGTGAAACAGCGCGACGACGATTCCGAGCAGCCCGCGGTCGGCGCCGAGGCGCTGGTCGGGTGCATGCGAGCGCTCGAAGCCCGCGAGCAGCCGTGCCATCGCGAGCGTGTCGTCGAGCGTGTGCTGCACGTCGTGATAGACGGTGTCGCAGCCGAGGTAACCGGGAAACTGGCCGTTGAAGAGCCGTTCGAAATCGGCAAACGCAATGGCGAGCCGTTCGGTGGGTACGCCGGGCCAGGTCTGCGTATAGAGTTCCTCGACGGCTCGCCGCACGGCGGCGACCGAACTCACCTGCACGGTGTTCGTCACGTCGTAGTCGCTGCGCCGGTACTGCATCGCGTTCTTGTTGTCTTGCTCAGCGCGCCGTTGTCATCGCAATGGGCCGAGTGTAGTGCAACCGTTGCGGAACACCAGAGTAAAGAAAACCGACACCGACCTCGTTCGGGCCTATATGTCAAAGGCCGCCAGCACCGGTGCGTGGTCCGACGGCCGTTCGAGCTTGCGTGGCGCCTTGTCGATGTGACACGCGCCGCATTTTTTCGCCAGCGCGGTGCTCGCGAGGATCAGGTCGATTCTGAGACCTGCGTTGCGCCGGAACGCCATCATCCGGTAGTCCCACCACGAGTAGGACTTCTCGGGCTGCTCGAAGCGGCGGAAGCAATCCTCGAGGCCGGTGGCGAGCAGCGCGCGCAGCGCAGCCCGCTCCGGTTCGCTGACGTGCACCGAACCTTCCCAGGCCTTCGGATCGTGCACGTCGCGATCCTCCGGCGCGACGTTGCAGTCGCCGAGCACGACGAGGTGCGGCTGTCGCGTAAGTTCAGACGCCACGTACTCGCGCAAGGCCGCGAACCAGCGCAGCTTGTACTCGTATTTCTCTGAGCCGACCGTCTGCCCGTTCGGTACGTAGACGTCGATGACCCGCACGCCCGCGACCGTGGCCGCCAGCACGCGCTTCTGCTCGTCCTCGAAGCCGGGGATGCCGGCGACGACGTCGTCGAGCGGCGCGCGGGCGAGAATCGCCACACCGTTGTAGGTGCGCTGGCCGCTGAACGCGGCCTGGTAGCCGAGCGCTTCGATCTCCTCGCGCGGGAAGTCGGGGTCCGGCAGCTTCGTCTCCTGCAGCACGATCACGTCCACCGGGTTGGACGCGAGCCAGTCCTTCAGGTGCGGCAGGCGGACGCGCAGTGAGTTGACGTTCCAGGTGGCGATCAGCATGGGGAAGGGGATAGGGGGTAGGGGATGGGGGATAGTACGGCGGCGGCGCCTGTGATGCAGCGGTTCACCGAGCTAGTGTTGCCACCTTTGCGCCATGCCCCAAGCATTGCGCTTCCGGTTCGAGCGCGGCGCCCGGATCAAATCCCCGGCAGAGCTTGAATAGCACGTCAGTTGGAAGCCTTGTTCTTTCGCGGGCACGCCGATGGCGGAGAAGGACGCATCTGCACTGGACCTGATCGACGATCGTGATCGCCGCACCTTCGTGGATTCCAGGGGCGTCGGCCGTCCGAGATCGGTGGCAGCACTCCACGGCTGCGCTATCCCCTATCCCCCATCCCCCATCCCCTCTCGTTTACGCCGCCAGACCCATCTGCCGCAGCAGCGGCTCGATCTCGGGCTTGCGGCCGCGGAACTCGACGAAGGCCTCCATCGCGTCGCGACTGCCGCCCCGCTCGAGGATCGAGCGCAGGAAACGGCGTGCCGTCGCGACGTCGAATACGCCGCTTTCCTCGAACGCGCCGAACGCGTCGGCGGACAGCACCTCGGCCCACTTGTAGCTGTAGTACCCGGCTGCGTAGCCGCCCGAGAACACGTGCTGGAAGCTGTACGGGAAGCGATTGAACTCCGGCGGACGCACGACGGCGACCGCCGCGCGCACCTCGGCGAGGATCTCGGCGATCCGCGGTGGCTGGTCCGGCGAGTACTCCGCGTGCAGCCGGAAGTCGAACAGCGCGAACTCGAGCTGCCGCACGGTCTGCATGCCCGCCTGGAACGTCCGGCTGGCTTGCAGCCGCGCGAGCATCTCGTGCGGCAATGGCTCGCCGGTGTCGACGTGCGCCGAGATCAACGGCAGCACCTCGTCACGCCAGGCGAAGTTCTCCATGAACTGGCTCGGCAGCTCGACCGCATCCCAGGGCACGCCGTTGATGCCGGCCACGCTCGGGTAATCGACACGGGTGAGCATGTGGTGCAGGCCGTGGCCAAACTCGTGGAACAGCGTCAGCACCTCGTGGTGCGTCAGCAGCGACGGTTGCTCGCCCGCCGCCGGCGAGAAATTGCAGACCAGGTAGGCGATCGGCAGCGCGCTGGCTGCCGCGGTGCGGATGCGTCCGACGCACTCGTCCATCCACGCGCCGCCGCGCTTCTTCGGCCGCGCATACAGGTCGAGGAAGAACCCGCCGCGCGGCGTGCCGTCGCGCTCGAGCACGTCGAAAAAGCGCACGTCGGGGTGATAGACCTCGACCGACGGGTTCGCGACGATCCGCACGCCATAGAGCCGGGTGACGACCGTGAACAGGCCAGCGAGCACGCGGGGCAACGGAAAGTACGGCCGCAAGGCCTCCTCGGACACCTGCAGCCGCTCGTTCTTGAGCTTCTCGGAGTAGAACGCGACGTCCCAGGACCGCAGCGGGCGGCCGGCGAATTGCTCGAGTTCGGTGAACTCGCGCTCGGCAGCCGGGCGGCTCACGTGGGCGAGGCTCTGCAGGAAATCGACGACCTCCGCCGGGTCGCGCGCCATCTTGGTGGCCAGCGAGTATTCCGCGAAGTTCGCGAAGCCCACCAGGTTCGCCGCTTCGTGGCGCAGCGCGAGGATCTCGGCCATCAGCGGCCCGTTGTCCCACTGTCCCGCATGCGGTCCACGGTCGGAGGCGCGCGTGACCCAGGCCTCGTAGAAAGCTCGGCGCAGGGGTTCGTTGACCGCGTGGGTCAGCACCGCCTGGTAGGTCGGCGCATCGAGCGAAAACAGCCACCCCGTCGAACCCGCTGCTTCGGCGGCGGCACGTGCGCGATGCACCGCATTGGCGGGCAGGCCGTCGAGCTCACGTTCGTCGACGACGTGCCTGGACCACGCGTTGGTGGCGTCGAGCACGTTTTCGTCGAACTTCGACTGCGCGGTGGCGAGCCGCTCCATGACTTCGCCGAAGCGCTGCTTGCGGTCGTCCGGCAGCGAGACGCCGGCGAGACGGAAATCGCGCAGCGCGTTCTCGACCAGCTTGCGCTGCTCGGCTGAGAGGGCCGCACCTTCACGGTCCGCCACGCGCTGGTAGGCGGCGCAGAGCTCGGCGTTCTGGCCGAGCTCGGTGTGATACGCGGTCAGCAGCGGCAGGCAGGCGTTGTACGCGGCGCGCAAATCGTCGCTGTTCATCACGCCGTTCAGGTGGCCGACGGGCGACCAGGCCCGCGCCAGCCGGTGGTGCATGCGCTCGATCGGGACGATGAGGGTGTCCCATTGGTCCACGCCCGAAGCGAGCAGCGCCGCGATCTCGCGCCGGTTCGAGTCCAGCAGCTGGCGAATGGCCGGTTCGACGTGGCTCGCTTCGATGGCACCGAAGGCGGGCAAAGGGGCATCCGTCAGCAGCGGGTTGGTCATGGCGCTATTCTAGACACAGTCGAGCGCTCAGCCGAAGGCCCCCTGCAGCAGCCATCCCAGCGCGTAGACGGCCGCGGCGAAGCCCACGAATGCGAAGATCGCGCGCTTGCGGTAGCGGCGGGCCAATTCGGCCTCGGGAAAGGCCGCGATCAGGAACAGGCGCCGTCCCTCGGGTCGCCCCAGCACGTGCAGCGCCGGTTGCGACGGCTGGTCGAGTTGCCGCTGCACGACGGCCTGCCGGGCCTCCTCGCGTGCATGTTCCCACTCGGCGAGGCTCACCTGCCCGTCTCCGTCCCGGTCGAACCGCTCGGCGAGCCCGGCCTGGTCCTGCTTCCACTGCGCGAGCAGCGCCGTCATCTCGGCCTGAAGATTGCGCTGCCCGGTCGACGAGTGCGTGCGGAACTGGCCGAGCGCGTAGACGTGCTCGTGCTCGTAGATCCGCTCCTCGAAGTAACGGTATTCCTGCTCGCCGGAGCGCAGCACCCCCTGTCCCGGAACCTGCGTCGGCCAGGGCGTGTCGCCGTACCAGGTCGTGCTTTCCGTCGTCAGGATCTCGGCGCCGGCCGGCTGCACGATGCAGTCACCGGTCCCGTCGCTGAGCAGGAAGGGCTGCTCGGAGCGGCCCGAGCTGACTTTCTGCCACTTGGTCCGCCGGTGGCTGCTCGAACCCGAGCCCGTCCTGCGCTGGACGTGGTAACGCCACCAGACGCAGGGCCGCTGCGTGAGCGGCGCGATGTTTTCGGTACCGTCGAGCGCGCGGCAGCGTCCGCCGAGCTCGACGTACCCCTGCGCCGCGGAACGGATCCGCGACGTCGGCGTGTCCTCGACCATCCGCGCGATGTGCAGCCAGCGCAATGCGAACCAGCCGCCGCCCGCGACGGCGACCCCGAGCCAGAGCAGCCAGAACCAGAAATCCGACGGGTCAGCCAAACAGCTGCCCTAAGTCCACGTCGCGTTTCTGCTCCTCGGTGAACTCGAGCAGCGCGGACTGCTTGAACTCGAACATCCGCGCCACGATCAGGTCGGGGAAGGTCTGGATGCGGATGTTGTTGAGGTTGACCGCCTCGTTGTAGAGCTCGCGCCGGTCGGCGATCGTGTCCTCGAGCTGGCTGATCCGGGTCTGCAGGTGCTTGAAGCCCTGGTCCGCCTTCAGGTCCGGATAGTTCTCGGCGACGGCAAACAGCCGGCCCAGGCCCTCGCGCAGCTGCTGCTCGGCAGCCCCGAGCGCCGGCACGTCGCCGCTGCCCTGGGCCTTGAACACCGCCGTGCGCGCCTGCATGACGCGCTCGAGCGTCTCCTGCTCGTAGGCCATGTAGCGCTTGCAGGTCTCGAC
>Ga0316622_100001080_pt1 | contig 17153 bp, 14 predicted proteins | sample OWC_Aug_OW2_C1_D_FD_207646 | JGI IMG/M metagenome (GOLD analysis project Ga0316622, IMG submission 207646) | Wetland soil microbial communities from Old Woman Creek delta, Ohio, United States - OWC_Aug_OW2_C1_D5_C | ecosystem: Environmental > Terrestrial > Soil > Wetlands | place: USA: Ohio... | reverse complement strand
GTTCATCGGCCCCACCGCAAGCATGATGCGCCTCATGGGTGACAAGGCGCAGGCCCGCAAGGTGATGTCCAAGGCGGGGGTCCCCGTCGTGCCGGGGAGTGACGGCGTGGTCGGGGACGTGTCCGAGGCCGCGGAGGTGGCCGACCGGATCGGCTATCCCGTGATGATCAAGGCGTCTGCCGGCGGCGGCGGCAAGGGCATGCGGGTGGCACGGAGCCGCAGCGAGCTGGAGGCAGGTTACCCGCTGGCGAGGGGTGAGGCCGAGGCCGCCTTCGGCAACGGCGACATGTACGTCGAGAAGCTCATCATCGAGCCGCGGCACATCGAGTTCCAGATCCTCGGGGATAAGTACGGCCACGTCATCCACCTCGGCGAGAGGGACTGCTCCATCCAGCGAAGGCATCAGAAACTGATCGAGGAGTCGCCGTCGCCTGCCATGACGGCAGACCTCCGGGCACAGATGGGGGAGGCCGCGACAAGAGGCGCCCGCGAGATCGGCTACGTCAGCGCGGGCACCGTCGAGTTCCTGCTCGACGCCCAGGGCGATTACTACTTCATGGAGATGAACACGAGGATCCAGGTCGAGCACCCGGTCACCGAGCTTGTGACAGGCGTGGATCTCGTCAAGGAGCAGATACGGATCGCGGCGGGCGAGCCTGTCCAGATGCAGCAGAGCGACGTGATGGTCAGGGGACACGCCATGGAGTGCCGCATCAACGCGGAGGACCCGGCGAGGAACTTCGCGCCCTGCCCGGGCACCGTGACGGACTTCTACGTGCCCGGTGGTCCGGGCATCCGGGTGGACACACACGTCTACGCGGGCTATCAGATCCCGCCGCACTACGACTCCATGATAGCGAAGCTCCTCGCGTACGGGAACTCGAGGCCCGAGGCGATCGCCAGGATGCGTCGGGCCCTCGGGGAGTTCGTGATCACGGGAGTGGCGACGACCATTCCGTTCCACATCGAGATGATGGCCGACCCGGACTTCAGCGCCGGCAGGTTCGACACCGGCACGCTCGAGAAGCGGCGAAGAGAGCGCGAGAGGATCGTGATCACCCGCTAGCATGGAACTCTCTCTCTACACACGGGCCGCCGAGATATCTGAAGCCCACGCCAAGGGCAAGCACGTCGTCGTGATCGACGTCCTCCGCGCGTCAAGCACGATCGTACAGGCGTACGAGAACGGCGTGGAACGCATCCTCCCGGTCGCGACGCTGGAGGACGCCAAGAAGCTCCTTCCGACCCTGGACCGCAAGAGCGCGCTTCTCGGCGGCGAGCGCGAGGGCAGGAAGATCGAGGGGTTCGATCTCGGGAACTCGCCGCTCGAGTACACGCCGGAGGCCGTCGCGGGCAAGACCGTGATCCTCTCCACGTCCAACGGCACCGTGGCGATCGCCGGCAGCGCGCCCGCCAAGGAGATCGCGATCGCCTGCTTCCTGAATCTCTCGGCCGTCGTGTCGTACCTCGTGTCGGCCCGTCCCAAGGGCATCGTGGTGCTCTGCGCCGGCAACGTCGGACAGCTCGCGATGGAGGACGTCGTGTGCGGGGGCGCGCTCGTCGACGGCCTGGAGCGAGCCTCGCGGGCCCGCCTCGCGATGAACGACGGTGCCGTGGCGGCCAGGGCCCTCGCGGCGTCCATGACCGACATCGGCGAGGTCGTCCGGAGCTCGATGCACGGTCGCAGGCTCGCCGAGCTCGGGTTCGAGGCGGACCTCGAGTTCTGCGCCCGCATCGACGCGTACTCGAGCGTGCCCATCGCTGCAGACGGACGAATCGCCGGCCGCGGCGCGCCGCGCCGCTGACGCACCGGCCGCCCTCGCTGGGACGGCAGATTCTTCAGCTTGGGGAATCGTCAGGTGGCTCTCTTCGACCACATGAGCGACGACCGGAGGCGCCAGCTCATCGGCGTCCTCCTCCTGTTCATCGGTCTTCTGCTCGCGGTGAGCCTTGGCACCCACCTTTACTTCGCTCACTCCGCCGATCTCGGTCCCGACGTCTGGACCACGCGGCTGGGCGTCCAGAACCGGCAGATCGCCAACTGGATGTTCGAGATCCTGGGCATCGCGGCGTGGGTGGTCCCCGCGCTGCTCGTGATGTGGGGATGGAACCGGATCGCCGGGACGAACCCCGAGCGCCTCGCGCTTCGCAGCGTGTTCCTGACCGCCCTCGCCATGATCGTGTTGACGCTGTCCTCGATCCTGGCCGGCAGCGGCGCGACCTGGTTCTCCGGGGTCGTCGGCGCGTTCATCGCGGACTTCGGAACGAGGCACATCGGGAAGGTCGGGACGTTCCTGGCCGGCGCAGGCGCGCTCGTCGCGATCACGCTGCTCACCACGGAGTTCGACATCGACGTGCTCACCGCCCCGTTCTCCCGGGCGGGCGCGGGCCTCTCGTCCCTCTGGTCCTCTCTCGGAACCGGCATCGCCGGCCTCTCGAAGGGCACGAACCGCCAGACCGGGACGGACGAGCGCGAGGCCCGGAGGCGCGACAGGGGCCGCGGCGAGTTCGAGCGCCCGCAGAAGGCCGCCCGGGCGGTCGAGCCGGCGGTCCCCGCCGCCGTTCCGCAGGGCGGGGCCGCGCCCGCCGCGGTGCGGCCGCCTGTCAGACGGGCGCCGGCCATCGTCGAGCCCGTGCGTCCCGCGGCGGTCAGGTCCGCGGCGCCGCGGCCGAGGGCCGCCGCCCACGGGGCGAGCTTCAGGCTGCCGCCGCTCTCGCTCCTGGACGACCCCCCGGAGACCGCGCGCACCCAGGTCTCGCGGGAGGAGCTCCTCGCGCGTTCGAAGCTCCTCGAGGAGAAGCTCGCGGACTTCGGCGTGACCGCCGCGGTCACGCAGGTGCATCCGGGGCCGATCATCACGCGCTTCGAGATCGAGCCAGCGCGCGGCGTCAAAGTGAGCCAGATCGCCCATCTCCAGGACGACCTCGCGCTCGCGATGAAGGCGACGGCGATCCGCATCATCGCCCCGATCCCGGGACGCGGCGCCGTCGGCATCGAGATCCCGAACGAGCACTCCGCCAACGTGTATCTCAAGGACGTCCTGGCCGCCGAGGCCTACCAGCAGGTCCGGTCCGAGATCCCGCTCGCTCTCGGCAAGGACACCACGGGGCGCGTCTACTGCACCGACCTTGCGAAGATGCCGCATCTGCTCGTCGCAGGCGCGACCGGGTCCGGCAAGAGCATCTGCCTGAACGCGATCCTCACCGGCATCGCCTTCCGATCCACGCCCGAGCAGGTGAGGCTCCTCCTGATCGACCCCAAGCGGCTCGAGCTTCCCCGCTACGCCGGGATCCCCCATCTCATCGCCCCCGTCGTCACCGATGCGAAGCCGGCAGGGATGGCCCTCCAGTGGCTCGTGGGCGAGATGGACCGGCGGTACGACATCCTCTCCGCGCTCACGGTGCGTGACATCTACGGTTTCAACGAGCGGATCGGCGCGGGGGAGGACCTCGACGCGCTGCCGCCCGACGACCGCAAGAGGCTTCCTCACATCGTCGTGGTCGTTGACGAGTTCGCCGACCTCATGCTCCGGGCGCCCCGTGACGTCGAGGCACCCGTCCAGAGACTGGCGCAGATGGCGAGGGCCGTGGGGATCCACCTCGTGTTCGCCACGCAGCGGCCCTCCGTTGATGTGATAACGGGTGTGATCAAGGCCAACTTCGCGTCCAGGATTGCTTTCAGGGTGATCTCTATGACCGACTCGAGAACCGTGCTGGATCGAAACGGCGCCGAGACGCTGCTCGGCAGCGGTGACATGCTCTTCCTTCCGACCGGCAAGCCGGACCCCATCCGCCTCCACGGCGCGTACATCTCGAACGAGGAGACCGCGCGGCTGGTCTCCTTCCTCCGCAGGCAGGGACCACCGCAGTACCTCTTCGACGTCGAGGACGACCGAAGCATGGCGCAGCTCACGGCGTCCAAGGAGGACGAGCTGTACGACAAGGCCCTCGAGGTCGTCGTGGGCACTCAGATGGGGTCGACCTCCCTGCTGCAGCGGCGGCTGTCCGTAGGCTACGCGCGCGCCGGGAGACTGATGGACCTGCTCGAGATGAACGGCGTCGTGGGACCCTTCAAGGGAAGCAAGTCCCGGGACGTCCTCGTCGGCCCGGAGTACCTCGAGATGGTCGCGCGGCAGCCCGAGCCTCGACCCGCGTCGGCGAAGTCGCATCTCCCGCCCGACGTGGACGACGAGCACTTCGACGACGAGGAGGTGGTCGAGGAGGAGCCGGAGGAGGAGCACTGGGACGAGGAGCCGGACGAGGAGCTCGATGAAGAAGAGGGGGAGGACGGCCACGCCCCGGTCCATCCCAAGAAGCGCCATCCCCGCAAGGACCACGACGACGAGTTCGAGGAAGAGGACATCGAGTACGACGACGAGGAAGAGGACGACGACGAAGAGGACGAGGAGGAGGACGACGACGACAGCCACGATCGCTAGGCGGAGCGCGAGAGCCACCGGGTCGGCGCTGCTCGCCGCCTGTGGGCTCTTGGCGCTCGTGCGCCCCGCAGCGGCAGCCCAGTCGCCGCGGGCCGTTGAGGCCGCCGCCCTGGTCTCGGCGGCGCTTCAACGATACGGGTCGGCCGCGACCTACCGCCTCGACTTCGAGCAGGAGAGCTACTGGGCCCTGGCGGACTCCTCCACGACCGCTCGCGGGACTCTGACCTACAAGCGGCCCGGCAGGGTCTCGGTGAGATACGACGATGGCGGGCGCATCGTGGTCACGAGCGACAGCCTGCACGTCTACGCGCCGACGGCCGGGCAGTTCTTCGCCTCGCCGGTGGACTCCTCCGACGTGGCGATCGACCCAGCGCGCCTGCTTCGCGCGTTCACGCCCGATGGCGCCGCTCCGTTCGCCCCGGTCGATCCCCTTTCGGACGGGTCGCGCGTGGTGAGCCTTGTGCCGAGGTCGTCGCACGGCGAGCCCGCGAGGCTCGAGGTCACCATCGATCCCGGCGATGCGACGCTCTCGCGCATCATGGCCGTGTCGAGTTCCGGAGACCGCACCACGTACTGGATCAAGTCGTCAAGCTTCGGCGTGAGCGTTGCCGACAGCGAGTTCGTTCTCAGGAGGCCGCCCGGGTCGCAGCTTCTTCCTGGCTCGCCCTTCTAGCGCGCAGCGCGCAGCCGCCGCGCAGGCCTCCGCTTCCCGCGCACCGGTCCCGCATGAAGGTCGCACTGATCACCCTGGGGTGCCCGAAGAACCTCGTCGACGCCGAGGTGATGCTCGGTCTCATCGACGCTGCAGGCCACACCCTCACGGCCGACCCGCGCTCGGCCGACGCGGTGGTCGTGAACACCTGCGCCTTCGTGTCGGCCGCCGTCGACGAGGCCCGCCGCGTCATTGAGGACACCGTGAGGCTCAGGCGGGGCGCGCTCGGCCCGCGTCTGGTCGTGGCGGGCTGCCTGCCGCAGAGGTACGGCGAGCTCACCATGAGCATGTTCCCGGGTGTAGACGCCGTTGTCGGCTGCTCGCGCTTCTTCGACATCGTTCTGGCGCTGGCCGACGCAGCGGACGGGCGCCCGTCGTGCAGGGTGTCAACACCCGTGGCCCAGTACGACCATCGGTCCCCGCGCATCCTGGGCACGCCTCGCCATCTTGCGTACGTCAAGATCGCCGAAGGGTGCGACAACCGCTGCGCCTACTGCACGGTTCCGTCCATCAGAGGAGCGCTCCGAAGCCGAGACCCGGAGTCCGTCGTGGCCGAGACCGAGTCGCTCCTCAAGCTCGGCGTCCGCGAGGTCAACCTGATCGCGCAGGACACGACCGCCTACGGCACGGACATTGCTTCCGGGGTGCGTCTGCCCGCGCTCGTCCGGCGGCTCTCAGCGCTGGGCGTGCCCTGGATACGGATCATGTATGCTCACCCGGCGCACCTGTCCGACGAGCTTCTCTCCGCGATGCGCGACCTGGCGTGCGTGGTGCCGTACATCGACCTGCCCGTCCAGCACGTCTCCGACCGCATCCTCCGGGCGATGGGGCGCGGCATGGACGGGGCGGACGTGACCGCGGCCCTGGACCGCGCCCGCAGGGCCGTGCCCGGGATCACGGTCAGGAGCTCGGCGATCGTCGGCTTCCCCGGAGAAACCGAAGCCGAGTTCGGCGAGCTCCTGAGGTTCGTCGAGGAGGGGCACGTCGACCTCCTCGCGGTCTTCGAGTTCTCTCCGGAGCCGGGCACCGTGGCGGCCGGGATGCCCGGACAGGTCCCCGCCGCGGCGGCGAGTGCGCGCGCCCGCGCGCTCTCGGACGCGATGGCACGCGTGGCGGCGGCCAGGAGCGCGGCGGCCATCGGCACCGAGCTCACGGTCCTCGTCGACGAAGGGGGCGAGCGCCCGCGCGGCAGGACGCCGGGGCAGGCGTGGGAGATCGACGGGAGCGTGGCCCTTGAGGGCGGGAGCCACGAGCCGGGGCAGTTCGTGCGCGCCCGGATCACGGGCGCGAGAGACTACGATCTCGAGGCCGTTGTCGTGAGCTCCGAAAGTCCGGGCGGGCGGCGGGGCGCGGTGGCGCGAGGGAGAGCGCGCCGGGACCGGCCGGAGGGAGAAACATCTTGAAGGGGTGCTTCGCTCGTGCTAGCGTAGCGCCCGGTCCGGGGGGAGGCGGAGGTGCGGGGAGGGGAACGCGGACACTCGTGGGGAGCGGGCATCGGCACCATCCCGCCCGTTGCGCTGACGGACGCCGAGCTGATCGCGGCCATCGTGTCCGGGGGCACGGGATCTCTCGAGGCCTCGGACGTCGCGGAGGCCCTCCTCGACCGCTTCGGGTCTCTCGACGGCGTCCTGCGCGAGACTCCGTACTCGCTCCGCAGCGTGCGCGGCGTCGGCCCGCGGGTCGCTGCCCGGCTCGGGGCGGCGCGCGAGATCGGCCGCAGGGTGAGCAGCGCCGAGCGGCGGACGCCGAAGCGGTACGTCACGGGACCCGAGGACGTCGCGGACCTGCTCATGCCCGAGATGGCCGCGCTCGACCGTGAGCACTTCCGCGCGATCCTTCTCAACACGAAGAACAGGATCCTCGGAGTGCGCACGATCTCGATCGGCTCGCTGAACACCTCCGTCGTTCACGCCCGCGAGGTGTTCAAGGCCGCCGTCGCCGAGAGCGCGCAGTCGATCGTGCTCGTGCACAATCATCCGTCGGGCCTCCCGGAGCCGAGTGGGGAGGACCTGCTCGTGACGCGGAGGCTGGCCGAGGCGGGCAGGATCCTCGGTATCGAAGTCCTCGATCACGTCGTGCTGGGAAGCCAGGGTTTCGTGAGCATGCGTGAGCTCGGACATCTGTGAGCGGCGCGACCGCCTCAAGAACGGAAGACGAACATGCTGTTCGACTCGTTTCTTGGCCTCGTGAACGACGTGGCGATCGACCTCGGGACCGCCAACACGCTCGTCTACGTGAAGGGACGCGGCGTGGTCCTCAACGAGCCGTCCGTCATCGCCGTGGAGAAGGCGACCGGCCGGGTCGTCGCCGTCGGCAGCAAGGCCAAGGAGATGCTCGGCCGCACGCCCGACGGCATCAAGGCGATCCGCCCGATGAAGGACGGGGTCATCGCGGACTTCGACGGAACCGAGGACCTGCTGCGCGAGTTCATCCTCCAGGTCCAGCGGCGCCGCTTCCTTGTCCGTCCGCGCATGGTCATCTGCGTCCCCTCGGGCATCACCGAGGTCGAACGGAGGGCCGTTCAGGATTCCGCGGAGCACGCCGGCGCGAGAGAGGTCTTTCTCGTTGCCGAACCCGTGGCCGCGGCCATCGGCGTCGGCCTGCCGGTTGAGAAGCCGTCGGGCAACATGATCGTGGACATCGGCGGGGGCACCACAGAGATCGCCGTCATCGCGCTCTCCGGCATCGTGAACCACACGTCCATCCGCATCGGCGGCGACGAGATGGACGAGGCCATCATGAACCACCTGAGGAGGAGCTACAACCTCCTGGTCGGTGAGCAGACGGCGGAGCAGATCAAGATCCAGGTCGGATCGGCGTACCCGCTCGAGCAGGAGATGGAGATGGAAGTGAAGGGCCGCGACCTGGTCGGCGGGGTCCCGCGCACGCTCAAGATCACGTCCGAGGAGATACGCGAGGCGCTGCAGGAGCCGATCTCGGCGATCGTCGAGGCTCTCAAGCTCTCCCTGGAGGAGACGCCACCCGAGCTTGCAGCCGATCTCGTCGACCGCGGGCTCGTCATGACCGGAGGAGGATCCCTCCTGCGCGGTCTCGACGTGCTGCTCAGGGAGGAGACGAAGCTCCCTGTCAACGTTGTCGAGAACCCTCTCACGTGCGTCGTTCTGGGTACCGGGCGCATCCTCGAGAACATCTCTCACTACGAACCCGTCCTCATGAGGTCCGCGAAGAGGTAGAACGACGGCATGCTCGCCCAGGTGATCCGTCTGCTCAGGGAGAACCCCGAGCTTTCCACGCTCATCCTGTGCGCGCTGTCCTCGGTCGTCCTGCTCACCCTGCCGCAGGCCGCCAAGGACGGCATCTCCGGCGTGCTGTCGGGCGCCGCGCTCAGCCCCCTGAAGCGTCTCGCGATGACGATCGAAGAGCTCGCGCACGTCCGCAATGACAACGCGGACCTCATGCGGCTCGCCACGGACCTGGCCGCCGAGCGCTCCGTGCTCGTGGAGTACCGCGAGGAGAACAGGCGCCTCAAGGAGCTTCTGAGCTTCCTCGTCGGCTTTCCCGAAGAGGAGCGTCTCAGCATGCTGCCCGCGCGCGTCATCGGGATGCCAGGCTCGCGGGTCATCGAGCGCATCGAGATCGATCGAGGCATCACGGACCACGTCGAGCCTGGGATGGCCGTCGTGGTGCCCCAGGGGCTTGTAGGCAAAGTCGTGAGGGTGTTCCCCCGGCGCTCGCTCGTGGAGCCGTTGAGCAGCGCCTCCTCGGCCGTGAGCGTCGTCACGGAGAGAGGCCGGGTCCGCGGCATCGTGAGGCCCCGCTACGTTGGGGCGGCCGAGCTCGCCAGCTGGAACCTCGAGTACGTACCCTCGAGTTCCGACGTCGTGGAGGGAGACCTCGTGGTCACGTCGGGCCTCGGAGGCATGTACCCGGCGGGGATCACGGTGGGCACGGTCGGGTCCGTGGCGGACGGGCCGCTGACGATGAGAGTGACCCTGAGACTCGCCGTCGAGCCGTCGACGGTCGAGCAGGTGTTCGTGGTCCTGGGAAGCCGACCGGCGCGTCAGCAGGGCGTCGCGGCGCCGGCCGCCCCCGCAAGGACTGAGGCGGCCGGGGCCGCTGGAGGGAACGACTAGGTGCGCGCCGCAACCCTCGCGCTCTTGGCCTTCGCCGCGGTGGTGCTCGACGCGGCGCTCGCGCCCCACATCGAGATCGCCGGGGCGCGCCCGGACTTCCTCGTCATCGTGATCGTCTACGCGAGCCTCCTCATGGGCGCGCGGGCCGCCACGATCGCGGGGTTCTCCGCCGGACTCATTGCCGGGGCCGAGATCCCGGAGTACCTGGGGCTCAATGCGCTTGCGCTCTCGGCAACGGCGTATGCGACGTCGAAGCTCTGGAGCCGCCTCGTCCGTACGAACGCGCTCGTGCAGTGCCTGGTCCTGTTCGCGGCCTCTCTCACGCACGACGTCATTTACTACCTCGTCTACTACCGAAACCACCTCGACATGTTCGGTCGCTTCATCGCCCGCTTCGGCTTCCTGGGCGGGCTCTACACTGCCGCGTTCGGCGCTCTCATCTTCTGGCTGGCGCGGGTGAGGGGCTGGAGGTCCATCACCGATGGCGCGCATCGATAACGCACCGGGCCGGTTCGACACGACGGCCGCGCGCGCACGGCACCTCCGGCTCGGGGCCGCTCTGCTCATCGTGCTCATCCTCGGAAGGCTCGGGTGGCTGCAGCTCGCGCGCGGCGGCTTCTACCGTGACCTCTCGCGCGAGAACTACGTTCAGGGTGTTCCGATCCGGGCGCCCCGGGGAGTGATCAAGGACCGCAACGGCGAGGTCCTGGCGGACAGCCGCGCGTCCCTGGCGATCACGCTCACGAGGGCGAGGAACCGAGACGACGAGGCGATGGCGGACGTCCTCTGTGACCTCCTCGCCCTGGACCGCGCGTTCGTCCTGGACAGGCTCAAGGAGGCGCGGTCGCGGTTCTACGGAAGCATCGTTCTGGTGGAGGACGCCGACTTCGAGCGGGTCTCCCGCGTGGAGGAGCGGAGATACGAGCTCCCGGGAGTGAAGGTCGAGGTCACCGCGGCCCGCAGGTACCCGTGCGGCGAGTTCGCCACGCACGCGCTGGGGTACGTCGGCCAGATCTCCGAGGTGGAGCTGGAGGAGATGGAACCGCTCGGCTACTCGGCCGGCGACGTCGTGGGCAAGACAGGGGCCGAGCGCCGCTACGAGCTTCAGGTGAGGGGAGAGGACGGCGGGGAGTACTGGGTGTGCGACGCATCGGGGCGCGAGCTCTACCCGTGGAGCGGAGGCGCGCTGGTCGAGGCGAGGCCCGGGAACACGGTCGTCCTCTCGATCGACGCCCCCGCGCAGCGAGCGGCCGAGGAAGCGCTCACGAAGCACGGGAAGGGGGCCGTCATCGCGATGGACCCGACGACCGGGGAGGTGCTCGTGCTGGCGTCGCGCCCGGCCCCTGACCCCAACGTCCTGTCCCACAGCCTGTCGTCGGCCGCGTGGAACGCGCTTCTGAAGTCCTCGGAGCACCCGCTCCTGAACAGGGCGCTTCAGGCCGCCTATCCGCCGGGAAGCACGTTCAAACTTGTCACGGCGGCCACGGGGCTCCAGACGGGCGCGATCACGCCCGCGTCGCCGCGCGTCGCCTGCGGGGGCGCGTTCCGCTACGGCAGGCGCACGTTCAAGTGCTGGAGGCCCGAGGGTCACGGCACGAGCGACCTCCTGAAGGCGATCACCGAGTCGTGCGACGTGTACTTCTACACGCTCGGCGTGAAGCTCGGGGTCGCCACGCTCATGAGCTGGGCGGAGCGATGCGGCTTCGGCGCGAGGACCGGGATCGACATCGCGGGCGAGGCACGAGGAAACGTGCCGACGCCCGCCTGGTACGACGAGCGCTATGGCAAGCGACGCTGGAGCAAGGGCGTGGTGGTGAACCTGGCCATCGGGCAGGGTGAGCTTCTCGTGACGCCGGTGCAGCTCGCCAGCCTCGTGTGCGGCATCGTGAACGGGGGCCGCGTGCCCGCGCCGCACGTGCTCAGACGCGTCGAGTCGCCGTCGGGACGGGTCATCGGGACAGCGAGGACGAGGATCGCGAGCGAGCTTCCGTACTCCCGCTCCACGCTCAAGCTCATCAAGGACGCCATGGTCAACGTGGTCGAGGGTCCGCACGGAACCGGCTGGCAGTCCAAGCTGCCGGGAGTCCGAGCGGGCGGGAAGACGGGAACCGCGCAGAACCCTCACGGCGAGGACCACGCCTGGTTCGTGTCCTTCGCGCCCGCAGAGGCGCCGACGATCGTGGTCGCGGTGCTCGTGGAGAACGCCGGCGGGGGGGGCGCCATCGCAGCACCCATCGCCCGCGACGTCATGAGGGCCTACCTCAGGATCGCCGAGCCCCCGCCGCCCGTCGCCGTTCCGGCGCCGGAGGGCGCGGCGCCGTCCGTGGAGCCGGCCCCGGAGGGGAGTGACTGAGTGGACCGCCGGCAGCTCAGAGACTTCGACCTGGGGCTCGCGGCCGCCTGCATCGCGCTCGTCGCCATCGGCATCGTCATGGTGTACAGCGCCACGCACGGGGCTTCTGACGCGTCTCTCGTCGACCTCCCCAGGAGACAGCTCGCCTGGGCGATCATTGGCGTCGCCGCCATGGTCGGGGCGCTGTTCGTTTCCCAGGATACCATCGAGGCGCTGTCGCCGGTCCTGTACGGGCTCGCCGTGGTTCTCCTCGTGGCGGTTCTCGTTGTCGGCGTCGGCAAGACGGGAGAGAAGCGCTGGTTCGACCTGGGTTTCATGCGACTCCAGCCCTCGGAGCTCGCGAAGTACGCGACAGTCTTCGCGCTCGCGCGGTGGCTCACCCGCAAGAGGACCAAGCTCGAGAGGACCGTCCACCTGGTCGTTCCGCTCCTGATCGTGCTCGTTCCCATGGCGCTCGTGCTGCGCGAGCCCGATCTCGGGACGTCGCTCATGTTTCCGTTCATCCTCCTCCCGATGCTGTACTGGGCGGGCCTCCGGCCTCTCGTCCTGCTCCTGCTCGTCATGCCGGTGGTCAGCATGCTGCTCTCGTTTCACGTGCTCGCCTGGAGCCTCTTCCTGGTCGCGCTCGGGTGGCTGCTGTACGTCTCGCGGTTGCTCCTCGCGGACAAGATCGTGGCCTTCGCCACCTGCGTGGCCACGGGGCGCCTGAGCCCGTTCCTCTGGAGCCACCTCGAGGAGTACCAGAAGCACCGCATTCTGGCGTTCCTGAGCCCGGAGAAGTACCGGTTCAGCACGGGCTATCAGCTCATACAGTCGAAGATCGCGATCGGATCGGGCTCCGCCCTGGGAAAGGGGTTCCTTCAGGGGACGCAGAAGAACTACGCGTTCCTCCCTGAGCAGCACACGGACTTCATCTTCTCCGTGCTCGGCGAGGAGTTCGGTTTCCTCGGATGCGCGGTGGTGCTCCTGCTCTACCTCTACATCGTGCTCAAGATGCTCCGGCTCGCCTCGCAGGCGAGGAACCGCTTCGCGAGCCTCGCGATCGTCGGGATCGCGAGCGCGCTCTTCATCCAGTCAGCTGTGAACGTGGGCGTGACGCTGGGTCTGAGCCCTGTCACGGGCATGCCCCTGCCGCTTCTGAGCTACGGGGGGACGTCGCTCCTCGTGACGCTCGCGTCCGTCGGCGTCGTCCTCGGCATGGGGCTCAGGCGAATGGAGTACTGATGAAACCGATCCTGTTCCACGTGCTGGACTGGCCGATCCGGACGTACGGCGTGACCATGGCGGTCGCGTTCCTCGCGGGCATCCTCCTGGCGAGGAGGAGGGCCCGGGCCGCCGGCCTCGACCCCAATCTCATCGTGGACCTCGCGTTCTACGTGATCATTGCCTCGATCGCGGGCGCCCGCGCGACGTACGTGGCAGTTCACTGGGACTACTTCCGTCACGATCTCCTCGGAGCTCTCAGGCTGTGGGACGGGGGACTGGCGCAGTACGGCGGCATCGCAGCCGGAGTCGTGGTCGGGCTCGTCTTCTTCGCCCGGAGGCGCGTGAACCCCTGGTTGGGAGCCGACCTGGTCACGCCCTCCGTCGCGCTCGGGGTCGCGATCGGGCGGATCGGGTGCTTCATGAACGGCTGCTGCTTTGGGAAGCCCTGCGCGCTCCCGTGGGCGGTCACGTTCCCGCAGGACTCGATCGCGGGATACCAGTTCCCGTCGGCAGGGCTCCACCCGACGCAGATCTACGAGTCGCTCGCCGCGCTCGCAGTCCTTGCTGTGCTCCTCGCCGTGGACCGAAGAAAGCCCTGGGACGGCTTTCTGCTGTGGCTTTTCGTGGTGCTCCTCGCGGCATCTCGGGCCCTCATCGACCCCATCCGATACTACGAGAGGGAGTCGATGGCGTTCGAGCGCGGCGCCTTAGCGATCACGGTGAACCAGGTCCTCAGCGTCGTGCTGATCGCCGTGGCGATCGCCTTCATGGCGTTCCTCTCGCGACGCCGCCGAGCGCCGCAGGCGCAGGTCCACACGAAGCGACGCTGAGCACACCGCCCCCTGGCCCCCGGTGCCGATCATGCTGCCTGGTGCCTCGGTTGCGCGTGCCGTGCTGTCCTTCCTCCTCCCGGACTCCTGCCTCGCCTGCGGGTCGCGGCTGGAAGGGCGCCTGTCCCATCTCTGCCCGGCCTGTCGCGACGGGCTCTCGCCGACGCTTGCGTTCGCGGAGCTCCCGCGGAGCGCGTCATCACCGACGCACCCGGCGCGGGAGCCGGCGCGTGCCGCGTTCGCGCTGGACTTCGCCGGTCCCGCCAGAGCCCTCGTGCACGCGCTCAAGTACCAGGGGCGCGCGGGCGCGGCCCGCGTCCTCGGCGAGGCAGCAGGCCCGACGCTGGCCCGATGGGCGGGTGAGGTGGACGCGATCGTGCCCGTCCCGCTCCACCCCGTCCGCCGGCGCGAGCGGGGCTTCAACCAGGCAGAGCTGCTCGCGAACTCCCTCTCCGCGAAGTTCGGCGCGGCGGTCGAGCCGAAGTGGCTCCGCCGCAAAAGGCTCACAAGCCCGCAGGCCGCCCTCTCGAGAGAGGAGCGCCTCGCGAACGTCGCCGCGGCGTTCGAGGCCCTCGGCCCCGCGACCGGCGCCCGCGTCCTCCTGCTGGACGACGTGGTGACGACCGGGGCCACGCTTGCCGCCGCGGCCGCAGAGCTCGCCCGCGCAGGCGCCGCGTCCGTCCTCTGCTGCGCCGTCGCCGGCAGGCGCCTCGAGGAGGCGCAGCCGGCTCCGCGCCGGCCCGCATCGGCACCCGAGACCGCGCGGCACAGCCGCGAAGGCCGTTGACACGGCCACGCGCCGCCGACTATTATTCCGGTTTTGAGTTCGGATAGGGTGCCATCCATCACTGCGGAGGATCTATGCGCATCGGCGTTATGACCGGCGGCGGCGACTGCCCGGGCCTCAATGCCGTCATCAGGGCCATCGTCCGGCGGACAGGCGGGATGTACGGTGGTGAGGTCGTGGGGTTCCGCTTCGGCTGGGCCGGTCTGGTCGAGCGGAACATAGTGCCCCTCGGCATCGACCAGGTCTCGGGAATCCTCCCCAGAGGCGGCACGATCCTCGGGACGTCGAGGACCAACCCGTACAAGATCGAGGGCGGGGTGAAGAAGATCCACGAGTGCTTCAAGGAGGAACGCCTGGACGGCCTGATCGCCGTCGGCGGCGAGGACACGCTCGGGGTCGCCCACAGCCTCTTCGAGGAGGGCCTGCCGATCGTCGGTGTGCCCAAGACCATCGACAACGACATCGCCGGAACCGACTTTACGTTCGGCTTCGACACCGCCGTCCACATCGCCACAGAGGCGATCGACCGGCTGCACACGACCGCGGAGTCGCACAACAGGGTGGTCGTCGTGGAGGTCATGGGACGCCACACGGGCTGGATCGCCGTCAAGGCCGGCATCGCGGGCGGGGCCGATCTCATCCTGATCCCGGAGGTACCCTTCACGCTGGCGGAGATCTGCGAGGTCATCGAGCGGCGCCACGCGCGCGGCAAGAACTTCAGCATCCTCGTCGTCGCGGAGGGCTCGGAGTTCCCGAAGGACGGCCACGACGAGGGGGAGGAGGCCGGTCTCGTGCTGTCCCGGTCCGGGACGGACGCCTTCGGGCACGTGAGGCTTGGCGGCATCGGCAACAAGCTCGCGCGCGCCATCGAGAAGCGCACGGGATACGAAACGCGCGTCTCAGTGCTCGGCTACGTCCAGCGCGGCGGCACGCCCACGGCCTTCGACCGCGTGCTCGGCACAAGGTTCGGCGTGGCCGCGGCCGACCTCGTCCACACCGGCCAGTTCGGCAAGATGGTCAGCCTCCAGGGCGACCGCGTCATCCCGATCGAGATGTCGCACGGGACCAGAAGCCTCAAGCGGGTCGACAACGAGCTCTTCGACGTCGCGAGGACGTTCTTCGGATAGCAGATCAGGAAGGTCACAGTCAGGCGCATCGGCAGGGCGCCCACGCGTGACGTGCCCAGCGAGGAGGGAACCTTGGCACTCAAGTACGCCATCAACGGCTTTGGCAGAATCGGCAGGCTCGTGCTTCGGGGCGCGATGTCCGACGCGCACTTCGAGCTTGTGGCGGTCAACGACCTCACCGACGCGAAGACGCTCGCTCACCTGCTCAAGTACGACTCCGTGCACGGCACGCTCGCTGCCGACGTTTCACACGATCCCGACGGGATTCTGGTGAACGGGAAGAAGATCAGGGTGTTCTCGGAGAAGGACCCTGCGGCGCTCCCGTGGAAGAGCCTGGGCATCGACGTCGTCATCGAGTCCACGGGCAAGTTCACGGACCGGGCCGGCGCTTCGAAGCACCTCGAGGCCGGCGCCCGCAAGGTGATGATATCCGCTCCCGGGAAGGAGCCCGACGTCACGATCGTCATGGGCGTGAACGACGGCGCCTACGATCCGGCCAAGCACCACGTCATCTCGACCGCGTCGTGCACGACGAACTGCGCGGCCCCGATGATCAAGGTGATCCAGGAGAGCTTCGGAGTCGTCAGGGGGCTCATGACGACGATCCACGCGTACACCAACGATCAGCGGATCCTCGACCTGCCCCACAAGGACCTGAGGCGCGCCCGCGCCGCCATGGTCTCCATGATCCCGACGACGACGGGCGCCGCAAAGGCCATCGGCGTCGTCATGCCTGAGCTCAAGGGCAAGCTGGACGGGCTCTCGGTCCGGGTGCCGACGGCCGACGGGTCCCTGGTCGACTTCGTGGTGCAGGTCTCGAAGAAGGCGACGGCCGAGGAGGTGAACGCGGCGTTCAAGAAGGCATCCGAGACGCCGCCCCTCAAGGGCTATCTCAAGTACACGGAAGACCCGATCGTCTCGATCGACGTCGTCCGGGACACGCACTCGTGCGTGTTCGACAGCCTCCTGACGAAGGTCATGGACGGCGACCTCGTCAAGGTGTTCGGGTGGTACGACAACGAGGCGGGGTACGCGTCCCGCATGGTCGACATGATGAGGCTCGTGGCGAGCAGATGAGGTCCCCCATGAGGCGAAAGCTGCACATCAGGGACGTGAACGTGCGCGGTCAGCGGGTTCTCACGCGGGTCGACTTCAACGTCCCGCTCACCGCTGCGCAGGAGGTCTCCGACGACACGCGCATCCGGATGTCCCTCCCGACCGTCCGCCACATTCTCGAGTCAGGCGGGAAGGCCGTCCTCATGTCCCATCTGGGCCGCCCCAAGGGCAAGGCCGTCGAGTCGATGCGGCTCAGGCCCGCGGCGGCGCGTCTCTCGGAGCTCCTGGGCTGCGCCGTGCCCGTCACCCCAGACTGCGTGGGGGACGCGACCGAGTCCGCGGTGGCCGCGCTGGGCGACGGCGAGGCGATTCTCCTCGAGAACCTGCGGTTCCACGACGAGGAGACGAAGAACGATCCCGGTTTCTCCCGGTCGCTCGCCCGTCTTGGCGACCTCTATGTCAACGACGCGTTCGGGACCGCGCACCGCGCCCACGCCTCGACGGTCGGCGTCACATCGTTCTTCAGACAGCGCGCCATGGGGTTCCTCA
>Ga0316622_100001078_pt1 | contig 17166 bp, 10 predicted proteins | sample OWC_Aug_OW2_C1_D_FD_207646 | JGI IMG/M metagenome (GOLD analysis project Ga0316622, IMG submission 207646) | Wetland soil microbial communities from Old Woman Creek delta, Ohio, United States - OWC_Aug_OW2_C1_D5_C | ecosystem: Environmental > Terrestrial > Soil > Wetlands | place: USA: Ohio... | reverse complement strand
CCACGTTGGCATCAACAACCATCAGATAGTCGCCTACCGTATCGCGCAGGACACCATCCCAACCCGCCGCCGCAAGCCCACGCCCAAGCTGTGCGTCGCTCATGGTGACGAGAAGGTGTTTGCCCTGGAACGCTTTGAGTACAGCCCGGCCCAGAGACGTCAGCTCAAGGGACTGCGGATCCGAAGTCACTTTCTGGAGTGCCGCCTTGAGCAAATCGCCCATAAAGTCCTTGCGATGCAACCACCAATCCATCGGCTTGTCCGTTATACCCACTGATTGCAGGGGGTCGGTCCAGTATTCGTTGACGTACTGCAACAGCGTATCGCCTGTCACCGGCTCGGGGTAACCCTCGGGCTGAAGCGGACCTAGCGCCCCCAGGAGCACCGCCACTGCCTCCAGGTCCAGCACCACCACACCATCCACGTCTATACCGCGACACATCCGGTAGATGCTGCTTGCCGTTGCAGCGGAAGAGGAAAGGTCCGGAGACCAGTTGGCATCGCGGAACACGAGCGCAGGGGCCCACATGTACTCACGCAGAGGCTGTGGTGCTGGAGGATGCAGAGTAAGGTCGCTCAGCGCGTCCACCGCATAGCTGTCCTCGAACGTCGTACTGATGATCTTGCCCGCAGAGATCTGAATCAGGCCCACACCGCTGATGAAACCTCCGGTCGGGCGCAGTTCCTGATTGTTCTGTGCCAGAATGAGGTAGCTCATCGGGTGCGACTGGCCCAGCAACGCCGGCAGATCCTGGGCAAGCAACACCGCTCCCTCGAGCGCCGGCCAGTAGCTGCCAAAACGTGCCACATAGTGCGCCACACGCGGCGAGAGCTCGTGCCGTTGCAGGCCAAGCATCGCTGGACGGGCGCGGGCCACGGCCTCTGCTGCCGCCTCGAACCGTGGCTGGGCGGCGGCGAGCGCTGGTAGGGCTGCCTCCAGCGCACTCCGGCCCGCTGGCGAGTCGGCGCTGGACAGGGCATTCCACACTGGCTCGACGCCCAACAGGCCCCACGACCCGGCGTCGCACAGTCCAATACCCAGGTCCAGCAGGGCTGGCGCCGCGGCGATATCGCCGCCGAAGCGTGGAATCCAATCGAGTCGCTCGAGCAGGGGAAACAAAAAACGGATCTCGCTGCGGATGGCCCGCAGATCATCACGCGTGGCGCCAAGCTGCTCACGAGCCCAGGGCAGCCGCTGCGGATGCACCAGGCTGGCTGGGTCAGCGCTTGCCAGTGCGCGCACCTCCCATGCCCGTGCCAGGAGCGCCGAGGCATGCGGCCAGATACGCACGACTTTGTAGCCTGCCACCACAAACACGAGCAGGGCAACGATGAGCAGGATCCAACAACCTAGTCGAGCCGTAACAGAACGACGAGTCCCCGTCACTTGCCCAGACTCCTGCGGCAATGCCCCATAGTTGCCGAGTGAAGAAGCCCAGGGCAGCACGCGCACCACTCGCGGCTAATCACTCGCCACCTGTAGCCGGCAGTCGCGCCCAGGGCAACTCCACAACGCCTGGCTTAGTCTGCGTTGGCAGGTCGGCCGCGCTGAGAGCCCACTCCGTGCGCAGGGTCTGGCCGGGCCAGGCATCGTCGCTCACCTGCGCATGTACCGTGGCGATGATCTGATCCCCGGCCGGCAGGCTGCCCATGAAGATGGTCAGCCGCGCAGGCACAGGCCCGCCTGTGCACTGGGGGCAATCGGTTGTGCAGCGTGCACACTCCACGAATTGCAGCAACAAACCGTCCGGGAAGAGCACCTCAACCTGAACCTCACCCACAGGCACATAGCCTACATTCGCCACCTGCACGACAAACTGGACCGCGTCCTGTGGCCCAGCTACCTGCGGCAGGACAGCGACCTCAAGGGCCAGGGGCATCGGCTGTGGCGACGCTCTGGTGGGAAGTGCAGGAGCAGAAGGGCTGGGAACGGGGAGTGCCGGCGTGCCGGAGGATGCGGGAGTAGGCGTGCGCAACAGCGCTGCTGAGGTAGCCGTGGCGCTCGGGAGCAGCGTGGCAACAGCCGTAGCCGTCGGCTCCGCTGGTCTGAGAGTCTCCGTGGGCACCGGCGGCTGAGAAGTGGGCTGGCCCCCACCAGGGGTTGCCGTAGGCATTGGCGGCTCAGCCGGCAGAGTCGCAACCGGTGTCCAGGTAGGGAGCGGCGTCCAGGTGGCTGTGGCCTGCATCGAGGACGTCTTGGTAGGGGTGGCGGTTGGCGGAGGGGGAATAGTCTGCCCCAGAGCCACCTGTCCGGGCAGCGCCCACACTCCCGCTAGCGTGCCTGCCAGCAGCAGGAAGCCAAAAACAGCGGCCCACACATACATGGACACAAGTCTATGTTGACGACGCATCTGTCTATCTGTTCCCGAATCCGTTGTCAGCGCCTTACTCCGCTCCCAATTCCCCAAAATGGGCTGCCAGCAGCGAAAAGTCCAGGATACTGACAGTGCCATTGCCGTCAAAGTCGGCGCGGTCGTCGTAGGTAGGTGCACCTTTGACCGTGCCAAAGGCGGCGGCCAATATGGAAAAATCGACAATCGTGACTCGATTGTCGTTGTTAGCGTCGCCACAGGGCAGCGTGCCCAAATCTACAGGGTTACTGCCCGCCGTCAGCACCACCCCGTTCGTGCGGCTGGCCAGCGTATTGTAGCCCTTGGCCACAATGTCGTAGGTACCCGCAGGCACGTCGCAGAGGGTGAAAACGCCCGCGTCATTTGTCGTGACGTTGCGCACGTCCGGTTGCGACTGCGAATCGTCGACCCGGAAAAGGGCTACTGTCGCCGCCGTGACATGGCTGGCATCGGGTACCGCAGGACGGCCCTCCAGATGCACAGTCCCAGTAATGCACGCCGGTCCTGTCAGCAGAGCGCTGGTGTAGGCCATGAAATTCAGGCCAAAGGCAGTTGGCGTGCCGGGGAACGTGCGGTCGAGGTGGTCGAACAGGGCACCATTAAAGTTGTCAGGGTGATCATTCAAGCTGTTCCACGCCCAGCGCTGCACCAGCAAGTTCGCATCCGCGGGATAGCCGATGTCGGGGTCACTTGTATGGAGCAGGTAATCAAAGCTACCGGTCATAAAGTCGTTTACTTCCTGAGTGGTAGCATACGGCAACAATACTCCGTACTCGGTGATCCATAGCGGCTTGTCGCGCTGCCCGCGGTCGCGCATCCAGGTGCGAAAATCGCGGACCAGTTCCTGAAAAATGGAGACATTCCAGGTATCGATGATTCCGTACTGACGCCCCTCGTCTTCGCTCAGGCCTACCGGTATGCCACAGCCCCAGTCGCCCCGCTTCTCCGGCAAGATAAGGAGGTGAATAGTCCACACATCCACTGGCATGGGCTCGCCATAGGTGCTCTGGTAAAAGCCCAGAAGCTGGTCCAGCCACTTGAGCCGCAGCGGCGTCGGCTCCACCACACCGCCAATGGCCACCCGCGCCGAAGGATCGCGCAGCTTGATGTACCCGTACAGCTCGTGGTACACCCTCGCGTACTGGTCAGGGGTATTCTTGCCCCCGCCGGGGTCATAGGGGCACTCGGGCTCGTTGCCAATGATCCAGACCGCGCCTGGGTTCGAGGAAATCAGATCCCTAAGCATCGTCCACTTATCACTAGACCACACACCATCCAGCCAAGAAAAGACAGACCAGTTCCCGTTCTGGACCAAGATGAGCTGCATATACTCCATGCCGCCCGGACGCGGTGCGTTCCGGCATACGCCCCAGTCGGAATACCAGCTAACGTGCAATGCGCCTACATCATAGTCCGTGATGCGCCCGAAACGGGGGTTAAAAGTGACACCAAAGCGACTGGTCGGCGACTGGTACAGCGGACCATCGGCGTATGCTATGGGCGCGCACACAGCACACACCCCCAACAGTAGACAGATAACAAGACAATAGCGCTCAAACCCAGGTCGGGTCATAGATCGGCCTCCTCTTTGAGTGACACTCGGCCAAGTTCGACTCTGCGACGCCACGAACATGATATTCGCGGTGTCAATAGCCCCATCCGCACCCCGGTCCATGGCACGGAGGGATGACGACGAGATCAGACTGGACCATGCTTATTCTGCTAGAATCACCGGCCCCGCCGCAGGATCGGCAAGTAGATCCGCTCACGCGGCGTGGTAGGTGTTGCACCGCCTGTCGGCGTCTTCGTTGCTGTGGGTGTTGGCAGCGATGTGTTGGTGGGCGTGGCTGTCTGGGTTGGCGTAGGCGTTTCAGTGGGTGGAAGTGCGATGGTGATCGTGCTGCCAGCACCCAGTCCATTAAAGATCGGCTCCCCAGACCAGATAACCTGACCATAAATGCTCACACTGCTGGCGGGCGAGGTCACGGCCACAGCACGGAAGGTCACCGTCGCCAGGCGGATCACGCCTGATGGACAGGAATTCTCGCCATGGCACTCAAGCGACGACCCCGCAACATAGTTGACCGTGCCGGCGGAGTTGTCGAACAGCTTGGTGAACACTATCGAGAACCTCGATTGGTCCGCAATCACGGCGACCACCTGCAGGTACGCAGGATCAAAAGTCAGGCCGACCTCCACCCCATCCGCGTTAGTTCCGCAGTCCGCCACTATGTCAAGCGTAAAGTCGGTCTCCACCTGCACCGTCTTTGCTGGCGGTGACAGCATCAGACCAGGCGCTGCCTGGACCGCAGAAAGGCCCGGGGCAGACAACCCCGCAAGCGTCACGCCCGCCCCGGTGATGGTCACAGCACCAGGCTGCGCCATCACCGCAGGTGCAACCACCACCACAGCAATCAAGATGGACACAATCAGAAACGATCGTAGGCTTGTAATGGTCAACTCCTCTCTAATCTCCTGTTAGCAGTCCCCTGTATGCATCTCCGCGCGGGTTGTCACTCCGCATGTTCTTCACTATCATAGACGCACCTGGCGTCACAATCTTTCGCCAGGCCAGGATCGAAAACAGAGAATTGCTCCCTAATTCTCAAGCTCGGCACGCACGACCACACGGTGCGTATAACTCCACGGCGGCCAGCACGTCACCAGAGTCAGCACCGGCTGCTCAGTAGGGTCCAGCCAGCGCGCATGCTCACGCTTTTCGCTGTTCGTAGCCCCGACCTCGTCCAGTGTGAGCACCGTAGTCACTACATAGGTGTACTGCTTTCCATCCGCAGCGCCGAGTTGCACGGAATCACCTGGTGCCAGCTGTTCCAGCCCGCGGAAAACTGCACCACCGGCATCCGAGCTGTGCGCGGAAAGGACACAATTGCCCGGCTGCCCGGGATCTGCGCTACCGCGATGGTGCCCGGCGGCGTTCGCAACCGTCTCCCACTCCCCGAATGCCTCGCCGCCGGCCTGGGTCACATGCCAGCTCACCTCCACCACCGTCGCATCCACGCCGATTTCCGGAATGACTACACGCAGGGGCGCAGACTGCCGTGTCGAGGGTGCTCCGGGGGTCGCGATAGGCGTTGCAGGCGGCAGCGCCGTGCCGGCCGCCGCAGCGGTCGGCCCAAGCATCAACGTGGGCAAGGAGGCTGTGCTGCCCCCTGTCGTAGCAAGCGGGGCAGCAGGTGTGCTCTCGACCATCAGGGGCTGGCCCTGCTCACTCCTCGCTAGCCAGAATAGCCCAACAGCCCCAGCAAGCAGGAGTGCGCCCAGTGCAATCAAACTTACCGCAAGGCAGCTCCAGGATTTCATGGTTCAGGATCTCGATGGCGCCAACTCATCATGATTATGACCATTCTAGTCCATTTCCTTCGATTCTGCAAACGAGGTATGTCGGATTGCCATCTCTCCCCCACCAGAGTCACGGTCCAGGCCGCAGCGAACACCAGGCAGAGCGCGAACAGCAGCCACAAGAACTACCATACTAGGGCGTTGCTGTCGGCGTGGGCGTCTTCGCTTCAAGAAGAGTCTGGACCTGCTCAGCCTTGCTTTGCGCCTCCGTGTGGTCGCACTGCGTGACGGTCAAGACAATCCTGTACTGCCCGAGGGCGTCCTGAAGCTCCCCATTGGCCTGATACTGATCGCCCAGTCTCGTGTACGACTCACAAAGCAATTGCGCTGCCTTCCCCTGTGCATAGTCCGGCTGTATGGCCCAGACTCCAGACAAATCGCTGATGGTCTGACGCCACTCGGCCTGCTCGTAGGCTGTGTAACCGGCCAGGTACAGGGTTGCCAGTTGTCTCTCCTCCTGGGCTATAGCATCGTCAGGGAACAGCGCTAATGCGCTGTTGAGACTCAGTGTCGCGCGGATGATCGCCGACCTGTTGTCCGCTGTAGCGATCTGCTGCCGGCTCTCATTCAGGTATGAGTCAAAGAGCTTGCTCTTGATCTCGGCCTCGCCCGCCGTTACCCCCTTGCCCTGCAGGGCCTCGAAAGCATCGGCGGCTTGTGACCAGTCACCGGCGTTGTAGTAGGCCATCGCCTGGCCGTAGCGCTCCTCCAGGTCCCGGGCGCTCTGGGATTGCCGTAGCAGTACGTCGGCATCCTTGTACCAGGGATCCATCTCGATAATGGTCTCCAGTTTGGCGATGGCCTCGTCGAAAGAGTTCTGCGCTATGAGTGCCTGGGCTTCCGTATACAGGTCCCTTAGCTGCTTGTACTCTGTAGCGTGCTGCAGGCCCACCTTCGCCTCTGCATTATCCGGATCCACTTCCAGCGCCTTGTTGAAATTCTCGATCGCCAGCTCATAGTCATCAACACCAAAGGCATCATACCCGAGACTGATGTAGGTCTGCGCCCGATTGCCGAGAAAGGGCAGGCCCAGGTTGGGCAACTTCACAACGCCAGTGGAGACCAGGACCACGCCAGTTGCCAAGAGCAACACAAGGGCCACAGGCAAGATTGGCCATAGCAGGATTCTGGAACGGCCACTCCGGTCCACAACACGAGATGAATCGCCGAGAACGGCCTCTGACTTCCTGGATGCACGTTGCTCAGCGCGGTCGCGTTGAATTGCCAGCTGCACATCCCTAAGCAAAGCATCCAGGTCCGCCCGTGTCGGGTCTTCGGCTTTCAGCCGCAAGAGGCCCTCGTGAGCCTGCGCCCACTCGCCCTTCTGGTAGTGTTCCATGGCTTCGGCGTAGAGAGCATCACCCTTGGCTAATACGCTAGCATCAGCTTCCGCTTGCGGGAGCACTCTGCCCGGAAGAACAGGTGCACCGCCCGGCACTTCAACAACCAGTTCCGCCACTTCCGGTGATGCTTCGACCGGCAAAGCCATGACGCCAGTCGGCGCTTCCGCAATCCCTCTTGCCGTTTGAACCTGCCGAGCCGCAGCACCACCTGCGGCAGCCACCGCTTCCCCTGCTGATGAGGCTGCCTTGTCTGCTCCTGCCTCGCCCACAATTCGGGGGGCAGTAGCGGCAACGCGAGAAGGAGTACCGGCCCGGACAGATTCCTGGACAACAGCAGCGCCAGGTGCATGGCGCTTTGGTCTGCGGCCGAAAAACCCACCCTTCGCTTGCTCTTGCCGCTGAGATGTACCCTCACCAGAGCGTTTCTTCTTTCTGCGTACGGCGCCTTCTTGGTCACTCTCATAGTCCGAGTAGTAGTAGTAATAGTCGTAGGCAGAAGCACCCCTGCGTGCACCAACCTTGGTCAGTATCGTACCGAGAACTCGCGCTTTCACCCTCTGTAGCACCGCCACAGCTCGCTCGAACATCTCAGTCCGCGTGCGGCCGGCTTCCACCACCATCAGCACCCCGTCCACTTGTTGTGCCAGAACACTCGCATCGGCCACGCTCAACACCGGCGGGCTATCCAACAACACATAATCCGCCATCGTCCGGAACCGCTCCAACAGCGCCCTCATCTCGGCAAAGCCCAGTACCTCGGCTGGATTGGCTGGGACCGGCCCCGATGGCAGTACGCGTAGTCCATCAACAGCTGTTTTGCGGACCACGCGTTCCAGATCCGCCTCCCGCTCCAGCAGCAGCGAGGTCAGGCCGGCCTCTTTCGACAGGTTGAACAGCTTGTGCAGCGTCGGTCGGCGCAAGTCCGCATCCACCAACAGCACTCGCCGCCCCGCTTGAGCCAGGCTTACCGCCAGGTTCGCCGCGGTGTTTGTCTTGCCCTCCGACGGTTGAGCACTGGTAACCATGAGGACCACAGCTGATTTGCCCATGCCCATCGCCGCAAATTGCAGGTTGGTGCGCAGCACCCGATACCCTTCGGCGATGGGGGATCTGGGCTCGAGTGCGGTCAGCGGCCCCTCCGCCTCAGTGGCCGGAAAGCGAATGATCGTGCCCAGAGTGGACAGGTTCGTCCTGCGCTCCACATCCTGTGGACTCTTCACCGTATCATCGAGGTACTCGATCAGGAAAGCAGCGCCTACCGCCAGCATAAAGCCGATCGCTCCCGCCAGGGCCACTTGCATCATCCTCCGCGACCCCATGGGATACGTCGGCAGCGGTGCCTCCTCGACCACGGTGAGCACGTTCACACCGGTATCCCCCAGCAGAAGCGAGTATTGGGCAAAGCTGGCCCGCCAGCTGTTGACCTGCTGCTCCAGGTTATTGATCTGGGCCTGCAGGTTCTGGATGTCGCGCGCAAGGGTGCTTTCACTCAGCTCCGTTTGCATGGCAGCAATTTCCTTCTGCGCAGCCTGGATCTTGGTCGACAGAATGGCTACCTGCTCCTCAATGAACTCACGCGAGCTGCCTTGCGGCCTGGCCTGTGCGACCACAGCAATCAACTGCCGGGCAATCTCGTCAGCGATCTGCTTGGCGCGCAGGGGATCGGTATCCACGACACGGATCTCCATGAGCTGGGTCCCCTCGACCAGCGCAGCGCTGACCTGACCCCGCAGGCTGCGCCACTGCCCCTCGAAGCCCAGGGCTGCGGCGGTGGCCTTGAGTACCGGCTCGCGCCGGAGCAGCTGAACATAGGTCTGCGCCAGCTGCTGGGCGGTGTAGAATTCGGAGTAGTCGGGAGAGACCTCCTGGATGGTCAGGCCCACCATGAGCGTAGTAGATGTCTGGTAAGTGGGTGCCTGGCCTCGCACCACCCACCAGCTCGAGGCAACCGCGACTGCTGTGGCGAGCACAATCAGCCAGGCCCACTTCCAAAGGGTAGTCCCAATCTGACGTAATTCCATTCATCTCCTCTCAACACTGCTTGCCTCAGAGCGACGGCCCGCCGCCCCGCCAAGCAAGTATTCATAAACCGTATCCCACGCCGTGTAGACCCGCCGCCAGTCGTAGTGTTCCTCTACCCAGCCGCGGCCCGCAGCCCGCAAGCCGTGGCGGACTGCTTCATCGGTCAATACCCGCACAACCGCTTCGGCCAGCTCTTCGGGGGTGTCGGCCAGAAGGATGTTCTCCCCCTGCCGCAAGGCAATGCCCTCCGCCCCAACGGCCGTTGACACTACGGGCACGCCCCAGCACCAGGCGTCCACAATCTTGACCCGCATCCCACCTGCGGCCCGCAATGGCACAACCAATACCGCTGTTTCAGCCAGGTAGGGCGCGAGGTCCGGCACATACCCCATAATCTCCACATTCGGCTCTTGATTCAGAGCCAGAAGGCGCTCCGGCGGCCGTTTCCCGATGCAGGTCAGACGCGCATCCGGCACCAGCGCCCGCACCCGGGGCCAGACGTTTTGCCAGAACCAGTCAAAACCCTCGACGTTCGGAGGCCAGTACATCGTACCCAGCATGGTAAGCCGGTTCGGCGCAGGTACTGGCGACACGGGCTGCACCGCTTGTGTGTCCACACAGATGGGGATCACGCTGGTCCGGGTGTTCCGGGATGTGTCCCCCCCCGCCGAGAACGCGGGATGGAGTACCGACATCCGCGCCAGCAGCGCCTGCTGGTCCTCATTCGTAACAAAGGTGACATAGTCAAAGCGACCGCACACGTCCGCCTCGTAGCGGGCAAAGGCGTCCGCTTCGCGCCGCAGCATGGCTCGCTTCCACAGACGTGGCTCGCAACTGGCAAGGCGCTCCACAATCTGGAAAGTGGCATTGTGCTGGTCCAACAATCGCCGGATGCCAGTACCCCGCCTGGATTGGGGCAAGCCACGCGGGGCATGGCCCAACAGGCCATACTGGGCCATGGGGATCTGGTCGGCGTGGACCGCGTCAAAACGCCCGGTCGCCAGCAGCTCCTCTACCTGGCGGCGCATGGCCTCCACCTGCTCCCGGGCGACAATGGCCGGGCGACCAGTCGCCAGGCTGACCAGAACGGCGCGGACATCGCGAAGCAGAGAGCGGCGCATGGGCACTGTGTGGACCCGCTCCAGAAAACCCTCCAGGTGGGCGATATCCTCTGGCCGGTCGTCGTCACGCACAAAGGCAAGCAGAGTCACCTCGTGCTTCTGTGCCAGATGGCGCAGGACATAGTACGCGCGGATCTTGGCCCCACTGATCAGGGGATATGGCAAGAGTTCCGCAAGAAACAGAATCCGTGCCGTCGCGCCCTACCTCCCGCCCAAGCCCAGCATGACTGCCGCCGTCTTGGCCAGGATAGATAGCTCCAGGTACAGGCCCTGATGCTTAATGTAGTACAAATCGTATTCCAGCTTTATCCGTGCATCCTCCACGCTACTGCCATAGCGATAGCGGACCTGGGCCCAGCCGGTAATGCCAGGACGCACGGCGTGACGTACCTGGTAATAGGGCACCTGGGCCACCAGCTCCGCCACAAACTCGGGCCGCTCGGGCCGCGGCCCGATCAAGCTCATCTCCCCTTTCAAGACATTCCACACCTGGGGCAGCTCATCCAGGCGCATCCGGCGCAGAAAACGGCCTGCCGGCGTCACCCGTGGGTCGCCTTCACTTGCCCAGACCGCCCCACTCTGCGCCTCCGCGGCCGGGATCATCGAGCGGAATTTGCACATCCGGAACGGTCGGCCCCTGAGACCAACCCGCATCTGCCAGTAGAACAGTGGACCCGGGCTCCAGATGGCATTGATCAGCGCCACCACGGGCGCGATCATAGCCACGACCAGCAAACCCACAGTTCCGATCACCAGGTCCCCCAGACGCTTGAGCGCCCCGAACAGGCGCTGGGTAGCGGAATCCTCTAGCGGTAGCACTACGTGCAGCTTGGCCCCGGCATGTTCCACCGGCACCCGGCCCGTCACCTGCTCGTAGAGCACGGTCATCGGAACGAGCGGCAACCCCTGCTCGCGGCAATCGAGCAGGGACTTCAGGAGTCCCGGATCGACCGTATCGCTGTGGCTGATCGCCAGCACCACCTTATCCACCTGCAATACATCCACCAGCCGCAGCAAACTGCTACGGTCACCTAGCACTGGCAACCCTTCTACTGTCTTACCTGCCTTGTCCGGGTCGTCATCGACGAAACCAACCACGTAGTGGCCCGAGCCCGCGAAGGGATTGCCTTGCGCTGGCGTAGCAGTGAGGAGGCGGGCCAGCTCAGACCCCGCGCTCCCGGCGCCCACAATCAGGACTCTCCGCTGAAAGGCGGGCTGCACGAACACCACTGCGTACAGCACTCTCCATATGGGTATGCTCAAGGTGACCAGCCCGACGAACACAAGGCTCGAAAGGCGCGAGGGCAGGAAATACGGCGTCCAGCGCGGGATAAGCAGGTAACACAGAGCGGTAAATAGCCCTGCGCGGGCCGTGCGCCAGATACTCTCGCTAGCATCGGCCGTCGCGGCCAGTTCGTAGCAATCAAAGAATGAAGCCCACACAAACCACAGAGCCGTCAGCAGAAGAAAGTAAACCGGCACCTCCCTCATGGTACGCCAGGAAAAGGCATACGGAAAGCGCAAGGCCAGCGCCAGCAGGAGGCTGGTATTCAGTGCCACTATGTCGGCGACCCATAGCAAGAGTCGCCGCTCGGCAAAGTTTAGGCTCAGGCGGGGTAGCTGTACACGCCAGCGCGGCCGGCTGAGACGGGCTGAGCTGACCGGGCGCTCGGCATCTGGAGTGGTTGTGTTCTCTTCGCTGCTATCTGCAGAAATATCCATCGGCAACCTCTGGCTACCCTTGTGGCCTGGTATCAGAGAACCCTCTCCGATACCAAGACCATCTTACTATTGACGCGGCTGTGTGTCAATGTCGTACGATTGCAGCATCAGGCCGGTACTTCATCGCTGTGGTTATGTCCATATACGCTCTCTCTCGTATTCCGCAGCCTGGCGGTTCAGTTGCCGATCAGGGTTGGTCGCGCCCAGCCACGCGGGCATACATGGCCTGCAGGGCGGCACTGTCTGCCTGGCGCTGTTGCACGTACCAGGCATGCCCGGCACAGCCCAGCTGCACCAGACGAGCTGTATCGGTCAGTACTGTCGCGAGGGCCTCGGCCAGCTCTCGGCAGTCACCCGGCGGGACGACCCGGCCCGTCTCGCCATCGACTACGTATTCCGGCAGCGCCCCCACACGGGTGACCAGGACCGGCTTGCTGAAGAAGTAGGCCGCCGCCGGCAGCGCCGACTGGCTCGCCTCCACGTACGGCAGCACCACCACCCCGCAGCGGCGAAAGAGCTCTACCGCTTCGTCGTCGCCCACCAGCCCGCTTCGCAGTTGCACGTTGCCCGGTAGCGGACCGCGCACGTGCTCCTCCAGACGCCCCTGTCCGGCGATGATCACTCCCACACCGCAGTCCTCCAACCTCCGCACTGCCTCCACCAGCACGTCCAGCCCCTTGTAGGCCTCCAGGCGGCCAATGAACAGCGCCCGCGGCTCGTACTCCACCTCCGGCGGACTCTGCTCCAGCGCCTGTTGCCGCTGCGCATTCACAAAGAGGTGGGTCAGCAACGTGCACGTCACCCGCAACGGCGCCACGCCCGCGCGGATCAGCTCCGCCCGGTACCGCTCGCCGTGCACCAGCAGGTGGCTCGCCTCACGCCGCACCCAGGCATTCCACGCGTACAGCAGGCGCCCGTAGGTCGAGCCCGCATGTGGGTGCAAATCGTGCAGGGTGTGGACAGTCGGCAATCCCTGCCGGCGCAGGGCCCGCAACAGCCATGGGTTGCCCAGGTGAGCACCGGTGATGTGCACCACATCCGGACGCACCTGATGAATTGTCGAGAGTGCAGCGCGGACAGCCGATGGTGTCGAGCGGAGACCACGAGGCGAAAATCCCCTGTCTGTGGTCTCAAAGGGCGTGTGAATCTCCACCTCGGGCACATAGCGGTCGCGCGGCACACGGCGGGTGGTGATCAGATGCACCTCATGCCCAACCGCGGACATGCGATTGGCCAGATCCGCCGTATACTGGTGCATGCCCCAGGTGGGCGAGAGCAGAATGTAGCAGAGGCGCAGCGTCACCACCCTAAACCTATGGGCGGAGCTCCCAGACAGCCCCGCCGCGCATCTGCCAGCCCGCAGAGAGCCGCGAGCACGGCTTGCCCAGGGCCCGCCCAACGGATGCGCACCACGAGTCCAGGAGAGGTTCCATGGTGGGTGGGAAGCCCGCGCCAAAGACGCGGCCGCCGTCTCGCCAGACCCGTCCGGCCCACCCGGTAAAGGCATTGAGGTCGGCACCCTCCAGGGAAAGTCCGGCAACCTGCCGCCGGGCAAAGTAAGTGGCATACACCGCCAGCAGCCCATCTCCGCCGCCCATCAAAACTAGATCTGCAGGTGCGGTATGCTCAGCTAGCTCCCGGACCAGCGCATAACGCGTGTTGCGGGCCAGGTCATGGCGTGGCAGGATAGCCAGCAGGGCATTGGCAACCAAAAGCACGCTCACCATCGCTGACATTGCCATCTCCCCGTACCGCACCGGAGGCAACACCAGAGCCGCCAACAGCCACCAGGCGACCAGTAGAGGGACCCAGAAGCTGATGTCACCCGGCACCCAGTAGATAGCAAAGCCACCGTAAAGCACTGTCCACACCGCCAGGGTGCCCAGCTCGCGACGATGCTCCGCCCACAGGCGCTGCCGGCATCGCAGGGCCACCAGCAGTGGCAACAAAGCCATGACTCCCACGACCAGATAGTACAGCCCGAAGAGCACGCGCCCGCGTGCAGCCGCCGTGGTCAGGAAAGCGCGGGTACTTTCATTCATGGCCAGGCCCGGGTAAAGCGCTAGCGAGCGCAGAAAAGCGTAGACGCCATGCGGCAGGTTGGTCCACGATAACTGGCCGTACGCGCGACCGCCCCCGAATAGCCACCACCACTCTGCTGGGCCACCCCCGGCCCAGCCGGCCAGAAGAAGCAGGCCGGCACCGGCCACGACCAGCACGACTGCGGCCACGATGGGAACCTGTCGACGGCGCACTGCCCGCGGCAGTTCCCTCCGGAGCAATAACCCGACCACAACCACGCCCAGCAGCAACAGGCCCGTCAGATAGGTCAGTGCGGCCAGGATCACAGCCAGCCCCAGGCCCAGCGCGTACGCCTGACGCTGCGCCCACCGGGCTGGAGCGGCCAGCAGCAGCCACAGCACAGCCAGGTGCGCCGCCAGCGGCAGGGTCACGAACTCGGCCTCGACGCTCAACAGCCACAGTCCCCCGGAGACGCCCACTCCCGCCGCGGCCAGGACAGCCGCCCGCGCCGATTCCGTCAGATGGCGTGCGAGAGCATAAACGAGCCCCACGCAGGCCGCCCCGCCCAGGGCGTTTAGCACCTGCAGTGGCACGATCGCTCTCCCGCTCCAGCCAGCCCACCCCCAGAGCTGGTAAAAGAGCCAGCCGAGAGGATGCGACAACAGGTGGTAGGGATCGACCATCCGCGCAGTGTCGCCCGATTCGACATCCAGGGCGAACAGCAGGCTATCAGCCGTCCAGGTGCGCGACAGGGTTACTAAGTACAGGACTAGAGCAAGGAACACGGCACAGACCAAGCCAGACTTGGCTCTCACCGGAAGGTAGCCTCTTCTTGTGTTTGGTCTCCCTGACGTGCCACCAACCTGCCGTACATGGCCCGCCCAAGCTCCATCAGTGCCAGAGCGGCAAAGGGCAGCACCACGGCATCGACCGGCAGCCGGTAGCGGGGCGCCGCCCAGGTGAAGATGTGTAACGGCGGGTAGAAGACAATGAACATCAGCGCCAGAGCCAGCGGGGTCGTGGAGAAGACGACCCGTGCCTGCTTTGAGGTCACTACTGTTACTACCCCCCCTTGTGGGGCATCTCGCGCATTGGGCGAGGCCCTCGCTCCAGCCCGCAGGGCCAGCCACAGCCCGTACACCATAAAGGGCAGGAATACACCAATCGAGCCCACACGCCCCACATTGTGCAGCAGGGTCGTGTCGGCCGTTGGCCAGAACTCAAAGTAGTCCAGCACCCGGCTCAGCGACAGCAGCAGATAGCGCCGCGGCTCTGCCAGTACAAAGCCGACACCGCGGCGCATCAGCTCCTTATCCCACTGTGCCTCATTCAGCCCCTGCCCTGCCAGTTCCTTGGGCAACGGTGCCGCCTCAAACTCCTGAAAGCTCGTCCCGTGCATGGGATGCTGCGCCGAGTACATGGCATAACCGGCGTTCGAGTTGAGCAGCAGGAACTGGCCATAGACGTGATAATTGCGGATGGTGAAGGGCGCAATACATAGAACCAGCACCAACCCGGCCGCTACGCCGGAGGCGAGAGTGGCCCGCAAACGTTTGGATTGCCATCCTACCCACAAGAGCCAGGCCCCGAGGACCACTACCCAGGGCAGGATAGACTGCCGCAGCAACGTGGCGATCCCCAGGCTCAGGCCCAGCACAGCCCCATGGCGCAGAGTGGGGCTCTCGGCCAGCGCCTCAACTCTCTCCAGCGACCAGACCAGAGCACAGATGTAAAAGGTCTCAGTCATCAGTGTGGCCGCGTAGAGTACAAAGTAGAAATAGACGGCAGCACAGCCCGCCGCAATCACAGCCACCCCCGCCCTTTCGGGGAAAAGCCGCTTGCACCAGCGGTAGACCGCCAGCGGCAGCAGAATTCCCCCCAGCACCGCGCCCGCCAGCCGCGCCGCCAGGGGGTGCACGCCAGAGACGACATACACCGCCGCCAGATACAGCGGGTACAGAAACGACCAGTGTGCAGTAGGTGTGTTGGCTCTGGTAAAAGGGTACCAGTCTTTGCCAAAACTGAAGCCATGCCCGGTAAGCAGCCGGGTGGCCAGAGTGTGGTACGAAACCTGATCAACCAGAAGCGGCGGGGCTGCCGCGACATCTCCCAGGTAGAAAGCAACGCCGATGCGCAGCAGAACTGAGACGGCCAGGATCAGAGCAAGGACCCTGGTACGATGCTTGCACCAACCACGGATATCCATGAGCTCCTACATCCTCGGCAACTCAGCCAGCAGCCGGCGAAAGGTACGTGCTTGTGCTGCCAGCGAGGGAGAAAAGGCGCTTCCCAGGCCGGCTACTGCCACACGTGGCCAGTAGGCCAGCCGCAACCACCATTTGAATACCTGTGCCTGGCGCGAGCCGCCGAACTTGCGGTAGAACAACACCTTGCTGCGATAGAGCTGCACATACATTGTCTCCGCAGCCTTGCGGCTGCTCTGGGCTTCATGGTGAACAACCTCCGCCTGAGGCACCCACCACAGCTCCCAACCAGCCAGAGCCAGCCGGTAGCACAGGTCCACCTCTTCGGTGTACATGAAATAGCCCTCATCAAGCAGGCCCACCTGGTCCAACGCTTTGCGGCGCAACAAGAGGCAGGCCCCCTTAATGGCCTCCACCTGGTGCGGTGTGTGCACGTCCCAGCCCTGCATGCGATAGGTAGCCCGTGGCCAGATGCGGTCCAGGAAAAGGAGGCGCCACACCTCGCGCCCCGGCGTTAGCATGGGATGGCAGGAAGGCTGAAGACCGCCGTCGCTGTTTAGCAGCCGGGCCCCGGCTGCCCCTGCCCGGGGGTGATCCTGCACAAAAGCCACCAGCGCCTCCAATGCTCCCGGTCGCACCTCCGTATCGCTGTTCAGCAACACGACGTACTGGCTCCCCCCACCCGGACGCTGACCGCTAAGCCGAATCGCCTGGTTGTTTGCCGCGGCGAACCCCACGTTCTGGTCGTTCTGGATAAGATGCACGCCGGGGAAGCGTCGCTGCATCATTGAGGCGCTGCCGTCGGCCGAGGCATTATCCACCACCCATACGTCACAGGCGACCCGCGGCGGGTGTGCTTGGAGAGAGCTCAGGCACCGCCCCAGTAGCTCTCGCGTATTCCAGTTGACAATCACCACCGCCAGGTCCGGAACGTCCGAAAGCTTCCCGCCTGCCGCCAGCCGATCCCTCAATCGGCCATCCCCCTCTCTCCCCCTCTCCCCGTCTCCGCGTCCGCCTGTTC
>Ga0316622_100001077_pt1 | contig 17167 bp, 15 predicted proteins | sample OWC_Aug_OW2_C1_D_FD_207646 | JGI IMG/M metagenome (GOLD analysis project Ga0316622, IMG submission 207646) | Wetland soil microbial communities from Old Woman Creek delta, Ohio, United States - OWC_Aug_OW2_C1_D5_C | ecosystem: Environmental > Terrestrial > Soil > Wetlands | place: USA: Ohio... | reverse complement strand
GTCCAGCCCCCCCGGGCCCCCCCGGTGCAGCAGTAGCGCCACCAGGGTCTTGCCCTCGCGGATCTCGCCGCGCTTCACCATGGCCATGGCTTCGTCCAGCGTGAAGGCCGCGGCCTCGATGCTCTCGTCCGCCTCCGGGCGCGGCGGGACCTTCTCGAGGCCGGTGGCGCGAAACAGGTGCATCACCTCGTCGCAGAAGCCGGGGGTCGTCCAGAAGACGAGCAGGGGCTCGAGAACGGCGGCTCGAAAGCCGACCTCCTCCTCGAGCTCTCGCCGCGCGCCCTCCTCCGGGGTCTCGCCCGGGTCGCGACGGCCGGCCGGGAGCTCCCAGACGAAGGAGTCGACCGCGTAGCGGTACTGGCGCACGAGGACCACGCGGCCGTCGGCGAGCACGGGCAGGGCGGCCACGGAGCCGCGCTGTCGGACCACCTCGCGCCGCCCGCGTATTCCCCCGGGCTCGACGACCTCGTCCACGTCGAGGTCCACCACCTTGCCGGTGTGGACGCGGCGGTGCTGCAGGACCCGGGCGGAGAGGAGATCGTCGCTCATGCGGCCGCCATGATAGCAGCCGGTCAGGGAGGGGAGGTCGCGCGCAGGCGCTCGAGCACGGCCACGAGATCCGGAGGAAGGGGAGCGGAGAAGGCCAGGCGCTCCCCGCTCGCCGGGTGGGTGAACGCGAGCCGGGCCGCGTGCAGGGCGGGCCGCTCGAGGGAGCGCAGCGCCTGCCGGGCTTCGGCCCGGCGCGAGGAGGGCGCCCGCGTGCCGCCGTACACCGCGTCGCCGGCGACGGGGTGACCCACCGAGGCGAGGTGCACGCGGATCTGGTGCGTGCGGCCGGTGTGGATCCGCACGCGAAGGAGGGCGGCGCCGTCGAAGCGTTCCTCCAGGCGCCACGAGGTGCGCGCGTCCCGGCCGCGGGGCGCGCGGATCGACATCCTCTGCCGGTGCACGGGGTCCCGTCCGATGGGAGCGTTCACATCGCCCGCCGAGCGCGCAGGCGACCCGAGCACGAGGGCGAGATACTCCTTCTCGACGGTGCGGCCGGAAAACTGCCGGACGAGGGATCGGTGGGTCTCGTCGTCCTTGGCGACCACCAGCAGGCCGGACGTGCCGCGGTCCAGCCGGTGCACGATGCCGGGGCGCAGGACACCGCCCACGCCGGACAGGTCGCGGACGTGGCGCAGGAGCGCGTTCACGAGCGTGCCGCTCGCGGCGCCGGCGCCCGGGTGCACGACGAGCCCGGCGGGCTTGTTCACGACGAGGAGGTGGCGGTCCTCGTGCACGACGACCAGATCGATCTCCTCGGGCTGCGGCTCCGCCGGAACCGGCGCCGGCACCTTGACGAGAACCTCCTGCCCCGCCCGAAGGCGGGCGGCGGCGCGGGTCCGCGCGCCGTCGAGGAGCACGTGTCCCTCGTCGATCAGGGCCTGCAGGCGGGCCCGCGACAGCGAAGGAAGGCGCCGCGCGAGCCACAGGTCGAGCCTCTGGCCCGCGGCCTCCGGGGCGGCGACGAGCTCGTGACGCTCTGCGGCAACCGGGGCCCGGACCGCGGATCCCTCGCCGCCCGACTCGAACGGTGCGCCCCGGGATGACAAGTGCTTGCTCACGAAGGCCGGCGTCCCGCCGGGCGTGACTCGGATGACAGGCGGCCGGGCCTAGGTCGTCACGATCGTGTGGGCCCTGCGGATGCGGGGCAGGAGGACGGCGACGCCCAGCAGCAGGAGGATGGCGATCAGCTGCGAGGTCGAGAGAACCCCGCGGAGCCATGCGCCGCGGTCGGGGTCGCCCCGCAGGAACTCCAGGCCGAAGCGCGCGGCCGAGTAGAGCGCCACGTAGGCGAGGGTGACCTGCCCGTGGAAGCGCTTGCGCGGCGCGAGCCACAGCAGGAACAGGAAGATGAGGAATGCCGCGATCGACTCGTAGAGCTGGCTCGGGTGCAGCGGCGTGTCCATGGGCGTCCCCACCGCCCGGGCGGCGTAGACGTCCGTGAAGGTCACCGCCCAGGGGACCTGCGTCGGTCGTCCCCAGCAGCAGCCCGCGGAGAAGCAGCCCAGCCGCCCGATGGCCTGGCCGAGCACGACGCCCGGCACCAGCACGTCGGCCGTCCGCCACCCGGGCAGGCGGTGACGTCGCACGTACCACCAGGCCACCAGGATCCCGCCGATGAGGCCGCCGTAGAAGACGCCCCCGCTCTGGAGGATGGAGCCGATCTCGCGCGGGTTGCGGCCGAAGTACTGCCAGTCGACGAGGACGAGCAGCAGCTTCGCGCCGATGAGGCCGGCGATCAGCACCCAGACGGCCATGTCGGTGATGCGGTTCGAGTCGAGCCCGGCCTTCCTGGCCTGCCGCGACGCGACCCAGAGCCCGGCCAGGAAGGCGATCGCGAGGAGGAAGCCGTAGGTGTGGAGCGTGAAGGGCCCGAGCGTACGCCCCAGCAGGTCGAACGCGGGGATGGTCAGAAGGCGGGGGTGCATGTCAGTCGGTCCTCCCGGCCGTGGGCGCGGCCGCGTCGATTCCGGGCTTGGCGCCCGCGGGCGAGGTGTCCGGCGAGCGCAGGATGTCGAGCACGAGCAGCGTCACGCCGACGGTGATGGCCGAGTCGGCGACGTTGAAGTCGGGCCACTGGTAGTCCCGCCAGTAGACGTGGACGAAGTCCACCACGTATCCCAGGCGAAGCCGGTCGATCAGGTTGCCGACGGCGCCTCCGAGGACGAGGGCCAGCGCCACCCGCGGGAGCCGGGCGGTCGCGGGAAGCCTCAGGAAGTAGAGGGCGATGGCGAGGAGGGCGCCGAGGCTGAGCGAGGAGAGGAGCAGCGTCTGGTAGGGCAGGTCCCAGTCGGACAGGATGCCGAAGGCGGCCCCGCGGTTGCGGACGTGGCTCAGGCTCAGCAGGCCGTCCACCAGGGGGACGTACTCGTGCAGCGCGAGCGCGCGGACGACCAGCGCCTTCGTCCCCTGGTCGAGGAGGACGATCGCGGCCATGAGCAGCAGGTGGGGCAGGTGTCTCCTCACGGTTGGGCCAGGACCTCCGCGCAGCGCTCGCAGACGCCGGGGTGGGCCGCCAGCGTGCCCACCGCCCTCGACCACGTCCAGCACCGCTCGCACTTCGCGCCGGGGGCATGCTCGACCGAGACGCTGAACGGCGCGTCGGTCTCCTCCAGGCGCACGTCGCTCACGATGAAAAGGTTGGCGAGGTTGCCCGGGAAGACGCGACCCTTCGCGTCGTGGGCCCGCAGCGGCTCGAGCGCCCTGGCCGGCCCGCGCAGCACGACCGCTCCCTCGAGGCTCGCCGCCAGCTGCTTCGCGGCCCGTGCCTCCTCGAGCGCCTTCATGACCTCGGCCCGCACGTCGAGGAGGCCGGCCCAGCGGGAGACGAGGGCCTCGTCCACCGCCTCGCGCGGGGGAAAGAGGGCCAGGTGGACGGAGGCCTCCGGGCGGCCGGGGACGAAAGGCCAGGCCTCGTCGGTGGTGAAGGGGAGGACGGGGGCCAGCAGCAGGCACAGGTCCCCCGCGATGCGGTGGAGGACGGTCTGGGCCGAGCGGCGGCGGCTCCCCGCCGCGGCGTCGCAGTAGAGCCGGTCCTTCAGAACGTCGAGATAGAAGGAGGAGAGGTCGGAGGCGGCGTACTGCACCAGCTGGTGGTAGACGAGGTGGAACTCGCAGGCGTCGTAGGCGTCGAGCACCCGGGCGACGACGTGACGGTGGCGGTGCAGGGCGTAGCGGTCGAGCTCGTCGAGGTCGCCTTCGGCCACCGCGTCCCGGGCGGGATCGAAGTCGTTGAGGTTCGAGACGAGGTAGCGGATCGTGTTGCGGACCTTGCGGTAGGCCTCCGCCACGCGCTTGATCATGTCGTCCGAGATGCGCATGTCCTCGCGGTAGTCGACCATGATGGTCCACATCCGCAGGACCTCGGCGCCGTAGGTGTTGATGAGCTTCTGGGTGTCGACGTCGTTGCCCAGGCTCTTCGAGATCTTCCGGCCCTCGCCGTCCACGGTGAAGCCGTGCGTGATGACCTGGCGGTAGGGCGCGTGGCCGCGGGTCGCGACGCCCACCAGCAGCGACGAGTGGAACCAGCCGCGGTGCTGGTCGCTCCCCTCGAGGTAGACGTCGGCCGGCCAAGGCAGGTCCTCCCTCTGCCCGAGGACGGCGGCGTGGGAGGAGCCCGAGTCGAACCACACGTCGAGAATGTCGGTCTCCTTGTCGAAGGCCGCCCCGCCGCACTTCGGGCAGGCGAAGCCCGCGGGCAGGAGCTCGCCGGCCTCGCGCGCGTACCAGGCGTCCGCCGTCTCCGCCTCGAAGAGGCCCGCCACGTGGCGGGCCAGGTCGGGGCGCAGCAGGACCTCGCCGCACCCCTTGCAGTAGAAGGCCGGGATCGGCACGCCCCACAGCCGCTGGCGCGAGATGCACCAGTCCGGGCGGGTCGCGATCATGTTGCGGATGCGCTCCTCGCCCCAGGCGGGCAGCCAGCGTGACTGGGCGATCGCCTCGAGGGCCTGCTCGCGCAGCGTGGGCCGGCCCTCGTCGAGGGCGATGAACCACTGCTCCGTCGCGCGGAAGATGATCGGGTTCTTGCACCGCCAGCAGATCGGGTACGAGTGCGTGTCCTTGCCGGACTGCAGGAGGGCGCCCGTCTCGCGCAGGAGCTCGACGATCCCGGGGTTGGCGTCGAAGACCTTCTGCCCCGCGAAGCGCTCGACCTCGGGCAGGAACCGACCCCCCTCGTCCACCGGGCAGTAGATGTCGAGCCCGTAGCGAACGCCGGTGAGGTAGTCGTCCCAGCCGTGGCCGGGGGCGGTGTGCACGATGCCGGTGCCCGTGTCGAGCGTGACGTAGTCCGCCAGGACGACGGGGGAGTCGCGGTCGATCCAGGGGTGGCGGAAGCGCAGGTGCTCGAGCTGTGCGCCCTTCTCCTCGGCGAGCGGCGCCCCGAGCGCCGCCGGGGCGCCGGCGGAGTTGCCCTTGGCGCCCCAGCGGGCCTCGGTGGCCTCCCGCAGGGCCTTCGCGAGCACCAGGACGTCGTCCGTGCCCGGGAGGGGGTAGAAGGCGTACTCGGCGTCGGGGTGAACGGCGAGGGCGAGGTTCGCGGGAAGCGTCCAGGGAGTGGTCGTCCAGATGACGGCGGAGACGCGCTTTCCGGCGAGCGCCGGGTGGGAGCGGGCCAGGCGATCGCGATCCGCGTCGGCCAGCGGGAAGCGCACGTCGACCTGGGGGCTGACGTGGCTCTCGTCGTACTCGACCTCGGCCTCGGCGAGCGCCGTGCGGCACGAGATGCACCAGTGGACCGATTTCTTGGCCTTGTAGACGAGGCCCTTCTCGGCGAACGTGGCGAGCTGGCGGACGATGGTCGCCTGGTAGGAAGGCGACATCGTCAGGTAGGGGTCGTGCCACTCCCCGAGGACGCCGAGCCTCTCGAACTCCTCGCGCTGGATGCGCACGAACTTGTCGGCGTACGCGCGGCAGGCCTGCCGGAAGGCCAGCGGCGACATCTCGCGCTTCTTCGACCCCAGGTCGCGGTCCACCTTCAGCTCGATCGGCAGCCCGTGGCAGTCCCAGCCCGGCCGGTACGGGGCGTCCTTCCCCGCGGCGGAACGGCTGCGCACGACCACGTCCTTCAGGATCTTGTTGAGCACGGTGCCCAGGTGGATGTGACCGTTGGCGTAGGGGGGGCCGTCGTGGAGAACGAAGCTCGGGCATCCCCTTCGGGCGGAGCGGATCTGGCCATAGAGGCCCTGCGCCCTCCACTGCTCCAGCCGGCGCGGCTCCGCCTGGGCGAGGTTGGCCTTCATGGGGAAGTCCGTCTTGGGCAGGTTCAGCGTCGATCGCAGGTCGGGCTCGATCATCGGGGAGGCTCGATCCTTCACAGCGTCAAACGATCAAGTTAGCACGCGGTTTTCAACCCCGTCAAACCAAACGTCTTGCGGCCAGCGTGCCGGGGGCTGGAAGGGCGGGGGCGCGGGCCTAGTCCCGGTTCATGGCCGGTGCGGAGTCCGCCTCCGCGACGGGCGTGCGTCCCGTTGCCTTCGCGGGGAGCCGGCGGGCGAGGGCGGCGCCGGCCATCCCGGCGACGACGGTGAACGCCGGCCAAACCAGCAGCTGCGGCACCAGCGTCAGCCAGAAGAGCTGCCGGCCGGTGCCCGGCACGAAGGTGTAGACCTCGCCGGTGAGAGCGACCGGCACGAAGGTGAGGCCGGAGACGTCGTAGTGGGTGCCGAGACCGAAACGGGTGGCGAGGATTCCGACGAGCGCCACGAAGGCGCGGACGAGGACCGCGTAGGCGAGGAGCGGCTGCAGGAGCCGCTTTTCGTCCGTTCGCGCGGGTGCCGTGACCGTCGCGAAATAGGCCCCGGCCACGGGAGCGAGCCAGATGACTCCGATCGCCTGGACGAGGATCGAGGGGGCCGCGCTCTTCTCGAGCAGAAAGCGCACCGCCGTCACGAGCCAGGCCACCGCGACCGAGCTCACCAGGGGACGCGGTGCGAGCCAGCGCGACAGGGCCTCGCCGAAGGCCAGGCCGGCAAAGCCGAGGAGCAGGCAGACCGCGGTGAGGACGTAGTAGTACAGGCTGGCGGAGGCGGAGGCGGTTGCGGTCAGGGTGGCCGAACCCACGAGGACCAGCGACGTGAGGGCGGACTCGCGCAGGCCCTCGGCCTGCACCGCCGCCACGAGGAAGCCGATGCCGGCCGCGCTCGTGGCGACCGAAAGTCGCAGCCGCCAAGGGGCGCTCAGCCGGGGCCACCAGTGCATGACCACCGCGAGCGTCCAGGCCAGCGCGACGGTGAGGGGAAGGGTCGCCACGGGGGCGGAAGGGTATCATGGGCCGTGACCGACGAGACCGTCCGCTCGGCGCGCGAGGCCGACGACGCCACGCGCGGCAGCGCGGTCAAGCTCGCGGCCGAGGTGGCGTCGCGGCTGCTGGGCCTCGGGACGACCCTGCTGCTGCTGCGCGGGCTGGGGGCCTCCGACTTCGGCCTCTTTGGCGAGATGAGCGTCTACGCCCTTCTCCTCGCGGAGATCGGGGAGATGGGGCTCCAGGCCCTGGCCTCGCGGGCACTCGTCGCCGGGACGCTCTCCCTGGAATCCCTCGTCCGGGCCCGGCTCGTCCTCGCCGCCGTCGTGACGGCCGCGGCCGTCGTCTCGATCCCGCTCGCGCCGGCGCTCGCGACCCGGCTGGGGACCGGGGCGGTGGACGGCCCGGTGCTCGCGCTGCTCGTGGCCTGGTTTGCCCTGTCCGGCTGGGGAGAATTCGTCGGCGTCGCGCTGCGCTGCCGGCGGGCACGCCGGCTCGAGGCCCTCGTGCTCCTCGTGCTCCGCGGCGGGGCGTTCGTGCTGGTGGCGGCGGCGCTCCTCGTCGGGTTGGGCCTGCGGGGCGTCTCGGTGGCCCTCGCGCTGTCACCCCTTCCGGCCCTGGCGCTGGGCGCCGCGCTGCTGCGGCGCACGTCGGGCGCGGGGCCGACGGTGCCCAAGGCCACCGTGCTCCGCGCGTCCGCCCCCCTGGCCGTCCACGGGGGGCTCCTGCTGCTGAGCCCGCGCGTCGAGTTTCTCGTGGTCTCCTGGCTCGTCGCGGACCGCGAGGCCGTGGGCCTGTTCTACGCGGCGCTGAGCGTCGTCTGGTTCCTCTCGATGGCGCCGAGCGCCGTCGCCGCGGGGGCGATGCCGGCCCTGACGCGCGAGGCCCTTCAGGGAGGGACCTCGGTGCGCCGTCGGACGGCCGCGACGCTGGCGCTCATCGGGGCGCCGGTCGCGGTGGGGCTGGCGCTGGTCGCGGGACCGGTCGCGGTCCTTCTGCTGGGGCCCGGCTACGCCCCCGCGGGGTACGCCGCCGCCGCCGCCCAGCTGCGACTGCTCTCGGCCGCGGTGCCGGCGCTCTTCCTGAACGCGCTCGTCCTCGCGTCGCTGATAGCGGCCGGGCGGGCGTCGTGGCTTCCGCGCGTCACGGCGGCGCGGGTGGCGCTGGCCTTCGCCCTGGCCTTCGGCCTCGTCCCCCCTCTCGGTCCGTGGGGGGCCGCGCTCGGCCTCGTCGTCGCCGAGTGGCTGCTCCTGGCGGTCGCCGCCGTGTCGTGCCGAAAGGCCGAGTTCCCGGTCCCGGTCCTTCGGCCTCTCGGCTGGGCCCTCCTCGCGTGCGTGCCGATGGCGTTGGCCGTGGGTGGAGTCCGCGGCAGCCTGGCCTTCGCCGTCCCGGTCGGGGTGCTGAGCTGGGCGGCGACGCTGGCCGCGGCCTGGCAGCTCCTGCCCGGCGTCTCGCGCGGCCTCGTCGGCGTTCTCCGGTATCCTTGACCGTGCTCCGGGGAGTGGCTCGGTGAGCGTGCGCGGCGGGGCGAAGCGGCGGCCGGTGGTGCTCTACCAGACGAGCGACGAGGGCTCGGTGATGCCGCTTTCCCTGCTCGCCCTCGGCTCGTGGCTGTCGGGAGAGCACGTCGTGATCGTCGACGGCCGATTCGAGCTGGCGCCCGAGGCCCGCGTCGTCGAGCTGGCGCGGGTGGCCCTCTGCCTGGGGGTGACCGCGCGGACGGGAGCCCCCCTGCGCGAGGCCGTGCGCGTGAGCGCGGCGGCGCGTGCCGCGAACCCGGAGCTGGCGATCGTGTGGGGCGGCCCGCACGCGACGCTCGACCCGGCGTCCTGCCTGGCCGCGGGCACGGTGGACGCTTGCGCCCTCGGCGCCGGCGAGGAGCCGATGAGCGCCGTCGTGGAGGACCTGCTCGCGGGTCGGCGGCTCCGTCCCAGGGCCGGACTGGCCCTGGCGCCCGGGGATGCCGGCCGGTGCGAGGCCGTGCCGGCGCCGACGACGCTGTGGCCGCGCGCCGAGTACTCGCTGCTCGAGGTCGAGCGGTACTTCGAGAGGCGCGGGGCGCGCCGACTCGACTACTGCTCGAGCCGGGGGGCGAGGGACGGCTCCACGTGGATGGCGATCCGAGCGGAGCGCGTCGTGGCCGAGGCGGCGGAGCTGGCCGAGCGGTACCGCCTCTCGGAGATCCTCTTCCACGACGAGGACTTCTTCGCGGACCCGGCGCGAGTGGAGGAGATCGCCCGGGGCCTCCTCGAGGGCGGGCAGAGGCTCGCCTGGCAGTCGGGGGCGCGGCCGGAGGACGTGGTGGCGTCGGCGCCCGAGCGCCTGCGGCTGCTCGCGGAGAGCGGTTGCCGCCGGATCCACCTGCCCGTGGCGCCGGGCCCGCCGCCGCGCGAGCTCCTGATGGAGGCGGGGGCGCGCCTGCACGAGGCGGGGCTCGCCGCCCGGTTCTTCTTCCACGTGGCGGAGCCGGACCGGCGTTTCGACGGCCTGGCCGCCGCGGTCGCGGTAGCCCGGTCGCTGTGCGCGCTGGACGGGCGGTTCGAGACCTCGATCCACCGGGTGTGGGCGCCGCCGCGAGACCCCAGCGGGGGGCTCTCGCTCGAGGACTGGGCGCGGCACGCCGAGGCGCCCTGGGCGGACGTCCGGGCCGCGCGGCGCCTGGCCCGGGCGACCTTCTTCTTCACGGAAGCCCAGCGCGACCCGGGCCGGCGCCTGGGCAAGCACCTGGTGCGCCTCCTCGCGCTCCTGCGGGTGAGGCTCGGCTTCTTCGCCCTCGACGTCGATCGCCTGGTGGTCGAGGCCTCGGCGATCCTGCGCACGGGCCGGGCACGGCGCGCCGTCCCCGTCGACTGAGGGCCGCGCTTGGGGCTCCTCCTGCGCCGGGCGCGCTGTCTCGTGGACGACGGCTGGTCGGAGCCACGCGACGTGCGCGTGCAGCGCGGCGTCGTACGGGTGGCGGGAAGCGCGACGAGCGGCGAGGCTGAGGTCGACCTCGAGGGGCGCTTCCTCCTGCCGGCCCTGGTGAACGCCCACGACGTGCTGGACCTTTCCACCCTGCCCCCGCTCGGACGTCCGCCGTACGCCTCGCTCTACGAGTGGACCCGGGCCGCGGAAGAGGACGCCGCGCGACTGGCGCCGGCCCTCGCGGTGCCGCTCGTGGATCGCCTCTTCCTGGGCGGCCTGCGCAACATTCTCGCCGGCGTGGGCGCCGTGCTGCACCACCACCCCGACCACCGCTCGCTGGGGCAGGCGGAGTTCCCGGTGCGGGTCCAGCGCCGCTACGGCTTCGCGCACTCGCCGGGGCTGACCCCGGCCCTGCGACGCACGTACCGCACCACCGACCGCCGTGTCCCGTGGCTGGTGCGGGCGGCCGAGGGGAGCCTTCCGGGCCTGCGCGCGGAGCTCGACGTGCTGGCCTCGGCGAACGTCCTGAGGCAGAACACCGTGATCGTGCACGGCACCGCGCTCGCGCCGGAGGACGCGCCGCGCCTGGCGGCGGCCCGGGCCTCGGTCGTGTGGTGCCCCGAGAGCGACCGTCGCCTCTACGGCGGGACGGCCCCTTTCCTCGCGCTCCGGGACGGCGGGGTGAGCGTCGGGCTCGGCAGCGACGCCCCCTCGACCGGGGCCCGCGACGCGCTGTCGAACCTGGCGGCGGCCCGGCGCGAGGGCGTGCTCGACGACTGCGGCCTCCTGCGGCTCGCGACCCGCGAATCGGCGGCGGTGGCCCGCGTGGCGACGGGCGGCTTCGGGGACGGGTCGCCCGCGGACCTGCTCGCCGTCGACTCGCCCGAGCGCCTGCTCGAGGGGGACCGGCTCGCGGTCGCCCTCCTGGTCGTGCGGGGGGAGGTCGCGTGGGGCGAGCCGTCGCTCCTCGGCCAGGCGGGGCGGGCGGCGCTGGGGTTCTCCGTGGACGGCGGGCGCCGCGCCCTCGCCGAGCCGCTCGCCCGCCGCCTGGCGGCGATCCTGCGCCGCCACCCGGCGGCGCGCGCAGCGGCCTGGCTCTCGGGAGTCGGGCTATAATCCGACGCCGGTTCCAGCCGAGGGAGAACGATGCAGGAGCTGCACGAGATCCTGTCCGCGATGGCGGCGCAGAAGGACAAGGTGCGCGACCGCCGCGAGCTCCTGCTCGACATGGCGGAGCGCATCGTCAAGACGGTGAGCCACGAGTTCTCCTGCAGGCAGGACGAGGTGGCGATCCTGCTGCTCTCCGCGGACGGGCGCCACCTGCGTTTCGTGGCGCCCCGCCCCTTTGCCGACCTGGGCACGATCCCGGTGACGAAACGGGACTCGATCGCAGTGGGTGTCCTCTCGCGCCGTGCGGGCGACGTGATCAACAACGTGCCGATGGTGAAGCACGTCTCCTTCTTCGAGAGCATCAAGCTGCGCGAGAAGCCGTCACCCATCCAGAAGATGATCTCGACGCCGATGGTGGTCCGCGGGCAGCCGATCGGCGTGGCGCAGATCAGCCGGAAGGGCGAGACGGCGGCAGGGGCGGGCCCCGACTTCACCCCGGCGGACCTGAAGCGCGCGCAAGCGATCCTCGACGCGGTCGCGCCCTACCTGGCCGAGGCGCGCCCGCCCGGCTACTGAGACGGGCGGGCCGCTCAGTCCGGGAAGCGCACGAAGCCGCTGTCGTCCACCATGAGAGCGCGCCCGAACGGGCCGAGCGGCGTCGCGTCCATGCGGTACCCGTCGCTCTCGAGCGTCAGGCGGAAGGCCCATGGCGCGGCGGCTCCCCCAGCCGCGCGGCTCCGTCCCGCGCGGCGGAACCCGTCGGGGTTGAAGGGAACGTCCAGCGCGAAGGTGCCCGCGTCGGCGAGATCGCGCAGGCTGCCGTAGCGCCCCTTCTTCTGGTGGTAGGCCTCCTGGGCGAGGTGCACGTAGAGCAGGGTCGCCGCCGCGGGCCGCTCGGCCGGGACGAGGTCCCGTGGCACCTTCGGGCGCCTCGGGAACCGGGTGGCGGTGGTGCCGCTCGAGCCGCCCGAGCTGCCGGAGCCGCGGTACATCCGGGCGAGCGCCTCGCCGGCCGCCCGACCGTCCGGAGTGTCCGACGGCGGCTCGTCGAGGAACGCGTAGTCGTCGCCTCCGGGCGCGGGCGGAGCGGAGGTCACGGGCGGAGCGGCCGGGGGCGGCGGTTCGACCGGCACTCGGGTGGCGACCGGCGCGCCCGCGACGCTCGCCCCTCCTCCGGCTCGTGGGGTCGGCCGGGGCTCGGCCGTGGCGACGGTGGCGACCGCCTCCGCCCGGGGCGAAGGGCCCGCCTCCATCGTCGGAGGTACGGCCGGCGGCGGGGTGGCCGTCTCCTGCACCGCGGTCCCGGACGTGGGCACAGGCTCGGGCGGAGCGGGCTTCCGGCCGAACAGGTACCACGCGCCACCCGCGACCACGGCGAGGGCGAGGGCACCGGCGAGCCCGAGGCCGACGATCAGGCCGGCGCCGCCTCCTTTTCGGGCCGTCGGCCGGGAGGCGGGCGGCGGGCCGGGGTGGGCCGGCCTCGCGGCCGGCGGCGCCTCCACGCGGGCGGTGGGCGGGGTCAGCACGGTCGGGGGCAACGGTTGCGGCGCCCCCGGCGCCGGGCGGGTGGGGAGCGGGGGGGCGGGCCGAGCCGCGGTCGGGGCCGAGGAGAGGGTGGCCTCCGACCGAACGGTCGGCGCCGAGGCGATCGTGGGCACGTCGCCGGGCGGCGCGTCGGGGGACAGCGTCGGCGCGTCGGCCGTCCGCAGGGTCGGCACGAACCCGGGGCGGGTCACTGCGAGGAGGTCGTCGGCGAGCTCGCGGCCCGTCTGGTAGCGGGTCTCCGGCGCCTTGGACAGGGCCCTGCCGATGATGCGCAGCATCTCGTCCGACACCGTCGGGTCGATCGTCCGGAGGGGGGGAGGCTCCTCCGTGATGATCTTGAAGAGGAGGGCGGTGATCGACTCGCCGCGGAACGCCTTCTGGCCGGCCACCATCTCGTAGAGGAGGCAGCCGACCGAGAAGAGGTCGCTCCGCCCGTCGATCTTGCCTCCCCGGGCCTGTTCCGGGCTCATGTAGGACGGCGTCCCCAGCAGGCTCCCGGTCACCGTGAGGTGCTCGCCCCCCTGGTCGGTCATCTTCGCGATGCCGAAGTCGGTGACCTTCACGTGGTCACCGGGCTCGATCATGATGTTCGCGGGCTTGATGTCGCGGTGGATGACGCCGTTCTTGTGCGCGTAGCCCAGGGCGTCCGCCACCTGGGCGCCGATCGAGGCCGCGCGCTCGACCGACATCTTCCCCGACCCCGCGATCACCCGGTCGAGCCCGACCCCGTCGATGAACTCCATGGCCAGGTAGGTCAGCCCGTCCGCCTCACCGACGTCGTAGATCGTGACGATGTTCGGGTGCTTGAGGTTGGCCGCGATGTCGGCCTCCAGCTTGAAGCGCTTGAGGAGGTCGTCGAGCGAGGACGTCGAGGCGGCGAGCCCCTCGAGCCGGATCGTCTTGATCGCGACCATGCGGCCCCGCAGCCTCGTGTCACTGGCCTTGTAGACGGTGCCGAACGCTCCGGCTCCCAGCTTCTGGACGACCTGGTAGCGTCCGGCGATCTCGGTCGGCTCGGGAGTGGCGGGCTTCGTTGAGCTCACGGCCTTCGATCCTCCTATCCCGGGGGCCAGCGCAGCGCTCGGCCGCCCAGGAGGTGCAGGTGGATGTGGTAGACGCTGTAGCCGGCGTCGTCGCCACAGTTCATGACGAGCCGGAACCCGCGCTCGCCGAGGCCCAGCTCGCGGGCCAGGTCGCGCGCCCGTCGCACCATGGCCCCCAGCAGGCCGTCGTCGCCCGGCTCGAGGTCCATGAGGCTCGTGACGTGGCGCCGGGGAACCACGAGGACGTGGACGGGCGCCTGCGGCCGGACGTCGTGGAATGCGACCACGTGGTCGTCGGCGTAGACGGTGCGCGAGGGTCGGCGCCCCTCGACGATCTCGCAGAAGATGCAGGCCATCGGCTGCGTAGAGTCTACATCGGCCGGCGCCCGGGCCGGGCGCTCCCGCCCCGGGCCTACAGCTGCAGCGGGAGCTGCGGCGTGCCGAGGCCCTTCAGCAGCTTGCGGGTCGAGGAGGAGACGGGCAGGGCCGCCGCCTCGTCGGGGCTGACCCAGAGGAACCGCTCGCCGTCGCTGGGCACCGGCGGCTTGAGCCGCGAGCGGAAGCCCTCGAGCGTGATCCGCCGGAACGTGATGGCGTGGCGGGCGCGGACAGCGAGGGCGCCGGGCACGACGCGCAGCCCGTAGCGCTCCTCGAGCTCGGGTGCGAGGTCGGGCAGCCCCCGCGACTCGAGAGAGGTCTGCGGCACCTCCCACATTCCGCCGAGCAGGCGACCCTCGGGCCTTCGCACGAGCAGGACCCGGCCGTCCTTCTCCACGAGGGCGGCGGCGACCTTGACGTCGACCGGGGCGCGGCGCGCGCGGCCCTCCGGCAGATCCGCCACGAGACCCAAGGCACGGGCGCGGCAGTGCGCGCGGAGGGGACAGGCCTCGCAGCCGGGGTTGCGAGGAGTGCACACCGTGGCCCCGAGCTCCATCAAGGCCTGGTTCCAGTCGCCCGGGCGCTCGCGGTCGAGCAGCTCCTCGGCGCGGTTGTAGTACGGCCCGTCGCGCCGGTACTCCGGGCCGCGCAGGGCGAGCAGCCGCGCGAGCACCCGTCGCACGTTGCCGTCCACCACGGGCAGCGGCTGGCCGTGCGCGATCGAGAGCACGGCGCTCGCGGTGTACAGACCCACTCCCGGAACCGCCAGCGCCGCCTCGAGCGTCGTCGGGAAGCGGCCGCCGTGGCGCTCGGCCACGTGCTGCGCCCCCCGGTGCAGGTTGCGCGCGCGGTGGTAGTAGCCGAGACCCGACCAGGCGGCGAGGACCTCCTCCTCGGGCTCCTCCGCAAGGGCGTGGAGGGTGGGGAAGCGCTTGAGGAACGCCTCGAAGTAGGGCGCCGCCGTCTTGACCGTGGTCTGCTGGAGCATGACCTCGGAGACCCAGATGCGGTACGGGTCGCTCGTCCGGCGCCACGGGAGGTCGCGCCGGTTTCGGTCGTACCAGCCGAGGAGCGCTCGTCGGACAGGAGTCCCGCCCATCGGATGAGTCTACTCGACGGGGCGACGCGCGGTCAGGCAGCGAGGGACTCCCGCGAGATCGCGGTCGATCCGCGTGGGAACGAGCCCGTCGTCGCGGCTGAGGGCCTCCACCGGGGCCGCCTGGCCCTGCCCGAGCTCGACGACCAGCGAGCCTCCGGGGCGCAGGCAGGACGCCGAGGCCCTGGCGAGCCGGCGATACAGCGAGAGCGCCTCGCCCGGCGGAAACAGCGCCAGGGCGGGGTCGTGATCCCGGACCTCCGGCGCCAGGGAATCGCGGTCGGCTGGGTCGACATAGGGTGGGTTGCTGACGACCAGGTCGATCCGGCCGGCGAGGTGAGCCACGGGCTCGAGCAGGTCGCCGTGGTGAAAGGCGACGCGGCCCTCGAGGCCGAGGCGCCGCGCGTTCTCCCGAGCCACGGCCAGGGCTTCGTCCGAGATGTCGGTGGCGTGCACCTCGGCGTCGGGACGCTCGGCGGCGAGCGAGAGGGCGATGCAGCCGGAGCCCGTGCCGACGTCCACGATCAGCGGTCGCCCGGTGCCCTTCACCAGCTCGAGGCTCGTTTCGACGAGCAGCTCCGTCTCCGCGCGCGGGATCAGGACGGCGGGCGTGACGAGGAACTCGTGCCTCCAGAACGCCTGGGTGCCGAGGATGTACTGCAGGGGCTCGCGGGAAGCCCGCCGCCGGACGAGCGCACGGAAGCGCTGCGCTTCCGGGTACGGAACGGCGCGATCCGGGTTCGCGACGAGCGCGGCCCGGTCCCAGCCGAGGACGTGGCGCAGGAGGCGCTCGGCGTCCCACTCCGGCGCCGGTACTCCCGCCGCCGCGAGGCTCGCGGCCGCGTCGGTGACGAGCGCCGCGACGTCGGTCATGGCAGGGGCCGCCCTCAGGCCGCGGTGGTGGCCTTGAGCTTCGCGGCCTGGTTGTGGGCGATCAGGCTGGACACGACCTCCTCGAGGTCGCCGTCGAGGATCTCCTGGAGGCGGTGGAGGGTGAGGCCGATCCGGTGGTCGGTCACCCGCGCCTGCTGGAAGTTGTAGGTGCGGATCTTCTCGGAGCGGTCCCCGCTGCCCACCTGGCTCTTGCGGTCGCTGGCGATGGCCTTCTGCTGCTCCGCGAGCGCCATCTCGTACAGGCGCGCGCGCAGCACCTTCATCGCCTTCTCGCGGTTCTTGATCTGGCTCTTCTCGTCCTGGCAGGAGACGACGGTGTTCGTGGGGAGGTGGGTGATCCGCACCGCCGAGTACGTGGTGTTGACGCTCTGGCCGCCGGGGCCGGACGAGCAGAAGGTGTCGACCCGGATGTCCTTGGCGTCGACCTTGACGTCGACCTCCTCGGCCTCCGGCAGCACGGCCACCGTGATCGCCGAGGTGTGGATCCGGCCCGAGGCCTCGGTGGCGGGAACGCGCTGCACCCGGTGGACGCCGCTCTCGAAGCGCAGCTTCGAGTACACGCGGTCGCCCTCGACCATGGCGATGACCTCCTTCACGCCGCCCTGGCCGCTGCGGTTGATGGAGACGACGTCCACCTTCCAGCCCTGCCGCTCGGCGTAGCGCTGGTACATCCGGAACACGTCGCCGGCGAAGAGGGCGGCCTCGTCGCCGCCGGTGCCGGCCCGGATCTCGAGCAGGACGTTCTTGTCGTCGTTCGGGTCCTTCGGGATCAGGAGAAGGGGGATCTCGGCGTCGAGCGCGTCGCGCCTGGCCTCGAGGGCACGGGCCTCCTCGTGGGCCATCTCGCGCAGCTCGGGTTCCGCCTCGCCCCGCGCCATCTCCTGGACCTTGGCGAGCTCCTGGAGGGCTTCCTTGTAGGCGCGGTAGCGCTCGACGATGGGCCCGATCTCCTTCGACTCGCGCGCCAGCTTCTGGTAGGCAGGCGGGTCCTGCGCGACCGCCGGGTCCGACATCCCGGCCTCGACCTCGGCGAAACGCGCCTCGATCTCCCGGAGCTTCTGGAAGGTGATCCCGTCCATGTCCCTGCCGGGGCCCCGGCCGACTCAGGCCTTGGCGGCGGCGGCCTTCTTGGTGCCGGCGTACTTGCGGTTGAAGCGCTCGACGCGGCCGGCGACGTCCAGCAGCCGCTGCTTGCCGGTGAAGAAGGGGTGGCAGTTGGAGCAGATCTCCAGGCGCAGCTCCTTCTTCGTGGACCGGGTGGTCCAGGTGGCGCCGCAGGCGCAGTGGACGTTGACGACGGCGTAATCGGGATGGATTCCAGCCTTCATGACACTCCCCTGGCCGGCCTTACTTCACGGCCACAAACCCATATCTTACAGCAACTGGCCATCCCCGGGGCTCTCCAGGGGG
>Ga0316622_100001076_pt1 | contig 17173 bp, 22 predicted proteins | sample OWC_Aug_OW2_C1_D_FD_207646 | JGI IMG/M metagenome (GOLD analysis project Ga0316622, IMG submission 207646) | Wetland soil microbial communities from Old Woman Creek delta, Ohio, United States - OWC_Aug_OW2_C1_D5_C | ecosystem: Environmental > Terrestrial > Soil > Wetlands | place: USA: Ohio... | reverse complement strand
GGGGGCGTGTCGGGCCAGTTCGGGAGGTCGAAGAGTTGGCCAACCCGAAGCGTTGTGCCGAGACTGAAACGACCGTACATGAAAGTGCGCGACTTCCCCGTCGGTGTCTTCGCTCTCAGTCGCTTGAGGTCCTCTAGCTCCTCCTCCGGCGTCCGTGCCCTTCCCTTTCCCACGTGTCGCCGTGCTCTGGGTGGCTGCGGCCGCGTCGTCGGTTATCGACACGGCGATCCCGTGACGACGAGAGCCGGCATCCGCTCATGGACAAAGACGCTGCCCAGACTGAACGTCGTCTGGGAATTGGCCTCCAGCGTCCCGAGGTCCTGGGTGACGACCTTGGTGGTCCCGTAGCCTGCTCGTGGCGTGGGGTTGAGGTCCTCGGGATAGGGGGTCGCTTGGATCACCACCCGGCACATTTTGCCTGGGCCGAGATTCTCGACGGTGCCGCTGAGCCCATCCCCCCACCGGCTCGTACTAGTGATGACCAGGCGGCCGTACGGCGGGGCCTCTTGAGCGCACACGGGGAGGCTGGCGAGCACGATCACGATTGTCACGAGGAGGAGTACGCTCCGGGTCATCGGTCGCTCCTTTCCGTTCCGCTGGCTGCCTTTCTGTACTGTTAGACGTATGGCACGTACTGGGGGAGAATGCGCGACGTTGCCCAACACGACAAGGGGATCACGCTCGGAAGCGCGCTGGACCGCTCCGCGCTATGCCTGGACCCGTCCGGTACGATGACGGGCTCCGCAGTTCACATTCACTGCCGCAGTTCGTGGTATTCCCAGGATCGTGGTCTGGGGCAGACCACTCGACGCTACCCTGCCCGAGGGCGGGACACGGCACTCTTAGCGTGGGAGGGCACGCGAGGCACACTATCTGTGTTGCCGTGAGCCAGGAAGCAGCCATGAGAGCCTCCTGTTGGCACACACACGTCTGGCGACACAAATGGTAGGGTCGGCGTATGTCAGGAACGGTGGCCCGAGGGGTCGCGGGTGATCAGCGTCCCAATGAGGCACCGAGTAAAGCGCGAGTAAGTCCAGTCAAACGTTACGCTGATCCGTGCAAGGTGTCAAGCGATGGGCTGCAGGGCGGTGGCGAGGTCGTGCAGGGTCTCGGTCAGTGCTGCGTGCTGCGGGGCCGTAAGCGTCGTGAACCGGAGGCCGCTGCGGGCCACGAGGTGGGATTCGCCCCCGAGCTTCCGCTTCCGCCCGATGATGGTGCACCAGACGACCTGAGCCGCGAGGGTATACGCCTCCCCCGGCGGCGGGAGTTCGAGGGCACAGGCCGCCCCGAGCCGAAGCCTGGCGAGGTGCTCGAATTAGGCTCCCGCGACACGCCCCGACACCTCGGTGAGGGCGGCGTGCGTCATCGCCCGCTCTGCGCGCACTCGCTTCAGCCGCAGGGCGAAGGGCGGGGTGGTCCTGGGTGCCTCAATCTCCCCACCCCTCCTTAAACCAGTCCTTTCCCCACGGTGCCGATTGCGGCCAGGTCGTGCGAAAGGAGCTGATGCGCCCGGACGGCGGCGACGCGGGTTGCGTGGTGACGTCGGCGGGACTTGGTGAGGGGGGAGGCGCGGTGCCGCCCGTGGGGTCCGGCACCTCAACACTGCCGCACGCGGCCGCAATGCCGAGCCGGGCTGCGAGGTAGCGGCACTCGGCCTCGGCAGCGGTCCCGGCGCTCGCCGCCCCTCGACCCGACACCCACGGGCCGACCGCCAGGACGAGGCCACAGATCCCCACCCAAGGCCGCAGCCTCGCACGCCCGCTCGTCATGGCGCACCCCTACCACGCGGGTCGTGGCCGGACACGATGCGACGTGACTTCCCCTGGTCTGCGCTCGTCGCCGTGTGGACGAGAGCCAACGGGATTAACGGTCACGCTTCGGTTCCCCGTTGTCAAGCGCAATCGGTCGGCTCCTCGCATCGTCGGGAACCGGAGCGCCACGATCTGCCGCGTGAGGTAGGCGAGCGCCTCATCGCAGGTCCGATTGAACGTGGTGCGCGCCTCGTCCACGTCCTTGCTCTGCTCCCGCAGTGCGCTCAGCACCGCGACGACGGCCCAGGCGGTCGCCGCGACCTGGTCGCGCGGCGGGAAGGGGGTCACGGCGGCGTAGGCGGCGTCCACCGCCTGCCAGCCCTGCGGGGTCTCGGGTCGCATCGCGAGGCTCCTTCTCGACCATCGCGCACCGGCCACGTCCTCAGTCCACGGCCGGGGCAGGGGGCAGGTGCAACACGTCGGCAATGGCGCGCGCGATGCGCCCGACATCGGCGGTCTTCTGGAGCGTGAGGGTCGCGCCGGCCTCCCGCCCCGTGGCCGCCACGCCGGGGTCGCCCAACACCGTCACGAGGATGATCGGGATCTCGCGCAGCGCGGGGTCGGCGCGGCACATCCGACAGATGTCAAACCCGCTCAGGCCCCGGAGCATGACATCCAGCAGGATCACGTCGGGGCAGGCGTCCGCCGCGATCTGGATGCCGACTAGCCCGTCCGTCGCCGTGAGCGTCTGGTAGCCGTGCTCGGGGAGGAAGTCCTCGTAGAAGCGCAGCACGAGCGGGTCGTCGTCGATGCACAGGACCAGCGCGCGCGGGGCTGGTATTCTGGCCTTGGACGTCTGTGGGGTCACGCGTTGCTGCTCCTGCCTATGGGTGGTACCGCTCCAGCGTCGCCTGGTCCGACCTGGGCCGCCTGGAGCGTTGCCAGGGCGGCAGCCAGGGCCGTGTTTTGCTCGCGGTCAGGTTGGTGAACTCGATGCCGCTCTCGTAGCGGGACCGCCAGTCCCCCTCCCGGATGCCGTCGGCTGCCCGGCGCCGCGTCCACACCACCCGTCCGGGGAGCCGGAGCACCCCGAGGGCGGGCGGAAGGTCCACGGCGCAGACGGCCCCTTCCTTCCACGGCTCTAGACGTGCGATGCACACGCCAAGGGGGCTGACGTTGAGGAGATGCACGAAGTGGGGTTCGAAGTCGCCCCCACGGAAGTCGCGGGGCACGTCCACCCGCATCACGCGCCGCCGGTCTCGCTCGGGCATTACGCCGCTCCTCCCTGCGCCGCGCCGATGTTCGCTGCCACCGTCGCGACGATTGCAACTCGGTACGAATCATCCTCCAGCGTCATGCCCAGCGTCAACCTCAAGTTTGCCAGCTTTGTTCTGACCTCTTTTAGCGACTTCTCACCGAAATTTGGCAAGCGGAAGAGGTCCATGGGGGATTGCTGGACCAGTTCGTCGACGTACCGGATGTGGAGCGTCTGCAGGACGGACACCGGGCGGGCGGAGGGGTGGAGGTCGGCCAGGGGTGTGCTCAGGGCCGGGACGAGTTTCTGGTGCTGGCCGGACCGAGGGCCACGTGGTCGCCGTCACTTGTACCCGCGGTGGACACTGTTTCACGGCGGCATACGCCGCCTGTTCCGCCGACCAGCTTTGCGGGGGTCTCGGGTCGCATTGCAGAGACCCCCTCTCTGCTCCCGGCGCGCCCTCACGGCTGCGAGGGACCACGCTGGCGCCGCAGCACGGTGTCGAGGAGTGCGACGATGGCGGCCGCGTTCTATGGTTTCCGGAACGTGGCGGTAGCCCCGACCTTCGCGCCCATGGGGCGCGCCCCAGGATCGTTCAATGCGGTCAAGAGGATGATCGGCGTGTCGTGGAGCGTCGCATCGGTGCGAAGCTGCCGACAGACCTCAATCCCGTTCATCGTCGGCATGAGGACGTCCAGGAGGATCACGTCCGGGCGCGCCGCGTGGGCCACGGCGATCCCCTGGGCCCCGTCGGGGGCGGTGAGGACGCGGTAGCCGTGCTTCTCCAGCACGCCCACACACAGGCCGAGCAGGAGCGGGTCATCATCGATCCAGAGCACGGTGGCCGGGCGGACGGCTGCGCGCGGCAGTGGCACACCGCAGGTGCTGCAGTAGACCTCGCCCGTCGCCGGGGGATTCTCGGGGAGGTTCTGCGGGAGTTGGCAGTGCGGACAGTTGACCGTCAAGCTCATCGTCGCGCCCTCCTTGCCACCGCCCTCGGCATCCCTCGCCGCCTGGTCTGTGGCCCGCCGCCGACCCTTGGCCGGCCGGCACCTGCGGGAGCAGGCAGAGGTTTTCTAGCCAGTTATGGGTTCGCCACAGACGGCACAGAACCGAAACGGCTTGGGGCATGCTCGCACCGCGTCGCCAGGAGCCGCACGTTCGGATATTCATCGGAAAGGGCCCTTCATGTGCATCGCATGTCGGTTCTCCGTCCATGCTGGGGCGACGGGGTGGCCGGCGTCGAAGGAGACGCTGTAGACACCGTAACAGACGGCCGCGCCGGCCCTAGGCAGCAGATTCGACCACGTCCATCATTCTGCGACTGACAATCCGTGTCACTTCTCGGCCAGTGAATGTCAAATCCGCAGACGGCACAAGTCCCTTTTTGTCATCAAGAGGCCGCCGGTCTGCCGCCGTTCCCACACTCTAACACTTTGATTTCAGACCGCCGAGTGATCGCCCTGCACGGGGGCAACGGCCGTGGCAGCCGTGGCATCGGCCCTGCACACAGAGAACACATGGTACGGTCGTTCGCTACGCGGCAATCGTAACCCGTGCATGCGGCGGGCAGAACCGACGCGCAAAACATTGCGAAGCCCTGCCGCCGCCTTGACACGTCACCAGGAGGGCCATAATGACGCGATGGGTTCGGTCATGTCTCGTAGTCGGAGCGCTGCTCGTGCTCGGTGTTGGGGTCGCGGCCGCCGCTACGCCACCCACCGCCATCACTGCGTGTGTGCACCGCGTCAACCATAACGTGCGCATCGTGAGTACTCCGGCCGAGTGCCGCAGGTTTGAGAGTCCCGTGTCCTGGCCGATCGCGGGGCCGCAGGCAATGGGGATCCCTGGTCCCGCCGGCCCCCAGGGGCCGCAGGGTGAGCCAGGGCCTCCCGGTCCCGCCGGGAGCCTCGGCATGTCCGTGTTCGATGCGACCGGACAGAAAATCGGCGAGACGATCCGCCTCGCCGGGACCAGTGCCACGGTCCTCTTGACGCTCCAGGGCATGACGTTTCCGCTCGACGCGACGCCGCAGGGCTTCAAGGGCTCTGCAGATGGTGACGGAGGCAATCTGATCTTCATCGGGAGCTCGACGTGCACTGGCCGACCCTACTATCCAAACGAACCTGTCTTTTCGCCGATGACATTCGGGGTCGTGGGGCCTCCGGGGGCAACGCTCTACCTGCGCGATGACACCAGAGAGGAAATTCCCATCAAGGGGGTCCAGGGATCCCAATGGGTCCAATCCGGCGCGACCTGGACGTGTTACCCATACTATGGCTGGCGTTCTGGGTCTTTGATCCCTGTGCAACCATGGTTCGATCTGAATCCCCTGTTCACGCCACCCTTCAGGGTGCAGTGATTGGTTGACGCAGGTGAGATCGCGGCGTCGTGCATTCCCACACGGTCATCGACTCCAAGAGCGAGGGTGCGTTTCTGGCGTGTGGGGATGCCGGTCACCTGTTCCACAAGGAATGCGATGCGGAAGATCCGCGTGCTCGCCCGAGTCGGAGTCGCGCTCTTCGGGCTCCTGGCATCGGATGCCACCGACGCGACGGCGCAGGGCGCGCCGGGTGAGGATGACTTGGGTGCGGCCGTCGGGCACGTGACTCTCCCCCATAGCCCAAGCGTCGGTCTACCACACCCGGCGCTCCGCTTTGTTGGTGCCCCAGGCCGAGCGACAGGCGCTGGGGAGAGGCCTGAGGCCAAGGCATCCTTGACCGGCATCGCGCTCCAAACACTCGCCGGGGCCAAATGGATGATCACCCGCCACATCGGACTCTTCTTCGACTATGAATTGAGGACGGCGGACTCTGCGTTTGATCTTTGGAACGCCGCCAACGACATGAAGCTTAACATCACTCACGTCTTCGGTGGGGTCGCCGTCCACTTTTGATGCTGGACCGTCGCGAAGGACGAGCGCTGAAACCCCTCGGTGCGCGGGGTGTTCCTGGGCGGCACGTCCACACGCCCCGCGCAGGCATAGCCCAATTCTCCTTGACACCGGGTCTCCGTCTGGCAGGTTATCCTCGGGGTCCGGTAAAGTGCCCCAGAGGGGGGTGCCGCATGCGCTACGGGCTGCTCGTCTTGACACTTTGCCTCGGCATACTCGTCTACCTCGGCCTGTACGTCGCCTCATCCGACGACGTGGTGGACTTCGATCCGCTCCGGCCGTCTTCAGTCCTACCAATTATGGGGCGCGGCATACCTGCCCTCGCCGCCCAGGTGCGGAATTTGGGCCAGACGCTCACCGACGCGGTCGGGAACCCCCAGCGCGAGCGCGTGACACGCCACCTCCCCATCGAGGCTGTCCACCAATAGGGCAGCGGCGGGCCGGGGGCTGACGAGTCGCGTGGCGGTGTGGGTGATGCCGTCGATTCAGAGGTGGCACGACCGCACCCGCGCCCGTGCCGAATCCTGACAGGCTACACCCGATTCGTTAGCCTCCGATCGAGCCGTCAAGGAGGGACCCCACCATGACACCCACTATGGGCTCTCCATCCCCTGGCCGTGCCTGGCGCGGCGGCGCGATGAGCGCCGTTCTGCTCCTCCTGGCGCTCGCGCCATTCGCGCGCGCGCAAACCGCCGAGGTGGTCACGAGCCCGCCCCAACCCCCCATCACGATCATCCTGAAGGGCGGAGCGGGCACCATCAAGGTGGATCGGACGTGGACGGCCGGGACCCACCTCTGCTGGGAATCCCGGGGCCACCGCAAGTGCACCCCCTGGCGCCTGGTGTCCTATATCCGCTACCCGCAATGATCGCGTCACGCGCGGTGCGGACCCGTCCGACGCGACGCAGTTGCGCCTGGCGCGTGCACCGTGTGCGGGTCTGCCCTCATCGCTCCGCTGCGTCGGGCGAGGCCACATTCCGCGGCGCGATGAGATCGCGGACCGTCCGGCGCTCGTTCACGCGGATACGGCCATGGTGCACTTTGCGCACGACACCCCGGCCAACCCGCGCTGTCGCCTTTCCGATTGCCCCAGCGCCCAATTCAACACCACCGCCAACCGCACCGCCGCCTTGGCCAGCTGCTCGTGGATGACGAGGAGGGCTTTCTCCGCGTAGCGATCATCAATCACACGACCTTCGGGGAACAGGTAGACCGCCTCCTTACCCACCCTCACTGAGTGGCCCACCCGCATCGCCGCTCACGCGGCCATTTCAGTTACGGTGCCGGTTCGGGGCAATGCTGCAGCGCCGGATTGGCCAGCAGCAACCGCTTGCCCCGCGCCATCGCGACATAGTCATTGATAAAATTGCGTAATTCCTGCGCAAACACGCCACTGTGGCCGTGGATGAGCTCTTTGCCGCCGTACGCCACGAGGAACGGGCTAAAGGGATGGTGCTGTCCCGCAATCGGCTCCAAGCGCACCCGCGAGATGGTCGGCCTGTTGGTGAGGTCAAAATTCACGAAATCGCAAAGTCGGTCGGGGGCATCGCTGACAGAGACCGTCGAGGCCGATGCTGGCTGTTCAGGAAGCAAGGTGATCGTGTGGGTGCGCTGCGGCTCGAATTCGCCCAAGGCGTATGCCCAAAGATCAGCGTGCTCTTCGCGCAGCGGCGCATTAAAGATACGATCAATCCATCGCCGTGCCGGGAAGAACACTTGCCGCGACACATCCGTATCGGCCGAGAGCACCAGCAATACGGGGGGTTGCCGTCGGTCATATGACAATTGGCCGCTCAAGTGTCGCATACGCTCGAACTGAAAAGCCTCAAAGGCGGGATTGACCAAAATGACGATATCGCCGAAGCCCTCCACGGGCTCGGCAAGGCTGTGCCTGGGTGCAGCGGGATGGGGACGGACCTGGGTCGCCGCGATCAATTCGTCTTCCAAAGTGCTCGCGATCGCCTTGAACAGCACCTGCGCGCCGAGGCTATGGCCAATGCTGGCGAGTCCCACATAGGGGGTCGATGGCGTCCGGTGCCGGTAGCTGGTTCGATAGAGGAGATTCAACCGCAGGAGGAATTCCCGCAGATCCTCGTTGCCAACCTGCTCCGCCGCATGCTTTCGGTCCCAATAGGTCAGGTAATTCAACGTCGCCGGCAGGGAGCTGCCCCGCCAACCGATGTAGATGCCAAAGATGTTCACCTCACCGTGTCCCGTGAGGATCTGCCGGGCTTGCCAGTACGGGTTGGGCTTGCCGCCAACATTGGTCTGGAGTGTGTCTCGAATCGCTTGGAGCGCGTCGGCGAACCCCATGGCGAACTCGTCATCGGGCGCGGCGCTATGATGCCAGCCATGCACGAGCACGATGACGATGGTGTTCGTCGTCCGGGCGGAGTGGGCGATGGCTTCGAGTGCCTGGGCGGGAATCTCCGGATCCCAAAAGGCACCGTAATCGTCCACCTGGATGACGAAGTCGTACGGGTGCACCAGCGGTCCGTCCGCTTGGTCATAGTTCTTATGGGCGTACCCGCACGCGCCCAGCACCATCAGCAGCACTGACAACGAGATGGCACGGATTCCTCGCCCCATTGTGATTCCTCCGGGCCGCCAAGGGCGCGATTCCTTGGCTGCTCCCTGGGACGCGACGACTGCGCGTTACATATAACGCGCTCACCTCTCGCCGTATTTTCCCCGCACTCACAACCGCTTGCCACGATATCCCTCTATAATCGAGTAGGGCTTCGCGCTTTCTGTTTTGGCCTAGCGCGGACGGCGAGGATGCGAGCCATCACCGAGCGCGCACGGTATGCAGGTTCGCACGGACCCTCGGCCCGGCACAGACCTGCCGAGATCGGAGGTCCGCCGTGGTTGATGTGGTGGCGGTCGCCCGCAATCAGACACGGGCCCCAACGGCCCGGGGAACACGGTGGCGCAGGTGGTGGGGAACCACTGCCCGCGATGGAAGGGTGGTGGGCGGGCAGTCCAAAAAACGTACTCCTCGCGTCCGGTCGGGTCAAGGAGAATTGCAGACACCTGTGCGATGGCGGACGGAACGGTGAGCGGTTCGGGTCATATTCGGGCCACTCGCTCCCCGGGTGCCGTGTGGGTCGCCCCTCACAGGCAACCGGCCGTCGCGTCCGATCAGTCTGGTGTCAATGCGCTCCCTGCCCGCGCGCCCGGAGCATCCCGATAAGGCAGGCCACCGCCCCGGCCGCCGCGACGTGCTTGAGGGTGTGACCGCTGACGAGGCTCCCGAGCGCGAAGATGCGCTCGTCCACCGCCTCGAACCATTTCGCCCCGGCGTACGCGACCAACGCCCCCACCAGATACCTCGTACCGGGGTAGTGCGTCGGATAAAGGAGCAAGAGCAGGGCGATGAGGAGGAGCGACCCGTACTGCACAAGAACGTAAAGCCGGAGATCGCCGCGACCTTGGAGCTCGGTCCAGTACCAGTACGCGACGCTGCCCGTGCCGAAGAGAAGCAACGGTCCGAACAGACGCTGACCGAGTCGTAGACTCACGCGCTCCGTGAGGAGCGCGGTCAAGAGCGCCATGAAGCCGACGGCCATCGGCAGCCGATCCCACACCAACCGCGGATTGTCCGGCGCGAGGTGGTAGTAGGCGGACCCGAGCGCGGTGAGGGCGACCCCGCCAAAGAGGGCCGCATAGGGCCACCGCTCCCACGGGTCCCGAAAGTGACGCGCGCGGTCCATCGGCCGGCGAAAAACGACCACGAGTCCCAGCACGCCCACGATGGCGAACGGCAGGTTGGACACGACGTTGAGACAGTTCGGGATCCCGAAGCAGGACCGGGCGTCGGCCATGAGGTGGTAGGCTGGGTCCTGCGCGAGGGGCGGCTGCCCGAGGACCGCTGCGCCCGTCCCGGCGACCCCGAGGACGAGGACGACATGCCGCAGAAGGAATGCCCGACGCATTGCGTTCTCCGCCTCAGCTCCCAGCAGATGAGCCCATCAGCGCCTTTCAGAACGACCGAATGTCAATCGACAGTGGCATTGGAGCGCCGAAGTCCTGGGCACATGCAAAATATAAACGCCGACCCTCATCACAAGAATCGGCGCTCACATTCGCAAGGTTCCCTCCATTGAGAACGGGGCCACGAAATCGGGGACCGGAGAACGGGCACGGAAATGGGCGTCCGATCTGCAGGCCTCGCTGAGGGGGACCGTCAATTGGGGTGATCTATAGCAGACGGCGGGGAGTGGTGCAAGGCGCGGGGATTGGCGGTGAGGGAGTGGTGCGGTTGGGCGGACGTGGGGGAGACGGGAACGGAGAAGGTACGCTGCTTACCATCGCGGTTCGGCTTGCTCGCCTTCCGGCATCAGAGCACGATACCTCCGTCGTCACAGTCCACCAGTCGGAATGGATATGAATCGCGTTCCCTGATGGAACCGCCATCCCCGCAGCCCTCCGCTGGGAACCACTCGCCCCGGCTTTTCTTTTGCAGACAGTCGGGCTACCTTGGCTTGCATGGGCTGACGCCGCCGCACTCGCGCTTTCGGCACAGACTCCTTCAGCTGGCGGCCGCGAGTTCGCGCGGTCGGCACGGGCTCCGTCAGTGCCTGTGATATGGAGCGGAGCCTCGGGGGACGACGCCTGAGGGGACGACCGAGATGCGTAGAGCTTTCTGCATCGGGAGGAGGATTTCGCTTTGGTACCGAAGAAAGGGTCGGGTCCCGTAAGACAGTGTAACGAATGCGTGCTATCAGGCAACGATCAACGCACCTAGCGTCCGAACACCAGATTCGGCACGAAGGTGACCAAATCCGGCACGTAGGTGATCAGCATCAGCACCCCGATCAAGAGGAGCACGTCCGGGAATGTCGCCCGAGCGATGCGCTCGAAGGGAACTTTGCTGACGCTGGAGAGGACGTACAACACCATGCCCACAGGAGGTGTTAGCAATCCGATCATCAGGTTGAGAATCATGATGATGCCGAAGTGGATGGGGTCGACGCCATAGCCCTTCACGATCGGCATCAGGATGGGCACGAGTATCATCAAAGCCGCCGTAGGCTCCATGAAGCAGCCGACGATGACGAGAAAGACGTTGATCATGAGGAGTGCGACATACTTGTTCGGGATGAACTCCGTGAACGAGACCGCCAACTGCTGTGGGACTTGGGAGATGGTGAGAATCAGCCCGAAGAGCGCCGCGCTCGCCACGATGAAGAATACATTGACGGTGATGCCCAAGGTCTCCTTGACCAGCCGCGGCAGGTCGCGCGGGGATAGCGATCGGTAGTAAAAGCCGATCACGATCGAATAGAACACCGCTACGATGGCCGCCTCCGTCGGCGTGAAGATCCCTACGATGATCCCCCCGATGATGATGACGGGCGCCAGCAGTCCCAAGAACGCCTTCTTGGTGGCCACGACCAACTCCCACAGCGTGGCGCGTTTGTGTTTCGGGTAATTCCGTTTCTTACAGACGAAATACACCTTCGTGGAGAGAGCGATAGCCATGAGAAACCCGGGGATGAAACCACCCGCGAACACTCTCCCGGTGGATACGCCGGCGGTCACGGCGAAAATGATGGCCGGGATGCTCGGCGGGATGATCGGTCCGATGATCGACGAGGCGCCGGTGATTGCCAGACTGAAATCGTCGTCGTACCCACTCTCCCTCATGGCCTGTAGCTCGACCTGCCCTAGTCCGCCAGCATCCGCGATGGCCGCACCCGACATCCCCGAGAAGATCACGCTCGCCAGAATATTGGCGTGGCCCAGCCCTCCGGTGAAATGTCCGACGACGTGGTCGGCAAAGTCGAACAGCCGCTTCGTGATCCCGACCGAGTTCATCGCGGACCCCGCCATGATGAAGAATGGCACGGCCAGGAGCGGGAAGGAATCGACGCCGATAGCCAGGCGCTGGGCCGCCATCTCCAGGGGGATGCCGTTCGCCACGAGATAGACCATCGAACTGCCGAACAGGGCAAATCCGACCGGAACCCGCAACACGAGCAGCATGACGAAGAGACCCATGAGAAGCAGCATCTATTGATCCACCTCCCGACCCGTGGCCAGCACGATAACGCGCCGGACTGTGTCTGTGGTCAGGGACGCCGCCGTGATGACCAGCCCGATGGGAATGACCACGTACACCAGGCCCATGTTGATCTGCATCGCCGAGGATTCGATGCCCCGTTGCGCGGAGACGAAGCGGATCGCGCCGGGCACGAATAGGAGCAGGCATCCCACCGTGAAGACTTGGGTGACGATCGGGAGCACCCGCTGCAGGCTGCGGGGAAATTTGCTGAAGAAGTACTCCATCTCGATATGCGCGTGATGCCGGACACCGTAATTGATCCCGAGGAATGTCACCCACACGAGGAGGTACCGGGCCAGTTCCTCACTCCAGATCAACGGGGCATTCAGGATGTACCGAAAGAACACCTGGGCCAGTAGGGCGATCCCCATGGCGGAGAAGGCCGCCACCAGGAGCCATTCCTCAAGCTGTGCAAGCGCTGCAAGGATACGCCGCGTCGAATTCATGGTCGCTCCCACTCGTGGGAACAGCAAGGCCCCCGGGGCCACACGCGTTCCCCCCGGGGGCCTCACGCCCTAGTCCTACTTCACCGCGCGCACCTTCTCCAACAACCCCGTGCCCCACTGCGTCTCGTACTCGGCCAACAGGGGCTGTGCCGCCTCAATGAAAGCCTGGCGGTCCGGCTCCACCGCCGTCATCTTGTACTCCTCCGTCAGCCGTTTCAGAAACTCGTCCTCCAGCTTGAAGGAGCCAGCGTTCGCCCACGCGGCGGCCTCCGTGGCGGCCTCCTTGATGGCCTTTTGCAGATCCGCTGGGAGCCCCGTGAAGAATTTCTCGTTGGTCCAGATGTACACACCAGAAATGATGTGGCCGGTCTTGATGAGGTATTTCTGGACCTCGTAGAACTTCATCGTGGCAATGGTGGCAGCGGGGTTCTCCTGCCCGTCCACGACCCCCTGCTGCAGCGCCAGGTAGACTTCGGAGAACGCCATAGGGGTCGGGCGGGCGCCCATGGCGCGGGTCACCTGCAGGTACAACGGCTGATCCGGGCAGCGCAGCTTCAGGCCGCTCATTTCCTTCGGTGTCTTCGCCGGGGTCTTGCCCGTCGTCACGTGGCGGGTCCCGTAGTACATGAGGGCGAGGGACCGGGCCCCGGTCTTCTTGACGAGGCCCTCGAACACTTCCTGACCGACCGGGCTGCTATAGGCCTTGAGGAAGTGGTCGCGATCGCGGTAGACAAAGGGGCCCTCGAAGATGATCACCGGCTTGTACCGCTTGGCCCACTCCGCCACCCCTCCCAAGGCGAACTCCAGGGTGCCCATCTCCACCGCATCGATGAGATCCTTCTCGTTGCCCAATTGGGAGGCCGGATACACCTCCACCGTAACGCGGCCGCCTGTCTTGACCCCTACCAGCTCCGCAAATTTGGCGGCCCCACGGCCCACCGGCGCATCGGCGGGTTGAATCGTCCCAAACCGGAATTTGTACGACTTCCCCGCCGGCGCCTTCGTGTCCGCCTGTCCTGCCAGGCACAATCCTGCCGAGAGAGCCAGGCCCACCACGACCATCAACGACACCACGAGCACCCATGCCCTCCGCATCGGCGTCTCCATTCGGCCCATCCCCCGGTCATCGGGGTCGGGCCATTCCGAGTGGTTTTCCATTTCTCGCCTCCGTGAATGCGACTATACTCCGCCCGTGACGGTTCTGGGATCACGCTGCGGCCGTAGTGTCGCACATTCCTACCTCTTCGAATAGATTGGAGTAAATATGACCAGCAAAGCGAACAACTCCCTACTCCTCCAGGGAGGCCAGGTGTTTGACGCGCCGAACCTCCGCTTCCAGCGACAGGATGTCCGGGTCCGGGACGGGAAGGTCGCAGGGGTTGCCACCGACCTTACACCCGAAGCTGGCGAGCATGTCCTCGACATCAATGGGAAGCTCCTCCTCCCCGGCCTGGTGGACTTCCACCTCCATTGCTTCCGACAGGGACACGTCCTCGGCATCGACGCCGAGGAGTTGGCGCCGCGAGCGGGCACGACCACCTTCGTCGATGGCGGGAGCAGCGGCTCCATGAACTTCCAGGCTTTTCGCGAATACGTCATCGAGCCGGCCGGCGTCCGGATTCTGGCGTTCCTGAACATCTCGGCCATCGGCCAGGTGTCGGTCGGCGCCACCGGGGTGGCGTTTGCCGAGAATGACGACAACCGACTCTTGGACGTCGCGTCCGCAATCGAGGTCATAGACAAGAACCGCGACCTCATCGTTGGTGTCAAGGTGCGCGCCTATACCGGTCTCCCGTCTTTGGCGGCACTGACCAGGGGCCGCGAGGTCGCGGACCGCACGGGGTCACCTATGATGGTCCACATCGCCTCGGGCCCGCCACACTTCGAGGAGATCCTCCCCCACCTCCGTGCCGGTGACATCGTCACTCACATCTACCACGGAGGCGAGGACAGCCTGCTGGATGGACGGGGTCGCGTGCGGGACGTGTTTCAGGAAGCCAAAGCGCGGGGGGTGACCTTCGATGTCGGGCTCGACCGGATTCACACGAGCTTTGCGGTCGTCCGACCGGCTCTTGCCGAAGGCTTCTTCCCGCACTATCTAAGCACGGACCTCACGATGCCGAACCGTCACGTCACCGTGGACATGCCCACCACGATCTCCAAATTCGTCGCCCTGGGGATGCCGTTGGAGCAAGCCATCGCGGCGTCGGGTCATTCGGCTGCGGTGAAGCTCGGCATGGACGGGATCTTTGGGGTCATCCGGAAGGGCAGCCAGGCGGACCTAGGGGTTTTCGAGTTGCAGGACGGCGCCTTCGAGTACCGCGATACCTACGGGAACACCCTCCAGGCCACGAAGAGGTTAATTGCCCTACAGACCTTCTACGCCGGGAGGACTCTGGATGCTCCGCGGCGGGCCATCAGAATGTATGACTTCGTGACAAAGTGATGTATGTAATGGAGTGTCTCCCTTCGCCTTGTTTTCCAGCGCAATACAACGGGACCAGGAGTAGATACCCACCTGCTTATGCCCGTGGCACTCGCTGCGGAAGATGATTTTGTCTCGCTTATGGTTTCCGCACCCTCAGACTCCCGCGAGCGAAGCGCTTTCACCCACGGGCTTATGCCCGTGGTCCTCAGCGGGGCGCTGATAGGCACCAGCGTGGAGATGACACTGACCCGCGTCGTCTTCAGTCCGGCTGCACTGCACCGACGTCGCCAAGCGGTTCTCGGGGGTCACCAGCGTTTTCTGCGAGGCGGTAGAGATCCCGCGGGTCTACCCGGGCCCAGAGATGTGACCCAACAGAGCAGCGGGTCGGCGGGGGACGAGCTGTGCTCCACCATCGACTCGTTCATACTCGCCGTGCGCGAATGCTTCAGGACGAGCGTCGAGGCCACCCTCGGCGATCGTGAGTGTTCATGGGCGGCCGCCTCGCGCAATGCCCCTCGAATCTCGACTTTCCAAAGATCATCAACGTCCGCTGCGAACGCAGAGTCGCTAATGAAGGTGGCCCTTGCTCACGAAAGCCACTCCCTCGATCTTGAACCCGAGAGCGGCTGCCACCACCGGGCGTATCCAGGTGCCGCCCCGCGGGTACTGGGCCAGGGTGCAGAATGGGCATCGACCGCGGCGCGTGCCGCTGAAAGAGATCGAGAAGGGGTATCCGGTGACGATCACGGTGCATGTGCCGCCCACAGGACAATAGGCACTGCGAAACGCAGGGTGCCCTCCTGTGCGACCAGGCTGCAGGACGGGCGGTTCCAATGCCCGACTGCGCCCCACCACAACCCCACCTACCCCCCTGTCGCCAAATGGAGACATTGACACCGCCGGGGGCCCGTCCTACATTTCCCATGGCGCGCACAGCCCCGTGCCGCCAACCTCGGACCCTGTGAGGTGCCCGATGTTGTGGGTCCATCGCAAGGTTCCGCACCGTCGCCTCCCTCGGGCGTACGCCCACGGGGAGGCAGCCTACCTCAGTAGCACCATCACAAACGCCTGAACTCTTGCGGCGGGGCTTGGACCGCTTTGGGTTTCATCCACGCCCTTTGTAGCGGTACGCGGATGCCGTGCCGGTTGAGACCGGCTCCATGTCACCCGACCGACGTCCGGCGTCGTGTGACGTGCGACACGGCAGAGGGCTTCACAGTGCGGTCGCGGGGGCACCCGGTGACCGGGGGAGGACCGGCGATGTGGACATGGGTCGGCCTCGGGATGGTGATGCTGGTGGCCGCGATGCCCCTCGGCTGCTCCACGGACGAGGAGGACATGCACACCCAGATTCTCCGGTCTGCACAATCGAAAGGCGGCACCGTGAACACACCCGCCCCGGCGGTAAACCTCACGGGCGATTGGGACGCCGCGATCGAGAATTACGGGAGTAACGTGAGTGACGGAACGTATGCCAATGTTTTTCGCATCACGCAGACCGGCAGCGAGTTTAAGGCAATTCGCTTGCGGGACAATCCCCCGCCGTCGGTGGCCCGAGCCGGGAGTCTCAGTTTACAGGGCGAGGTGGACACGAATGGGTTCAAGCGGGTGGACATCGTGACCGGCCAAGGGATCATCTCGCCCAGCAAGGGGCAAATCGCTGCCGATGGCAAGAAGATCGTCATCGACAACGGGGCGACCATCCGGGTGACCCTGACCAGGCCGTGAGAGAACGGACCAGTGCTCAGGAATGGGGGTGTGCTATGAAAACCAAATTGTCATCGCATTGCTGAGCATTGCCGCCGTCCTGGCCTGGACGGGCATGGCCGGTGCCCAGACCGCACCACCCACCCCGAAGGTGCAGCTACCCAATGGGGAGACGGTGTGGGACTTGAATGGAGACTGGGATGCCCTGATCGAGAACTCCGGGCCCATGGCAGGATACGGAACGTATCCCAATGTGTACCGCATCACGCAGACCGGCAGCACGTTTAGTGCCATACGCTTGAAGGCCATCCCCCCACCTAGTACTAGCCAAGCCGGGAGTCCAAGTTTGCGCGGCGAGTTGGCCGGAAATGGATTCAAGCGCGTTGAGGTAGTTACTGGCAGTGGCAGTCCAGCGCCATGCAAGGGCCAGATCAGCGAGGATGGCAAGAAAGTGATCCTCGATGATGGGTGGTCGGTAAAGGTGACCCTGACCAGGCCATGAGCGAGCGCAGACCCGCGCGCAAAGAAGGAGGTGCCCCATGCCCGTCAAGACGCACACGGAATGGACCCTGGAGGAGTTGTGGCGGCAGGAGCAGGTCAACTTCAGCGCCCACATGGCGATTGTG
>Ga0316622_100001075_pt1 | contig 17184 bp, 25 predicted proteins | sample OWC_Aug_OW2_C1_D_FD_207646 | JGI IMG/M metagenome (GOLD analysis project Ga0316622, IMG submission 207646) | Wetland soil microbial communities from Old Woman Creek delta, Ohio, United States - OWC_Aug_OW2_C1_D5_C | ecosystem: Environmental > Terrestrial > Soil > Wetlands | place: USA: Ohio... | reverse complement strand
GCCCCGTCCGCAGTGATCAGCATGATGATGAGAACGTAGGTCATGGCTTCACCTTCCCCACGGCGGCGCGAGCACCGTCGATGATGCGGTCAATCTGGTCCACGGCCACGCGGGCAAAAGCCAACAATGCAATCTCGGTGGGGGCAGACACCTCTCCCGGTGGAATTATCAGCCGTGGAATATCTGCGGCCTGGCGCACAAACTCCTCGAGCACGGCGATGCGGGCGCGTGCCACGTCCGTGTAGTGCGCGCGGCAATAGCCAAGCCCGTCTGGGCCTTCGACCTTCGCCACCGCACAGCAGGCGTGTCCCTTCTGGTAGCCGTCTGTGTTGACAGCGTTGCAGTACAAATCGAGACGCTTTTTCATCGCTACCCTCCCTTCGACGGGCCTTCGCCACGGAGGATGGCATCGAGCATGTCCGCGTGAGGGTCGAGCACGATGCACTCGTTTCGCCAGTGTCGGGACAGCTTTTTTGTGGCATCCACGATGACACGCAGCCGCTCCACCTCGGCGCGGATGGCGTCACGGTCATCTACGATTCTCGCCATCCCTACTCGCAGATCGCCATCTGCACCTGCCTCGTAGCCATTGCGGACCAGCCACTGCTGGCACTCGGCGATGTGGGCGTTCGCCTCGTCGCGCTCGGCCTCTGCCTTGTTCGCTCTCTCGTGCGCCAGCTCGTAGGCGATGGCCTGGTCGGCCCATTCCGGGGACCGCGCGTCGACGAGTATCCTGCGGGCCGCGTCGCGCTCCGCCCGCAGCCTCTCACACTCCCCCGGCCCGCCGCTGCACCCCTGGCAGTCCCCGCCGTTGCTCACGAGCCGGTTGTCGTGCGCACGGGAGTCGGCAAGCTCGGCGGTGAGGCGGGCGATCTGTGTCTGGTAGTCCTCTGCTGAATGATCACGATTCATCGCCGGCTCCGAGCGTAGCTGTGTTTGCGAATACGATCACGGACCTCCTCCCGGTCCAACCCTTCCTCGTCAACGGGCCGCCGCTTCGTGATTCCAGCATAGCCCGGAAGATCTGCGACAGCTTTTACCAACTCGCTGTACTCCTCTACGAAGGAGGAGGCATCGTCCTCCAACCGAAGGTTGAGAGTCACCGATACACCCTCACGATGTTGCGCGATGACGTACCGCGGTGCCGTCGTTTGCGGGTCCGGTTTGCCGATGTCGTTGCGAGGGACGGATTCGTCTTGGGGCTTCCTGGTCATCTTGCTCTCCTTTGGGGCTCTCTCGGAGCACCCGGTTCGATTATCCCCACACTCCGTGGGTCGCGCCTCGCGCGCTGCCACCCGGTGGACGGCCGTCATAGGACGGCCACCCCTGGTGGCACGTGCGTAGCAACCCCACGGGTGTACCATATTTAAAAAAAAAGGTCAATTTATTTCGATATCGTTCAAAAAGGGCTCTAGGTGTAGTTATAACTGCTTTCCCAGCCTACCAGGAAAACACTAAATCGGGGGTCGTGAGCTGATAGGCTATATGAACATCCCCCCGCCCCCGCCCCACCGGGCATGCCCGTCGGTCGGTCGATCGATATTGATCGTGGTGGTGGTGGTGCATTGGTGTGCGTGATCGATCCTTCACCACGATCGATCGAGATAGGGGAGCACCGCTTCTCATCACAACGATCGTCTTGATCGATCGTTGTCCGCTTTCCATCTCACGTCGCGATAGCAGATCAACGGAGAGCTGCATCTCGCATCTCTCACGTAGATGAGGCAACGCACCATGAAGACCTCCAAACCGATCTACACTACCTCTATCGCCACGGTTCCCTACTGCATCACACGACACGATACCCGCGCCAACGAGCCTATGTATTGGCTACTGATTGACGGGCGGGTTGCCGAGGGTTGTAGCGACCTTCGCATTGTGTTCAAGGATCTCTGTCGCCGCAACCGACGTGTCCTCCGCGCTTTCGGTATCAAACCCACACGCTAGCTATAGGCAACGACTATGAATCTATTACGAAAAGCTATCGCTTACAGAAACGCTAAGCATCCCTACACCCCCCATAAGCACCAGCCTTGTGTGAGGCCTCTTCTGCGCCTCCACCCCCGGCACCTTTGGATCTGGGGGATGCCTGCCCGCGGCTTGCGGGACGGGATCTCGAAGATGCGACGGATCGATTTGATGAAATGTGAATACGTGTCTCACACCTCAAGCGGAGGGGGATCGATATGACAACGCTCGTGCTCTCCCTCGGATCTCTGCTCTCCCTTTCAATCGCCTTTGGGGCTTTCGTGCTCCTTGGCCTTTACCTCGGAGGGTTCTGAACCATGAAAGTCTACCAGGCAATCGCTATTGCACTTCAGGCCATGCAAAACTGTGAGGCCTCGGGCAACCGAGAATGGCGCGGCAGGCACCTCGATCGAATCCGCGCCCTTTGTGAACGCTACATGCCTCACGGAGCTGGTCTCGACGCGGAAGAATCGGGACACCTCGTGCGCCACGATTCAACGCCGAACAAACTGATCTTCAATGCGTCCTACCACCACATGAGCGACAACGGCATGTATGATGGATGGTCCGAGTATCGCGTTGTCGTTACCCCGGACCTTGCCGCGGGCTTCAACCTGCGCGTTGTAGGGAAGGATCGCAACGGTACCAAGGAATACCTCGCCGATACGTTCCATGATGCGCTTTCCCAAACCGTCAATGAGGAGTGTTGAACCATGAGCACATACCCCACCGATCCACAACTGAAGGTCGAACAGGTCAAGAATCTGATCTTCCGGCACCCCCACGCGTTTCCGGGGGGATACGAGCATGCTCTCTACCTTGCCGACGGATCCCGGATCTGTCGTGCATGTGCTCTTGAGAATTGGCGGGAGATCTACGCCGAAACCGCACACCCCGGAGGTGGGGATCGTTCGTGGGGCGTTCTCGCCGTTGGGATCTATTGGGAGGGGCCTCCCGAAGAGTGCTGTCAATGCGGCAAGCCCATGCCGTCCGAATATGGAGATCCAAACGAAACCGACGAAAGGAACGAACCATGATCACCTACCACGATTATGCCCCCACTGGCTTTGATCCCTCTGGGCACGCCCTCTCCGATCGCCAGCGTTGGCTTGTGTTCCCAATCGGTCGAAACCGGGACACTGACGATCCGATCGAGGTGTCCAACTGGCGCACGACCGTTGCCGCATTGGAAGGGATCTCCCCCGAGGGTAAAGGTTGGGAGATCCACAGGTTTGGGCATTGGGCCTGCGGATGGTTTGAAATCATCCTGATCTCGCCCCGCGCTAAGAAGGTCCTTGCTTGCGCCGAGGAGCTGTGCTCCAGCTTGGCCGATTGCCCGATCCTTGACGAATCCGATTTCAACCTGGCAGAAGACGAATCCCAACGAGAGGCGTGGGATTGCTACGCGCGCCGAGACTTCACCAAGGCTCTAGCAAAGGCCTTCTGCAACGAGGGAAACGAGCTTGCAGCCGATTGGATCGAAGATATGCCATCCGAAGATATCGATTCCCTCGCCTCCAAGGCAATGCAACGCACTAGCAAGTACCCCGAATCTTCTGGATTTGGCGATTGGCGTTACCCGATCGCGGCATGGGTCGATTGCCTTGGGGTTGAAGATCTGCCCGAGACCCCACCGATGCCTGTGTTTCACGGTTGCGGCTATCACGCGAAGCCGACTTTCGGTTGTCCGACGTGTCGAGAGAACCGGGACGCGTTCAAACCCTACATGGGAGAGGTACTGTGATGAAACCGACGATCACAATCGAGTGTCTTCCCGAGGACTGTCAGATCGAGGGGAATTGCTCTGCGATCGATCCCGAAACCGATCGGCAAACGGCCGAGTGGATCCGAGATCAACTCAACCGCGGCAACGAGTGGGCTTGGTGTTGCGTCAAGGTAATGGCTACGATCGAGGTGGACGGTATCCCGTTCTCGGGGTGTGATTACCTTGGGTGTTGTTCCTACGAATCGGAAGAGAGTTTCAAACACCCGGACGGCTACTACCCCGACATGATCTCGGAAGCGATCGACGATTTGCGCGCCTCCCTGCAATCGGCGGTTGACCACGGGCGCCTGGCAGCACAAGCGATCAAGGATCTCGAAAGGCAAGGTGCATCATGTTCGTGATCATGGGTTGCTACAACGGCAGGACAGAGGAAATCGACACGGCCGACACAGAACGGGAGGCCCACTTCCTCTTGTGCGAGTATCGCATGGCCTACGGTCCAGGCTGGCAGCTCTGGATCCTGGCACGGTAGAACGTTCCAACCAAAGGAGAAACCACATGCCACGCAACGTCCGCAATTTTTGGCTCACAGTGCAGTGCGACGCGCGATCCCGGGCAGTTGAAACCGGGCCAGTTTCCAAAGACGGCACCTTTTCGTGTCGCATCCTGATCCGCGAGGCTGGCGCCATCTCCGATCGCTCCGTGTCGGTCTATGGAGTTGTGCTCCCCGATGGCACGTTGGAGGTGCGTGCCGATTCCGACGAGCCCGAACACAAAGCGTCCGATCGGGCGATCGTACTCTTGCGCGGGAGGCGTTAGTCATCCGATGCAACGGCTACTGGCCGACCACCATCAAGGGAGGCACGCGAGACGATCGGATCCCGCGTGCCCCTTCTGTCTGTACGATCGCCAGCCCTCCCCCAGGCCCTTGTTGCTGGCGCTGCTAGTCGAAATTTCCACCTTGCCAGCGAAACGCCAGGCGTGTATGAGGAAACTAGTTACTGACCTTGCAAAGCTATTGGGCGAGGTGGACCTTGGCTAGAGTATCCAACCAACGCACCTACAGGTTACGGTGCCCTAAATGCGGTACAGAGGCACAGATACCCATCGATCGTGTAGACCCCAAGCCCGTGCGTGGCTGGCGTCGTACCAGGGTTGAATGTCGGTGGCCCGTCAAAGTGCAATGGTGCACAGGCGTTGCCAGAGATCCGCCGGGTGGAGGTAGGTACAACTCTCCCGCCTTGCTGCTCTTACGCTCACGCCCACAGTGGCGGGATCTGCATACGGAAGACCTGAAATGGTGGGACGCACCCTCCCCTGATCCCGCCGTCTGGCTACCGGCTCTACTGCATGAGATAGCTGCGTATTTCATGACAGCGGTGAGAAACCACCAGGGTGCTCCCTGGCGCATCCAAGCCCACCACAAGCCTGCGATCATCCATTACGGCAAGATGGACATTTCCACCGGCAAGCTACGGTGGGTCGAGACACACAAAAAGGTGCGTTACGCAAACCATTACAAACGAGGGCTCCCCCCGTGGGCAAAGTAGACGAGGCACCCGACGAGCTATGGACCCCGCCAACCCTCTACGAGTGGAGCAAGAACGTCCGTGCGATCCCTGCCTGGCTCGTAGAGGATTGGATCCCCGAGCGCGGCCTTGTAGTCATGTCGGGACACGAGAAGCTCACCAAGAAGACCTTCACTGCTATGACCCTTGCCCTTTCGATCGCGGCGGGCAAACGGTTGGGTCCGTTCGTGCCTGCCTCCCCTCGGCACGTTCTGTTCGTCGAAGAAGAAGGGACAGAGACAGAAACCCGGTATCGGTGGGAGGGGATCTGCGCTACCTACAAGGTGAAGCTCGACAAGAGGCTAGATATCCGATTCGCTTTTCGTGAGGGAGTGGGCCTGGACGATTCCCGTTGGCGTGCCGACCTGCTGTCCTACGTGGAGCGGTTCAAGCCTGGCGCGATCTTCTTCGACAACCTCTCCTTCCTTTATAGTGGCGACGAGAACAAGGCCGCTGAGCTGCGACCGGTCATCCAAACGCTCAAGACCATCCGCGATGCCGGTACCGCCTGTTGTGTGTTGGCACACCTCAACAAGAGCGACGGGGGAGATCCCAAGGCGAACAAGAATAAACAGGTGCGTGGCAATTCGCTGATCGTGCAGAACGCAGACGTGCACCTGGCGCTTCGCAACTACGAAACCGAGAACGATCCCGTGGAGCTGCACCGGCAATACCGGGGCCAAGCCTCCAAGGAAGATCGCATCCACTGGTCCATCGAATCCGAGGGTGTGGTGATCCACCGTGCCGAGATGCGTCTCGAACCGATGGTCAGTGACGAGGATCCTGCGTTCGCTGCCGCCTGTCTGGAAGCTCTCGATCCAGGCGAGGAATACGGCCTTGCGACCCTTCAACGCCTGTGGGAGCTGCCCCGCAAGGGAGCGTTGAAGGTGCTCCACGTGCTCATGGAACGCCAACAGGTGTGTCGGTGCGTCACCGGGCATTACAAGGTGGCCGGGCGGTAGGTGTCCGGTTGTGAGGTGGTGTTTCGATTAGTTAGAGGAGTTGAAATTTCAGCTTGACGAAATTCCAACATTCAAGGTATTGTACCCGGAGTTAGTTGAGTCAACCCAAAGTAGGAGAGGCACATGAAACTGAATCGCAAAGCAGACCGTGAACCCATCCGTTTCGAGACGCACCTGGCAGGGGCGACCTTCCCCAACCTCGATGGCACCAGCCGACAGGACGCTCTCAATCGCGTCCACCGCGCCACGATGCCGATCGTGCTGGAGCTGGTACGAGAACCGGACAACCCCTGCGACGAGAACGCGATTGCTGTCTTCCTCCCGGGGGGAGAGACACAGATCGGCTACATCCCGGCCCCCCGAGCCCAGGCGCTTGCCTTCGAGATGGATCGAGAAGAGCCCCTCGTGAAGATTCGCGCGGAGATCATCTCAATCAGTCCTCCCAACCGCAACGGCAACCGCAGCGCAACCCTGTCGATCATCGTGGAGGATCTTTAATCATGAAGAAGACCACCAAAGCTCTCGCCAAGATCGAGCCCAAGCCTGCCGAGGCCGTCGCAGCCGAGAAGGCCAAGGCCGCGACCGCTCTCCAGACCACCGCTTCCAAGATGGTGATCGCCAACCAGGGCGACTTCCAGAAGGGTGGCCTTTTCATCGCCGAGTTGAAGAAAGAGCGCGACGCCATCGAGGCCAAGCGCAAGGAGATCACTAAGCCGCTGGACGATGCCAAGGCCAAGGTCATGGCGTTGTTCAAGCCCGTCATCGCCCAGTTGGGGCAGGCAATCACCTGTGTCGACGCCAAGATGATCGAGTATGCAGCGGCGCAGGAAGCTCTCGCACGCAAGGAAGCGGAGAAGAAAGCCAAGCGATTCGAGAAGACCAATCCCCAACTCGCCGAGGACGTTCGTCAGGCGGCTGTCGAAGAGGCCACGCCACAAGCTGTCGGCACCCAGATCCTCTCATTCTGGCACGCCGAGTGCGAGAACCTGCAAGCTCTCGTGCAAGCAGTCGCTGCTGGCAAGGCGCCCCTCGAATGTCTCCAGGCCGACGAGGTCTACCTCAACAAGCTCGCCCGACTGCACCAGGACAACGCCAAGGCGCCCCCCGGAGTGAAGTTCGTCGAGGTTCGCAAGACCGGCCGCGTGGGCGGGGGAGGATCGACCAATGTCTAAACGAGGAACGAAACAGCAGGCGAAGGGCGAGTGGATAGTCGACGATGTCTGCCTGCGCCCCGACGAGACTCTCTCCAACACGTTCGTGGAGGCGCGGATCCGTGTGCGTGTGCGGGCGGATCTGGTTCGTGCAGACGGTGCTGACATCCTCGCCGCGATGTTGCAGGACGCCTCGATCGAAGTAGCCAAAGCTTGGAGCAAGCTCCGGTGAGACTCACCTACCACAACACCGAATGGTTCAAGGCTGTCTCGCACCCATCAGGGAGTGAGATGGCCGACCTCCACGCCATCCCAGGTCCATACTGGAACAGCAAGCAGTGGATGATCCCCTCGGACCTGGGGTGGCGCTTCGGGGGTATCGACCTCGACGGCGTGCGGGGCTTGGATCCATCCAAGGCCGACCGGGAAATGTTCAAGGCTCTGATGCAACAAGCCAACCCCAAGCTCTTTCCATGGCAGAAGGAAGCGGTCGCGAGGACCATCCTCCGCAAGAACTTCCTTGCTGTTTTCGAGATGGGTTTGGGCAAGACCGTATACGCCTGCGAAGTGATGCGCCTCGACAAGGCCCAGACCGCAGTCATCATCTGTCCCTCTGCGGTCAAGTACGTGTGGGGACCGCACCTCGACGAATGGTACCCTGCCCACCCACCCTTTCAGATCGTCGAGAAGGGAACCGACGAGTGGGAGGCACCTGTCATCATCGTGAGCTACGAGCTGGCCGTGAAACACTGGCAAGGTGGCTGGTGCAAACACGGGGAAGGTACCCCGGCAGACGTTCTCGTATGGGACGAGGCCCACTACCTCAAAGAGGAAGGCACCATCCGCTCGAAGATGGGCCGCGATGTTTGCCTCGTCCACAAGCCTTCGATCAAGATGATGCTCACCGGCACCCCGATCACGAACGAGCCCAAGGACCTTTGGCACGTCAACCGCTGCCTACGAGGGTTGACCTTCGGGCAATTCTACGACTTCACCCACCGCTACTGCCTCATCGACGTGAACGACTACGGGCACCCAGTGGTGTACGGCCTCGATCCCGACTACGCTGAAGAGCTGCAACGACGGGTGTCGACCTACACCCTCCGTGCTACCAAGGATGATCCGGCAGTACGCAAACACCTCCCACCTCTGACGATGCAACGAGTCGACGTGAAGAAGGGCAAGGGACCGGACTGGAGAGAGATGCTTGAAACCTGGAGTGGTGAAAGAAGACTGCACGATGCGGACCTCGATGCCTACCTCCAGAAGGCCGGCTCCGTGAAGATCCAACCTGCAATCGACTTGGCCCTCGAAGCACTCGACAGTGGGCACTCACACGTTGCCATCTTCACCTACTTCCACGACACGGCGCACACCATCACTGAGAAGCTCGAAGGTATGAACATCCCCATGATCGAGGTGACTGGCAACATCCTCCCCAAACCGCGCGCCAAGCTTCTGGAGAAGGCTCGCAAGCTCAAGAAGTGCGTGCTCGTCGCAACCATGAGGAGCGTCGGAGAGGGTATTGACCTCACCTTCTGCACCGGGTCGATCCTTGCTGAATTGAGCTACGTACCTGCCCATGTGATCCAGCTCATCGGCCGCGTCCACCGTCTCAGCTCGGGCAAACACGCCCACGTGTGGATCCTCACCGTCAAAGGGACGTTGGACGAGACGATTGTCGAACGGCTCCTGGAGAAACAGAAGAACATCAACTCCATCTTTGCCGCAGGCACGACCGAGAAGGCTCTCGTCGCAGCCTTGGAACCCCAGCCCATCGACCACAAGAGCATCGTTGAAGAACTGGTAGGAGCAATCGCAAAGCGGAAAGAGGATCCTTACATCTAAAGAAGGAGAGGCACCTACCATGACCAAGCACAAGTGGAGCAAGCAACAGCAATCGATCTTCAACTGGTTCGAGTCGGGGGCCGGAAACCTCGTGGTGCGTGCCCGCGCAGGGACGGGCAAGACCACTACGATCCTTGAAGGGATCAACCGCGCACCCGACGAGAACATCCTCCTTGCAGCGTTCAACAAGCGCATCGCGGACGAGCTGTCCCAACGCTGCACCAACCAAAACGCCAGCGTGAAGACCCTCCACGCCCTCGGGTACGCCTTCGTCCGTCGCCAGTGGAACGAGCTTGGGCCTATCGAGGTAGATGCCCGCCGCACATTGGGACTGCTCTACGAGCACGCCAAAGCAGAGCACCTCCCGTACATCGGCAAGCTCCCTGCACGGTGGATTGCATCCCTCGCCACACTGATGAAAGAGTTGTACCCCTTCGATGCAACCCAGCCCGACCTCATCGAACAGACAGGCCTGGACTACGGCACGTTGACGGACCTCTACCGTGTGGGATGGGGATTCCAGAAGGTGCTTCCCCTCGTTCAGACCTGCATCGAGAAGTCGAAGGCGTACACCGGCAAGGTCGACTATGCCGACATGCTCTTCCTCCCGCTCGTGCTGGAGATGACCGAGCCCCTCTTCGATCTCGTGGTGGTCGACGAGGCGCAGGACATGAACCGGGCGCAGCTCGACCTCGCCCTCGCCTCGTGCACCGAAGAGGGGCGGGTCTGTGTGGTCGGGGATGATCGGCAAGCCATCTATGGTTTCAGAGGGGCAGACTCCGGTGCCATTGATCGCATGAAGGAACAGCTCCAGGCCGATGAGCTGCCCCTCACCGAAACCTATCGCTGCCCGCAAGCTGTCGTACGGGAAGCCAACCGCCTGGTACCCGACCTCGTGTCCAACAAGAAAGAGGAGGGCAGCGTAAGTGTGGTGAGGACCGACAGTGAACTACTGAAGCTCGCCTCGAAGGGGGACTTCATCCTCTCCAGGTTGAACGCTCCGTTGGCCCACACGTGCCTGGTGTTTCTCACCAACAACATCCCGGCACGCATCGTTGGGCGAGACGTGGGTGAAGCTCTCCAGACCCACATCGACAAGCAGGCGAGACACGAGGACACCGACAAGATTGGAGACTTCCTCGTCGACCTTCAGGGCTACGAGGTGTCGACCGTTCGCGCACTCGACGAGGCAGACAGACCAGAGGCAATCGAAGCCTTCCTCGACATGACGCACACCATCCGAACGCTTGCCTCGGAAGGTTGCCTGACAGTTGGGGATCTGCGGACACGTATCAAGACCCTCTTCGTCGACACGCCCCCCGAGGACATGGTTGTCCTGTCGACCGTCCACAAGGCCAAAGGGTTGGAGGCCGATCGGGTGTTCATCCTGAAGCACACCCTCTACAACTTCAGCGTGTCCGATGAGGAGACGAACATCGAATACGTTGCCATCACCCGAGCCAAGAAGGACTTGGTGTGGGTCGGCGAGCAGTACGGCAACGCAAAACGAAAGGCAGGTGTGAAATGACACACCTACTCATCATCGGAGGCGCGTTGTTCTTTTTCGTCACAGGATTCTACACTGGAGCGTGGTTTGTCTCCCGAGGGTTGATCAAGTGAACAAGATCCCACACCATACCAGCCAGGCACGAGGGACGTACTACGCCGATTGGGGCACGCCCGGCGAAGTGCTCGACCTCGTACGTTACACGTTCGGGTGCATCGACACAGACCTCTGCTCGTCGAAGCAACACAACAAGATTGTCGGGGCACGGAAGTTCTACAGTCGATTGAAGCCGTGCCCAGAACACCCCAGGGACAAAGGTGTGATCTGGTGTAACCCCCCTGGCCCGTCCGAGCTAGTGATCGAATTCTGGAACCGCTGGTGCTGGTGTACGGAACCTTGCCAAGGTGGTGAAGGGTCTTTCCTCATCTTCAACCTCGATCACTGGAGGATGCTACACATACCGAACGGAGAGCACTTCGTGTGGCTACCGCGCAACCGACTCCGGTTCATTGGCGCCCCAAGCCAAGCGAGTTTCCCTTCGGCTGTCGTGTTTACACGCAAGCCGAAGATCTCGAACGGCCACCTCGTAGCATGGAATGGGGTCCTTCTATGAAACTCTCCAACCCCAAAACCACAACGCTCCAGCTCGACACTGGCACCCCGTTCGGGATCGGCTACTGGTCTGAGGTCTGTCCCCGGAGATCGGTGCTCTACAACCTGCACGGCGGCAACACGGGCACCGTCCCGATGCAGACCGGCAGCGTCGCTCATGCCTTGTTAGCAGAACACTTCCTCAATCACATTGTGAACACCGACAACATCCGGTTCAACCCCCAACCGGACCCGGTGGCCGAACGGGACGGCATTGCGGCGTTCCGTGCATGGCGGGGCCGGTTCCCGTCTATCTCCCACTTCGGCAAGCCGGTAGCCGTAGAATACCTCGTCGACTTGGGAGAGGACTGCGAGGAGAGTTTCGGTGTCCCCTACACCTGTCGGGTCGACCTCGTGACCGAGGTTTCCAGATCGATTTCCAAGGCGTTGATTGAGCTGTACCACCTTCCGCGTACAGCAATCACTCCAGGGCGTTGGCTGGTCGACCACAAGTACCACGGGAGCGACTGGAAGTTCACTCACGAGCCCTACCGTGAGGGTCTACAAGCCTCCGGCTACCAGCTTGCCTACTATTGGGAGACTGGTGAGCAACCTGCCGGCATGATATTCAACCACGTCTTCAAGGGTGGGGACAGTCAGATCACGGTCTGTCCACCTCCCGACCGTGACCACACCGAGATGTTCATCCAGTGGCTCATCGGAGCGAAACGAAAGCGTGACGCCACGATGGGGTGGGCCAACTCAGCGGCGTGTTGGTACCCGTCCCCGTGTCCGTTCCGCCTCAACGGCAAGTGCAAAGGAGCATAGACAGATGGCCAAGCAATCTCCCAAGAACGAGCTTCAAGAGGGGTGTGGATTCTCCGCAGACGACGTATTCGAGCAGGGGCCGGAGAAGCCCCTCGACGAGTCACACTTTGTCATCCACGCCCCACAAGGTGTCGGCAAGACCTTCCTCGGACTGTCTGCTGATCCAGTGTTCCCTGTTGACCTGTACGCTAAGAAGAAGACAGTATTGGAACGCATCATCCATGTCGCCTTCGACAAAGGGGCACTCGACGGCATCACACAGTACGGCCTTTCGGTGAAGTACCGCATCGATGCCCGCAAGATCCTGCGCTCTCCCCGGAAAGGTCAGAAGCAACCCCACGCCGAGGCCGGTGCGATGCAGGCGCTCGACTGGATCACCGATGCGGTGGCCGAGTACATCGATCGCTACGACATCCAGGCGGTCATCTTCGACACGATGACCAACGCCTCGACGGAGATCATGAAGCACGCCGAGAACCTGGACTTCCGATCGGAGAAGACCGGCAAGCCTGACAAGTTCGCGATGTGGGCCTTCGTCGGTCACGCCCTCGCTACCTTGTGGGAGTGGGGCGCCAACCAGCCCTGTCAGATGTTCTGGCTCTGCCACTCCAAAGCGGTGGGTGACGAGAACCTGATCGCCGGCACCCACATGAAACCAGGCTCCGAGCAGGCACGCCTCGAACAGCTCAAAGCACGAGCCAACAAAGGTCTTGGCGATTGGGAGATCGTCCCCGCGCTGGACGGCAAGAAGGGGATCGAGGTGTTCACCTCTCATGCTTCGCTCATCGCCACGATGACCGCAGACTTCAATGAGGAGACAAAGAAGTACGAGCGGTTCGTCCTCCCCCGCGGTGGGCGCGGCTTCCTCGGCAAGAACCGCTGGTTCGATGTTCTCGACGAACGCGAGCCGGCCAACATGCAGAAGATCTTTGCCAAGATCCGAAAGGCGTGCGCGTGAAGATCAAGGTGCCCACCACCGAGCTGATGAAGCCCGGGGAGATCCTCCACACCCACGTGGGGGAAGTCCTCCAGGCGTTCGTTATCACCAAGATTCTGTCGAGCACCACCGTGCTCGCGAAACCGGCAGTCTGTAACTGCCAGAAAGCAGGAAAGCGTCATGGGTCGGTACAGTGAAGAAGTTGTGAAGAAGGCGTCCGAGCGTCGGAACCTCGCGATCGGGTTCTACAAGTTCCGGTGCGTGCAGGCGCTGCGCCAACCGCCGAACGAGGAGAGCGGCAACCTCCGGGGCCAGTACACCTGGGCACCGCTCAAGAAGGACGGGAGCGAGGGTCGCCCGACCGTGCGGGACTACATGACCTACCCGCTCAAGAACGACAAGTTCCCCGGCCACGAGGAGCCCAACACCACCGGGCTCACCGTCCCGATCGTGCAGGCGGCTTTCCCGAAGGAGTGTCCGCTCTACCCGCGGACGGACAAGGACACCAAGAAGCTCATGTACAAGGGCAAGGTGATCGACAAGAGCGAAGAGGAAACCGCCCGCGAGGAAGCTGCCAAGCTCTCCCTCGACAAGCTCGACGCCTTGGAACCGGATCCTCAGCCGATGGTCGGCCGCGAGGCGTACGCCAAGGTTACGTACGAGGAAGGCAACGACTTCCCGAAGCTGCGCAACTGGTGCGCGGAGCTGCCTCCAGGCACTACCCTCGTCCCCGAGGACCAGTGGATGGCAGCGGTGAAGACTTCCAGCAAGAAGGGTGATGGGCTGCCCGCTTCCGAGGCCGCCTCGGGTGGTGCCAAGAAGAAGTCCAAGTTCGGTCGGTGAGGTGTTCCGTGAAGAAGCAACGAAAGGTCGGAAAGAGGGGTCCGTACCACCGCTGGGTACCGGGCACCAAAGGCGGAAAGAAGGGAACTTTCTGCATCCGTTGCAGTGCCGAGCTTGCCCGCTTCATCGGCCCCTGCAAGAAGAAGGGATGACCTCGTGAAGATCGCTGGGGCGAGATGTCGTGTTTGTCCGCTGAGAAATAGAACACCCGTCTTGCCCCAGCCCTTCACGGGCCAACCCAAACTCATCTTCGCTGGACAGTCCCCCGGCCTCACCGAAGAGATCGAGAAACGGTACTTCTGCGGGTGGTCGGGGAACTACTTCGACCTCGTCCTCGATAAGCTCAACATTCCGCGACGACAGCTCTACATCTGCAACGTCATGCTCTGCCGGGCCGACGACATCTCGCCGGCCGATCGACGCAAGGCAATCGAGTGTTGTAGTGGCCGACTGTGGAACGAGGTCAAACGGTTCAAGTGCAAGACCGTCCTCGCTGCCGGCATGGACGCGATGCACGCCTTCATGAACTACTCAGGCACCGAATGGATCGGGCCTGTGTACGACGTGGAGGAGGGACGATACGCAGGCTGGCATGTCCTCCCCACTCTACACCCTGCGTTCGTTTTTCGCTTTAGAGGCTATGGACCCGTGTTCACAGCCCACCTCGAACGGGCGTGGAAATACGTCTACGGGAAGCTGCCGCCGTGGAAGTGGCCCCCTGTCGTAACTGAGGAGAACGACCGTGCGAAGACCGTACTCCAAGCCCTCTTTCATTCCCGCGAGCTGGTGGCGTTTGACGTGGAAAACGTCCCCAAAGGACCTAACCGTGGAAAACTGTTGTGCGTTGGTCTTGGCGACACACGTCGGGCAGTATCTTTGGACTGGCCCATTCAAAGAAAAGATCTCCGCGATCTCGTCCTCCACATTCTCGCCTCCCCGCGGGTCAAGAAGCTAGCACAGTTTGGACAACACGATGTGACGGTCCTCGAAGCACATGATGTGGAGGTGTGTGGTTACACCGAGGACACGCTTCCGATGCACCAGACTCTTGCCCCCGAGATGACCCAGAAGAAACTGGGGCACGACCTTGGGTTCGTCGGGTGCATCCACTTCCACATGCCGCGATACAAGACCGAGTTCGGTGGGGACGATGTCACCAAGTACGAGACTGCCGATCCCGAGGAGCGCAAGGTCTACAACGCCCGCGACTGTATCACCACAGCGTTGAACGCCCGGGAGCTTCTCGGGGAGCTGAAGGAAGATCCTGTACTGTTTGGTCTGTACCGGGAGAGCTTCGCCCTTGGACAGATTGCCATCAAGATGCGCCGCGTCGGTCTACTGGCAGACTCCTCCCGATACGTCAGGCACGAGTACATCCTACGCCGTAGGCAAAGGCGGGCCGGCAGACTCCTGAAGAGGATCGCCAAGAAACTCGGCTTCAAGGAATTCAACCCCGGTTCAGGACCACAACTCCAAGCTCTCTTCTTCAAGAAGCTCCGTGTCGTCCCGTCCAGGTACTCGAAGAAGACGGGCAAGCCCTCGTTGAAGGAGGAAGCTCTCCTCGCACTGCTCACCCACCCCAAAGAGCTGGTAGGGATGTGTGCTCGTCTCACGTTGGCCTATCGTCGATGGCAGAAGCTTCGGGGATTCTTGAAGAAGCTCCCCAAAGACGGTGGGCGCATCCATCCATCCATCCGAGTGAACGCTGCCCGTAGTGGAAGGTGGATTGTCACCGAGCCTCCCCTGACTACACTTCCAAAACCCGTAACCGCTATCGTGAAAGCCGGTCCCAACAAGGGGAAGAAGCGCGTCATCGCTCCGGGGATGAGGGACGTGTTCGTAGCCGAACCCGGTTGGACGATGGTGGAGGCAGACTACAAACAACTCGAACAGTGGATCCTGTCGGTGCTCGCCGACGATACAGCAGCTCTCGAATGGCGCGCGGCAGGGTTGGACATCCACCGTATCACCACACAGAGTATGTTGGGGAGAGAAGAGATCACCAAACAGGAACGAGAGTTCTTCAAACGCTTTCGGTACGGTCACAACTATCGAGGATCCGATCGAAGGCTACACGCAGTTTTAACAGCCGACTTCCCCGACGTGACCTTGGAGCAGGTCCACTACTTCCGTGAACGACTCAACCGGCAACATCCCCGCATTGTCAGTTTCCAAGATGAGCTGTTCAAGAAGGCAAAGGAAACTGACACCATTACTGCTCCAATCTCGGGACGGGTGAAACACTTCTATGGCCAGGTGAAGATCACCGAGGTCTGTAACTATCCGATTCAGATGACAGCGGCGGATCTCATCAACCGTGCTATCCGAGAAGTGGACACGGCGTTTGACGACTGGTCGACTCACCGCATCCTCCTCCAGATTCACGATGCTCTCCTCGTCGAGACACGAAAGCCTTTGGCAGCGATGAGGATACTCAAGACCGCGATGGAACGTCCAGTGATCTTGGACGGGAAGCCTACCAGCTTCGAGGTGGATTTCAAAGCCGGTAAGAGCTGGGGCGAGCTTCAGGAGGTTGACTTCAAATGAAGCACTGGTTGGTTACACTGATCCTAGTACTGGTCTACAACACCAGTTATGACGTGTACCGGACCCTGTGGTTGAAGGACAAAGTAGAGACGTGGGCTAACGAGCACGCTTGGGAGATTGCACAGTTCTGGCTCTCTTCGCACTGCCCTGTCCCGGTAGAGCTTCAGCCGGGGCTAACAGTTTGTCCAGTACCGATTGGCTCCACTCCCCAGACAACACCTTCTGTTGAATCTTCTCCTGCACTTCAGGCCCCGCGATAGACCAAAGAAGTTGAAATTCTTGCGGTGTCATCGGACGGTAGCCCAACTTCTGCATCTCCGGATCCGTGTATCCTGTAGGTGCCCACCCAAAGGCTGTGGTTCCTTCCTTCTGGGGGATTGCTGCACGAACATCTGGCGGCATCCATTGAAACGGGATGAAGTTCTCTCCTGGTGTGGCAAAGGTACCTTGCCGCATCCGTAGAAGCTGGTTGAGTACACCTGAAGCGGCTTCCTGTACCGGGGCTTCCTGTCGTGCTTTCAGTTGCTTTGGAGGCGTGACTCCTGCAAATCCTCGCGTAGCTTTGGGTTTCTGTCGTGGGGGAGGCGGAGCTTGTACTTGTGGTTCCACGTTCTGTGGAATGTTCGGTACCGGTTGGTCCAACACTGTCCCCGGGCCTACACCCAACAACCGGTGGAACATCTCTAGGTCTGTAGCGGTATTGCCAGG
>Ga0316622_100001074_pt1 | contig 17190 bp, 14 predicted proteins | sample OWC_Aug_OW2_C1_D_FD_207646 | JGI IMG/M metagenome (GOLD analysis project Ga0316622, IMG submission 207646) | Wetland soil microbial communities from Old Woman Creek delta, Ohio, United States - OWC_Aug_OW2_C1_D5_C | ecosystem: Environmental > Terrestrial > Soil > Wetlands | place: USA: Ohio... | reverse complement strand
AGCGTGAGAGCCGTTGAGACGCTCTGCTCGCGATGGACAGTGGTTCACAGCGGGAATATTTGAGGAAATTCCCAGGGGAGGAATCCAGCCCAACGGGCCATCGCCCAGGACTTGAAAGGAGTTAGACGGCACTCCGCCGGCATCACGCCATCGACCTATGTGTCCGACGTCAGATTCCCTAGCTCCACCCGAGCAAGTCTCTCCATCTCGCGCGCCACCACGGTCTGATCCAAGGCGCCGTGCCCCGCCGCGCGCGCGGCATTGTAGAACTGGAGGGCGGACCCCGCGATGAAGGCCGGCGCCTGCGCCTCGACGGCGGTCTGCAGGAAGAGGTTGAGGTCCTTGAACATCAGGTCCAGGGCAAAGCCCGGCTCATGATTGCCGGCCAAGGCTTTAAACCGCAGATGATTCTCTAGAATCCAGCTCGCACCTGAACTGCTGCGCAAGATGGACACCATCGTGTCTGCAGTCAATCCGAATTTCCGCCCGACCAAGAGGGCCTCGATCACCCCGGTGGTGTGGACAGCCACCAGTGCTTGATTCACCAGCTTCGCGACCTGCCCGGCCCCGGGACCCCCGCAGTGCACGATCTTCTTCCCGACGGCCTGGAACACCGGCCGCACCGCCTCCAGGGCCGTCTCGTCCCCCCCGACCATGATCGTCAGCGTTCCGGCCTCCGCGCCGCCGGGGCCTCCACTCACCGGGCAGTCCAGAGCGTGGATGCCTTTGGCCCTTGCCGCCTCGTACACCTTCCGAGAGGTCTCAGGATCCACCGTGCTGGCGTCGCACAGGTATGTCCCGGATTTCATGTGTCCCAGGAGCCCTTGCGGACCCTCGATCACGGCCAGGACCGACGCCGGCATGGGAAGACTCAAGAGGACCACGTCCACCTCTTTGGCCAACGACGGAAGATCGAGGGCCACTACGGCGCCCAGGCTCGCGGCTGCCTGCACCGCCGCAGGACTCAGGTCATATACCCACACCTTGAAGCCGGCCTTGATGAGATTCCTGCACATACGCTGACCCATGATGCCAACGCCGACGCAGCCGACCGTATGTGGCATAATGTAGACTCCTTGTGCGTGAAAAATCCTGCGGCCGCCCAAGACGGGCCTACGCCGCGTCCCTGCCGAGCAACCGCAACACGTCCCGCCAGAAATACGTGAGCACTACCACGAGGGAAATGGCACCGCCGATGGGGAGGAGGACATAGACGTAGGCCATCGAAATCCGCAGCTGCATACCGTACTGCTGGACATTGTTGACCGTCAGCCTTACGCCTGACCAGGTGAACAGGACCAGGAACACCAACACCGACGCCTGCGCGACGAGTTCCACCACTTGCCGCGGCTTGGGACCCAAATACGTCACCAACAGATCGACCGTCACGTGGCTCCGGTCGCGGAAAGCGACCGCCGCGCCGCTGAACACCAGCCAGAAGCATCCGAAGGAGGTCACATCCTCCATGAAGAGGAAGGAGTAGCCCGCAGCCCGCAGGCAGATCTGCGTCATGATCGCCACGCCCATGGAGGTGAAGGAGAACACGAGGACGGCCTCCGCGACCTTCCCCAAGACCGCGCTCACTCTAGAAAGCCATGCCATCGTCCCGCCTCCTCAAATGCTGATCAGGCTGGGGATCCAGGTCGCCGTCCATGGGAAGATCCACATGAGCACCGTAACCAAGAGCATCCCGAGAACGAAGATGACGGCCTCCCTGGCGATCTGATCGACCGGAATCCCGCTGATTCCCGAGGCTACGAAGAGGTCCATCCCCACGGGCGGGGTGATCAGGCCGATCGCCAGAATGACCATGTAGATCATGGCCGTGTGGAGCGGATCGAGACCCACTTTGGCGATCAGAGGGGCGATGATCGGCCCGGTGAGGAGGATGATGACGGAGATGTCCATCAGCATGCCCAGGATGATGTATAAGATCCCCGTGAAGAGCAGGAAGGTCAGCGGCGTGGACCCCAGGGCGAGCAGTTTCGCCGTGATGAGGGCGGGGACCTCCATCAGCGTCAGAGCATAGGAAAACAACGTGCTCCCGGCCACGATGAACAGCACCATGGCGGACGTGGTCCCCGACCGAATGAGGATCCGCGGCAGATCCCGCACCCCCAATTCCCGGTACACACCCATGCTGAGGAAGAGCGAATAAAAGACCGCAATGATGGCCGCCTCGGTGGGAGTGAAGATGCCGAAGACGATGCCCCCGATGATGATGAGGGGCGTTACGAGGGTGAGCAGTCCGTCCTTCGCGGTGCGGCGAACCTCGCCGAAGGAGAACGGGGTGCGAATCCCATAGCCACGCCGCTTGGCGATGATGACGCACGTGATAATCTGTACGACACCGATCAGGACCCCGGGAATGATCCCGCCCAGGAAGAGTTTCCCAAGCGACTCGCCGGACACGAAGCTCCAGAGCACCATGGGAATGGACGGCGGGATGATCATCCCGATGCAGGCCGAGGACGCAATCAGCCCGGCGGCGAACCTGCCGGAGTACTTCTGCTCTTTCATGGCGGGGATCAGGATGCTACCCAGCGCCGAGGTCTCGGCCGAGGACGACCCGCTAACCCCGCCGAAAATCATGCTGGCCACCACCGTCACCGCGGCCAACCCTCCAGGAAGGAAGCCCACCAGGGCGTTGGAAAAGTTCACGATCCGCCGGGTGAGCCCACCGATTTCCATGATGGCCCCGGCGAGCATAAAGAATGGGATGGCCAGTAGCACCCAGCTCCGGGTCACCGGGTACATGCGCTGGGCGATGAGCGGAATGGTGTTCATCCCCTCGAACAAGAAGAGAGCAATCGTGGCCGACAGGGCGAGCGACACTGCGATCGGCACCCGCAGCAGGATGAGGACCAGCATCAGGATCAGTAAGGCGACCCAGGGCTCCATGCCACCCTCACACAACTCTGCCAGGGCTCACAGGGGGTCTCGAAAAGGAAAGGAGGAGCCCCTTGGCGAGGCTCCTCCTCTTGTCAACGTCCGACACTCATCGTACCGTCATGATCGCGTTCACCCACTTCTCGCCGTAGACCTTCCGCAGTTCTGGCACGCACTGCTCGTTGAAGATCTTGAGGAACGCGGCGAGGTCGATGTCCTTGGGCTCGGCCACCACCATCCCCTTAGCCCTGACCTGATCGATGAGCTCCCGTTCTTCGGCGATTCCCTGCGGCGGGAAGATCTTGGCGGTCTCCGCCCCGGCCTCCAGGACAGCCTTCTGCTGATCCGCGCTGAGCTTCTTCCACGCGTTCCCGCTCAGCGACACGACGTGGGGCGGCAGGCCATACGGCACCAGGGTCAGGTATTTCTGGACCTCGAAGAACTTGGAGCCCACGACGTGGGAGAGCGGGTTGTGCTGACCGTCCACCACCTTGCGGGACAGGGCCAGGTAGAGCTCAGCGAAGTCCATCGGAACAGGCACGGCGCCCAGGGCCTTCGTAACCACGCTGTAGGCCGGAACGTTGGGATCGCGAATCTTCAGGCCCTTCATGTCCTCCGGCTTGTGGATCGCCCGGGCGCTGTTGGTGATCCGGCGAAAGGAGGCGTGCTGCACGATGAAGAGCGGCTTCACGCCCAGCTCGCCCTCCACGGCCGCCATGAGTTCCTTCCCCACCGGCCCGGTGACGACCTTCTGGAAATGGTCGTAGTCCCTGAAGATGAACGGCGCCTGGAAGACGCCGGCCCACGGGATGAATCGCTCCCACGTGCCCGCAATGAGGCCGTCAATCGATCCCGCCTTCACCCCCTCCTGAAGCTGCTGTTCCGTGCCCAGAGTGGAGCCGCCGAAGAGCTTGATCTCCACGGCCCCGTTGGTCTTCGTCTGGACGAGCTTGACGAAGATGTCGCCGGCCTGCTGTTGCGGGCTGATGGGGGCCCCCACGTGGCCCATCCGGATCGTGACCCCAGCGACGGCATCCGAGAGGGTCAACGCCAAACCTAACCACAGCGTGATTGCGGCCAGAAAGACCGATGTCTTTTTCATCTTCATTCCCTCCTGCTGCGAGTTGCATTTGGGCCCATACGTGGCCCACAGAAGTGCGGAGGTACATGCCGGCACACGACACGCGGTGTCGCGTACTATGCCTTTGAGCGAAAACCATTGTCAAGTGCTAATCTGTTGCACCGCCCAGCTTTCCGGTCGACCACGATCTCCCAAGCACATCCCCGGAGTTCGACGCACTCTGGCCCACGGCCTCCAAGACACACCGCTCGTGATCACCGCAGAAGGTACAACGGTTATGTCACACGCGGCGGACGGGACGGGCGAATGGGACGTTGCCACATTTGTCACTTTCAACTAAGTTCGCCCTCTCGATCACGGGGAATTTCATTTCGCCGAGTCTCGACGTGAGCGGCTCCGCACCACGCCTCGGTGACATCATTGCCGACGGTCGCGTGCCCACCGCGGTTCTGTTTCAGACGAGGACGCCGACTCTGGGTTGGAACACCGATCTTGCCGTGCCTTTCTCCTTGACTCGCCAGAGGCCCGCCTATAGCGTAGCGCCATCTCCGACCGGGGCACACCGACCGGCGCGGATGAGCGAGCAGCCCACGTCACGCCACAAAGCGCTAGACAATGCAGGAGACCCAAGCATGAGCCAGCACAGCAAGGTCGCCATCGTCACGGGGGCGGGGACCGGCGTCGGCCGCGCCACGGCACTCGTGCTGCTTCGGGAAGGGTATCGGGTCGTACTCGCCGGTCGCCGCCAGGAGCTGCTCGATCAGGTGGTCGCGGAGGCGGGGTCGGCGGCGAGCCGGGCCCTGGCGGTCCCCACCGACATCAGCGATCCGGCGTCGGTCCGGGTGCTCTTCGCCCGCACCACCGAGGCCTTCGGCCGCCTCGACCTGCTGTTCAACAACGCCGGCGCCAACGTGCCCGGCGTGCTCCTCGAGGAAGTCACCGTCGAGCAGTGGCAGCGGGTGGTAGCCACCAACCTCACCGGCACCTTCCTGTGCACCCAGGAGGCCTTCCGGATCATGAAGGCCCAGGACCCGCGCGGCGGGCGCATCATCAACAACGGCTCCGCCTCGGCGCACTCGCCGCGCCCCAATTCGGCGCCCTACACCGCCACCAAGCACGCCATCACCGGCCTCACCAAGTCGACCGCCCTGGACGGCCGCAAGTACGACATCGCCTGCGGCCAGATCGACATCGGCAACGCCCGAACCCCCATGGCGGCGAGGCTCGCCACGGGCGTGCTCCAGGCCAACGGAACTATAGTGCCGGAGCCGATGATCGACGCGGAGCACGTTGCCAACGCCGTGGTCCACATGGCCAGCCTGCCGCTGGACACCAACATTCTCTCCCTGACGGTCATGGCGACGACGATGCCGTTCGTGGGCCGGGGCTGACCGGGCGCTCCCGCGCCTCCTCGCTCAACACCTGGGCTTCCTTCGTTTGAATGATGGGGGGGGAGCGTTGCTAAGACTGCCATTAGGGGGGCCATCCTCCCCGAAAATCCTCGGCAGCTTTCAATGCTTCTCAACCGATCTTCACTGGACGGTAGAGGAATGGTGGGTAGGCGGGACACGATGACGTTTGATGCCGGGGGCCAGCCACCACCCGAATGCCAAGTGGGGAGCCCTGGCGCTGGCCCACTCCGCGCTGCCTCGGCTACCGGGACGATCCCGGCGGACGCAGATCGCCCATATTCCGAAGCGGGAATCCGCCCCCCGTCCCCTCCTCGACGGCGACCAGCGCCCGCTGCGCGGCGGCTGCCAGCTCAGTATCCGTGACCTCTTGGGCGATCCGCTCGAGCGCCACCAGGGCGCGGTTGCCGCGCAATGCCTGGAGTCCGACGATCGCGCGCAAGCGCAATTCGGTCCCGCCGAGCGGCGCCAGGGCGAAGTCCCGGAGCAGGTCGGCGGCGGCTCCCCCGCCGATTCCCGTGAGCGCCTGCAGGATCTCTTCGCCCAGGACGTTCCACTCCTCGAACAGGACGAGCCGCAGGTCGCCCACCACCGACTCGTTTCCCATACGTTGGAGGACAGCGAGCGCGGTACGCCGCAGGACCGGGCTCTCCCGCCGACTGGTCGCGATCCCGTTCGCCGTGCGGAGGGCCTGCCGCACCTCCGGTCGGTTGCGGGGGATGGCGGGAATTGCTCCCCGGGTCGGGGCCAGGGCGGCGATCTCCTCGTCCGCCCACAACCCGGCCTCCACGAGGTGCGCCCCGGTGACCCGGTAGCTGGCGAGCGCGCGCAGGGCCGCGGCACGGATCTCGGCCGGCTCCTTTCCGCTGCCGGCGATGGCGGCCAGGGGCGGCATGCCCGCCGGATCGCCCAGCGCCCCCAGCAGGAGGATCCAGCTCCGCCGCTCCCATGCCGCCGGGTCGGTGCTCCGGGCAATCGCGATGTCCACCAGCCGCAATTCCGCGACGGCACGGAGCACGCGAAGCCGCACCTCCGTGAACCGGTCGTCCCGCAGCCGGCGATCCTCCGCCAGGCGGCTGAGGGTCGTGCGGGCGCGGGCCTCCAGGTTCTCTGCGCGAACCAGCGCCGGGTCCGCCAGCTCCTTGAGGATGACCACCGCGAGCGCCCGGTGTTCCTCGACATCCGTGTCCAGCGGATCGAGCGGAAGCCCCAGCAGGATATCGAGCTTTTTCGCGAGCGGGGCGCCGATCGTGCCGGCGAGCTGCTCGACCCCCGCTAGGTCCGCCCGGAGTCGCTCGAGCGAGTCCGCGGCCTGTTCAGACTGGGCACGGGAGACCTCTTCGACTTTCTCGGTGATGCGATTCAGCTCCTGGGCTTGCTCGCCTTGCTGGCGTTCGGTTGAACCGAGTCGCCGCTCGGTCTCCGCCGCGAGCTCCTGCAGGCGGGCCTGGGCCTTCGCTACCTGCTCCTGCACCTCTTCCAGGTGCGCCTCCAGGCGCTGGACGGCCTCACGCTCCGCCGGCTCCGCGACCGGCCGGGCGCGGGAAGCCTGCCGGGCCGATTCCAGCTGGACCCATAGCAGATAGAAGCCTGTGCCGGTGAGGAGTGCCAGGAGCGCCGCGAGTATCCCGAACCGCACGGTGACCCGGCGAAGGGTCCGCTCCTCGGCTTCGCGCAACAGCGATTCTTCCCGGTCGACCTCGCGGGCCTCGTCCGGACCGAGGAGGGGGAAGTCGAGCTCTTCCATGGTTGTTCTCCTGGCTCAGGACCGGCTGCCCATACCGGGGGCCGACGTGGATCTGTACGGCACGCCACGCCCCAGAGCACAGTACGCTGGGCACGGGGAGCTGTCAATCCTCCCTGGGGGCCTCAATCTCCGGCTAACGTTAGGGATCCGCGGCCCACCCCAGCCCCGCCCGCCCCGTCATCGCGAGGACTCCGTGGGCTCCATCGGCACCCTCCCGTCATCGTGAACCGGGAGTCTGGCCACGTCGAGCGTTCCTGCGTGTCTAGCGAACCGGAAGCGACACGCTTTCCGTCACGCTACGAAGGCGCGGTCCCTGTGACGAGCTCCTTCCCCAAGTCCTGAGCCGCCTTCATCACGGCCCGGTTCTTCCGGATCTCGCCGGCATCCATGGCGCTGCCGTACACCATCCCCACGAGCGTCGAGCCGGTGTATCGATAGGCATCCTGGAAGGTGCGGAGTGCATTCACGCCGCCGGAGTCGAACGGGTCTTGCCCGCCGTAGGTCAGGGCGATCGCGATGCGCTTCCCGGCAAAGGGATCGTTGCCATAGGCGGGGAGGGCGAGGCAGCGATCCATCCAGAGCTTGGTCTGTGCGGAGACCGTGAACCAGTACACGGGGCTGGCGATCACCCAGGCATCCGCCACCACCATCTGCTGATACACCGGCTGCATGTCGTCCTGGATCGCGCAGCCCGTGCTCCCGGCTTTGCGACACTGCCAACAGCCCCGGCACGGCTGGATGTGGAGCGCATGCAGAAAGACCGTGCGGATGGTGGCCCCGGCGCGCTTCGCGCCGCTGGCGATCTGCGCGGCCAGGAGGGCGCTGTTCCCGCGTTTCCGGGGGCTGCCGAGTACCACGAGCACGGTCGGCTTTCTCTGGCGTGGCATGTCCCACCTCCCGTGTATCTTCCAGCCAACGGGCCGGAACACCAGGTGTAATGACTGGGAGGCACGAGGGGCCTCCCGTTCTACTTGCAGGGCGAGGGGCCGCTTGAGGTGTCTGCACTGCCAATCCACTGCTGGACCAGTTCCCCGGACAAGGTCAGCACGTCGAGCTCCTTGAGACCCGCCGCATCGCAGGCCATCCCACTGGTTCAGCCGTGCGGGGCCACGACGCGCTCCACACTAGCTCAAAAGGAGGGGAAGGCGCAACCTGCGGCTTGGCGGGTTCACTGGCGGGAGGGAATCGAACCCTCATCGCGCGCGCCACGAAACGGAAAAAATACTCGCGGGACTATCGGGCCGCAATTGTGGGGGAGGGAGATAAGAAGCGCGGTGATGGCGGGTTCGGCCGGTCCTCGAACTCGACTGCCTCGCGGGCGGTCGGAAAGAATTCTGGAACGTCAAACGAACGAAGAGGTTCCCTCGGTCGTCGCCGGGGGCTCGCTGGGCGGCGTACAGATAACCGATCTCGAACCGGGACACGACGACCGTGAGCTGGGGTCCGCCCCCGACAACCACGCGGACCCGGCTGTCACCGTTCTGTTCGCTTGCCGACTCGTCGGCGAGACTTGCGTCGCCTACTTCAACTCTGCCCGGAGACCAGCGAGATCCAGCGGTGCGGTGTACATGGCCAGATCGCCGCCCGACCTGCGAGGCCACTGCGCGGGAGGACGGTCCCAGTAGAGCTCCAGACCGTTGTCGTCGGGATCCCGAAGGTAGAGAGCTTCGCTGACCCCGTGGTCGGCCGCACCATCGAGGCGAACGCCAGCGCGCTCGAGGCGGCGATGCGCGTCGGCGAGGCTCCGCCGGTCCGGGTACCGGATTGCCACGTGGTACAGACCCGTGCTGCCCGGCGGTGGAGGCGCGCCGCCGAGGCTTTCCCAGGTGTTCAGGCCAAGGTGGTGATGGTAGCCCCCGGCACTGAGAAACGCGGCCTGGGAGCCCATTCGCTGCGTGAGTTGGAAACCGAGGACGTCCCGGTAGAAGGCGAGCGCTCGGTCGAGATCCGCCACCTTCAGGTGCACGTGCCCGATGCTCACGCGAGCATCAACCGGCTCTATCATCGGAAGCACCTCCCGTCCCGCCGGACCGGGCGCACTGCAGTGAGCAAAACGCCCTCTCGCTGCACCGCGAGAGGGCGTTGACGCGCAAGCGATCTATCGTGCTACAGCAGCAACTGCACCGGATTTTCCAGGATCCTCTTGACCTCCTGAAGGAACTTGGCCCCCATGGCGCCGTCGATGATCCGGTGATCGAACGAGCCGGTGAGGCGCATCCGGTGGCGGACGACGATCTGGCCGTTCATCACCGCGGGTTTCTCCTCGATGGCCCCGACGGCCAGGATGGCTCCGTGGGCGGGGTCGATGACCGCGGTGAATTCGACCACGTCGTACATGCCCAGGTTGGAAATGGCGAACGTCCCGCCGGAATACTCCTCCGGGCGAAGCTTTTTGTTGCGGGCCCGGTCGATCAACGCCTTCGCCTCATGGGCGATCTCGCCCAGGCTTTTCCGGTCGCACTCGCGGATCACGGGGACGATGAGGCCGTCCTCCAGAGCCACGGCGACGCCGATGTGCACCCGACTGAACAGGCGAACCTTGCCGTCGTGATACGCGGCGTTGATCGCCGGGTTCCGCTTCAGGGCCAGAGCCACCGCCTTGATGAGAATGTGGTTGACGCTCAGCTTTTCCGCGTTGGGGTCGATCGCGTTGAGCGAGGTCCGCAGGTCCTGCACCGCCCCCATGTCCGCCTCGACCGTCACGGTGAAGTGCGGGATGGGCGCCTTGCTCTGCACCATCCGGCTCGCGATGGTCTTGCGGATGGTGCTGAGGTCCTTGTCCTCGAAGTCACGCGCCCCAGTCGGAACGTCCGCGCCGCCCAAACGCTGGGCCTGCTCGGCCGCATGGGCTTCCACGTCGCGCTCCAGGATGCGCCCGCCCGGCCCGCTTCCGGAAATCTTGGACAGGTCGATCCCTGCATCCCGCGCCATCCGACGGGCAATGGGCGAGGCCGGAATCCAACCGGACTCCGCTGCGGCGCGCGGCGCGGCGGCCCGCGTCGTGACTTCGGCCTTCGGAGGGGCCGCGGGCGCCGGCGCTTTCGTCTCAGCCTTCGCCGGCGGCGCAGGTGGCGTCGGCTCGGGTGCGGGGGCAGCCGGAGCCGTCACTTCGGCCTTCGACGGCGCGGCGGGCGCGGGCGCGCCAGCGAGCAGCGAGCTGATGTCCTCGTCCGGCTCGGCGACGATGGCGATCAGCTTGCCCACGGGAACCGTCTCGCCTTCGGCCACGAGGATCTTCTGCAGGATTCCGGTGCCGAACGACTCCAGCTCAATCTCCGCTTTGTCGGTCTCGATGGAGGCCAGCACGTCCCCGCTGTGGACGCGATCCCCTTCTTTTTTCAACCACTGCAGGAGCCGCCCCTCTGTCATGGCATCGGAGAGCTTAGGCATGATCACTTGCGATGGCATTTTCCACTCCGTTGCAGTGCCAAGTGTTGAATGGACGGCCGGAAACGGTACAAGGGCAAGGGCGGGGTAACCTTCGTTGCCGGTTGCCGGTTGTCGGTTATCCGTCGCCGCTGCTTGGTTATCGGTTGTCGGCTGTCAGTTTTGAATTCACCCTCGCCCTGTCAGGGGCTAGATAGCCAAGGCCTGCTTGACGCCTTTGATGATCGCTGCCGTGTCCGGGGTCTTGGCGAGCTCCAGATTCCTGGCGTACGGCATGGGAGCGTTCGCGCCGGTCACACGGACGACCGGGGAGTCCAGATAATCGAAGGCCTCCTCGGTGAGCATGGTCGCGATCTCCGCGCCTACTCCTGCGAATCCGGCCCCGGATTCCACCACGACGGCTCGGTGCGTTTTTCTGACCGAATCGAGGATCGTCCCCTTGTCCATGGGTCGCAGTGTTCTGGGATCCACGACCTCAGCCGAGATCCCTTGCTTCTCCAATTCTTCGGCAGCCTCGAGACTCCGGTGCAGCATCCCCATCCAGGCGATGACGGTGGCGTCCGTTCCCTCCCGCTTCACATCGGCCACACCCATCGGGATGGTGTACTCCTCTTCGGGAACTTCACCTTTCATCCCGTAGATCGTCTCGGACTCGATGAAGATAACGGGATTGTCATCGCGGATGGCGGTCTTCAGCAGACCCTTCGCGTCCTTTGGCGTGGACGGCCGCACGACGATCAGGCCCGGCACGTGATAGAAGTAGGACTCCATGCTCTGGGAGTGTTGCGCGGCCACCTGCACGGCCGGCCCGCCGGGGCCGCGGATCACCATGGGAACCCTGAACTGGCCCCCGGACATGTAGAGGATCTTGGCCGCATGGTTGACGATCTGGTCGATGGCCACCAGGGCGAAATTGAACGTCATCATCTCCACGACGGGCCTGAGCCCCACCATGGCCGCGCCGATCCCTGCGCCGACGAAACCGGCCTCGCTGATCGGCGTGTCGATGATGCGCCGCGGCCCGAACTCCTCCAGCAGCCCCTGGGTGACCTTGTAGGCCCCTTGGTAGACCCCTACCTCTTCCCCCATTAGGAAGACGCGAGGATCCCGCCGCATCTCTTCCCGCAGCGCTTGGTTCAACGCCTCCCGATACGTGATGATGGCCATGCTCGGCTCCGCCTTCGCAGGTTCGAGGTTCCAGGTCCGATGTCCTGGGTCCACGGTTCGAGGTCCGCGTCGCCCGCAGCCTGCTCAAAAAGGTCCAGATGCAAGGCGGTGTGCGATGGGCTGAGTGAGGCGTACTCCTGGTACGCCGCAACGAGTGCCCAAGCGCGCCGGGTACCCATCCGCAGGATGGGTGTAGCAGATGGGCCTTTTTCAGCAGCCGACTAGACGTACACGTCCGTCAGCAATTCCTCCAGCGGCGGCTGTGGCGAGGCGTCGGCGAATCGCGCCGCCTCTTCCACCACCTGGGTGATCTCCTTGTCCATGTCCTTGTACTCGGCATCGCTGATGACGCCGTCGCGGCTCATCCGGTCCCAGAGAAGGACGATGGGATCCGACTTCTTCCACTCGTCCACCTCTTCGCGGGTCCGGTACACCGCTGCGGCCGGATCGCGCATGGAGTGGCCGCGGAACCGGTAGGTGCGGGACTCGATCAGGGTGGGGGTCTTTTCTCGGCGGGCGCGATCCACCGCACGCGAGACGGTTTCGCGCACCGCGAGGACGTCCATCCCGTCCACCTGTTCGCCCGGCATGCCGTACCCGTCCGCCTTCTTGTAGAGATCGGTGATGGCCTGGGTCCGATTCAGTGCCGTACCCATGGCGTAGAGATTGTTCTCGCAGATGTAGATGACCGGCAGTCGCCAGAGCGAGGCGAGATTCAACGACTCGTGGAAGACCCCCTGGGCCACCGACCCATCCCCGAAGAACACGAGGCAGACCTGGTCGCCTCCGTTGTAGTTGATGGCCAGCCCGGCGCCCGTCCCGATGGGAATCTGACCGCCCACGATCCCGGTGCCGCCCAGAAAGTTCCGCTCCTTGTCGAAGAAGTGCATGGAGCCGCCTTTGCCCTTGGACATCCCGTCAATGCGTCCGAACAGCTCGGCCATGGCGCGGCTCGGGTCCCCGCCCTTGGCCAGGTAATGCCCGTGCTCGCGGTATCCGCCGATGACGTAGTCGTCCGCCCGAAGTGTGGAGATCGCCCCCACGCACGAAGCTTCCATGCCAACGTCGAGATGCAGGAAACCGCCGATCTTCCCCTGCGAATACATCTCCGCCGCCTTCTCCTCGAACCGGCGGATCAGGAGCATGTTGTAGAGAAGGTCCATGACGACCTTCTTGTCCATCAGCGATCTCTCCCCGGCCTCGGGGGCCGCTTGCGCAGCGGACTTCGCAGAATTCTTTGCCATGACGGGCTCCTTACGAGCGGGGCGTGCGAGCGACCTGCGGCGAATCGGCGTGCCGGCGGGCAGTATATCCAAAAAGACCAGGGATGCAAAGGCGAAATGGGCGAGCGCAGGCTTCCTGTAGCACGCGTCACCGCAATCCGACCGACGACAGAGGCGATGTCGCGTGCCGTCGGCTTTCTCTCCCGGCTGGTCACCCGCATCCGGGTTCTTGTCTGTCTACTCGTTCACGATCGGCAGTGGCATTCCGAATCCATCCTCTGACCGCAAAGCCTCCACACTCACACGCCCGGCCAGAGCGTGGGCGACCCGGCGGAACACGTCGGCCACGGGGGATTTGGAATTCCGCACCAGGATCGGGCAGCCGTCGTCGCCGCCCTCGCACAACTCGCCATCCAGCGGGATCTCCCCCAGGAACGGGACCTCCATGTCCTCGCTTGCCTTTCGCCCTCCCCCCTGACTGAAGATGTGCGTTTCGTGGCGGCAGGTTGGACAGATGAAGGCGCTCATGTTCTCGACGATCCCGAGGATCGGCACTTTCATGTTCCGGAACATCACCAGTACCCGGCTGGCGATGGTCATAGCCACATCCTGCGGGGTCATCACGATGACTACACCAGACATGGCCAGTGTCTGGGAAAGGGTGAGCTGAGCATCGCCGGTCCCCGGAGGAAGGTCGATGAGCAGGTAGTCCAAGTCGCCCCAAACCACCTGGCGGAGAAACTGGTTCAGCGTCTTGGCGATCATTGGCCCGCGCCAGATCACCGGCGTGGACGAAGTCGGCAGGACAAAGCCCAGCGACATGAGCTTCACCCCATGCGCCTCGAGCGGGATGATGCGCTGGTCTTCCGTTATATCCGGCATGCGGTGAATGCCCATCATCAACGGGATGCTCGGTCCGTACACGTCGGCGTCCAGGAGACCCACTTTGGCCCCCGTCTCGGCCAGCGCGACCGCCAGGTTCACGCTCACCGTGGACTTGCCGACGCCGCCCTTTCCCGAGGCAATGGCGATGCTGTTCTTCACCCCGGGGATGCCGCCGGGGCCGGACATGGAGCGGGCGGCCACCACCTTGGCGCCCATCCGGACGTCCACGCGCCCGATGCCGGGAATCCGCCCGAGCGCGTCCCGACATTCCCGCTCGATCTGGGTCCGCAATGGACAGGCGGGAGTCGTCAGGACAACCTCGAAGCTTACATTCGGGCCCTCGACTCGGATGTCGCGAATCATGTTGAGCGAGACGAGATCTCTGTGAATCTCCGGGTCCTGCACCGTGGACAACGCTTGAAGCACCGCTTGCTCTGTGATCATTCCAAACCGCCCTTCCCGTCGAACAGTACTGACCCGAGACTCTTTTCACCACCAAGACACCAAGGCATCACGGAGGATTGGGCAATCAGGAATCAAGAAACGTAGACAACCAGCACCCCATGGGAGGCCGGTTGTGTTCCCCTCGTGAATGACGAACTCCGGTAATTCTTGGTGTCTTGGTGACTTGGTGGTTCCTCTTGCCCTGGAGTCCTTAATGATCGACTCCGATCATCACGCTCGATGCCTTGATGACCGCATACACATCTTTGCCCTTGGCCAACCCGAGGTCGGCGGCTGACTTCTTGGTGATGATCGACACGATTTCCATTCCACCGGGCAGCTCGATCGTGACCTCGCTGTTGACCGCACCCTGCTCGATCTGCTTGACCTTACCCTTCAGGGTGTTCCGTGCACTGATCTTCATGGTCGGCCCTCCCCTCTTGGACGATGGCCCGATGTTTGCGGGCCGAGGTGGAAAGACAAGACCGCTATCCCATCAAGCGGCACATGACAGCGCTAAGAGTATGCCCTGTTAATGGCACTTCCACAAGGCCGCGACTAAGCCGTTGTAAGAGAAGAAGTTGAGCGGAGACGTTCCGAAACGGCATAAGGAGCCGTAACGAAATAGAAAAGGATGTACAAGTTATTTCGTAACGGCTCCTAAGCCGAAACGATTCACCACAAGACGCACATGGGGCACAAGGGGTCCAGTGTCGCACACTTGACGCGAATCCCGCCGGAAGGAATCGTCCAACTCCTTCCGCAACGTGGCGCCGGATCTCTATGGAAGATCCGGCCGCACGAGGCCCACAAAACATTGATTCCGTTGGTTGCGGGCGCCTTGCGGGTGCATCCGTTGCTCAAGATCCTTGTGCGCCTTGTGCTTCTGCTCCGAAAATAGCGGCAGTTGTTCGAGATGGCACATGCCAGCCGGGCCATTTTCATGTGGCGCGGGTGGGCAAAGTGCCCATGACAACTTGTGGTGGAGCGTTTTGAATTACCGTCGGATGAGATGCACTGCCGAGGCTTTAAACGTGACCACGACGGGCGTGCCCGGGGAGAGACGCATCTCCTCGAAGGATTGCTTGGTGACCAACGCAACCACCTGCGGGCCGCAGGAAATCTGCACCCGGTACTGCGCTTCGAGGCGCATGGCGTCCTGAACCACGCCTTCCAGCCGATTCCGGGCGCTCTCCTGGGCGCCGTGATCGCCACGTTGTCGGATAACCAGATCTTCGGGCCTGAGGCACACCAGAACGTGTTCCCCGACGCTCGCCTTCCCGAGTGCCTCGATCTTCGTGCCGTTGACGGCTACGCTTAGGAGGCCGTCGCGGTCGTCGGTCACACGGCCGTCCAGGATGGTCTCGACGCCGACGAACCGGGCAACTTCTTCCGTAGCGGGGCGCCCGAACACCTCCACCGGGCGGCCAACCTGGCGAACACGCCCATCAATGATTACCGCGATCCGGTCGCCCAGTTGGAGGGCCTCCTCCCGGTCGTGGGTGACGAAGATCGTCGTACACCCCGCCTGCCGCAGCAATTCCTGGAGCAGGCTGAGAAATTCGGCGCGGGTCGGCGGATCGAGAGCGGCAAAGGGCTCGTCGAGCAGGAGCACCTCGGGTTCGATGGCGAAGGCGCGCGCCAGGCTGGTCCGCTGCGCTTCCCCTCCGGAGAGCGTGTGGGCCCTCCGGTCAGCGAGGTGAGCAATCCCCAGGCGCTCCAGCCAGAGCCGAACTCCGGCGTCCACCTCGGCGGCCGGCCGCCCGCGCAGACGCAGGCCGAGGGCGACGTTAGCCCGGACCGTCGTGTCGCACAGCAACGGTTCCTGGAACACCGACGCAAACCGGCGGCGGATCGTCAGGCCCTGCCGACCGGACCGTGAAGTCGGCTGCCCGCGGTACAACACCGTCCCGGTTGTCGTGGCTTCGAGCAACCCGAGCACGCGGAGGAGGGTGGACTTCCCCGCCCCGTTGGGTCCGATGATAGCGAGGACCTCGCCTTCCTGGACCTCCGCCTGCGGCACGTTTAGGACCTCCTGCCGCCCGTAGACGACGCGGAGATCCCGGCCTTCCAGGATCGGGACGCTCATTCGGCACACCACATTGTCACCACCAAGGCACCAAGGCACCAAAAAGAAAAGCCGAGTGCCCCCTCTTTCGGGGCTGAAGGGCGCAGCCGCTCGGTGGCATTGCGTTTCCTTGTTACGTTTTCTATAGGCCTGTGCCCATCATGTTCTTTGGTGTCTTGGTGGCTTGGTGGTGAGAAGCTCGGACTCACGCGGAGCGCCCCCGCTGCTGAATCCACGTCAGCAGATAGTTCACCCCGAAGGTCAGCGCCAGCAGAAGCACGCCGAGGGCGATGGCGATCTCGAAGTTTCCTTTCCCCGTTTCCAGAACCGTCGCCGTGGTGAGGACGCGCGTATGCCCCAAGAGGTTCCCGCCCACCATCATGGAGGCGCCGACCTCCGAGATCACGCCGCCGAACCCCGCCATCACGGCCGCCAACAGGGGAAGCCGGGCCTCCCGCATGAGCAGCAAGAGCATCTGCCAGCGCGAGGCCCCCAAGGCGATGAGTTGCAGGCGGAGCCTGGGGTTGAGCTGTTGCATGGCGGCAATGGTGAGTCCCGTGACGATGGGGGCGGCGATGACGAACTGCGCGATGACGATGGCCGTCGGGGTGTACAAGAGCTCCCAGGCGCCGAGCGGTCCGCTTCGCCAGAGGAAGATGCTGACGAAGAGGCCCACGACCACCGGCGGCAGTCCCATGCCCGTGTTCACCACCGCAACCAGAAACTTCCGGCCCGCGAAGCGCGTGAGCGCCAGGGCGACCCCTGCGGGAATTCCCAAAAAGAGTGAAAGCGCCGTCGCAGTTCCCGAGATCTTGATGGAGAGCCAGGTGATCTCCAGGACCCCGGGATCGCCGGCGAGCAGCAGCCGGACCGCTTCAACAAGACCCTGC